>Ga0182024_10023307_pt1 | contig 11096 bp, 4 predicted proteins | sample P32metaG_FD_120480 | JGI IMG/M metagenome (GOLD analysis project Ga0182024, IMG submission 120480) | Permafrost microbial communities from Stordalen Mire, Sweden - P3-2 metaG (Illumina Assembly) | ecosystem: Environmental > Terrestrial > Soil > Wetlands > Permafrost | place: Sweden: Stordalen... | reverse complement strand
GTCCGCCGCCGCCACCGCCGCGTCCGCCGGGTCCGGCGCTAAGCCCACCGCCAGGCCCACCCGGGCCACCTTGACCGCCTTGGCCCTGTCCGCGGCGCGCGGCGGCCTCCGTCTTCGGCCCAAACCCGAAGGTCCTTGACAGCCGTAGGTTGATGGTGACGTTCGCCGGTCCGGTGCAGTAGTTGACCGGAACCTCGGCGTAGTTCTCACCTTGGATCAGCGTCGTAGACTGCTGCCCGACCAGGAAATCGCCGCTGTTCCGGCAGCTCGCACTCGATGCGCTGGGTCCGCTGGCAAACGCCGGCCGATCGTCGGTGACGCCATCCGCATTGTTGTCGATCCCGGTAATCAGGTTATACGGGTTTCCAGACTGCGCGATGATGATCGGGCTCGCCGTGATCTGGAAGGGCAGAGCGAAGTTGCCCAGCAGCGTCAGGCGGTTGCGCACAGCAAAGCTCGCGCGGCCGTAGTCGGTGGCCGGGTTATAGGGGTTGGTGATGCCGGTCAGGTTGGAATCCGCCCAGTTGGCGGAGTAGAAACCGGTAACTGTATACCCTTTGGGCATGCGCAGATTCACGCTGAAGTTGAGCTGGTTCTGCCGGAAGACGCCCTCCGACTGGTCGCATGAGATGTACGCGGTACTCGTGTTGGTGACCGTCGCAGACCCGGTGTACGCGCATGGGGCCGAGGCGTACGGGAAAATCCGGGTAATGAACTGGTGCTCGCCGCGCGCGTTCAGGTAGGTGAGCGAAACATTCATGTAGTTGGTCAGCTGCTGCTCGATCGTCGCCGCGGCCTCAATCGTGTAGGCACTGCGCAGGTTCGGCCCGGCCACGGGAACCTGCACACGGCCGGTAGATTGCCCGCCGCCGCTGATGCAGGCGGCCGTGTTGGTGGGCGTGCAGGCCGCAGTGAGGTTGAGATACAGCTTGCTCGACTGGTTGGCCGGGTCGTTCTGGATGATGTTCTCAATTTGCCCGAGACCGAACCGGTCGAAGAAGATCCCGGCGCCGGCACGCAGCACGGTAGTTGTCTTGCCGTTCTTGCGCGGAATGCCCCAGGCCAGCGAGGTGCGCGGGCCAAAATCGTGCGTGCTGTCGATGAAGTTCTGCGTCTCCAGCCGCAGCCCGTAGCTCCAGGTGAAGTTCGGCGTCACCTTCCAGTCGTCCTCCGCGTAGAACTCGCCGTCCGTCTGCCGCGCGTGGTTGGTCACATTGTTGACCGTCTTCTGGTTGAATGCGTAGGGAACGCCGCACTGGTAGGAGGAGGGAAGCTGAAGATTGCCCGGGTTGGTCGTCAGTCCCGCGCACGTCGACGCCTCGTTCAGCTGCCCACAGCTGCTTGGCTTGTTCGTGATGCCGGGGTCGGTGCAGGGGTCCAGCAGATAGGAGTAGGAGATCGTGCCGTTGACATTGCTGTTCGAACTGATCGACTCGCCGTCGGTACGAAGCCTGCCGCCCAGGCGGACGAAGTTCTTGGCCAGCTGAATGGACGTATAGTTCTGGACCTCATAATGCGTATCCGTGGAGGAGTTGATACTTCCGCCGCCGGTTCCCAGGGCACTGAAATAGCCGCTGACGCTCACGCCGGCGCCGGGGTTGAAGGGCGTGGAGTTGCTGGTTTCGCGCTCCCACTCGAAGCGGCTCTCGTTGATGATCTTGTCGCTCAGCACCTGCGTATCGCTCACCTGTATGGTCTCGTCGCCGCTGGTCGAGGTGGAGCCCTGCGAAGCCAGCGCGCTGCCGCCGCCGTTATTGGTGCTGGAACCGTGCTCGGATTCAAACCGCACAGTCAGCGTATTGTGGCTGCCCGCCATGGTGTCGAAGCGTGGATTGATGTCCCAGCGCTTCTGGGGCGCTGGTGCGGCGCGGTTGGCCAGGGGATACGGATTGCTGCTGCAAGTCAGATCACCCGGCTGGCAGACTGCGGTGGAGCTCGCGGAGGCGCTGTAGATCGCCGCCGGGTTGATGACATTGTTGTTCGCCAGGTCGCGGTAGGACCCTCCCATCGAGAACGACATCCCCGGCCGGATCGGCCCAGTCAGGTTCCCAAATCCGAACAGCGTATGGTAGTCCGGCTGCGTGGTGACGAACGGAGACGAGGTGTTGAAAGACTTGTCGTTGCCCTGGAAGCTGGCATTGCCATGGAACTTGTCCGTGCCCGGCTTGGTGATGATCTCGATGCGCCCATAGCCCAGCTTGTCGTACTGCGCGGAGAAAGGGTTCGAGTTGATGCGGATCGCCAGGATCGACGACTTCGGCGGCAGCTGCCCGCCGGTGAAGCCGTCAATGTAGATCTGGCCGCCGTTGGGCCCGGCCGAAGGCCCGGCCAGCGCCTGCAGTTCGCTCTGCAGCTCGTCCGGATCGTCGGAGAGCGCATTCAACGCATCGCCCTGGATCACCGTCGAACTCGCATTGTTCTCCGGGTCCACGCTCAGCTGCGTCGGGTTCGTCGTCACGTTCACCGTCTGCGCCGCCGCCTCCACGTCCATGTGCACGTCGGAAGCTAGGTTAGCCCCCGCCGTCACCGTCAGCGGCTTCGAGGCGTAGGCCGCAAACCCCGGTGCCGTCGCCGTCACCGTGTAGGTGCCGGCGGGCAGGCCGCGGAACGTATAGGTGCCGTCGTCCTTCGACGTGGTGGTCTGCACCCTGCCGGAGGCCGGCGTTAGCGTCACCGTCGCGCCCGGGATCAACGCCTCGTCGGGATCCACCACCAAGCCATGCAGTGTCGCACTGGCGGCCGTCGCTGCCTGCTGCGCCGGAGCGGCTTTGGCCGCGGCAAAGGGCAGCGATGCCAGGAGAACTAACGAAAGAAATGCAAAGAAACCTCGAACGGACATCCTCACTCCTCAAAAATCGGAAACCAAGCGATAAAAAAACACGTCATGTTTACAGATTCAAAAAACGCCCAGGTTGCCTCACTGATCGCCGCCGCCGCCACCGCCGCCCAGGCTCCACGACGAAAGATCCATCCCGCCATTGGGGTTGGCCCTCAGAATCGGGTCGACCCCCGTCAGCACCTTTACCGCCGAAACCTCGCTCGCGCCGGGCGTCGGCTCCATCGCCACGATCATCACCGCATCGCCCGGTTGCAGGTCGGACGGTTTGATCGCCGGAAACTGCGCCACCATCTGCGCCAGGTCAGCGCCTGCGGAGCGTCTCGCCCCGCCGCCCGGCCCGCCGCCTGCTCCGCCGCCCGCTCCCCCCTGCGCCATGGCAGGGCCGCCGCCGCCGCCGCCGCGTGCGCCGCGCGCTCCCGCTGCGCCGCCATTGGACTGCGCTGCGAACCGCGACGCCACCATCGCCGGCATCTTGCGGATGTCGGTATTGCCCGTCACGTCGACCGTCATCGTCTTCTTCGTGGCGAGATCCTTCAGCGTAATCTTGCCCGCCGCCGCGTCCACGCTCAACAGCAGCCCGGAGAGGTTCTCAAAGGAGCCGCTCACCACCTCAGCCGCCTGCACCGTCAGGCCATCGGCCGATTTCGTACCCCGCGCCTGCAACTGGTCCTTCTCGCGGACCTGCGCAAACGTTCCGATCTTCGCGTCCTCGTACTTCACGGAGTCGCCGGCAAACCGCTTGAACGTCGTCTTGCTCGACGTATCGATCGTCACCTTCTTGGTGCCCACCGTAAGGGTGATCGTGCCGGTCGCGGGGTCCACCGCGCTGACGATCCCGCCCACGCCGTTCGTCTTCCAGTCCGCCTGCTCGGACGCCTGCATCTGCGCGATGTCGGCCGACTTCATCAGCACCACCTGCCGCGCGATAAAGCTCTCCGCCGTCTCGCCCGCCTTCACCGCAGCCAGCAACCGGTCGCCCACTGCGATGTCGGAGAACTGGCTCGGCTTGGCCGTCTTCAGGTCGGTGCTGCCTACCGCCAGCTGCGAGATCTTCACCCCGTCCGGCACGGTGATCGTCACCGTCGGCCCCGCATCGGTCGCCAACGTAATTGCGTTGCCCGCGATCGCCTTTACCGTCCCGCGCTGGGGCGGAGGCGTTGCCGCGGCAGGAGCGGCCGCGGCCTGCGCCGAGGCCTGGCGCGCAAACGGAAACGCCAGCCCTGCCGTCAACAGAAAAAGCAGCCCCAAACGGAGCGCCATGACGGTTCGAGAGGTGGTTGGTGGGGGCATCGGGTCCTTTTCAGGTCTTTGCAGGCGGTCTTACTTAGAATACGGCCCAGCAGGGCAAAAGTTTCGACAGAACGCAACATTCACGCTGCTGAACCAATCGCCAAAGGGCGAACACGCAGCGAATCCTGGAGCACTCTCGTATTACTTCCCGGCACACAGAGAATAGAGTGAGTTGCATTAAGCGGCCCTGAATCGCTCAAGCGCCTTGGGTCGATTCTAGACGGCTCCAATCGCAGCCGTTATCTCCGACTCGTTCGAGAGCACCGCCAGCGTGTCCGCCGGCAGCGCAATCTTCCCCTCCTCGATCCCGACTCTCTCGCGCGAGGCCAGCGCCACCCGGAATCCCTCCGGCACGTCGAGACTCACCGCCTCATCGCCCAGGTTCGCCAGAACCCGCACGCCCCCCTGCTCCGTCCCGCCTCGCGCCATCTCCAGCCAGCGCCTCCGCTCGTCGAAGCGCGCCTCGATGTGCCCTAGATCGCCGTCGTTCAGCGCGGCCGACTTGCGCCGCAGCCGGATCAGCGCGCGATACCACTCCAGCATCTCCTTGTGCCTACCCTCGCCCGCCTCGTCCCAGTTCAGCTTCGACCGCTCGAACGTCTCCCGAACCTCCGGATCGGGCACATCCTTCTCCGCGAACCCGAACGCCGCAAACTCCCTCTTTCGCCCATCGCTCACCGCGCGCGCCATCTCCGGCTCCTGGTGGTCCGCGAAGTATTGGAACGGCGTCGAGGCGGCAAACTCCTCTCCTTCAAAGATCAGAGGCACAAACGGCGCCATCAGCACGATTCCCGCCGCAACCTTCGCCCGCTCCATGCCGACGAGCTGCTCCAGGCGGCTGCCCAGAGCGCGGTTGCCTACCTGGTCGTGGTTCTGGATGAAGCAGAGAAAGTGGTGCGCGGAAAGCCCCTCCACCGGCCTGCCGTGGTGCCGCCGTCTGTACCGCGAGTAGCCGCCGTCGTAGACGAACACCTTGGTCAGCGCCTTCGCCAGCTTCTCCATCGAGCCGAAGTCCGCGTAGTAGCCTCCCGGCTCCGTGTGCAGCATGGTGAACAGCGCATGGTGGAAGTCGTCGCTCCACTGCGCGTCGATCCCGAAGCCGCCCGCCTCGCGCGGTCGCACCAGGCGCGGATCGTTCAGGTCGCTCTCCGCAATCAGCGCCAGCCGCCTGCCCAGCGTCGCCGCCAGCACTTCGGTCTCGGCCGCCAGCTGCTCCAGAAAATGCACCGCCGAGCGGTCCATGATCTCGTGCACCGCGTCCAGCCGCAGCCCGTCGATGTGGTAGTCCCGCATCCACATCAGCGCGTTGTCGCAGAAGAATCGCCCCACCTCGTCGCTGCCCGGCCCTTCGAAGTTGATGGCGTCGCCCCACGGGGTGCGGTGCCGGCTGGTCGTGTAGGGTCCGAACTTGCCTGTGTAGTTTCCCACCGGGCCAAAGTGGTTGTAGACCACGTCCAGCACCACCGCCAGCCCGCGCCCGTGGCACGCATCCATAAACCGCTTCAGCGCATCGGGGCCGCCATAGTCCTCCGTCACCGCGAACAGGTCGACCCCGTCATAGCCCCATCCGCGGTCGCCCGCAAACTCCGCCACCGGCATCAGCTCGATATGCGTGATCCCCAGCTCCGCCAGAAAATCCAGCCGCTCGATCGCGGCATCGAAGCTCCCGCCTGCGGTAAACGTCCCCACATGCATCTCGTAGTGGATCGAACTCGCCAGCGACGGTGCCTCCCAGCCTTTGTCGTGCCACGCAAACTCGCCGTGGTCGTACACCCGCGACATGCCATGCGCGCCGTTCGGCTGCCACAGGCTGCGCGGATCCGGATACACGCCCGAGTCTTCGCCCAGCACAAACCCGTAGTCTGAGCCCGGCCCCGCATCCGCGACCGTCGCCCTCCACCATCCCCGCTCGTCCGGCCCGTCCATCGCGTGCAGCGCGCCGCCCACCTTCACCTGCACCCGCTCCGCCCCCGGCGCCCACACTGAAAACTCATGCATCGTCGATTCCCTGGCCTCTTTTCTTTGTTTTCATTCCCTCACCAGCAGCGCCACTGGGAAGTCGCGCAGCGCCTCCGCCATATCCACTCGTCCGCCGCTCACGCGCACTCCGGTCAGACGGTTCGTCCATTCGCCCGACGGCAGCTCGACCGCGGTCCTCTGCCAGTCGCCGCCCAGCATCCTCACCAGCCGCGGCACGATCGTCGCAACCTCTTCGCCGCGCAGATACGCGATCGCGTGCGCCGCCTTCGCTCCCTCCATCCGCAGCGGTGTGTACGCCGCCGCCGCGCCGAAGCTCTCGGGCCGCTCCCGCCGCAGGCACAGCGCGGTATGGATCGTCCACAGCTTGGGCAACCCCTCGTCTGTGCGCCGCAAGGTCTCTTGCGCTGCTTTGCACGCGGGCAGTCCCTTGATCTCGCGCAGCAGCTTTGCTCGCAGTTCGTAGTCCACCGGCCGCCGGTTGTCCGGATCGACCAGGCTCAGGTCCCACAGCTCTGCTCCCTGATACAAGTCCGGGACCCCCGGCGCCGTGTGCTTCATCAGCGTCTGCGCCAGCGAGTTCACCCGCCCCGCCTGCTTCACCCCATCCACAAAACGCTCCAGATCGGTTACAAATCCCGCGTCGCCCATCACCGCCGCGATAAATCCCCCCAGCGCCTCCTCAAACTCCGCATTGTTCGCCGTCCACGAGGTCCTCTGCTTGGCTTCGCGCACCGCCTTCAGCATGTACTCCCGCGCCCTCTCCACGGAGATCGGCCACGCTCCGATCAGAGTCTGGTAGAAGAGATACTCCGTGTTGCGGTCCGGATGCTCGCCCAGCTTCAGCTTCGCACGCAGCTCGTTGTTCTTCACCGACCAGCGCAGCAACGCCGCCTGGAACTCCTCCGGAATCTCGCTCAGCACCGCCAGCCGCGCACGCACGTCGTCGCTGCGCTTGGTGTCGTGCGTCGACAGCGTCGTCATGGTCAGCGGGTGGGTCGCCTGCATGTGCGCGTTGTACGCGTGGAACTTCGCCACGCTCATCCCGTCCGCGCCCGGATCGCCGCCCACCTCGCACAGCGCGGCCAGCCGGTTGTAGCAGTAGAACGCCGTGTCCTCCACTCCCTTGGCCATCACCGGCGGCGTGAACTGCTGAAAGCGCATCAGGAACTCCGTCTCGTTCTTGCCCTTCACTTTCAGCGTCAGCACATCGCGCATGAAGTCGAACAGGCCCACGCCGATGTCCTGCCGGCTCTGCTTCGCGCATTCGATCGCACCCTCGATCTGAGCGCGGTCCTCTTCGGTAATCTCCTCCCGCGCCGCTTCCACATAAGTCCTGTAAGTCGCGAAGCATGCCGCAGTCTCGCGAATCGCCCGCCGCATCTCCGCGCGCGTGTAGTCGCGCTGGTCGCGGTTCGCCTCGCAGATATCCACCAGCAGCGAGGTAAGCCGGTTTACGTCTGAGCCCAGCGCCTCCTGCGTCACGTTGAGCTTCTTGTCGTGCGCAATCGCGCGGAAGTCCGTCGGCTCCGATGTGAACTCCTCGTAGATCTCGTTCAACTCGCGCAGTCCTTCCGCCGACACCAGCACGCCCAGGGCGGCATTCAGGAAGTCGTAGCCGCTGGTGCCCTCGATGGGCCACTCCGCGCGCAGAGACTCGCCCCGCGCCAGGATCTTCTCCGCCACGATCCACGCCTCCGGCGCATGGTCCCGCAGCCGGCGAAGGTACTCCAGCGGATCGCGCAGCCCGTCCGGATGGTCCACCCGCACTCCGTCCAGCACCCCGCGGCGCAGCCAGTCCAGCACCAGCGCGTGCGTCTCCTCAAAGACATGCTCGCGCTCTACGCGCAGCCCGATCAGCGAATTCACATCGAAGAACCGCCGGTAGCCAAGCTGCTGGTCGGCCGCCTTCCAGTACGCCAGCCGGTAGTTCTGCTGGTTGAGAAACTCATCCAGCGCGTCGACGTCCTCATTCAGTTCCGCCACCGCCTGGTAGAGCGCGTCGACCACGGCCGGCTCCTCCAGGCACAGCCGCGCCAGCAGTCCCTTCAGCACCATCTTGTCTCTGTGCCGTGCCAGGATCGTCGCGCGGTCCGTATAGCCCGGCGCAGGCAGCCTCCCAAACGACGCCCCCAGGAAGCGCAGCGTGTCGGAGCGCGCAATCTCTGCCGCGCGCATCAGGATCGTGGTCAGCGATTGCGGCGCCAACGGCAGCACCTGCCCCGAGCACTCCACCTGGAAGTCCGTGCCATGCCGCACCACCTGGATCCCGCCCGCCTCCAGTACGCGCCCATACTGGTCGGCCAGCACCGGCATCAGCACCTTGTTGCGCAGCCGCTCCTCGTAGGGTTGCCAGTCGATGTCGAAGAACGACGCATAGCGGCTCGACTCGCCGTTCTCCAGCACATCCCACCAGTAGCGATTCTCCCGCCCCAGCGACATGTGGTTGGGCACAATGTCCAGCACCTGACCCAGGCCCGACTCGCCCAGCCGCGTACAGAAGCGCTCATGCGCCGCTGCGCCGCCCAGCTCCTCGTTCACCCGCGAGTGGTCCACCACGTCGTAGCCGTGCATGCTGCCCGGCGCCGCCTGCAGATACGGCGAGCTGTACACATGCGACACCCCCAGCTCATGCAGATACTGCGCTATCTCCGCCGCATCGTCGAAGGTGAATCCCTTGTGCAGTTGCAGCCGGTATGTGGAGGAGGGCGTTTTGGGCATCGGCAATCTCAGGAGGGCTAAGAACGCGTGCAGTCTCCGTGACTCCATCAGCCACGTTGCAGAAGTTGCAGAATCTGAGCGTAATCGGGAAAGCGGCGCTTCGGCCAGCCTCTTAGGTTAGAGGCGATTTCGCGCGCCTCGGGTTGCTCGCCTCCCTATTGCCCCTTCCGATTCTTGCCCGTCGCGCGCTTGGTATCCCCTGCTGCGCTTTCTTCCATTCCATCCTGCCCACGTACCGGGGTCCATCCGCCGGAGATCGTGAACGCAGCATGCAACAACGAAATGTGCGAGAGCGCCTGGGGAAAATTCCCCACCATCCGCTTCGCGCCTACGTCGTACTCCTCTGCCAGCAGCCCCACATCGTTGCTCAACTCCAGCAGCCGGTCAAACATCGCCCGCGCATCGCTCTCGCGCCCGATCAGCCAGAGGTTTGCCACCATCCAGAAGCTGCACGCCAGGAACTCGCCTTCGCCGCCCTTCAATCCGTCCTTGGTATCGCGCGTCTTGTAGCGCTGCACCAGGCCGCCGCGCGTCAGCTTCTTCTCGATCGCCTCCACCGTGCCCACAATGCGCGGGTCCGTCGCCGGCAGAAAGCCCACCAGCGCAATGCGCAGACACGACGCGTCCAGCGTCTTGCTTCCGTAGAACTGCACAAAGCTGTTCAGCTTCTTGTCGAATCCCTTCGTGCACACCTCACGGTGGATCACCGCGCGCTCCTTCTTCCATCGCGCCACCTGCTGCGTGCGTTCGCGGGTCCAGTCCTGCCCGTCGTCGCGCGCGCGCTGTTCCTCAAGTATGTGGATCGCGCGGTCCAGCGCCACCCACGCCATCACCTTGGAGTACACGAAGTGTTTAGCTGCGCCGCGCACCTCCCAGATCCCCTGGTCCGGCTCGCGCCACACCGCGCACAGCCGGTCCATCAGCGCGGCCAGCACCGCGGTCGCAGAGACGCGAATGTCCTTCTCCGTCTCCGGTATGCGCGCCAGCGCCGACGCTACCTCGCCGAACACATCCAGCTGGAACTGCCCCGCCGCGCCGTTGCCGATGCGCACCGGCCGCGAGCCCTCGTATCCCGGCAGCCAGTCGGCCTCCCACTCCGGCAGATCGCGCTCTCCCGCCAGCCCGTAAATCGTCTGCACCTGCTCCGGCGCGCCCGCCACCGCGCGCAGCAGCCAGCGCCGCCACGCCAGCGCCTCGTCGCGATAGCCCGCGCGCAGCAGCACCAGCAGCGTGAATGCCGTGTCGCGCAGCCAGCAATAGCGGTAGTCCCAGTTGCGCTCGCCGCCAATCTTCTCCGGTAGCGACGTCGTCACCGCCGCCACAATCCCGCCCGTTGGCTGGTACGCCATCGCCTTTAGCGTCATCAACGACCGCGCCACCGCCGCAGCATAATCCCCGCGATAAGTATTCCGCTTCAACCAACGCCGCCAGAACGCCCGCGTCTCCGCCAACGCCTTCGCCGCCGAAGTCTTGCGCGGCATCTTCTTGAGCGATGAGCAATAAGTCAGCGTGAAGTCCACCGTCTGGCCTTTGCGCATCGTGAACTCGCTCGCCGTGGTGTGGTCTTTGCCGCGCAGCTTGGCCTTCGTCTGCAGCACCACCATGTCCGATCCCGCGACCGCGCGCAGCTCGCCATTCGAGGTCACCCACGGAATGGTTCTCCCGTAATCGAAGCGGATCGCCAGCTCCATCCGCATGCGCACCGCGCCGCGCACACCGCGCACTCTCCGCATCACCTGCGAGTGCGTCCGCCGTGGCGGCATAAAGTCCGTCACGCACACCTCGCCGTGCGCCGTTTGGAAAAACGTCTCGACGATCAGCGTCCCTTCCTTGTACTGCCGCCGCGTCTCAGTCACCGCAGCCGCCGGCCAGATCTTCCAGAAGCCGTGGTCGCGCGTCCCCAGCAGCGCCGCAAAGCACGCTGGCGAGGAAAAATTCGGCCAGCACAGCCAGTCGATCGACCCCTCGCGCGAGACCAGCGCCGCCGTCTCGCAGTCCCCGATCAGCGCGTAATCCTCGATCCGTGCGCCATGCAGCCGGCCCGAGTTGCTCCGCACCTGCCTCGCTCCGCACGTCGCCGTCGCGCTCTTCTCCGCACTCCTCGTTCTGCCCACCGTCGTCTTCGCTTGTGCCATTCGCGCTTTCCGTCCGATATTCAAACTCAACCGCTCTTCGGTAAGATGCAGCGAGCGGGGTTCACCCCCGCGCGTCGCATCGAATCCAGCAGGAACCCAGGAACGAACCAGTTAACCAGCGTATTTCATCCCGG
>Ga0182024_10023306_pt1 | contig 11096 bp, 12 predicted proteins | sample P32metaG_FD_120480 | JGI IMG/M metagenome (GOLD analysis project Ga0182024, IMG submission 120480) | Permafrost microbial communities from Stordalen Mire, Sweden - P3-2 metaG (Illumina Assembly) | ecosystem: Environmental > Terrestrial > Soil > Wetlands > Permafrost | place: Sweden: Stordalen... | reverse complement strand
CTTCTGCAGGAATTGTTCCGCAATATTGCTTCTTCATGCGCCGGATTACGCGCGTCGCAATCAAAAACCTGCCTTCCAGTTCCGGGACACTATATCGCCGGCGGTAAGCTTATATCGTCGGCCACATAAACCTTCATGGCCGTTCCCTTCTTAATGTCTATGTTTTGACCATGCTTGATCAATCCAATCGGCCCAAAGAGAACCGTTAGCACAACCACGCCAGTCGTGCCACTCTCCCCTTCTTTTCCCTTGGCTCCGCGCAGATGAACCTTGACGCTTCCAACCTTCAAATAGTCCAGCCGGACGTTCAATTCGCCAGCCTTACCCATCATTCCTGATTTCTTCGCGTTTGTAACTTCGCCAAAGGCTTTGCTGCCAGCCTTCGCGACGACAACATCACCGACTTTAATATCCTCTGCCAGAACAAATGCAACCGAATCTCCTTCCGCAGAGGTCTTTGAACTGATGTCTTGATCGAATAAAAGAGGGACATCGGTTCCTTCAGCTAGCACCAACTTGGCAACGACAGGCGCCGCCGGAGCCACAGCGGGAACGTCCGCAGGCGCTGCAACCGGGGCCGCAACGGGCGCGGGCGGAGCCGCCACCACAGGAGGCGTCTGCGGTTGTGAGGGGGGCGCGACTGCCTGCTGTGTCGGCTCTTGCGCGTACAAGGCAGGCAAACCCTGCCCCATGAGCATCGACACAAGAACAAGTGCGGTCAATTTCTTCTTCACGTGCGTCGTCCTCCAGGCATGGGTATGAAACGCAGACAACCGAATCATACGCCCGGTTAGCTGACCGTGCCGCCGCGAGTCTCATCCTTCGCTTCCTGCCCACCAAGGGACGGGGTAGTTTCTTCTTCAATAATCGGACACGGGCCAAATTTCAAAGCCATCCGCATACATATACGACATCAAATGATGCTAAAATAGATGCATGGAGGTGTTATGAGAACAACACTTGCCCTTGACGACGACCTCGTTAGGACTGCCCAGGAATATACGGGAATTGTCGAAAAAACAGCTCTGGTTCGTGAAGCTCTCAAGTCGCTGATTCAGAGAGAAGCCGCGCACAGGCTGGCCGCGCTGGGGGGCACGATGCCGGAATTGGAAGATATTCCACGCCGGCGCCCGGAGTAACGGGAAGGACTAGCAGGGAAGCGGAGTAACGGAGCAGCAATGATTCTCGCCGACACAACTGTTTGGATCCACCATTTCCGCGCAGAGAATAAGGAAATGCGCCGTCAGCTCGATACGAGGAATATTGCGATTCACCCGTTCGTCATTGCGGAACTGGCCCTGGGGTCGCTCCGTGAGCGGGCAAGAACGCTCGCATTACTGGACTTTTTGCCCAAGGTGCGAGTCGCGCAAATCAGCGAAGTGCGGGAGATGATTGAGATGCGCTCCCTGTACAGCCGAGGCATTGGCCTGATCGACGTGCATTTGATCGCCTCGTGCCTCATCCATCCTTCCACTCGCTTGTGGACCAACGATAAGCGGCTCTCGAACGTAGCCGAATCGCTCGGGGTTGGCCCGGATCTTTCCTGATTGAATGACGCGAACTGGCAGGGCATTTCTCGCGAGGTGATACGTTATCTCTGACGGCTCATGCACAGACGCACCCGCAGAACGCTCTGGATACTGGCCGCGGTCCTGCTCCTTTTGGCCGTGGCTGTCTTCCTCCGCTCCAAGGCTCCGCCGGAGGCAGCTCGGCTGCTCCCCGAGTCTGACGGCATCATCTACGTCAACCTCAAGCCCGTGCGCAGTTTCCTGCACAAGGAAATGAAGCCGCCCCGCCGCGTGCCCGAATACCAGCAGTTCGTTGACGCAACCGGCGTCGACTGGGAGCGGGACCTCGACCAGGTCGCCATCGCTCTTCACCGCATGCCCGATCCCAAAGGCCCCAACGGGCCAGTGGCTTATTCGATGGTCCTGGTCGGCAACCTGACCGGCAAGCGCTTCAACACCTGGCTTGAGTCCTACGCCGCCGCGCGCGAGTCTTACGCCGGGCACACCATCTACTCTGTCGTGTCAGAAGGCCGCACAGTTCGCGTCGCGCAAATTGGGTATGACATGGTCGCGGTCTCCAACACGCCCACCACGGAGCAGATCCACTCAATGCTCGACCGCCATCGAACCGCCGCGCTTCCGTTTGCCGGCTCCACGCTGCTCACCCGCCACTACCATGACGTTCCATTGCTATCGCTGGCCTGGGGAGTGGGACAGATCGGTCTGCCGTTCTCAGAGAGCGGCGCCATCCATATCTTCGGTTTCGCGTTGCCCCTTGAAGACGATTCCACCATCGTGGCCAGCGTCACTCCGGCCTTGTCGCTGGGAGGTTCGCTGAACGTCAAAGTAGAAGAGATCGCCGCCACGGATGAGGTAGCCACCAGCCACGCTGCTGCCTTAGCTACACTCGTCACCCTGGCACGCGGATTCACCCTCCCGCTCCCCGCCAACCCCGCAAACAACGGCCTCAAGCAGCTTCTCAAGACCGCCGAGGTCACGCAAAAGCGAAACCGGGTCATGATTACCGCCAAGCTTTCGCCCTCCCTGCTGACCACGCTTGCCCAGGAAGAAAACGCTCCATCGGAATCCGCTCCCGAGAGCGCTCCAGCTTCATCCAAATAACAACCCTTGCTTCACCCCCTCCGCGTGTAGACTGAATTTGTTTGAACTTAGCCGCCGTCTCCCCATTCCAGCCATGTGAGAGGTCTCATGCCTCAATTGCTCCGGTCCCAATTTCTCAGGTTTTCCGCTTGCATCCTATTTCTAGCGCTCAGCATCTTTGCCCAGTCCGATGGTGCTCCGGCTGCCAAGGCCCAGGCAAGCGCCGTGTTGACAGGCCAGGCCGCATTCACCGACGCCTTGCACGAGTCCCCCGGCATCCGCCGCCATGTCACCTGGGCCGATCTGCCGGCGCCCGCGCCCAATGAGTCGGTCGACAACGGTCCGAACGTCGTTCCGCGCCCTGAAAATGCCTGGCCGATCGCCCCCAAAGGCTTCAAAGTGACTCTCTATGCCAGCGGCCTCGACAATCCGCGCCTGCTGCGTACTGCGCCCAACGGCGACCTGTTCCTGGCCGAAAGCGAGCCCGGCATCATCAAGGTCTTCCGCGGAATCGGCAGTGACGGCAAGCCCAAGGCAGTATCCGACTTCGCCACAGGTCTCAATCTGCCCTTCGGCATTGCCTTTTACCCTGTCGGCCCCAACCCCAAATGGCTCTTCGTCGGCAATACCGACGGCATTGTCCGCTTCCCATACCAAAACGGCGACCTCAAAGCCAGCGGCCCTAAGGAGAATATCGTCGAACTCCCCGGCGGCGGCCATCTCCGTGGCGGCGGTCACTGGACCCGCGACCTTGCCTTCTCGCTCGACGGCGCCAAGCTCTTCGCCTCCGTTGGTTCGCTCTCGAACGTCGACGATGCCGACACCCACCCGCTCGAGTTTCACCGCGCCGACGTCCTCGAGTTCACTCCCGTGGGCAAGTTCGTCAAGGTCTACGCCAGCGGAATTCGCAACTGCGTTGGCGAGGCCATCAATCCCATCACCGGCGAACTCTGGTGCTCGACAAATGAAAGGGACGGCCTGGGCAACAATCTTGTCCCCGACTACGTTACACACGTGCAGGAAGACGGATTCTATGGCTGGCCCTGGTATTACTTCCACGGCCCGTCTGGCGGACTGCAGGACCCGCGTCACATTGGCAAGCACCCGGAGCTGCAATCGAAGGTCATTACTCCGGAGATCCTCGTCAATCCTCACTTCGCCTCGTTGGAAATGTTGTTCTATGAAGGCTCGCAGTTCCCGGCAGAGTTCAAAGGGGACGGCTTTGCAGCCGAGCACGGCTCCTGGAACCGCGCAAGTCGTTCCGGCTACGAAGTCATTCGGTTGCCCATGAAAAATGGCCACGCGACAGGAGAGTATGAAGACTTCCTGACCGGCTTCGTCAATGCCGACGGCACTGTCTGGGGGCGGCCCGTTGGCGTGGCCCAGGCTGACGACGGCTCTCTATTCGTTTCGGACGACGGCTCCAATTCTATTTGGCACGTGGTCTACACCGGCAAGTAGCGGAGTTAGCGAAATGCTGGGTCATCAAATCCAAGCTAACTCCGCAATTCCATCACTCCCACTTCGCCGGATAGGCCCACCGCGTCGGGCGCAGCGTAATGTATTGAACCACCCGCGGCTTTGTGCCCCAGTTCGGGCTGCTCCCGTGGGGCAGCGCATGAGGCTGCTCAATCATTTCCCGGCTCGGCATCCTCAAATTGCTCTTCTTGCGGCAACATGCTCCGATGCAAAATCCGCGAGATGAGAATTCCATCAGCTTCAAGCCGATAAGACACTACGTGTCGCCCCTTTTCGAAGCGATGCAGTCCAGGACGAATCCAGCCACATGCTCGACCAAACCCTGGATTCCGTGCGAGCATCTCGGCGCACCGATCCAGTTCATCCAGATATCGCGCCGCCTGGACAACGCCCCACGTCTCAATTGTGTATGCCCCAATGCTCAGCAGGTCCGTCTTCGCGCTTTCAGAAAACCGAAAACCTGGCATTATAAGCTTGTCTGAGCAGGCAGCTTCAGAGCACTCCTGACCTGCGCGAAAACATCGCCTTCCGCAACTCCGCTGCGATCTCCTTCGTCGATCGCCGCGCGCAAGGCCTTGAGCTTTGCCTCGTAAAGCTGTTCATCGCGCTCAAGGCTTCGCAACGCTGCCCGCACCACCTCGCTCGCATTTTCAAATCGCCCGCTCTCCACCCGAGCGAGAACAAAGCTATCGAGCTCCTTTGTCAGGTTCACATTTCGAGTTGGCATTTTTCCCTCATGGCTCCAAAAGCCTGACCCTGCACTCAAATGTAGCACTGTTAGCAATCTTTGCCAACACCCTCAATTACTCCCACCTCGCCGTATATGCCCACCGCGTCGGGCGCAGCGTAATGTATTGAACCACCCGCGGCTTCGTGCCCCGGTTCGGGCTGCTCCCGTGGGGCAGCGCATGATGCCACAACACCAGGTCTCCTGCGTCGCCTGCTATAGGCGTCAGCCCGGGATGGACTCCGGCAGTCTTCACCGCTTCGTCGGGCCGCAGGTAGTCCCGCATTGGAAATTCCTTGAGAAATGTTTCGCGATGAAAGCCACTGTCGAAGAGGATGGTGTGGCCTCCGCCGCGAACGGCCAGACCACCATAGCTACGTCGATTTTGTCGCTGGGCCCGCCGGCAACGAGTTCAGAGATAGGCACGTCGGGCGAGATGGCGTAGCGGATCGCTTGAATTGAATAGTCGGGCGTTGGCGAAGGCACCAGCAACAGAGCAAGAATTCCTGCGAGCAGTATTCGTGTCATGTTTCCTCTCTCATTCCGGCTTAGTTTATGGTCCCTCAGTCCCTGGGTCCCTATGCCTTGGCAGCTATCTCTCCGATGGCGGTGACTAACTTGTCCAGGTCAGGCAGCGGCGTGTAGACGTGGGGAGTTACACGGACACAGCTGATGTTTTCCCAGACGATGCCTACGGTGTGAATCTTGTAACGGTCAAAGAGCGCCGAAGCTACCTGGCCGGGAGTCATGCCGTCGATGCTGACGCCGCAGATGGCGCAGGAGTAATTGAGGTTGAGAGACGTGTGCAGCTTGACCCTGGGGATGGATTGAACGCGTGAGGCCCAATAGTTCTTGAGATAGCCGATGCGCTCCTGCTTGCGGCGGCTGCCGATGCCTTCATGGAAATTGATGGCTTCTCCAATGCCCTGCTCGATGGGGAAGCTGCGCGTGCCAAGGTCTTCGAACTTGCGGATGTCGGCGGAGTGGGGTGTGCCGTTGCAGACCAGCGGCCAAAGCTTTTCGATCTTGTCGGCCTTTACCCACATCATGCCCGTTCCAATGGGTGCAGACAGAAACTTGTGCAGGCTGGTGCCGAAGTAGTCGCAGTGCAGGTCGGGGATTTTGAAGTCCAGAAGCCCGAAGGAATGTGCGCCGTCGGCGATCACCTCGATGTTACGCGCGTGGGCCATGTCGGCGATTTTGGCTACAGGCATCGTCTGGCCTACCCAGTTGATCATGTGCGTTACATGGATAAGGCGCGTGCGGGGTGTTATAGCTTGCTCATAGGCTTTGACGATGACATCGTCGTCTTCGATGGGAAAGTCGAAGCTGATTTGCTTGTAGACGATGCCGTCGCGCTCGGCACGCTGGCGATAGGCCTCGATCATGTGCGGATAATCCTGCTTGGTGCCGATAACTTCGTCGCCGGCTTTCAAAGGCAGGCCGAAGATGATGGTGTTCAACGCTTCGGTCGAGTTACGGTCGACGGCGATTTCGCCGGGCTGCGCGCCGGCCAGGTGGGCGAGTTTTTCGCGCAGGGGCTCGCGGCCCTGGTCGAGGATTCCCCACATGTAGTAGGACGGACCTTCGTTGGCGAGCTCGTTGTAACGCTCGACGGCCTGCTGCACGACGATGGGCGCGGGGGAGACGCCGCCGTTGTTGAGATTGATGATGTCGGGGTTGACGGAGTAGGAGCGCTGAATCAAGCTCCAGAAGTCCTCGTTTTGAGCGACCTCGGCGGGGCCGAGATGGGCGACGGCGCGGGAGGCAGCGCTGAAGTCGGCGGCGTGGGCCTGGCTGAAGAGGCTGCTGGCAGAGAATGCGCCGGCCAATGTGGCTGCGTTGCGGAGAAAGGTGCGACGGTCGCTCGGGATCATACTGAGAACTGTAGGCGCTCGAGGGTAGAGGAATCAACGGCAAAATGTCGCGGGCAGACCAGGTGCGGAAGTCCGTACGCAGGGCAGTTCTCAAATCCGCAATCCAGTGCTCAAATCAAGGGTGAACTGAGTTTCCTGGTCGGTGATCATGCTCCAGCCTTGACCATGGAGTTGGTTGGCATCAATGAAGGAGATGGTTACGCCTTCGTCGGAGAGTTTTTCCGATTGCCAGACCTGGCCGTTTGGACCCCAGGCCAGAATGGCGTGATGGCCGACAAACAGGAGCAGGCCCTGCGCGGCGAGTGGTCGGACTTCGAGGACGGGGCGAAAAGGGATCATTGTGAAGCCGCTAGGGGCAGTCGTATTTAGAATGTAGGCGTAGCCGCCGGAGACGGCGCAGAGTTCCGCTGGATTGGGAGTGGACCAGAGACCGGTGGGAACGGTCGCGTCGCGGAAACCGAGGGCGCAGGTGGCGAGAAACTCTGGCGCGGCGTAGGGCTCGGAGGAAGCGGACGAAAGGGGATTGCCGGGGGAGGGTTGCGAAACACGTCCCTCAGGGGCTAAAGCCCTCTCCGATTTTGCGGCGTGGGCGGCACGACTGAAGTCGGGCCCTTTCAAAACTTCAACTTGGCTCTCAGCAGGGACGGGTGAAGTGGGGCGGATGAGGAGTTCAAGGGCGCCGCGCTCGACTTCTTCAGCCTGCGCGGGGTAGGCGAAGTTGCGGGTGGGCAAGATGAGTGGGCGCGCGGAGAGGATCTGAGCCTGCCAATTGTGCGGAAAAGTGAGATCTATCGTGGGGTTCTTCATGGACGCACTCGGTAAAAATCGCTGAGGGTTGATTTCCGAGCAGGCTGCGGAAAAAGCCTGTGTTCGAAAGGGACGCCTGAGAAGCGTCCCTCAGGGGCTAAAGCCCACGTTGATTTTGCGACACTTGCGGCACGACTAAAGTCGTGCCCTGTTACAAAGCTCTCCCGAATCGCCGCTGGGGAGAGTTTATCCGCAGCCTGTAAAGTCGTGCCCTGGTACAAAACGCTCATGAATCCACGCTGAAATGATTTTCTCCACAGCCTGCAAGGTCTCCCATGTCTCAAAAGCGAGACATGGAGCACATACTGATCGAGGTTCGAGGTTTCCCACCCATTCGCCGGAAAAAAGCGAATGGATGGGGCACCCGGCCGTTGGTGGTGTGAAGAGCGGGAAAAAGCGAGATTGATCGTGGGAGCTGGCGTGGGCACTGGCGGGAATTCGTTCATGGGTGCGCCTTGTAATTCAGAATCCAGTGCTCCTGCTCTTCGGTGTCTGGGACGGGACAGCCGCGTGCTTCCTCTACGGCAGCCAGCGCAATGGCCGGCTCCCATCCAAGATGGATCAGGGCGCAGGCAGCAGTGACGGTGGCGCGGCCGATGCTTCCCATGCAATGGATGCCAATCCGCTCGCCAATTTGGAGGCGGTGCGCAATCTCGCTTACAAATGCTCGAAAGGCGTGCGGGTCGGGCGGAAGATTGTGGTCGGGGATGGGGTGAGAAAGAAACTGCATACCCAATTGCTTTGCCAGCAGGCCCTCGTTAGCCAGGTCAAGCAAGGCAATCTGCTCTTCACTTAGGAGCGAGACCAGGGTTTGAATGCCGGCACTTCTCAGTTCAGCCAGCTCGCGATGAAGATAGCGTCCGCCGCGCGGGCACAGAACAATTGCGAGGGGTATGGGGCCTCGCGTCGCGGGCGGCGCCAGCGCGGGGGCCAGAGGCAAGGAAGCATCCGCATAGATCCAGTAGACGCCGTTCACTCTCGCTCAGACTCCAACGAATTGCTCGATGCGGTCATGGATAGTTGGAATTGCCAATCCCATGGCGGCGCCTTCTTCGATAAGCGGAATAATCTTGTCGAAGTCAGGGCCGGAGTGAGCGCCGGTTAGAGCGATGCGGATGGGATGGTAAAGCTCCTTGCCGCTGGCGCCGGTGGCGGCCTTCACTTCATTGATCCAGACTTTGAAGATTTCGATCGTGACCGGGCCGCCGTGGGTGCGGACGCGGCCGGCGAACTCGCCCAGGACGGAGCGGGCGGAAGGCGCGGCGAGGACGGGAGCATTCTCAGGATCGGTGTGCGCGGCATCGGGATCGAAGCCGAAGATGAAGGAGGATTTGACGGGCAGCTCGGCAAGGTAGTCGACCTTCGGGAGAAACAGTTCAAGTAGACTGGCAAACCAGGCTTTGCGCTCCGCAATCTGCTCAGCCGTTGGAATGTCCAGGTGGATGGGAGGGTCCAGGCTGGCGAGCAGGGCGATGGTCTCGGCGGTGTAGAGCTCGGAATAAGTCCAGAGGGGAAAGACGCCCGGTTTCTGAAGGCAGAATTGGCGCTCGGCAAGCTTGGCGATACGCTCGGGGTCAGCCAGCTTGATGTAATGGCGGTTGAGCCAGTTCAGCTTGTCGAAATCGAAGATGGCGGGTGAGGGAGTGACACGCTCAAGCGAAAAGAGGGGAACGAGCTCAGCGAGTGTAAAAGTTTCCGTCTTGCCGTCCTCAGCTCCCCAGCCCAACAGGGCAAGATAGTTGGCCATGGCTTCGGGCAAATAGCCCATCTGGCGGAATACCGAGATGGACGTTGCTCCATGCCGTTTGGACAAGCGCTCACGGTCTGGCCCCAGGATGGTGGAGAGGTGGGCGAACTCCGGGACAGGCCAGCCGAATGCCTGATAAATGGCCACCTGTTTGGGAGTGTTGGAGATGTGGTCATCGCCGCGGATGACGTGGGTGATCCCCATGAGAGCGTCGTCGATGGTGACGACATAGTTGTAAACGGGGATGCCTGCGGAGACGCCACTGGCCGAGCGGACGAGCACCGGGTCGCTGATTGTGTCAGCTGCAAACTCGACAGGGCCGCGGACAATGTCGTGGAAGCTCAGTGGATGGTCTTCGATCTTCAGACGGACCACAAAGTGCTTGCCGGCGGCGAGGTTGCGTTCGATGGTGGCTGCATCGAGCGAGCGGCAGCGCCGGGAGTAGACCTGTGGACGGTGTTCGGCAGTGGCCAGGGCGCGCTCGGCTTCGAGTTCTTCGGGAGTGCAGAAGCAGCGGTAGGCTTTGCCTTCAGCAAGCAAGCGCTCAGTGTGCTCGGCATAGATTGAGAGGCGCTCAGACTGGCGGTATGGGCCGTGGTCGCCGGTGTCCGGCTCTTCCTGCGCACCGGGGCCCGCGTCCCAATTGATGCCGAGCCAGTGCAGGTCTTCAATGAGCTGTGTTTCGTAGCGGATTTCGGAGCGCTCGACGTCAGTGTCCTCGATGCGGAGGAGGATCAGGCCTCCGGTGCGGCGAGCGAAGAGCCAGTTGTAGAGGGCTGTACGCGCGTTGCCTACGTGGAGCAGGCCAGTGGGCGACGGGGCAAACCGGACACGGGGAACGGTGTTGATCATGGCAACCAACATGATAGACGGTGGAAATGGCGGGTGTCAGGTGCAACGCCGGGTTCTTGCTCGTCTGGCCTGGCTTTTCTCGGTCGAAGCGCTGAGCAATGTCAGGAGGGCGGGTCAGGAGAGCGGGTCAGGAGAAATGTTCCCAGCCCTGGGGTTGGAGGGGCTGAGGGCCTTGCGCGGTGAGAACGGTGACGGCGGGATGGTTGGAACGCGCCTTTAGGATGCGGCCGATTCTGGTGATGGGCACGCCGGCGATTCTTTTGGGGATCCGGGTGGTGGCCGGGGCGGTGAAGAGAACTTCGTAGTCGTCCCCTCCGTGCAGGGCGTATTCGAGGCTTGCGCCGGGGTGGATGGGCAAGAGGCTGGGATCAATTTGCGCGGCCACGCGGGATTCCTCACAAATGCGGTTGAGATCGGACGAGAGTCCGTCACTCAAGTCCATGGCGGCCGAAGCAAGGTTTCGGAGCCGAATTCCCTGGGCGATGCGCGGCTGTGGGTAGAGATGACGCGCCAAAAGCGGCTCGAGGTCACTGGGTATGCGTGGATGATTCAAGCCGGTGAATCGGGACTTGTTTTGCCTCGCGGGGTTTTGCCTGGCCAGCCGGTCGAGAAGGGGCAACGATGCCGCGCCTCCACCGAGTGTCCCCGTGACGTAGAGGAGATGGCCCGGTCGGGCAGTCGCCCGGAGCAGGGCTTTACCAGTCGGAACAGACCCGACCAGCACGATGTCGGCTAGAGGGACAGGGGTCTCGGAGACGTCGCCACCGGCTAGAGGCGTCTTATATGCGGCAGCCAAACCGAGCAGCCCGTCAAGGAAGCGACCCACCCAGGATGCCGACCAGCGCCCTTGCGGGTGGGCCAGTTCGCGCGGTAAGCCCAGGGAAAGAAAGGCTGCAACGGGACGTGCGCCCATTGCGGCCAAGTCGCTGAGCCCGCGAGCGAGAGCGCGATGGCCGATGGATTCGGGCGGATGCCAGTCAAGCCGGAAGTGCCTGCCG
>Ga0182024_10023305_pt1 | contig 11096 bp, 10 predicted proteins | sample P32metaG_FD_120480 | JGI IMG/M metagenome (GOLD analysis project Ga0182024, IMG submission 120480) | Permafrost microbial communities from Stordalen Mire, Sweden - P3-2 metaG (Illumina Assembly) | ecosystem: Environmental > Terrestrial > Soil > Wetlands > Permafrost | place: Sweden: Stordalen... | reverse complement strand
CTGCGCTCGTTTCTTAAGTCAACTATTTTTTCTCAGGTGAAACATGAGTATTCTCAAGCTCGGCAAGCTCGTGATGGAGCGCCGTGGCAACGAGGGAATTCGGGAGTTTGCGAAGAAGATTGGCGTCAGTCCCGCCACGCTTTCGCGAGTTGAGAACGGCAAGCTGCCCGATCTGGAGACCTTTTCCAAAATCTGTGACAAGCTGGACTTAGACCCCGCCGAAATCCTGCAATTGGGAAAAAAGTCCACCGCCCATTCGAAAACTGTCTCCGTGCCTCCAATGGCGGTCAACGTCCATTTCAGGGCTGACCCGCAACAAGACCCCGAAGCCGCGCAGGACTTGGCGAAGCTGATCCTCGCTGCTCAGAAGCACGCAGCGGAAATGGAATGAATGTTCCGGCGCGGATTCAAGGCTTGGTGCGAAGAGACAGCGCTCAATGTGCGCCAGCATCAAGGTCTGCCTGCAACGGCTCCTCTGCCCCCACTCGTCCTCGCTCGCGAGCTTCGAGTCGCCGTCATCCAGCCCTCCGACCTAAAAGACTTGCCCTCCGACGTTTGCCGTAGGCTGGTGGGAAAACACTCCGATTCTTGGTCGGCGCTCACAATTCCGAGCAAGCGACAACCTCTGATCGTATTCAACCCGACACACTCAGCCGCTCGGCAAAACAGCGACCTCATGCACGAACTAGCCCATATCCTTCTTGGGCACAAGCCAACCAGAGTATTCATCGACCCTCACACGGGTCTCGCTCTGCGCACGCATGACAAGGAGCAGGAAGAGGAAGCAAGCTGGCTTGCCGGGTGCCTCATGCTCCCACGAGAAGTGTTGCTGCACATCAAAGCGAACGGTCTTACGGACGAAGTCGCCTGTCGTCAGTATGGAGTGAGTGCCAAAATGCTCACTTACCGAATGAACGTTTCCGGGGTGAATATTCAACACAGGCGAGGGCAGGCATGGCGTTAAGATAGCTGATGGCGAACATAAGGCGAAAGTGCTAGACTGCCCAAGTGGACGAAGGTCGCAAGCGCGTGTTGTTGATCGCCGCCTCGATCCTTGCGGCTCGGAAGCTGGCGCAGTACGACAGCGGAGCGCGGGTGCCTGCTACCGTGGCAGCCATTGCCGATGCAGTCCGCTGGGCAGAACGGATCATGGAGGAGATTGATCGGCGGCACCCGGTGAAACCCGCGCAGCAGGCGACCAGTTGACGCTGGCGGTTTACTTGAGTAGAGGTTGTATGAGCGCAGCAGCACGACTCACGATGTCAATCGCGCCGCCGACCGCAGCAGCCTTTTCGATTCCCGACCAAAGCATTTGCACAATCGATTTCTTCGGTTCTGGTTTCTGCAACTGGGCTTCTAGGCTGTCAATATCCGCAGCGATGTCCAACTTCCGGTCGTCGGCAAGCGTGGGTTCTTGAAGAATGGCTTGCTTCAAGTCGGTTAGCACTCGCGAGAGGTCGGTGAAGGTTGTATTCACCACGTTGCCGTTGCCTACGACAGTTACTCCCTTGATATTCGTGATGTTCACTCGTGAGGCGACGTCGGGGCGCTGATACATCGAGGCAGCTTCGAGTCGATCGATTCCAGAGTCCGAAATTTTGTACGTTCGTCTCTCTGCGTTCTGCGTTGTCCCAGCTTTGGTGATAAAGCTACGATTCTCAACCACCTCTCTCACCCAACCCTTCTGCACGAGATAGTCCAGATTGCTCGCCACTTCCTGCTGTTTGTATCCTTTAACCTTTAGCGCTTTCGAGAGTTCGCTAGTGAGTAGCCCTGCACTCCTCGGACTTCTTGACTTCTGGTGAACGACATGAAGATGACGAAGAACCGCATCTCTGATCGCATCATTCGGGTTTGCCATCGGACTATACCTTTCTGTCCTGCGCCGCTGAGCAACTGCCCGACAATCCAAGGACTAGGCACTTGCGCCTAATCCCAACAGACTCATCTGACCAGAACTCTCAACGTCGATGCGGTTGCTAGGCGCTCCCATCTCATTGTTTGTCTGCGGCAGGAGTTCGACGTCAAAGGGCAGAAGATACTGCCTCTTCTTCATCACGGCTTCTTCAATTCCCGTGCTGTAGACCTCGACGTTATGTCGCAAGAGTCCGTCCAGAGGCTCTCCCCGTCTCGTCCGACAAACCTTCCACCGTCCGTCCTCCCTAGACATCTTGCGTCTTTTAACGGTTCTCACGAACGGAACAGAGTCGATGATGGTGAATCGCTCCAGCCTTAGGAGTAATCCCAAGTGCCTTCTGCCCGCCACGGCAAGCAGGTGCAAACCTCTTCCGATTTTTTCCTGAAGTCTCTGAAGTTCTTCGATATGCCATTGAGCGATTCTCGGAATCGCTGCGCCTGTTTGAAACTCTTTTGCAACCACCGTTATTTCAGGATGCTCCTTCAGGAAGTCCGACCAGAAGTCCCACTGGCGTTCGTTGCATGCATTCAGATGGGGAATAACACTCAATCCTGCGGCTGAGAATTCCTCTATACATCGAAGAGATCGCGCCAAGTTCACGAGATGTTCGGTTCGAGGCACGTTGTTGGCGAATGAAAAATTGGGAGCCGTGATGTGCTCAATACCGAGATTCGCAATGTATTTCGGTAGCGAGCGCAACTCTGAATACTTCCAGTAAGTTTCTAAATCTGGATCGTCTTTGACCGAGAGCAAAATGAGCCGCGTATCTCTCGATAACCCAAATTGTTCCCTCAACTCCACGGCAGAAGCGAGCCTCTGCCGCCCTGCCCCGCGAGTTACGTTGAAAGTTGGAACGGCGGCAATCGGAACGGACAAGGGTTCGGCACGCTGTGAGCCATTCTGAATGCAGGGTATATACAGGGGAAAGGAACGGGGGTGATCTTGCTTCAGTGTGGGAGTTCGTCGGTTCCAGCCGCCCGAATCTTGTACAACCTCTCCGAAGTGATGTGATCTGGGGCAAGCGATCCGGCAATTTTCAGGATCGCCACAACAGCTTCCGAGACAATCGTAATCTGAGAAAACACCACCACAATCGGGCAAGAACGGACAAGATTGACAGCCCAGACCGACGCTATCGTGGGGAGATGACCGCGATGTTGGGGACAGCAGTCGGAGTTCGGTCACTGCTTCTTTGTCTTTCTCCGGTTGCGCACGCTAGGGCTGACCTCTACCCAAGGTGCCCCTTCGCTACTGGACACGCACTCCACATCCAGCACTCTCGGTTTAGCAGGATGCTGCGAAAAAGCTCTCCTCAGGTCGTGTGCAGGCTCGCCTTCGATAGTTGCGACAACCTGTGTTCCAATCAAAACCGCGATCTTAGCCGCCTCCGACCTTTGAAAGATTGTCATTTTTGTGCCCAACGGAATTCTCTGTTCAGGATTGACCAGTTGGCATGGATAAGACGTAGTCTCGACCTCCTGCGATCCGAACATCGAGCTTCGCGTCAACTGCTTCGCCTTGCGACGCAAGGAATGCTCATACATCCGCTCTGTTTTGCGTATCCAATCCTCGCCCATACTTTTACTCAAACCTCCATGAACGGAGCACGGAACACGAACTCTCTACCGACCTTCTCCTTGCGGAGCAACCGCAGACGGTTCAGTCCCGTTAAGCGGTTTACCCATGCCGTTTTCCCAATCTGCGACTTACCCCGGCTCTGAGAATGCTTGAAAAGCTCAGCAGCAGAAATAGCACCGTGACGGATTACCTCTCTGAAGGTGTTTGCGTACACAGGGTCGAGCTTTCCCACGAGGTCTACGGAAGCTACCTTTTCATTCTTCAGTTTCACCAACATGGCAACGAGTCCCTCTGCATTGAGAACCAGCGCAAATTCATCTAGACAGTTCTTGTTGAGTCCGGCGAAAAGGAAATACTTCGCGAGTTCACCTGACGTGATCATCCTCATCAGTGGAATGATCGTCGTTGCAAAGTAACTAGCAGTCGCGACCTCGATGCCACTCCAATCCCAAAGCAGAGACTCTTCACGGTCGTCCCCAAAGACCAAGTTCACGAATTTTGGGGCATCCCTCTGTCCGTCAGTCTTGCCGACCAGTGTGTCTGAGCCAGTTAGTTGTCGAACATTTACGCGCCGGAGCATAGCTGGTTGTGGAGAATCGCTCATCATCGTCACTGAGTATAGTGACGATGATGAGAGAAGTCAATAGCGATTTTTCAGATCGAGACTTAGGATTTCTTAGGTGGGTCGAGACGGCAGATTGCAGAAACCTGCACTCCCAAGAATGGCGGCAGATAAGAATGCATTTTACGGCGCTCTTCCGTTTCGCGATCAAATACGAGCACCGCCTCGCCGCTCCTGAGTCGCGTTTTGCCCCATAGTTCTGCGACCGAACGCATTAAGGTCGAGAAGCCGTAGCCGCCAGCGTCAAACCGGGATACGCCCGGCGCGATTGCTGTTTGGAGCGCATCCATCGACGTCATCAGATGGCGGTACTGCGGATTTTGACGGAGACTTTTCAGCACACCAACTCCCAGATCGGCAACGCAGAAAGTAACTTTCCGGCGCGAAAGCTGGTAGCCGAAGAGTCCCGGCAACTCCGTTTGGCTATGTTGAAAAACATTGTCGATGATTTCGCCCGCCGCTCCTGTCAGTGATCCTGCCAAGGTGTGGGAAAAACCGTGCTGTCTTAAATCAGTTTGGAGCGACCTCAGGGAATCCGACGACCGCCTACCAGAATCTTGGGGGAGCACGCTGAGCACTGTTGAATTCTCTTTCAAGGTGCCGTTGCCATTCGGCCATCGTAGAGAACGGATAAGTTTCCACACTCCGCACGTCGGAAACCGAATTCGAAGTTTGTTTTCATCGTGAGTGTGGAGAAGAAACTGTTCGAAGCAGGCTAGTTCGATAGCTGCGGCTAAAGACAACTGAGTGCCTTTAACCGGAACTGTGAGAGGAATGTCGTTGGTTGCGACGCGCCACTGGTACTGTTCGACCTCGCGGATTGAAACGTAGCGGTCGGAAGTGGGCATCAGCGTGGTGATGGAGCGCCTAAGTGGCTCGTTATTTCGAAGGAATTGATCGGCTAAACCGCCGTGGAAGCTGGCTGGGACTTCGCGACGGAATCACGTTTGATGTCCTTCCAGATGATCAATGCTTTAGCCGCAAGATCATCTGCTCTCCCATCAATCGCCGACTCGTCCCATCTTTCCTCATCCAGATATTCGACGGTCATCTTTAAACTTGAATTTGGCTTAAGGTGCAGTTTCTTGTCTTTCCACGCGTCGTTTTGCATGGCAGAATTCAGTCTCTTCGTAACGAGGGTTAGATTGCCGAGGGTTCTGAGCTTACGGTTTCGAGTGTCTTTCTCCTCGACATTCATTTCCTTCTCCAGCCAGTTAGCCTCCCACTTCACTGGCATCATGTGCTCGACCGAGTAGTTCCGCAGGGTGAGGCTGGGGACGTCGGCTTTACCGCTTGAAACATCGTATAGCGCTAGCAGGAAGAGAATTTCGCGTGCGTTCTGATTGCTGAGACCCTCCTCTTTGAATGCCTTCCTGAACTCCGTATCGTTGGGCATTCTGTTGCTGGGGTCAGTAAATTCTCCCAGCATCTGGCTCATTGTGAGAGCAGTTAGTGGAACCTTCCTGTTGCGGATTTCTCTTAGGATTTGGACAAAAAGAACGTTGTAGTTCTTCGTAGTTAAGCGACAAACGTTTCTCCTAACGAGATAAGATTCCAAAATTCCGAGAATGTCGGTTCGAACGTCTGGCTCTTCCACATTTTTGTATATATCCAATACCAGCGGATAAATTGTTGTGACCGCCAAATTTTCAATGACGTGGAAGAATCGCTTCTCCTGCTCCACAAAACCAATTTGGCTCAGGTCTGATTCTCTTGGAAAAGACGAATATATTTCTGCGTATTCTCGGAGTTCGCTTAAAAACGCGATCCGTTCGTCTATCGACTTTCCGTTGAGCCATGCTTTGTATTCCTTAAATAGACTCTCAAGCAAGACTTCTTGTCCGGTTTTGGCAATCAAATAGCAGTAGAGCATCACCTCGATGTTTGTGCGAATAATGCGTCCAGCCGTCTTCTCGGAATTCCAAAACTCAACTTGATCCTCGCTTCCTTCGTAAACGTCCTTCCACAACTCAACGAAACTGCTTCGGATCGGAGCATCCATGAAAATGTGATTCTTGAGTAGTTCACCCGTGGTCAGCCTTACTCCGAGTGAGTTGATCGTGTCGAAAATCTCCTGCTCGTCATCGTCCGGCGACAGCATCATGCTGATCGCTGGCACGTTGTTCAGAATGGTGAGGCGCAGAAGATTAAGCTGCTCATCCGAGTACCCAGCCACTTTAGTTAAGAAAAACTTGTGCGCTCTGACCAGTTTGTGATCCCCGGACAAATTCTCGCCGTCAAGTATTTCCTCAAAGTAGGGGCGGTCGTAGTCGCTGGGAACTATCCGCGAAAAGTATTTCCCATGCGCATCTTGAAAGCGGACATCCCCCTCAATCTGTCGTCTAAGGTTGGGCATTTTGTCGCTAGTCGAGCGGGAGATTGCGTTTAAGAAAAGCGCAACAGTCGTCAGTCTCTGCTGCCCGTCAATGAGATCATGTTTTGATTCTCCGATAGCAGCAGCCGGGCGTTGCTTCGTGATTATTGTCCCGATGAAGTGTTCTTTTGGCGTGTTTTCGACACAACTCTCGAATACTGACGAGACATGATCCCACAAGGTCGCCCAGTTCTCCTCATCCCAGACATAAGCCCGCTGGAAAAATGGAACGATGAACTGACTGTTGCCTTGAAAAAAGCTATTGAGCTTTTCCTTGTATGCGTTGATCATAGTTGTAATCCGTAGCGTGCGTTCACCGTCGAACCGAACCGTCACAGAACGGTGTCGCCTAACTGACGGCAAGTCGAATTGTACGCCCCCTCACCTCGTACACCGCTCTGAACGTGGATTTTCAAAACCGACTGCACACAGCATGGAATTTGGCTGTTGTCTTGAGCACCAATTGGAGAGTGCGTGCGCTTCTTCGTCGGAATCACAGACCGCGATTGGTTCGATTTCCTGTAGCGGCTAGACGGACTTGACGAGGTCAACTTCTAGCAACCAAGCGGACAGCAACAGTTCCGTGCTCTCCAGATCGGCGAACCCTTCCTATTCCGCCAGCAGGACGAAGGGGTCGAAGGGTCGTGGGTGCGTGCCTACCTGCACCGCGAAGAAGGCGATCAGGGCAACGCTTCGTACTGGTACAGCCGGGCGGGAAAGCCCGTTTGCCGGGAACCGCTCGATGCGGAATGGGTTAGTACCGTCCGGTCTCCGGTGTCTCTGTGCGAAAATGCAAGAGAGGAAAGACGAGGAGCCGCCATGACGTGGAAGAAATGGGACTTTAATCCGGGCGAAAGTTATCCGCTGTCGGACATCGTCGCGGCATTGTATGCTCGCCTCAAACACGGTGATGTAATCGACAGGAAAGCAAAAGAGGATATGGTGCAATGGATGGAGCAGATCAGCGAGCCGAAGCTCGTATGGTCACCAAGGTCTAGGGGCTGGGAAGCATCGGCGTTTAATCGAAACTGCTGGCGCACAGCAGACGGAAAGCCGCTGATTGCTCCCTATGAAGCCGATCCCGTTATTAGGACGAAGACGCCGAAGGCAGTTCAGCGCACGCCTACTCTGACCGAGAAAAGGGCGATCAGGGCAACGCATCCAACTGGCGTGAGCGGGCAGGTGAGCGACCCTCTTGTGAACCGCTCGATGCGTGATGGCTCCGCACCGTAGAAAGTTGCTATCCATGGAGAGGAAAACTACTCGTTAGCGAGTGGTTGGCGAAGGATGGAGAAACTCTTAAGAACTTGCGAGCCAATACCAGTGACAGGCTGCAAGAAGCTCCCTACGGTCAACTTGTCCGCGTTGGTAAGTGTCCGTTCGGATTCTTCAATTCTTAAGCTGTGCACAAATCTGCCTAGGGAGAGCAGGCGGCTCGCAAGAAGTTTGTTCAAATATTCACCCCGGTCGTATCCCCCTCGACGAAGACGAACTGCAATTTCGTCTTGAGTCCACCCGGCTAGTTTCGTGGGGTCGAACAGACCTTCCCGTCTGAGCGAATCCACACGAGAATACGTCTTTTCCAGTGAGTAGTTATTCACCGACAGAATCGACACGACAAGGTCTTGCCAAACGTCGCTGGACATGGCGATGAAAGAACAAACAAACGTATCATGTCGAAACGGTGGAAGCCAGCCGATGCAACCGATTGCTTTCTTCGTAAATGACGACTTCGCCCTTTGCTCGTCATTTCGGAAATCCCAAGAACCTCAACCAATCACGGATTAAGCCTCGCATTTGTGGTAAATAGAGAAGGTCAGGTTGCGGCTTTGAGGGGGACGCAACTCTAGATGTATCATTGGCTTTCGCCCCACGATGTCTACTGCATATCACGCTAAGTATTTTGCGTTTGAACTGACAAAGCGGTGCGCGTCCGACAGCATGGAGAAACTGGCTGCTTCTCTTGCTGACGCTCAAGTTGACCTGAACCCCCATCAGGTCGAGGCTGCCCTGTTCGCCTTCCGCTCCCCCTTATCAAAGGGAGCGATCCTCGCGGACGAAGTCGGGCTGGGAAAGACGATTGAAGCTGGAATTCTCCTGTCGCAGAGATGGGCTGAGCGCAAACGGAAGATTCTCATCATCGTGCCCGCCAGCCTTCGCAAGCAGTGGCATCAGGAGCTTTCGGATAAATTCTTCTTACCCTCCGTGATTTTGGAGACCAAGACCTTCAACGAGCAAATTCGAGCAGGGAATCTGAACCCGTTTAGCCGTTCCGAGATCGTCATTTGCTCTTATCAGTTCGCTCGTTCCAAAGAGCCTTATGTCCGTCAGGTCGCATGGAATCTCGCCGTCATTGATGAAGCGCATCGGCTCCGAAACGTTTACAAGCCCACAAATAAGATCGGGAATGCGATCAAGAGTGCCCTTGCCCCATTCGATAAGCTGCTTCTGACTGCAACGCCTCTTCAGAACTCGCTCCTCGAACTCTTCGGGTTGGTAAGCATTATTGACGAGCATACCTTCGGGGACATTAAGAGCTTTCGCAGCCAGTTCTCGCGGCTAGATACAGATGGAGACTTTCGTGCGCTCCGTGAGCGCCTCAAGCCAATCTGCCAGCGGACACTTCGCCGTCAGGTGCTCGAATACATTCCGTTTACGAACCGTATCGCATTGGTGGAAGAGTTCATCCCTAGCGAGCCAGAACAGAAGCTCTACAACCTCGTCTCCGACTACCTCCAACGACAGAACTTGTATGCCCTCCCTGCGAGTCAGCGCCAGTTGATGACTCTTATTCTCAGACGGCTCTTAGCTTCATCGACATTCGCAATTGCGGGAACCCTGAAAGGATTGGCGGACAAACTGGAACAGGCGACTCAAGCACAAAAGCCTGTCATCGAGCCTCCTCAAGAGGTAGCTGAGACCTTCGAGAGCTTCGAAGAACTCGAAGATGAATGGGACGAAGGGGAGGACGAGAGCGATACCGACAAGAAAGCAGACCCACGGGTACTCAGCCCGGAAGAATTAGGGAAAGTGGCGGAAGAGATTCAATCCCTCCGACTGTGTACTGAGCTGGCAAACTCGATTGCGAAGAACTCCAAGGGCGAAAGGCTGCAAACGGCGCTGAAGAGGGGTCTTGCAGAAGCCAAGAGCAAAGGCGGCAGGGAGAAGGCGATTATCTTCACCGAGTCCACTCGGACTCAGGAATACGTCCGCTCCATTCTTGAGGAAATCCACCGCTATAGCGGCAGAGTTGTTCTGTTCAACGGTTCCAACAACGATCCGAAGTCGAAGGAAATCTACCAGAACTGGTTGAAGAAGCACGAAGGTACCGACTACATCACGGGTTCCAAGACCGCCGACATGCGGGCTGCTTTGGTCGAGTATTTCCGTGATGACGCGATCATCATGATCGCCACTGAGGCTGCCGCAGAGGGGATCAATCTTCAATTCTGCTCGTTGGTCATCAACTACGATCTGCCGTGGAATCCCCAACGCATTGAACAGCGCATCGGACGCTGCCATCGCTACGGTCAGAAGCACGATGTTGTCGTGGTCAACTTCCTTAACAAGAAGAACGCCGCCGACCAGCGGGTCTATCAACTCCTTGACGAGAAGTTCAAGCTATTCAGCGGTGTCTTTGGAGCAAGCGATGAAGTGCTGGGCAGCATCGGCTCTGGAATCGACTTCGAAAAGAGGATCGGCGACATCTATCAGAAATGTCGAACCGAAGAGCAGATTCAGTTCAATTTCGACCAGCTACAACAGGAGATGGAAATACAGATTGACGAGCGAATAAAGGAGACTCGCCAAAAGCTCCTTGAAAACTTCGATGAAGAGGTTCATGAGAAACTTCGGATCAATGACCATGAGAGCAATGAAGTCAAAAACAAATTCGACCATTGGTTGTGGGAACTGACTCGCTTCTATCTTCAGCCCTATGCCAAGTTCGAGGATGGCGAACCCGGATTCACGCTCATCAAGAACCCTTTTCCCAACGAGCAGATTCATCCGGGGCCGTATCGGAGCGGCAAAGACGTCGAGGACGCTAACCTCTATCGCTTGGGTCATCCACTCGCTCAGAAGATCATCGAACAATGTAAGGCGTTCGCGCCTGACTCAAAGACGCTCACATTCGACTATTCTCATTCCGGCAAGAAAATCTCGATACTTGAGCCGCTGGTCGGGATGAGCGGGTTCATGCGTGTGGTCTGCCAGAGCGTCACGGCGCTCGAAGCCGAGGATTTCATTTTCTTGGGCGGCGTTTGTGACGATGGCGCTCCGGTTGACGCTGAACAGTGCCGCCGATTCTTTTCGCTTGGCGCTTCGGAACAGCCGTCATCGGGTGGCTCCGTACCTGAACATCTTCGTGCGCTAATCGAGGAACGGTTGCGGATTCAGCAGAACGAAACCTCCGCAAAACTAACTCAGCGGAACGGAGCGTTCTTTGAGGTCGAGATGGACAAGCTGGATCGTTGGGCAGAGGATCATCGCAAATCGCTGAAGTCCACGCTCGATGACCTTGACCTTAAGATCAAGGAGACCCGAAAAGAATCACGGAGCGCTCCAAATCTGCCAACTAAACTTGAGTTGCAACGCCAAGTCCG
>Ga0182024_10023304_pt1 | contig 11097 bp, 12 predicted proteins | sample P32metaG_FD_120480 | JGI IMG/M metagenome (GOLD analysis project Ga0182024, IMG submission 120480) | Permafrost microbial communities from Stordalen Mire, Sweden - P3-2 metaG (Illumina Assembly) | ecosystem: Environmental > Terrestrial > Soil > Wetlands > Permafrost | place: Sweden: Stordalen... | reverse complement strand
TGGCGAAACAGATCGACGAGATCGCCGAGAACGTGAACCGGGCGGACAGCAACAAACTGATCGCGAACGGCCTTTTCCTCGCGGCGAAGTTCGGACGCGGGACGCTTGACATCGACGCAGACGCCACGGAATGAGCTGTGACCTCGCGCTCGGCGTGGCGCGACCGGCCGACAAGGTGCGGACAGCTGTCGACCGGCGCTGGACCGGCGCTCGTCAATCCGGCGATCCCGACCCGAGCCGGACATTTTTCGCGCGGTACAGCCCGTCTCGACCGATCCAGCCGACGCTGACAACATCGCCGGGACGGTAGCGGTCCAGGGTCTCCTCAAGAACACCGGTTGTTGGGATCGTCGTATCGTTGATCGAGACGACGATCGTGTTCGTGGCGATGCCGGCTCGTGCTGCCGGCCCGTCACGCTGAACACTCACGACGTACGCGCCCGCGCCGCCGTCGGGCGAGGTCGGCCGGACTGCGATACCCAACGCCGCGGTCGGACCGACGTGCACCCCGTTATTGCTGTCGTCGGCGTCGACGCGATCGACGACGGCGAGTACGCCGTCGATGGGTATCGCGAACGTCACGTCTTTGCCTGCCCCTACCTGCGGGCGGCCTCCGCCGACGGCCGTGGTCATCGCGACCACCTTCCCAGAGGCGTCAGCAACCGGTCCGCCGGAATCGCTTGCCGGGGTCGACACGTCGATCTCGGCCATGTCGTAGAGCGTCTCAGTGCCAGCTTGAACCCGTTGGTCCAGTGCGGTCACCGTACCCGAGGGCGGAATCGGCGCATGGTTGACGCTGGCGCCGCTCCCGACCGACACGACCTGCTCGCCATCGGCGAGTGCAGATGCGTCCGCCGGTTGGATGGTGGCAAGCCGAGAGGCACCTGCGAGGGCGAGCACCGCGACGTCGTCCGTGACGGAGTATCCGACGACCGTCGCGGCGTAGGTACGCCCGGTGCCGGAGACTCGCGCCGCGATCGCCGTCGCCTGCGCGATCGACTGATTGTCCGTGACCACCTCGCCTGCCGGCGTGAGCACCATGCCAGCTGCCGACGTATGTCCGCCGCCGCCGAGCGACACCTGCAGGTCGACCACTGCCGGTCCGACCGTTCGCGCGACCGCCTCGGCGTCGATTGGCCGCGTCGTGCCCGGTGACGATGACTGCAATCCGGTTCGTTTCGGCGTCGATGTCCGTGTGTGGTCGGAGAGTGCGACGATCGCCACGATCGCCAGAACGACGACAAGAGCCACTACGAGCAGGTGACCGACGCCCGACTCGGACGTCCCGCCTAGCCCGTCGGCTTGCATACTGCGATTCTGCCGCGACATGTGCCGCGAACGGGGGCGGCTACCTGATGCGTGCACGACGCCTCGCGCATCGGTGAGCACCAGCCCGCAGGGTAGGTCCGCGTCCGGCGACTCAGTTGTCAGCAGCGACGCCAATGATCTCAACCGGCGACCTTCCAGTTCGAACACGGTGAGGCCTCACTGCCGGCCACTCGACGAACGCGCGAGATGAGAGGGGGATCGCCGCGGATAGGGCACTCCCGACGACCGGAAGGGACGCGTACATGACGTGACTGTCAGGACAGTGTAAACGTCCACCAAAACGAGGCAGCGATCCCGATATAAGGTTCCTGTCGTCGTCGCCGGGGAAGATCGGATCGGATACCGGCACGGCGTTCCTGATTCGATGCGCGGCGGCTCAGCAGCTCGACGTTCGTTCGTCCAGGAACCTAACGGAGGTACAGGATGACCGACCGGGTCGAAGGATCGTGGGCGTGCGGTGACGCGCTGGCGGATTTCTTGCCGCGTCGCTGGCTGGAATGGTTGGACTGGCCGGCGGTCGCCTCGATGAGGAACGCTGAGCAGCTCTTGCGCGTCGAGGAGTTCCGCGAGGACCGTGACTTCGTGATTCGAGCGGAGATTCCCGGCATCGATCCTGACCAAGACCTCGACATTCAGGTTCGGGACCACGTGCTCGAGATCCGTGCCCAGCGGGCCGAGCGTGGGGAGCGCGAAGCCAAGGGCGGCTACCGGAGTGAGTTCAGATACGGCAGCTTCTTCCGAGCCGTGGCGCTGCCGACCAACGCCAACGAGGCAGACATCCATGCCCGTTATCACGACGGGATTCTCGAGGTCCGAATCCCGGTCGAAGCACCGCCGGGTCCCACGGGAACTCGGATTCCGGTCGAGCACTGACCGGACGGACACCGCTCCTCGCATCGAGCGTGATCGAAACAACCACTCGCGCGTTGAACGAATCTGGCGCTCATCGCGGCGGATGACTCCGCCCGCGCATCGTCGTGTCGGTTCCACGCAACCCCACATCAACGTGGATGTTCGGCCACCCCTTCAGCATCGTTTGTTTCGCCACCAGTATCGAGCGAGGGAGGCGATCCGGCCGAACCGACCGTGACCACCATGGATCGGGACCTGCACTTCCCACTCAACGCGGGGAGCCGGAATCGACGCCGAAGTGCGAAGAGGCCGCGCTGTTTCAGATGGCCGCAATCACAGTGAAGACGATCCTGCGTCAACCATCCGAATACGACGCTCCGCAACGGCCCCCACCACCGAGCGGTGAGAGCACGTGCCCCGAGCCCTCGACGGTTCACATCGTCGGGAACGGTGCCGCCGGCGAGGGTCGATGCAGGTGAGCGTCGAAGACGACCTGGTACGAGCGGTCGGTCCGCTTGTCCACTGCGAGCTCGGACGCGCTGAGACCCGAGCTGACCATCGACGTGCCGGATTCGATCACGACCGGCCAGCCGACTCTGGGTCGGCAGGCACCTGAGCTGTTTGGTGGAACCGTTCTACAGCCCACCAGACCGATGTCCAGGCTTCAGCAGTTGGGGTCTCGTCGCACGGAATAGCGGAATGGGACACCGTTGATGGACCAGTCGAACTGCACATCGGCACCGTCGGGATGGGTGTCGCGCCCCGCGAGCTTGACGCCGAGCGGAACAGTCTCGACGTGGTTGGTGCTTCCTCCGCCCCTGGTGATGAACATGCCGCTTGCGGACGGGACACGACTCTGTGAGACCCGCCAGCGCAACTCGGTGCCGTCGGGAAAGTGGTTGTAGCCGACGCGTAGCGTCAAGCCGTTGGAGAACTCGACCTCGAAGATGTTCACGTCGATCGAGTCGGCCTCGGGCGGCGCGAAGATCGTAGGCGGCTCGATCATCTCCTCGGGCGGTGGCACTTCGCCGGTCGGGCTGTCGGCGATCGAAGGTTCGGGGATCTCGGTCGCCGCCACTGCAGGTTCGTTCACTGCGGGCCTTCCGCGGCGCCGGCGCGCAATGAGCACCCAAAGGCCGGCTGCCAGGAAAAGCACCACGACCGCGGCGGCGATCGCGAGGATCGACGCGCTGGAACGGTGCTTCCCGGTCGACACCGGCGGGATCGTCGACGTCGATGGTGTCGTGATGGTGGGGGCGGACACGGTGACGACGACCGAGAACTGTCCCGAATTGTCGGGCAGGTAGTTGTCGTTGACTCCGAGGAAGAGGTCGCCGGCCCGGTGAGCGTGAACGATCGCGTTCGCTCCGATCTCAAACGGTGAACCGGTACCGATGCGTCCGATCAGCGACCAGCAGGCAAGCCCTGGGGCCGGCCAACGCGAATTGCGGGCTTGGCCCTTGGCGATGGCCGAGCACTTAGATCCGGACGGGATGCCGGCCGGGCCCAAGTGGGTGATAGGTGGGCCACCGAAGTGGACGTATCCGTTCGCGTTGATCGTCACCACGTCGCCGACCCGCACAGCGATTCCGGCACCGACGAACGAGTCGCGACCCTGCACTGTCACATGCGTGCCGGCAGACGGACCGCTGAGGTGACGGACAACGCTTGTTCGGTCTCGAAACCGGGTCGGATGCACGCGCTGGATCCCTGCGCCCGCTGGCGCTCCGGAAACGACCGTCGCCGCGCACGTCGCCATCGCCAAGCACGCGCCCAGACGCCAGCCCCGGCGCGCCGCTCCCAGATACCGCACGAAGTCGTGATCGTTCACAAGCGCCCAGTCCAACAGGTGCACGGCCGCCAAGCAATCTCAGGAACCCGCAACACCAACATCGCTGCCACGGATAGGGTCGGTCCCAGAAACTCGGCGTACTGCTGCACGACTCGACGGCCGCAGTCGCCAAGGCGTGACCGCGCGGCGGTGCATCGTTGTTCGGTCCGTACGCCGCCGCCGACCATGCAGCTATCGCGAGGCCGACCTGTAGTGCTGAATGTCACACCGCCGAGGACGACACGCCCGAACCACGATCAAGGAACTGGACGATTGTCGGCGCGCCGCGCGAGGAATCGACGAACAGGCTGAGTTCGACGAGATACACGCGGCGTCGTCGATCCGAATCGGCGAACCGATCTACGTCCTTCATGAAGCGGCTGAACCTGCGCACGTGCCGGGTCAATTGTCCGCGTGCAGCGAGCCAGGGGCGATCACGTGCCTCAACGCGGAGGACGCCGTCCTCGCGCCAGATGTCGATCGTGTGGCGTCGCCTCGACCTCAGAAACCGATAACGGCCATGCGGCACAATGATGCCGATGCTCGAAATCGTTCTCGTTGAGCCGCAGATCGCCGCGAACACGGGCAACATCATCCGACTGTGCGCAAACGTCGGCGCTCGCCTTCATCTCGTCCGACCGCTCGGGTTCACGTTCGACGATGCTGCGTTGCGTCGCGGCGGGCTCGACTATCACGAGGTCGTCGAGACGCAACTCTGGGACACATGGACGGCCTGTCGGGCCGCGCTGACGCTCGAGCGACGGTGGTTTGCGACAACGACTCGCGTTCCGCACCGACGTTACGACGACGTCAACTATCGCCCAGGCGATGTCGTCGTGTTCGGCTGCGAGGCGACCGGCCTCGGGGAGGCGCTCCTCGCAGAATTCCCGGACGACTGTCGTCTGCGCATTCCGATGCGTCCGTCCAACCGCAGCCTGAATCTCGCGAATGCGGTCAGCGTCGTTGCGTACGAAGCTTGGCGCCAACACGATTTCGTCGACGCCGCGACTGGAACGTTCGCAGAATCGCTGCGGACACCCGCGGCAACGACATTAGACGATGAATGGGTGAAGAAGTCACCGACCGCGTCGACGACAGGCGGTCACGATCTCGATTCTGCGCGTCGCAAGGTTGGCGAAACACGCCCGTGAGTTCTGCAACCATTTCACCGACGATCGCGTCGACCGTCTCGTGGGCGCTTCGTAGACTTCATCGCTCGGAGCAAGCGGAGGCGAGCCTCTCCGTGGCGCGCGCCCTTCAGCCCAAACGCATCGCGCGAAGCCAGGAGGCGTCCGGCGTCCGGCGGTCGTCGCGTTGATCGGCATTGCAGTCCGAGGACGCGTCGGTCATGCCTGCACCACAACGTGAGAGAGACCCTCGGTAGCCGTGAACCTCGGTCGCGCCCGCCGGGAAGGCTGGCCGGCGGGGGAGTGCGGTGCCCGACCTACGAGATCATGCGTGCAATCAGGAGGATGCCGAGCCCCACGCAACAGGCGGCGGAGAACAGGAATGACAGGTGCTGCGCAAAGTCCATCGAGTTGTGCGGTGATGGTCGGTCGATCGGGCTGCACTTAGCGCAACGTGAACGTCGCCAGGGTGCGGTTGCGAAGGTTGAGTACTCACCGCAGCTTCGGCATCGGACATGCGCAAGTCTGCATCGCGCACATTTGAATCGAGCGAGACCTGCTTTCGCCGCCGTTGGCGACTTGCAGCGAACGCAGAACACGAGCCGTGTCCCGCCAGCCCAGGACGACGTCTGGTGTCGTCCGCAATTCGCGCACCGCCAGGATTTTCGGTGCTCTGCAACCTGGAGGATTCGGTTGCATGCGTCGCACTTCGCGAACTCCCATGCCATCTTGCAGTTTGCACAATCGAATCGGCCGGTCGTTCTGGGCACGTGCTGTGTCGTTTTGCAGACCGAGCAGGCGACAGGCACGCCGAAGTCAGACTCCGTGCCATGTTCTGGCGGCCTGCTCCGATCGTGACCTGGTCCGTTTCGATCGTCGTCCTCCCGGCGTGATGCGAGGTCGACGTCATACCCGCGGCGCTTTCCAACGTCTCCGAGCGTCTCCCAGGCTCGATTGACTTGGAGTATCTCCCTTTCGGCCTCGGCCAACACGTCATCGGGAGCCCCACGGTGCTTGTCTGGATGCAGCAGGCGAACTTTGACGCGCCAGGCGCGTCTGATCGCATCTCTATCTGCCGTTGGCTCGACACCGAGGACGTCATAGTGGCTCAGCACTTGTCCCGCGGATCCATCGAAGACAACATTCCGAGTCCGAGCGAACTCGCGGTGCAGAGGATCACGGATCGATCCGTCAAGACTCGGCTCGAACGCACAGACCTTCTCCGTCTGCGATCGTGGCTGCGGTCATCGGATCCCACGCGCCCCCGCTCACCACGATGACGGTCGATTCCAAGTTCGTTGCGATCGTGTGTTCGATGCTCGGGCTACCCGTTGCGGTATCGGCATTGATCAAGGCCTTCCGGGACACCACGAAGGCCGGCGCTGCGAAGCCCGTCGCCAGCGCGGCCACCGCTGCGCTGCACGACGTCACGATCGAGCGCGCAATGACCCCGACCGTCCTGCAATCCCGTATCGATCGCTGTAGACGCCAATGCGAGCGCGACACTCCAAGCCCCTTGGTTGGTTGGAACCGAATTCGGGACCCGACGCGCAATACGGCGTGCGACGCGCGCCGCCGGTTGCGGCATGCAGACACATTAAATATCGGTCACCTCACGAACAGCTGACTTCGCTCTGAGATACCGGTCACGAGAGATCGGTCTTCAGCCGGCGCGCGCGGCCGCGAAGGCATGCCGCCCTTCAAATCGAACTCGACACTTCGCGTAGACTGCGGCCCCGGGGTATCAGACCGTCTGGGAAAACGTGCGGCCGCGAGGACTGGGCATACGCACGTAGGCGAGATGAACTACTCGGCCTTGACCATAGTGCACCGGGTGTCAAGAGCGCTGTCGCGTTCGTCAGCCGTCTCGTGTACGGCCGCAAAGCCTGACCGGGCGGATCGGTCTGAATGGCCGACACTGTCTTGCTGCATGGCAATGCCCAGTCGCCAGAAGGCTGGAATCTGTTGTCTGCACATCTCGTCGGACTCGGCCACCAAACCGACACCGCCGACCTTGCGGTCGGCGACACGCGCCGACGACGACACCTCGGTCGTCGCCGCGCAGATGTCATCGCGGCGCACGGCGCCGATCGTGTCGCACGCTCGGGTGCGGCAGTCTTGCTGCCTGCCGTCGCGCTGCGGCTTGGCGCATCGCATCAAGTCTGGCTCGCGGCAATCATCCCTGGGATGGAACGTCCATTACGTTCCGAGATCGCAGACGCACCGGGCGAAGTCTTCAACGCAGAATGGCTCGGCCAGAATTCCGTCGCAGCTCCCGTCCTCGCCACATACGTTTTGTTTCACGCAGCGGCCTCAAGGTTCTGATTTGGGCGTGTCGGGCGTTGCTCGGACGACACCCCGACAGAACTTCGACGCTCGTTGGCCGAGCGCACCGACGACGGACCGGGACCACACCGACATCATGGGCCCTCGAGTATGCCGACGTCGGGTGAGGCCCTCACGACTTCAACGTGTGCGACGACACCGACCTGGCGAACGACGACCCGTCACGCGTGTTGGTACGTCCTGAGCATGATGAGTTGGTTGGTCCACTGGCGAAAAACCACGCGACGCCTGCTCCACTCCATGACCTGTACCAAAGGAGCACGTCAGTGTCGGCCCGGCGGTGATGGTTCGGCGATGAAAGTCATCCGGCGGTACCCCGTTGAGCTCGGCAATCGACGTCAGGACGGCTGACGTCGTGGCGTCGCTACCTTGCCGATCATCCGAATGGAAACCCTTGTGGTCGGAGGTGACGGGCTACGGTCAGGTTCGTGACCGCAGATGCTGCGCACGGCGATCGGCCGTAGGCGAGATCGCAGCAGATGCCGGACGCGTCGAACGACGAAAGTGTCAGCTCGGGGTCGGCTGATGGCAGCGGTCGCGTCGACCCGACTGTCGCGAAAGCGGGTCGGGGCAGCGAGCCTGCGCACTCGCTGTTCAAGCGGCTGCTGATCGGCCGTCCGCTGGCGTCGGGCGAGGCGGTGGGTCAACGTCTGCGCAAGTTGGTGGCGTTGCCCGTGTTCAGCTCCGACGCGATTTCTTCGACTGGGTACGGCACGGAAGTGATCTTGGGCGTGCTGGTGCCGGTCGCTGGCATGGCCGCCCTGAACTATCTCGTGCCGATCTCGTTGATCGTGATTGTCGTACTCGTCATTTTGGTGGTCAGCTACCGGCAGACGATTTTCGCCTACCCGTCGGGAGGCGGCTCCTATATCGTGAGCCGCGACAACCTTGGCGAGACCCCGTCGTTGGTTGCGGGTGCGTCGCTGCTCGTCGACTACACCCTCAACGTCGCGGTGTCGGTCGCGGCGGGCACCGCGGCCATCACGAGCGCAGTGGTGCCGCTGCGTGGCCACGAGGTCCCGATCGCGCTCGGGCTGTTGGTGTTGGTCACGTTGGCCAACCTCCGAGGCCTGCGCGAGTCGGCCACCCTGTTCTCCGTCCCGGTGTACCTGTACGTGGCGATGATGGTTTTGCTCATCGTGGTGGGGCTGGCGCGAGTGACGTTCGGTGGACTACATCCGTTGCCCGTCGACCATGCCCAGTTGGCACACTTCACCGGGAACGCGAGCATGCTCGGTGGGGTCACCCTCTTCTTGTTCTTGAAGGCGTTCTCGTCCGGGGCGGTCGCGCTGTCTGGGGTGGAGGCCATCTCGAACGGAGTGCCGAGCTTCCGGCCGCCAGAATCGCGCAATGCAGCAACGACGCTGATGTGGACAGGGATCCTGCTCGGCGGGATCTTCTTCGGCGTCGCGCTGTTGGCGGTACGACTCAAGCCGACCTTGTCGACGGAACAGACGATCCTGTCGACGATGGGAGCGGCCGTGTTCGGCGGACGCAGCAACCCGCTGTACGGCATCCTGCAGGCGAGCACTGCGGCGATCTTGTGCCTCTCGGCGAATACGAGTTTCGCGGACTTTCCGAGACTGTCGTCGATCATCGCCCGAGACGGGTTCCTGCCCCACCAACTCGCCCGCCGCGGCGACCGCCTCGTGTTCTCGAACGGGATCATCGCTCTGTCCATCGCTGCGGGAGGATTGCTCCTCGCATTCCACGCGAACGTCGATTTGCTCGTCCCACTGTTCGCGGTCGGCCTGTTCACCGCGTTCACCTTGTCGCAGGTCGGCATGGTGATGCACCACAGACGCCTACGCGAGCCGCGTTGGCGGCGCAACGCCGTAATCAACGGTGTCGGCGCCGCCGCCACCGGCTTGGTACTTGGCGTGATCCTGGTTTCGAAATTTACGCGTGGCGCGTGGATCCCGACGCTGGTCATTCCTGCGCTGGTGCTGACGTTCCGCCAGATCCGACGTCACTATGCCGACGTGGCCGCAGCAGAAGCGGTCGCTCCCGGCCAAACGACCCACCGCTTGTCCTCAACGATCCTGGTGCCCGTCGGTACCGTCAATCTCGGGACGCTACGAGCCTTGGACTTCGCCGAGTCCCTCCGTCCAGACCAGATCCTGGCCGTGAGTGTCGCGCTCGAGGACGGCGACGCCGACCGGATCCGCGCGCAGTGGGCTCAGCACAGCCTCGATGTCCCATTGGAAGTCCTCGACTCGCCGTACCGGGACCTCACCCGTCCTCTCGTCGACTACGTCGATCGGCTCCTCGCCGAACGTCCAGGCACGACCGTGACTGTCGTGATACCTGAGCTCGTTGTCCGACGCTGGTGGCAACAAATCCTGCACAACCACAGCAGCTTTGCGCTCAAAGCCCGGCTCCACTACCGACCGGACACCATCGTCGTCTCCGTACCGATCCAGATCGACGACTGACAAAACAAATAGCCTGAAGGACGCTTTTGGCTCGTTGGGTGCGAGCGCAACAGGTCCGGGCTCGCCCGCGAACGCGCCCGCGTGCCGTGAGACACGCCGCGCCCGGCAGGAGAATTCTCGAATCTCCCGGCGGCCGGTCGGCACGATCCTGGGCGTGGCTTCACGACCTCGGTCGTGCGGTGATAACACACGGTCGTATGTCAGTGAAGATCACCATCACCTTTTGGGCGCCGAAGGATCCTGGAGCCTTCGAACGCCACTACGTCGAAACCCATGCGCCGCTCGTGAACGCACTCCCAGGCCTGCGCGCCTACGAGTACGGCCGGGCGCTGACCAACTTCGACGGCTCGCCGCCTGATGCCTTCTGGGTCGTGTCGCTCACCTTCGACGATGTCGACGCGATGCATGCTTCGTTTGCCAGCCCCGCCGGACAAAAGACAACGGCCGATATGGCGAATTTCATCACCGGTCCGATGAAATCCGTGGTCAGCGAGGTCGTGTAGCCGGCAATCACCGGCGACGGTCAGTGTCTTTGAACGGCAGCGGCGAGAGCCCCGTCGGGACGCTCGATCGCCGCGACAGGGTCGCCGGTGTCTGCGGCGACGTGTGCCGGATTCGATCTTTCACCAGTCCCAGGCATGTCGCTCGAGCGAAGGTCCTGACCTGGGCGTGGCCGATCTCCGTCGCTGATCACACGCACAAACGAGCCGCATGCGCCCGTCGAGCGACATGACGCCGGAGAGCGACGGTCGATGCGTCCGCATCGTCACCAGCCCGGTGAGACTGCGCAGCTCGGCGAGCGCAGTTTCGTCCGGAGATCCTCCTACTTGTTGACTGTCTCAAATATTGTCTATATGGTCGGGGAGTGGCCCGCGAGGAGAGCCCGCTCGGCGGGGTGCCGTTCCCGGCGCTGTTGCGGGCGGCCTGGACCAAATATGCACTGGCGATCCGAACCGCGCTCGCCGACGCGGGATACGACGACGTCCCGCGCCACGGCAGCTACGTGATCGGAGCTATCGCCGGTCCCGAAGCGCCGCTGAGCGAAATCATTCAGCGGCTCGGAGTGTCGAAGCAGGCCGCCGGCCATCTCGTCGACACGCTGGTCACACGCGGCTACCTCGACCGTTCGGTCGATCTCCAAGATCGTAGGCGGCTGACGATCACACTGACGGAACGG
>Ga0182024_10023303_pt1 | contig 11097 bp, 11 predicted proteins | sample P32metaG_FD_120480 | JGI IMG/M metagenome (GOLD analysis project Ga0182024, IMG submission 120480) | Permafrost microbial communities from Stordalen Mire, Sweden - P3-2 metaG (Illumina Assembly) | ecosystem: Environmental > Terrestrial > Soil > Wetlands > Permafrost | place: Sweden: Stordalen... | reverse complement strand
GCGTTTTGGCAAGGGCCTGAGTTTGTCTGCGAAAGTTGATCTTTGAGGGCAGCAGTCAGCCGTGAGATTGACAGCTGGATTTTTTGGGGGTCTGCGCCGGAATTCATCTTATCTTCTATGTCTTTCAGAGCTGCTTCGTAGCCGCTGACGCCCGCACCTTTGTTCTTCGCCTTGTCGATCAGTCTTGTTATTTCAGTCAAATCTGCTTTCGCATTGGTCTGCTCCGCTTTGCTTGTCGCATCTGTTGGCAGTGTCTGCGGTATTTGTTCCGGTGAGGGTGTTTGGGCTTGTCCTGGCGTTTGAGCTGTTTCTGCCTGAGTAGGAGTGCTTTGCGGAGGATCTTCGGAAAAGCATGGCTGGGTCAAACAAGCAGAAGTCATCAACAGTGTTAGCGCGCCGAACAACCGGTCCTTTGGTATCATCATATGCCGACTCCTTTTTCTTACAACCATATTCCCTTGAAGTAAGAAGGCAATCAATGAAATCTGATTTGAGGCACAGACCATGAACAGTGACTAATCATTTTGGTGTTGGCGCCGATGATGTACCGTCAGCAACTTTGGCAGGCTCCTGGAGCAGATCTTCGTTTTGCACAAGCGGTTTGGACAGCGTCGTGAACTGCACGTAGTCCTTGCTGAAGAACAAATCGAGTGTCCAGGAAAATGCAACTCGCAGTTGGCGGTCAAAACTTGGCAGTTTCATGAGGTAGAGCGTGCGCCACATTAGCCAGGCCGGAAAGCCGGAAATATTGACACCAAACATACTGGCCACACCCGCATGCCTGCCGATGGCGGCGAGCAGTCCCATTGTTTTGTAGCGGAACGGTGTCTTGCCAGCACCGCCGCGCACGGCAAAGGCAATGTTACGCCCGGCAACGGTGCCCTGACGGCTGGCATGCTGGGCTGTCGGTGGATACGGTTTTCCGCTCAAAGGATCGATAACCATCACACAGTCGCCAATTGCCCAGACGTTGGCGAAGTCTGGCACCTCAAGAAACTCATTGGCAACAACGCGGCTCCTTTCCAATTTGCAAGCCAGCGTCTTGAGCACCGGTGGTGGTGTCACGCCAGCCGTCCAAACGATCACCACAGCGCGCTCAGCGGTGCCATCAGCGAATTCCAAACCACGGTCGGAAAGCCCGGTGATTTTGCAACTCATTTTCAGTTCAACTTTTCGCTCAGACAACTTCTGAGCCGCGTACTTGCCCAATGATTCACCAAGTTCAGGAAGAGGCGTGGGAATCATATCGGCGAGAATGACGCGCACCATTTCTTCGCGCAAGTTTGGATAGAATCGCACTGCTTCGCGAACAAAATCGTTTATGGAAGCTACTGTCTCCGTGCCGGCAAAGCCCGCGCCGGCGACGATGTAGGTGAGCAGTGGCTTCTGTCTGCCGGTGGCGGCATCGAATTCAGCCTCCTCGAGGCTGGCAATCAGTCTGTTGCGCAAGGCAATTGCATCTGCCAACGTCTTCATCGTCAGCGTGCCATCCTTCATACCAGGAAGTCCGAAAAAATTGGTATCAGATCCCAGCGCAATCAACAGATAGTCGTACGAAAGTTGATCGATCTCCGCTCCACAACAATGAAGAACCGTGACTCGCTTGTTAGCCAGGTCAATTCCGGTGACGTCACCTTGGAGGAATTGGGTGCGGCGCAATAGCTGACGAATCGGGCAAACGACATCGGTAACGGCAACATCTCCAGTTGCTACCTCATGAAGCATGGGCGTGAACAAAAGAAAATTTTCCCGGCCAACAATTGTTACTTGCACATCACGGTTGGACCCCAGAGTTTTCTCCAACTCCAGGGCGGCGTATACTCCACCAAAGCCTCCGCCAAGAATGAGGACTTTTGCCATGCTCTGTAATCCCGACACGTGGGGATCTGGAATTATATTCGCTTCTCAAAGATACTATCAACCGACTGTGCCGAGAACCTCTAAACCTCAACCTTGCCAAAAAATCGCTGCCGAGATACCCCAACCCCTCTTGATTACTCATAATCCTTCCGCTGACCTCGACAAATCAGAAAAGTCTCAAGCAAAGGAGATCATTCTATGACCGACACCGTATTTGATGCCTTGCATGATTCGAAAATCAAGACACTAGTCTGCCTTGTTTCATGCGCGCTCATCGCTGTCGTAGCGCTGCCGGCCCTGAGCCAAGATCAAGATCAGAGCGCCACTACCAGCAGTGGCAAGCCGATTAAAGGTCACGTGGAACATGACGAAAAACTTCCCAGCCTGCCCGGGGAGTTTCAAGTGGGCACGCACGTCGACCCGGTCCAGTTGACAGCATTAACACCAGACAACATATGGTTTCCACTGCCTAAGTGGTTCGCTGGTAAGTGGCATGGGCAGAGCATGACGGTTACCAGTGTGCAGGATTGCAAGAGCGGCCGCAGTGAAAAAGTCAATGTTGTGCGCAAGGAGATCGTTGATGTGGTGCACGGGCACCAGCGCGACAAAACCGGTCAAGTTTGGGAATACATGCGGATCCCGCGCGTGCAAAAGTTGATTGTCGATAAAGGCACGGCATACCTTAGAGTAGTGAGGGAAGATGTAGTTCGGTCTGACGAGTCAATGCTTGTTCTCAAGCTTCTCGAAAACCAGCTAACCATGGACAAAGATCAGAACATCGTTGAATCCGAACAAGTGCAGCAGATATCCTCCTACCAACCGATGGAAGATGGAGTGGTGCAGCTTGAAGCCTCACTGAAAAATTTTGACGCCGGCGGCAATCCACAACAGATTCAAGGTTGCGAAAAGGTGGTGCAAAGAATCGCCCCCTACGAAGACTTAGATAAGGACGGGGAACTGGATTTGAAACAACTTTTCGCCGAATTCATGAAGAAAACCGGCAGGCAAGACCTGCTGCCTGCCGGAATGTGAGAAAAAAGAATTGCTTAGACGATCCGCTATCTCCCTTTGCGCAATGTACATCCTGAGCACCTGTCACGCCCAGGCAGAGCCGATCTACTCTCTCCGACAAAAGGCAGTCAGTGATCTGGCAAAAGGCGTCTCTGCACTATTTGCGCCGAGTGCTCGGCCAGACGTTCGTGAGTATCAGTTGATTGGTTTGACTAAGTCTGAGCTAAGCGATTTTGTCAGGCGCATTCCATACGATGGCGTCGCTCAATCTGACTTTGGAGGACAGCCAACGTTGTCGGGCGACGGTAGCCAATTAATCACATTTCGAGATCCCGATCACGGTCCTGAATATTTCGAGCTAACTTACCAGGACGACAGAGTTGATACAGTTCAACACCATGTCGGCGGGTTTGTGGGAGACCGGCTCCCGGGCTTCGTCGAAGCCTTTCGCGCGCAAGAAGGACCGCTGCTAAGCAGCAAGCAAGCGGCACTGGACTATACTCTTAGAGAAAAGGATTGGCAAATTCATTGCGACTATTATAAAAACGAGCCAGCGGCAATCGCCCACTTTTACTTGGTGGCTGGCAAAGTGCGGATGGAAACGGGTCAGTGGCAAAAAGCTCAGGATGATTTTCTTTTAGCGAAGAAGCAACTTGCCAGCAAAACTCGCATAGCTCCTCTTCCTTCTCCTTAAAGCCCAAACTCAGTCACTAAATTGCGGCCTTATGTCTGGGTGCCAGCAATCTATAGACATTGACTGGCTTCTGGCGCCCTTTGACGACGAATTCGCCCAACCCCTCGAAGTAGAATTCACCTTTTGCCAGATCGTACGTTGATGACTCGACGACAATGTCGCCCGGACGATCATCGGCGATAAGTTTCTCCAGCCGAAACACCAGGTTGGCGGTATCACCCAGCAACGCCGGATTGGCATTTGAATTTCCCAGCGCTCCGGCAGCGACAAGACCAGTTGCCATGGCTATATCAAGGGCAAACGGATTCTCAGGAAAAGGCCAGTGCTGCGCATTATTTGCCAACTCATTTGCCACCGCCTTCATCTCTAGTGCGGCACGGCATGCCAAAACAGCTTGCGCCTGGGGTCCTTCATCCTCGATATGCCAGTAAGCCATGATCGCGTCGCCGGCAATTTTTTCCAGTTGCCCTTGATTCTTGCTTATCTCCTTGCTCAGCTCCTGAAAAATTCCCTGAGCAGCTCTCATCACCAGGTTGGCCTCATTGGCGTACTGTTCCATAAGAGACGTAAATCCTTTTATATCGCCAACTAGAATGGTGGCATTGATCAACTTGATTTTGAATTGGGTTTTGTCGTCGCTCTTCAATACTTCGCGATTGCTACTGCCTTTGGCGCCGGGATCTACTGGAGGTTCTGCCAGCAAGTCATATTGCCCTGAAATTGTGATCCGATCGCCCGGGCGCAATGGATGATGCTGCCCCGGGTGCAAGTTACATCCGTTGACGGCGGTGCCATTGGTTGAGCCTAAATCAACTACGGTCCACCCATCTTCGCTGCAGCGTATCTCTGCATGTTTGCCTGAGACCTCCGGAAATGGCAAAACCAACTGACGTACTACACCGGCATCCTCTCGGCGCCCAATCAAGAGTGTTTCACCATCACGCAATTCAAGAGTGGTGCTATCCGGCGAGTTAGGGAGCACCTTGATTGTGCCCGTGGCGATTTTCATGGTGGCAACCTCCACCTCAGTTTTACACCGGAGAGAAACGGCTTCACGCCTTGATATTGATCGGCAACGGTCCACTCATCTTGCCATAGACAGACAGTCTTGCCATCGCTGGCTAGCCCATAAAACTTAGCCGCGAACGTGGATGTGAACGACTCGAGTAGATCGAGCTTATCGTGTTTTTCAAAAAGCTCGCACAAAGCTGGAAGTAGAATAGGAGCGGTGTAAACACCGGCTGCACCACAGGCGCATTCCTTGTCCGACACCGAATGCGGTGCACTATCGGAGCCGAGGAAGAATTTGGGATTGCCGCTGAGCGCTGCTGCCACCAGGGCATCACGATCTTGAGGGCGCTTTGCTATAGGCTTGCAAAAGACATGCGGATTGAGCTTGTCGCCGATAACATCATCCAGCGTCAGATACAAGTGATGCACGGTCAAGGTTGCGGCTACATTGCCGGGAAGCTCCAGTACACAGTTGATTGCATCAGCCGTGGTGGCATGCTCTAAAACTATCTTGAGCCTGGGGAACTCTCTGGCAATATCCCGCAAAATGACAAGAAAACTGCTTTCTCGGTCCAGGCAGAATTCGCCAGGCATTTCGCCATGCAGACAGAGCACTAAGCCCTCATCTTGCATAGTCCCATAGAGCGGATAAAGTGCTTTGAAGTCAGTGACACCACCTTGGGAGTTAGTGGTGACACCATCAGGATACAGCTTGCCGGCGACAGCTCCTGCAGCTTTCAGCTTGCGAACCTGATCGGCCGTAGTAGAGGGAGCGACTTTGAACGTCATCAACGGAGTAAAACCACTATCATCCGGCAATAAATCCAATATGGATTTTCTGTAGTTATTCAGGTCTTGCGCCGTCAAGATTGCCGGCACCGTATTTGGCATCACAAGTGCTGTTGCGCACTGAAGCTCCGTATGCGGCAAAACATTGGCAAGCATGTCACCCTGGCGCAGGTGCACATGCATGTCATTGGCCTTGCTAATACGAAACTCCTCCAACGGCTGCGCCTCCTAACCGATTGCCGACGACTTTTGCTTCCAGCCAATTGCCTGCTCCAATGTCTGACCGTTGCGGCGCAAGATTGAAGATAGCTCGCGGCAAATCATAAGCGGCAAGCCGGGCCCCTCGTAAACAAGGGCTGTATAAAGTTGCACAAAGGATGCCCCGGCCACTAAGAATTCATAGGCATCCGCACCGCAGGAGACACCGCCGCAAGCGATTATTATTTGAGACGGATTCTTCAGTTGGTTGACAATCTGGCAGATTCGCAAAGCCTTGCTTTTCAAGGGCGGCCCGCTCATTCCTCCGTTGCCTATCGCTTTCAGCGTCGCTTCATCGGTGGCTAGATTTTCTCGCGATGTACTGGTATTGCCGCAAACATACCCAGACAATCCGCACTCTGACGCAGCTTCCACCATCTCCTGCAAAAGGTCCTGAGAACTGTCGGGTGAGAGTTTTACCAGGATTGGCAATTGCCTGGTGTTTAGTTTCTGAACTTGAGTGAACAGGGTACGCATGTGTGCTGCTTCAGTGACGATGCCCTCTTTTGTGTTTGGGCAGCTGCCGTTGATGGTCACATAGGAAAGCGGCAAATCACGGATCTTCTTGAAAGTGTAGAGGATGTCCTCCACGGCAGCATCGCCTGTGATGGCAGGGTCATTGGTCTTAGCTATGTTCAGCCCAATAGGTATTGAGAAATTGCACCGCTCTAACTGGGCGGCCACCCGATCAGCGCCTGCACCGTTGAGACCCAATCGATTGATCAAGGCTCTATCTTTGGGAAGGCGGAACAGTCTTGGCTTGGGGTTGCCTTCTTTAGCCAGGGCAGTAACGGAGCCAACTTCAGCATAGCCAAAACCGACATGGCCAAGCAATTCAACCAGATCTGCGTTCTTGTCAAAACCGGCAGCCAGCCCAATTGGATTGCTCAACTTATGCCCGAACAGATCGCATTGCAGATCATCGCCTCGATACTGCCAGGCAGCTCCTGCCACTGTCAACAACGGGCGGCACTGACCGGCCAAGCGATGAATGAGCAAATGCGCTTGCTCTGAGTCCAAGCGAAACAAAATCGGTCGAATCAGGCTTTTGTATAGAGAAGGATTCATTTAGAGTTGTTGATTGCCATTATTGCCTCTTCCAATCATTTAAGCTCTTCCAATCATTTGAGTTGAGCGCGATCTTCGGCTGCCTTTGCAGAGTCGCCTGACTGTTCATAGGCATCGGCGCGCAACGTTAGTGCCGCTCGATTACCCGGATCGATAGCCAGAGCTCGGGTCAAATCGGCAATCGCTTTCACATATTCCTTTTGCTCGTTGTGAGCCCAGCCCATGTTGACGTAAATCTGCGCATAGTTTGGATTCAAGGCGGCGGCTTTATTTAAATCATCGAGAGCTGATTGGTACTGCTTCAGGTTGATTTTGTTCCACGCTCTCGTGTTGTATCCCTCCTCATCTTTGCCAGTGATACTAATAGCGGTGTCGCAATCCTTCACAGCGCGATCGAACTGGCCAAGCCCGCCATAGGCCCAGGCTCTGATGATATATGCGTGGTTGACGTTCTTGTCCAGCATGAGGGCGTGAGTGGCGTCCTCAACAGCCTTCTGGTTGTTTCCCAGTTGTTGCTCAACCTTGGCCAGGCTCACATAAGCATCTGCATCTTTGGGGTCTTTCTCGATCTTTTCGGTCAAGGCAGAAACGGAAGCGTCCAGCTCTTTTCTCCAGGTTGGCGATAGTGTCGTATTTGGTGTCTCGGCAAAGTTGACTAAAAGGCCGCCCACTGCCGCCAATGCAAATAGAATCGCTACACCAAGTGCTATTTGAATCGTTAGAGAGGACTTTTTCTGCGGTCCAGCTTTCTTCTTATTCTCAGCTGTCTTAATCTTTTTCACTTAAATGACTTGCCGTCTGCCGGGGAAGGGATGCACTCCGCCCTGCGCGCCCACAATGAGCCTTGAGTAGTCCTGAGGAGTGTTGATGTTAAAGAAGGATGGCAACGAGTTGAGGTCACCGCCGTTATCATTATAGGCAAAAGTCTTAGCCTGCAGCCCGCTCAGAAATTCGTGCAGACTCAAGTTTCCCGCAAAAAGGGATTCTTCAAGCGGTTTGATGCAATTCTTTGAATATAGGCCCAGCAAGGGCTCGATCCCATGATCGTGAGCAAGCACAACGGCGTCTGCGCCGTGGCGCTCCGCCGTCATCTGGCGAATCAGCTTTCTATCCACCAGGGGCATGTCGCAGGCGAGAACGAAAACATGATGATGGCTGGCAGTCAACAAGCCTGACAAGATGCCACCAAGAGGGCCGCGAAAGGGCAGTATGTCTTTGACAACGTCAACACCCAGATTCTCAAATAAATCGGGCTCATTGGCGACAAGCAAAACTTCCTGGAACATATCGCGCACTTTGTTCAAGACGTGCTCGATCATGGTCGTGCCTTCATAGGGCAAGAACGGCTTCGGTCGCCCCATGCGCCGACTTCTGCCGCCACAGAGAACGAGCGCGGTCACTGGCAGGGGAAGGGTTTCTCGACCCGGGGTTTCAATAACGTGGCTGAAGGGGCTCATCTTTCACTCACCCACATAGACAGGCTTTCTTTTTTCCGCAAACGCGGCCAATCCTTCCATCCTATCTTTACTGTTGAGCAGTTGCAGATAGGCGCGCATCTCAAGGGCCAGTCCTGCATCAAGGTCGCGATCAAAACCCTGATCAATAGCCATTTTCGCTTGTTTGAGCGAAAGTGGAGCGGCGGCGGAGATTTCGCTCGCCCAGGCGCGCACTTCATCAATCAGGGGTTGATGGTAGTCACCGTCTGCGGTGGCAGGCACGACTCGATGGATAAGCCCGAGGTCCAATCCTTTCGCGGCGGTCAGTGGCGCGGCAGTGAGGATCATCTCTTTAGCCTTGGACTTGCCAATCAGGCGCGGCAGCCGTTGCGTGCCGCCGGCACCAGGAATGATGCCCAGGGTCACTTCGGTCAAGCGCAAACTGGCATTTTCCGCCATCACCCGCAGGTCACAGGCAAGCGCCAATTCGCATCCGCCACCATAGGCAGAGCCGTTGATGGCACCGATAACCACCTGGGGAAGCGCTTCAATGGCGGTCATTGTCTTTTGAATGAGCAGCAAATACTCGATCGCCTCAGCCTGCGTCATGCCTTTTCGTTCCGTCAAATCAGCGCCGGCGCAAAATGTCTTTAGACCAGAGCCAATGATGGCGACAACGCGAATCGCTCGGTCCTCTTTCAGGAGATCGCATTGCGCCAACAGGCAGCGCAACAACTGCCTGTTCAAACAGTTCAGCACCTTTGGCCGGTTGAGTTTCAACCAGACCAGATGCTCTTCCCGTTCGACAACAAGAACTTCTTCTTCCGGATTACCAGATGTCTGCCCTGACTGCGATGTTTTTGTTTCAGCCACTGTCATGCCCCTGTCACCGGCGCCGTTTCTCTTTTCGCTTCTTTTGCCTTGCCAGCAGCGCGACTGGAAAGACATGCCTGCAAGTAACGCCCGGGCAGTTTTTTGTGCAAGAGCTTTTCCGCCAAAGCGCCTGCATCGACAAGCTTGTCCAGATCGATACCGGTTGCGATACCGAGGCCATGAAGCATGTAGACCAGATCTTCTGTGGCCAGGTTACCGGCAGCGCCGGGAGCGTAAGGACAACCACCAAGCCCACCGAGGCTGGAATCAAAGGTGCTGATACCGCAATCCAACCCGGCAAGAACATTTGCCAGAGCGGTTCCGCGTGTGTCGTGGAAGTGCAGCGCCAACTTATCTAAGGGCACTTCTTTGGCCAATAACGCCAGCAAATTTGTCACTTGATTTGGCGTTGCGGCGCCGATGGTATCACCCAGTGATATTTCATCCACGCCGATTGACTCCAGCCGCTTGCAGATTTCCACCACCCGAGTCGGTTCTACCTTTCCTTCATAGGGGCACTCGAAGACCACTGAAAGATAACAGCGAATCCGCTTGCCATCAGCCCTGGCAGCCGTTGCCACAGCAGTCATAGTGGAGATCGCTTCCTCAATTGTCTTGTTGATGTTCTTCTTGCTATGGCTCTCCGTTGCCGAGGCAAAGAGGGCAATCTCTTTCAAACCTGCTGCACAAGCGCTCTCGTAACCTTTCAAGTTCGGCACCAGAGCTGATAGGTGCACGTCGTCGGGAAGGCTTAAGGACTGGGCTACCTGGGCGGCATCGGCCAGTTGTGGAATCCATTTCGGGCTGACAAAAGATGTGATTTCAATATTTTTGACACCAGAGGCGGCGATCGCATTTATTAGTTTGACCTTATCTGTGGTGGCAACTTGCTCAGCTTCGTTTTGCAGTCCGTCACGAGGACCGACTTCTACAACCCGCACTTTTTTCGGCATCCGCTCTAACATGTATGCACCAGGGCAACTATTCCAACTCCAAAAGCGTGTCACCTTCGTTGACAAAGTCTCCGCTGTTAACCTTGACTGCCGTTACTTTTCCCGAGGCAGCAGCCTGCACCGGCAACTGCATTTTCATCGATTCCAGGATGGCCACGTCCATGCCGTCGTCTACTTGATCGCCGCTTTTGACCAGGATTTCGACAACTACTCCAGCCATCATTGATGTAACTTGTTTCATGAAAGCTCAACTTAAAACGAAGGAAAACCTGAGAGCATCACTCTCTATGCCTCATGGTAACAAACGTTACACTCATGATTATGACTGATGTCTTATCGGTAGCCTCACGGATTATCATCTGCATCCTTCTAAGATCAGCATTCCAAGCCAATCTCAACTGAGACACAAGCAGCACGGCGGTGGCGCACCAGTGCGGGCAACAAAATTAGTTCGGTTAGTTGTTCCTAAACTAACGGAATAAACCGCGCAGAGCATCGTTGATACTCTTGACAGTATCGTCTGACTCTTCTTCTTCGAAGTCTGAAATCTGCGGAGGCTGGGATTGTTCTTGCCCGCTCGGCGCCACGTAGGGATCTTGCGATGGCGGCGATTGATATGGATCTTGCGGTGGAGCTTGATATGGATCCTGATTCGCATTGGCATCTTGCTGGGCGGCGTAGGAGGCAAATGGATCGTAAGGTGGTTCTGGGGCGGCCTGTGCAGGTTGCTGATAATTCACAGGTGGCTGCGATTCATACGAGGCAACAGTACTTTGCGGCTGTTCCATCATGGGCATCACAGGCATTGCCGGTGGCGGACCTGAGGGTGTCTCGCGACGAATTGAGGCCACCTGCCGGAAAAATGGATTGCTATCGCCCTGGGCTGGGTCTTGCGGGGGTGGCGCAGGATTCTGCATGTAATTGGTTTCATTGGTGCCGCTGTAAGTGGGCTGATTAGCCTCATGAAAAGGGAATGAATTGCCATCTGATTGACGCACAGGTTCAGGTGGGGCGTAGGCAACGGAGCTATGCTCAGCCTGGCTCGTCATCGCGAAGGCTGAATTGGGCTCAAGAACGGGTGCATAGGGATCTGGAGTTGGCGTTGAGTAGGCGGGCTCAGGAGTAACTGGTTGCTGATAAATGG
>Ga0182024_10023302_pt1 | contig 11097 bp, 7 predicted proteins | sample P32metaG_FD_120480 | JGI IMG/M metagenome (GOLD analysis project Ga0182024, IMG submission 120480) | Permafrost microbial communities from Stordalen Mire, Sweden - P3-2 metaG (Illumina Assembly) | ecosystem: Environmental > Terrestrial > Soil > Wetlands > Permafrost | place: Sweden: Stordalen... | reverse complement strand
TGCTCAATAGCAGAATCCCGAGTGCCTGCCAGAAACCGATTGTGTGCCAGCCGAAAAGTCCTGGAGTCAGCCAATTCCAGAGCCTCATCACCACGTAGCCAAAAACCGCGGCTCCGAGCGCCGCGAACGCTGCGAACTTCAATCCTCTTGCAAGACGATTCATTCTCATGTTTCACCTCACGCTTTCGTAAATTCGTCGTAGACCGCCTGAAGCCGTTGCCGCAGTTGAGTCACGGCGTAGTGCTTGCGTGAAAGGAGTGTGTTCACGCTCAATCCTGTGCTTGCGGCCATCTCCTTGAAGCTGCGGCCCTCAAGTTCGTGCGCTACGAATACATCCCGCTGCTCTTCTGGAAGCTCGTCCAGTGCCGCGTCCAGCTCATCGAGCAAAATGCTGCGCGCATACGCCGCTTCCGGCCCGGCGTCGGGCGAAGGCAGCAAATCTTCGAGCAAGAGAATCTCCCCATCCGCCGCGACGGTGACCGAGCCGTTGCTCAACGTTTTCGGCTTGTTCTTTCGAAACAAATCGGTGATGCGATTTCGCGCCACACGGAACAGCCATGCGCTGACCTGCTCGATCGGTTTCATCAGCCGGTACGCTTCTACCAGCTCGTAAAATACGTCTTGCAGGATGTCTTCCGCGTCGCCTTTATCGGGGACGCGCTTGCGAATAAAGTTTCGCAGCCGCCCCTGTTCCCGTTCGATGGCTTCGGAGATGCGTTGGTCCTGCCCCGCGGTCATGGTATGTGCGTGCAGCGCGGCCTCCATCTACTGAGTGTAGACGGATGGGGAGTGAAAATATTTTATGGAATTTGGACGGTCAGGGGAAACGGCTCCGGCCCGCCTGCCGGGCAGAATGGCTTGGCGGCCGCATCGATGCTTGCGGCCGCCAAACGATCAAAGGCGGAAATGTGTCCTCCGCGTGGACTAAGTCTTTGGTCCTTTGCCCATGCTTAGAACCTGGTCGGGGCTGACTTTAACCTCGCTAAAGCCCGCGGGAATATCGAAGGTGGAGCGATCGAGCGAGGAATCGGAAAAAGAAGTGACCTGCACAGTCATTTGGATCAAGGCAGCGAGATTGGCCGGCGCAGATGGATTATCGGAGTTTGTCGCCGCTCCCGAGCCGCTTTGCGAGGAGGCGTTGTCCTGCTGTTGTTGCTTTTTCTTTGCGAACATTCCGCCCAGGCCTTTCGCAATCGCACTGGATGCGCTGGTGGGAATGCTGTCGTTGCGTGATGGCGTGGAAGAACTCGCCGATGAGTTCGAGTTATTTGTCTGCTGAGATTTTTGTGCGGCCTCGAGCTGCGCCTGCTGCTCCGGTGACAATTCCATGCCCATGGTGATGTATTCAAGCATTGGCAAACCCTTCATGGCGCCGGAATTTTTCTGGAATTCCTCCATACCTTTCTCCATGCGCGGATCGAAGTGGATGTTGCTGGGAGGAACCCAGTTAATCTCCTGAGCCATCCGTTTGTAGAACTCGCCTATTTCCTGGAAGCCCGCAACAGAGGGGGCGATGAACATGTCCATGCTAAATACCATCGTGGCACTTACCGTCTGCTGGCCCGCACCGGATGCTGCGCCAGTTGGGTCATCGGGAGCCGCCCCGGGCGCTTGGCCGTTCGCCTGCGCCTGCATATTCATGTCCATCTTCATGGTGGTCTCGTTCGTCGGCTGGCCCATGACCACGCGATTGCCGGCTCCCGGGATGATCTCAATCTTCGGCTGCAGAGTCAGCTGGACATCTTCGGGCTTAGGGCCCGGCTGCGCTGGCTGCGGCTGCGCCTGTTGCATCTGCTGGAACTGCTGCATAGCCTTCTGCATGGCGTCTTTGATTTCGTCGAACGTGGCCACCGAGTACGTTTTGTTTTGGGTATTCACTTGGATGATGCGGCGGTCTTCCAGATCGATGATCTGAATCATGCCGTCGGGATTATCGGTCCGCATGCGGCCACCTTTGATGTAATAGGTGGTAACAACGGGATCGAGCGGGTTCGCGGCACCCTTCTTGGTAAAGCGCGCGGCGAACTTCATCATCCCGTAAAGGCTGCCTCCGGTCATCTGCGTTGAATTCGTATATTTAAAATCCGCGTGAGCGGGGACGCTCAAAGGCGACAGCAAAAGCAACATTGACAAGGCCACATTGACTGCTTTCATGAACACACCTCCAAGAAGGGAGCGCCTTCGCTGGCAACCAAGCAGATGCCTAAACCTCACATCGCCCCCGGCCGGCCATCGCGAAGGCTCCGTGCCGCACATTATGCACAGAACAGCAGTAAAGTCACAATCCACTTTAAAGCGGTACTCTCTGGCCTGCGGCGCGGGAGAACTTTGGCCTTCGCTGGAAGAAACGTACGAACATCTATCTTCGTCCAGACCAGGTTCGGCGTCTGAAGGCCATCAGCAAGAAAACGGGCTCGTCATCCGCAGAACCTATACGGCGAGCCGTGGATACGTTTTTGGAGACAGAAGCAGAAAAGAAAAAGTAAGAAAACGGGACGCCACGGTGATGAAATTATCGGTTGGGACTGTGTTTGCGGCGGCTCAGACTAATTCTATTGCAGAAAAAATAACTCAACTGGCAGCCTGAACTGTTCCGCATAAGGCGTAGGCTCACCGGGCATCCCGATTTCGGTGGATTTCAAGCTACGCCGTTTCTTTTGCGAGACTTAGAAGATGGGAATGTGAATTCGACCCCCACCGCCCAACCTAATCTTAACGGCGCTCCGTCATACGGATGCTCTGATGGCCCAGCAACGCCTTTTAGAGCCGAGTCGTTCCAGCGCCCAGTCGCGGCGTAGCCGGGCGGGTTGATATGGCCGCCTGACTGAGTCGTGATTCAACACCTGACTAGCCCTTGGCTCGAAGCGAAAGTTCTTGTTCACCGGAAATCCGGCTGTAGCGAGCAAGGGTTAACACTTACGCGGAAAGCAACCTTCTAATCCACTGGAGAGTCGCTGAGTATCTTCTGAAGATGTCTCCAGGATCGAGCTCTCGACAAAATTAGTCCTTGTGTATCACAAAATGGAATGCTTTGATGGGGCTCAAGAACGAGTTTATTGTGGGGCTCGTCGTTCGACATCTGAGTCCGATAACCTAGAGTGGAGTGTCTTACGGATCCGATTGATGTCGAGCGGAGTGAGGAACAAGAGCTTCTGTCGGGATTGATTCGTATCCACGTTCTTTACCATGCTTGTCGGAAGCCGATCTTTGGCCTTGGCATGATGGAGAAACTCCGAGGACTCGGTTATAAACTAAGCGCCGGCACGATGTATCCATTGTTACATGGGCTTGAGAAGAGACGTTATCTGCGTTCGAACGGCATTCGATCGGGCAAAGTGGCGCGTCGACTATACCGGGCGACTCCTGCGGGACGTAAGGCGCTCGCTAAAGTACGACTAAAGGTTAAAGATCTGTTGGGTGAACTCCTCGAATAAGGCCCATCATGATTTGGAAGTGTAAGGAAGAAGCCTCTTGCGAATTCTCTTAGTGGAAGACGAGCGTAAGGTTGCAAACGCTCTGCAGGAAGGGCTGGAGGCCGAATCGTATTCTGTCGCAGTGGCTAATACTGGAGAGGATGGTTTCTTTCGACTCAGTTCGGAGCCATTCGATCTTGCCATACTGGATATCATGCTTCCTGGTCGGAACGGGATCGAATTGCTTTCGGCGATGCGAAGGCAACACCTGAAGATGCCGGTACTTTTATTGACCGCCAAGGATACGATTGAGGATCGGGTGCTGGGGCTGGACGCCGGCGCGGACGATTATCTCGTGAAACCCTTTGCATTCCCTGAGCTCTCCGCCCGTGTTCGCGCACTTCTGCGTCGCGGCAAAACTGAGTCTCCCGCAAGTCTGAGAATTGGCGATTTACGGATGGACCTCCTGAGCCGCACAGTCATACGTGGACCTCAGACGATCGATCTCACCGCAAAAGAATTCGAACTCCTTCAATGCCTCCTTCTCCACCAGGGGCAGGTTATTTCTCGCGAAATGCTTGCAAGAGACGTCTGGAAAGAAACGACGTGCACCGCTCCATTGGACAATGTGATCGATGTCCACATGGCGCGAATTCGCCGCAAGATCGATGACGGATTTTCGACAAGACTCATGCATACCGTTCGCGGTGTAGGATTCGTACTCAAAACGGAAAAGCCATGAGCGGACTTCAGCTTCGGCATGTGCGTACACGTCTGACAGTTTGGAATGTAGCGGTTCTTGCCAGCATCCTGTTGATCTACGTTGCGGGCGCATCCGCCCTCGTTTTCTTCCAACTGCGAAATGAACTCGACCGCTTTGCGATGGATGATTTGGAAACGGTCGAGGGCCTCCTGAGCTTCGGTTCAGATGGAAAGCTTTCCCTGCGCAGCGACTATCACGATCATCCCTATGCAGCCAACATGCAGGATCGTTTGCTTGAAGTTTGGGACCAGGACGGAACGCTTCTCTATCGGAACGAACTGCTCGGGAATCGTGCCTTGGGCAAAAGCCCCGGCGCTGGCGAGGGTGCTACCGATTATTCGGTCCAGTCAATTCGCGTGTCAGATGGTACTCCCGCTCGCCTTATCAGTAAGAGGCACATCCTTGAAGGCCGTCGCACTCTGATCCGGGTGGGGTTCAGCGAAGAGCCTTTATGGCAGCATTTCTGGCAGGTTGCCATGGGGATGATTGCAGGCTTTCCGTTCGCGCTCGGGTTCGCGGGAGTCGGAGGCTATTTTCTGGCAAGGCACGCACTCGGCCCGATCGAGCGCATGGCGCGTCGTGTTCATGAAATCAATGCCGAGCGCTTGGGTGCACGGCTGGATGTGGAGAATCCGCACGATGAACTGGGGTCTCTCGCCAAGGCGTTCAACGAAACTTTGGCGCGCTTGGAGCACTCATTTGAACAACTCCGGCGGTTCACGTCCGACGCCTCGCACGAACTGCGAACACCTCTCACCGCAATTCGTAGTGTCGGTGAGGTGGGACTTCAACAAGAAAGTTCTAGTGAGCATTATCGTGAAGTAATCGGGAGTATGCTGGAAGAGGCAGGCCGCCTCAGCCATCTTATTGATAGCCTTCTGACAATTTCCCGTGCCGAATCTGGTCAGATTCAACTGGAGCGAACAACAATCTTCATTCTGCCCTTTGTGCGAGACACAATTTCCGTTCTCGATGTGTTGGCCGAAGAGAAGGGACAAGACCTGTCAATCGAGGGCGACGACACCTTGCGTGTACAAGCGGATTGTACGATTCTCCGTCAAGTCTTGATCAACCTGCTTGATAACGCCATCAAGTTCTCTCATCGTGGTGGACATATATCGGTCTGCGTCTCAAACGCCGATGGGCACACCGTGGCGATCGACGTTGAGGACAACGGACCCGGCATTCGTCCGGAGCATCGTGAAAAAGTGTTTGATCGGTTCTACCGCGTAGACGAAGGGCGTTCGCGCGAGGCTGGTGGAACGGGTCTTGGTTTGGCCATTGCAAAGTGGGGCGCTCAAGTGCATGGCGGCCGGTTAGAACTCAATTGTCCAGCCGATGGAGGATGTATTTTCCGGCTACTATTGGCGGTTGCGGACGGAATGAACGACGAAAGCCAATCGAAAGCTACGGCCCACGTTCCGGTGCTATCCGAACCTCAGCCACACACATCGCAAACGCGCATTATATATTCGCGCATCAAGTCAGACATGAACGACCCCACCCACTCCGGCTAGGCCGGACAACATTCGTTTGAGAGCTTCCAGAGCCACTGTTGACGGAATCGGCGGATGAGTCCGTCCACTTCAACAAGAAAACTGCCTTTCTTAACGATTCTCTATTCTGAAAAAAGCTTCAGACAATATTCAGAGAGTCTTAAGGAAGTTCGAGATTTATTCCGTTGTATAAACGTTACTGTCGACGCACATGAACTGAGGAGTTGAAAGCTCAAACTGGCGGCGACCGCGTGTCATCTCGACCAACTGAGTTCCCACGGCTGTTAACTTTGGAGAATTGCCTCAGCGCGGCTGCGGGCGCGGATCTGTCCATCTGCATGAAGGGGTTCGAAACGTGATCATAAGTCTGCGCAAGACGTTGATTGCTGCAATTCTATTGATCATTGGTCTTTTTTCTGGGTCTTCGAGTGGACAAACGAACGCCGCAGCGCCAAAAACGTTCTCGTTGGAAGATGCGCTGAACTACGCTCTTCAGAACTACCCTGCGGTTCGTGCCTCGCTAGAGCAGGTGACCGCCTCAAAGGCTGGGGTGTCCCTGTCCCGTTCTCAATACCTACCCGTACTTGACGGAGCATACCAGGCTAGCCGTGCCACACAGAACCAGGTTGCGGGTATCTGGTTACCAACATTTGCCACGCCCTCTGTTGAGGGTCCAATTGCCGGATCGAGCGGGCAGAGTTTCTGGGCCAGCCAAGCGCTAGCGTTCTTTTCCTGGGAGCCGATCGACTTTGGTTTCCGTCCGTCAATCGTAGGTCAAGCGAGGTCCGCAGAAGACAAATCAAACGCCGATGTCGTGGTGACTCGGCTGCAAGTAGCGACAGCGGTTGGCAATTATTTCCTGATCGCGCTGGCAGACCAGCAAGCGGTGATAGCCGCCCAGGCAAACGTGGATCGATGGCAGGTATTCGATCAATCGATTCATACGCTGGTGGACAACGCGTTGCGGCCCGGTGCTGATGCTTCTCGTGCCGACGCGCAACTCGCGCTGGCCAAGACCCAGCTTTATCAATCGCAACAGGCGCAACAAACGGCCTTGGCAACTCTAGAGGCGCTCATGGGCACAGCAGGTGTTGAGATCAGATTGGATACTGGTCGGCTGCTCGCTCTTCCGCCCGTCGATTCGTTCCCGACTCTGGCGCCTGTCGATAATCCTTTTGCCCTCGATCAAATGGCCGCGGTGCGACAGGTGCAGGCGCAAGAGAAGGTATTGAGCCGGACTGATTACCCGCGAATTTTCCTTCAGGCAGAAGGTTTTGGCCGAGGTAGTGAGGTTCCCAACAACGGATCGATCATCGGAAATTGGAATGGTTTAGCGCCGGCGCGGGGAAATTGGGTGGCAGGGATAACGATCGCTTTCCCGAACATTTTCGATTTCAAGGCCCTGAGCGCCGAAAAGCAGATGGCGAAAGCTAATGAGAATTCGCAACAGGCCCTTTACGACAAGACGATTCAAGACCTCACAGGCCAGGTTCAAGCAGCTCTCACCCAGCTCAAGAGCGCGCAACTTGTAGCACAGCAAACACCAATTGAACTTGCTGCCGCCCGCGCGTCCGAAACTCAATCGCGTGCTCGCTACGATGCAAGCTTGGCGACACTTGTGGAGGTGGCCGACGCCGAGGGCCTTCTGTCTCAGGCGGAAATAGATGATGCCATTGCACGACTGAATGTGTGGCGCAGCCTCTTCGGTGTGGCATATGCGCAGGGCAACTTGCAACCGTTTTTGGATACGTTGCGGGCCCCCCATCCCTGAACGGTCGAACTTGTGCATTCCGCAAAGTAATCGAGATGGAAGGAGAGCAGTTCCATGTGGCTAATTCGCCTGGCGCTGAGCCGCCCGATCGCGACTCTTGTGTTTGTCATCGCTGTCGCGCTCTGTTCCATTCTGGCTGTTGCCCGGATGCGAGTCGACATTTTCCCGAATCTCAATTTCCCTGTCATTTATGTCGCCCAGCCCTATGGGGGCATGAGTCCGGCGCAGATGGAAGGCTATCTGGTCTACTACTACGAATACCATTTTCTCTACATCAATGGCATCGAGAGCGTCGAGGACAAGTCCATTCAAGGGAATGGTCTGCTGAAGCTCGCTTTCCATCCTGGGACGGACATGAGCGAGGCGCTGGCGCAGACGATATCCTACGTGAATCGCGCTCGCGCCTTCATGCCCCCTGGAACAGTTTCCCCGTTCGTGATTCGCTTCGACGCCGGCACGGTGCCGGTTGGATATGTTGTGTTCTCGAGCGAAACCCGAACGGTCGGCGAAATCCAGGATCTAGCTCTCAACCGCGTGCGGCCGGCTTTCGCCACTTTGCCAGGCCTCACGTCGCCACCGCCGTTTGGCGGTAATCAGCGCACAATGGTGGTTACACTCAACCCCGATCGCCTGCGAGCGTACAGCATGTCACCCGATGAAGTGGCCCAGGCGATCAATAACGGCAACGTTCTTCAACCCGCCGGAAACGTGCGCACCGGCACCTTGCTTCGCATTGCCCAGAGCGATTCGGTTACCCCGAATATCCAGACTCTCGCCGACCTGCCAATCAGGAACGGTTCTGGCCCCACGGTCTATCTTCGCGATATCGGGACAATTGAAGACACCAGTGACATTCCCACCGGGTACGCGCTCGTGAATGGTCGCCGGGCTGTATTCATTCCTGTAACGAAGCGTCCGGATGCGTCTACGGTGACCGTAGTGAGCGAGGTGCGAAATAGCCTGCCATATTTTCGATCTCTGGTTCCAGACGATATCAAGATTAGCTATGAGTTGGATCAATCGCCGTACGTTACAAGCGCGCTGACCGCAGTTGCCAGGGAAGGATTGCTCGGCGCCTTACTGACCGGCCTTGTGGTCCTGCTCTTCCTGAGCGACTGGCGCAGTTCGTTCATCGTCATGACCACGATTCCGTTTGCGCTGCTGACTTCCGTCGTCGCTTTGTGGCTGACCGGCCAGACCATTAACATTATGACGCTCGGAGGGCTGGCTTTGGCGGTGGGCATCCTAGTGGATGAGGGCGTAGTCGAGATCGAAAACATCGATTACACGCTTCAGCAGGAACCGGATTCGCAGCCGGCACGCGCAGTACTTCACGCCACACAACGAACGGTTTTGCCACGATTTCTGTCGATGCTTGCGGTTGTGGCAGTTTTCGTTCCTTCATTTCTGATGACGGGCGTCGCGCAAAACTTATTCGTGCCGCTGTCGCTCGCGGTCGGATTCTCTATGATGGCTTCGTTCCTGCTTTCGAGTTCCTTCCTGCCGGTGCTATTCCTATGGATGCATCGCCGGATCGATCGCGGTCACAAGGTGCTTATCGCAGGCCGATGGGACTTTGACAAGGTTCGTGATCGCTGGGGGGCCTTTCTGGAACGCCTCGGGGCAATTCGCTGGCTGGTGGTTGGAGCTTACGCGGCTATTCTGTTGGCAGTTGTTCTCCTGCTCGGCCCGCTACTTGGGCAGGAACTGTTCCCCAACGTGGGTGCGACCCAATTTCGACTGCGGCTAGATGCTCCCATTGGAACACGAGCGGAGGAAACAGAACACCTCGCGACTAGAGTTCTTGACGAGATTCGCAAGGCGGCAGGACCAGAAAACGTCGCCATTACGCTTGGTTATGTGGGCACGCAAGGGGCAAGCTATCCTATAAATACCGTATTCCTGTGGACCAGCGGACCGCACGAAGCGGTGATGAACGTAGCTCTCCGGCCCGATGCCCATATCGACGTGGCGACTTTGGAAGAAAAACTTCGTCAGACACTGCCTTCCAATTTTCCAGGTGCAACTTTCTCCTTCGAGCCTGGAGACCTTGTCAATCAAATCATGAATTTCGGCGCCCCCACCCCAGTCGAAGTGGCCGTGATTGGACCAAACCTGGGCGCCAGTCGCGTCTACACGGATCGTTTGCGGAACGAAATGAGCAAGATAGCCGATCTGCGCGATTTGAAATACGAACTGCCTCTCGACTATCCCAGCGTGGATGTGAAAGTGGACCGGCAAATGGCCGGGCAGCTCGGAGTGTCAGCCGGTCAGGTCGCCCGATCGCTCTCGGAAGCGACTTATTCAAGCCGATTCACGACACCAAACTACTGGGCCGATCCGAATTCAGGCATTGCCTACCAGGTGCAGGTTCAGTACCCGCAGCCGAGCATCACCTCGCTGCAAGATGTTCAAAACATCCCGGTGATGCCCGGGCAGTCTCAACATCCGCTGCTTGGAGATCTTGCCACCGTTGAAAACGGAACAGTGATGGGAGAGTACGACCGTCGCAATGGTTTTCGGATGCTGAGCCTCTCGGCGAACATGGCTGGACAGGACCTGGGACGTATCTCAAAGAGTATAGATGCAGCCATCAAGCGCGCAGGTACTCTGCCCACCGGCACTACGGTGCAGGTTCGCGGACAGATTGCGCCGATGCACGACACGCTTCACAACCTGGGCATCGGCTTGTTGCTTGCGATACTGGCCATCTTTCTGCTGCTGGCTGCCAACTACCAGTCCTTGCGTCTCGCTTTCGTCGTTCTGACAACGGCTCCGGCTACGGTGTGCGGTGTGATCCTGATGCTTCTGATCACCCATACCAGCCTCAATATTGAATCCTATATGGGTGCCATTATGGCCGTCGGAGTCGGAACGGCTAACGCCATCCTGCTGGTGACCTTTGCTGAACAGCACCGGCGGAGCGGTGCCTCTTCAATTGAGTCCGGAATCCAGGGAGCGAAGGAACGCATGCGCCCCATCTTGATGACCAGCCTCGCCATGATCGCAGGGATGATTCCAATGGCGCTGGCGGCCCAGGTTACCGCGCCACTCGGCAGGGCGGTGATTGGAGGTTTGTTGGCAGCCACATTTGTGAACTTGACGGTTCTGCCGTTTATGTTCTCTGTCGTTCAGGGACGAGCCGATAGATCATCTCCGTCACTTAATGCCGATGATCCTGAAAGTCGGTATGCAAGCAGTTAGCCGGGGTTGAGAGCTTGTCAGTATTTTCGAGGAAAAGACACCATGAGATTCTTGAGTCTAACGGCCTTTGGAACTTTGCTGGCAGCTTGCCTCATGGTGGCCTCGTGTGGCCGCAAGGGTTCTAGCGAAACACAAACCGTTAGCGAGTTGAGTGCAGCACAAGCGCTTCCCCAGGTGGATGTCACCATCGTCAAATCCCAAAAGCTGGCCGCGACGATCAGCTTGCCTGCCGAGCTGGTGCCTTATGAGGCTGTCGATTTGTACGCCAAAGAAACCGGCTTTGTGAAGTCGATCAAGGTCGATCGCGGATCGAGAGTGAAGCAAGGAGAACTCATTGCTGAACTGGAGGCTCCTGAGTTGTTAGCACAACGAGCCCAAGCCAATGCCGCTTACCAAGGCGCTGAAGCACAGCTCGCGGCCGGTCAGGCCAAGCTCGCGGCCGATCAAGCG
>Ga0182024_10023301_pt1 | contig 11098 bp, 12 predicted proteins | sample P32metaG_FD_120480 | JGI IMG/M metagenome (GOLD analysis project Ga0182024, IMG submission 120480) | Permafrost microbial communities from Stordalen Mire, Sweden - P3-2 metaG (Illumina Assembly) | ecosystem: Environmental > Terrestrial > Soil > Wetlands > Permafrost | place: Sweden: Stordalen... | reverse complement strand
GCGGTCAGACGGCGGGTCGAAGCCATGGCTCGGGTGGCCCACCTGCTTCAGGGGCTATCAAGCACCGTTATACAGCACAGCTCGCGCGTTGCCAGAGCCGCGCAGTCGAGGGAAGCCCATTTCCTATTCCCGTGGCGGCCGCGAAATTTGCACCGTCGCCAGCCAGCGGATCAGCCTTCTGGCCGGTGCAGAAGTCCCGCGCGCGAGTCCGCTTTCCGCGCACTCGATCGTCGGGCTGGCATAGACAGGAATGACTGCTCAGGGTCGATTTGAGTCGACCAATTGTCGTCACGTGCACGGCGGGAATCGTGCGTATAAGGGACATGAAGGTGGAGACCGACAAGGGTTCTCCTTGGAGAGACGGAAAGCAGACATTCTCCTCGGAGCCGACCTGCGAATGCGAGAGCGCGCCGACCACGCCGGTCAAGGTCGGCCGCAGGCCGCCGCGCAGCGGTTGCCTTGAGCGAGCGGGGAGAGGCGCGCTACGATCTTTCGCGTGTGAGCGGAACTTGCTGTTCCTCGTCGGTAGGGAAGACGCCGGAATCCTCTCCGCGACTTTCGATCAGCGCTTGTACGATCTCAGCCTGCGCCTCCTCGGGCAGGGCGAGGATTTGTTCGAGCAAATATTCCGCGTCGGCTTTTGTGCTCATAGGTGTCGGTCAGCATCGGGCGCAGCGGCGATAGGGGACTACGCCGCGATCTTCCTGCCGATACCGAGGTGTTTTTCGATCGCCGCGATGCGCTCAAGCGCATGATCGATCTCCTTGCGATAGCCGGCGATGTTCTCGACGTTGTCGGCGAGATCGTTGAGCTCGCGACGCATCGTCTTGAGATCGCGCTCGATGCTGGCGACCTGCTCGGCAAGCGCGGCGAGATCGGCTTTGGTGGCGAGCTTCGCGACAGAAATCTCGTCCCGCACGATGGCGCGCACCTCGTCCTTGGTCGCCATATGCTCGACGACGTGCGCAAGCATTTCGCCAAGCTCGTTCAATGTCGTTTCTTTTGCAACCATATACTATGGAGTATAGCATACCTTTTGAGAGAAAAAAGAGAGCATCTTTCACTATCAGAACACAACTATGAAAATGTCAAATGCCTCTTTCTTGGCTCTGTTAAGCCATTCTCCAATACGCGCACAATAAACATTTTCGGTCATATCGGAATATACAGTTTAATCCTTCCGCAGCGCGAGCACGGTGCGGGGAAAAAATTCGCAGTATTCTTCTTCGTTGAACCACGCGCACTTGATATCGAAAAGTTTGAGGCCGGGGACGAGGCGCGTCAGCGCGAGCGCGTAGATCGTGAGCTGCGCGATCGGCTTGTTCGTCCGCGCATCCGGTTTGTAGTCGAGAATATGCACGGCGCCGTTGCGCACCTGAAGGAAGTCGATGTGTCCGGTGATGCTGGCGTCGGGAGACGCATCGGGGCTCCGCAGTAGAATGCCGTGCTCGCGCTCCAGCTCAAGGATCTCGGAAGGCGGTAGCCAGATCGGAACTTCGATCGCCAACGTCGTCGAGTCGTTCGCCAGCATGAAGCGCTGGAGCGCCTCGTGGCGCAGGCGATTGTTGCCGACAGTCGGAATAACGAACGCTGCCATGCGGGTCGCGAAGTTTTCCTTCTCGATGACGATGAGGCGCGAGGCATCGATGAAGTCGGCAGCCTTCTGCGAGGCGCGCTCGCTATCGCGAAACAGGTCGTGCGGGCAGTCCTTCGGCACCCGCTCCAGGAAATCGGCGACACCAGAAAAGCGTCCGTGTTCCCTCCCCTGCCGCAGCATCGCGAGCTTCGCCCGGTGATACTCGAACTTGTAGACCTGACGATGATAGAGCTTGATCGCGCGGATGGTTTGCCGCGGCGGATAGAGCCGGCGGCCTTCGGCGCGCAGACGCGCGTAGGTGGTGAGCGAGCGGTGCTCGGCGAGCCACGTGGCGATCGTCGAGCGAGCGACGCGGTAGCCTTTCCGGCTGCGGACTTTCTCGACGGTCTCGTCGAGAGAGTATCCGAGGTCGTAGAGGGTGATTGCGTCGAGCACGATACGCAACGGGTATGTCTTATTCCGCAATTCGGCGGGTGTCGGAGTGAACACCCGCTTGCATGACGAGCATCGCCAAAGTTGGACGATCTCGATCTTCTTGCGGCGTGTCCCCTTTCGAGTGATCGCGGTGCTGCCGCAGTGCGGACAGCGCTCCGGCCGTTTCGCGGTGTGTGGAACGCGCGCGATCCGAGGTGATGTTCCGGCCATACAAAGCAAGAATGGTAGCACGGCCGGGGGCGACGAAAAATGGACGCTATTCTACCCGCCGCCGCGCCTTTGTTGGGGCGGGTCTCGTTTGATATGCTCTCACACGTCTATGCCGATGTGCCGAAACTGCGAGCACGCTGGGGGGAACCACAACTGGGTATCGCCGGTGTGTTCGCGGTGCGGAAGGGCGAGTCCACACTGCCCATTTTGTTTTGCGAAATATCAGCAGGGCCGGAAGCGCGGCCAGGCCGTCATCACGGATGTGCGTGCGGCAAGTATGTGCCGCTGACTGCATCGCCCGCGCCGAGGCCGATCAACAAAGTTCTTGGACGCGCGCTGTATCGGAGGCGGCGCTAATCGCGTCGCGGGCGCGCGCGTTCCCGAAGAGCACGGAAATTGGACGGAGAGGTCGCTGATTTTGGACACGGAGGCGACGGAAATCGCCGGCAAGGTAGGTCACGAATTCTGGACGGCCTGTTCCCTACGGGTGGCGGAGGGCATGGTCTGAAGGAGGATTGGTTATCCCCAGGAAGGGGAGGGTCAGCGCCGTCTCGCTCACGACGTCGTTACGAAATTGAATGGCGGATATCCGACGCGCTGCCAATCTCCGGTCAGCATCTCGCCGGACGGCGTCGGCGATCGATCGCAGGATGCGAAAGCCGGGAAGGTCCTGAATAAAAATATTCGCGATCCCTGGCCGCCGGTGATCCGCTCCAAGACCTTCATCATCGACGCGAGACGGGCCTCATTCGTCGTGATGATGGGAACAAACAAGTTCGGAAAACCGAAATGGGATCGATGCACCTCGCCCTCCCGGATAGCGAGATACGCGGTGAATTTTTTTGCGATCGATGATCGATCGAAGTTCGACGCGTCGATGGGCTCGGTGGCACAGTCGGCCTCGACACCCGGACAAAAGAGATAGCTATTCTTGCCGTCGCGCTGGCGCTGCACGCCGAAAGGATGCCCGTCAGCCGCGATGTGGATGTCGCGCGGTTGGCCATCGACCATCACGCGCACGGGGATGTGAAAGGGCCGCGGCGATTGCCGCGTGCTCTCGGGAAGCGACTCACTCTTGAGAATGTCCTGCCAGGTGATGAATCGCACCCCGGCATCCCGTGCGCCCAATTCAAACGACGCCATGATCTGGCACACCATCAGCTCGTGGGCGAAACTGCCCGCGGCGCGGCTGCGCTGAAATTCGAAACCGCGCTCCTCCATCACGCGCAGACCTTTGTCGGCGAGTTCGTAGATCAGCCGGTAGCGGTTGGCGAAAGCGTTGGCTCGTTGTTGCACCGGACGCCGGACGTAGAGATTGGGACGACGCGATAACAGGTTGAGCCGATCGACCAGGTAGCCGAGGCTGCCGCCGCCGAGGACGTGGATGAAATCCACCGGCAGATAGCGGTAGCGCAGCAGCGGCTTGAAAATGCCTTCGATGTCGCGCTCGGTTATGACCGCGACCTTGGGCTTGCCGCTGTTGTCGAGAAGCGGCGCATCACCCCAACGCGAATTGCGCCTCTTCACTTGCACTCCGTTCATCAGAACGGAAGTAGTGAAGAAGAAAACAATAGTCAAATTGCACTATACGCCGCGATGGGCGATCTCAATCAACAATGCGTCACGGTGTGGCTGGATATTTATTGAAAAATATTTTCACGTCTCCACCAAAAATAATTGCAGTTTCGCTTCCCATTTTTCCAGCGCTTCGCGCATCTCAGGAAAATAATCGTACCGTTGATAAACACCCACGATGCCCGCGCGCGAGCCGCTCACATGGTTCAACACACTTTCGATCACCTCCAACCGCGTGCCGAGTTTTTGCAGACCAGTCGCCACAACCCGGCGGCAATCGTGAAGCACCCAACCCGTCACGCCGCACTCTTTGTCGAACGCTTTTTTGGATGCGCTGAAACCGGTCATGACCGTTGTCGGTTTTCCGTTCACATGTTCGCGGGCGGCAGGGAATAGATACTTTCCTGAGAATTTTGGAATGCGTTCAAGAATGGTGGAGACGGCGGAGCCGTAGGGGAGGACCAGTGTCCGCTTGTTTTTTGTCAGCTCGCCGGGGATCGTCAGTGTGCGAATCTTCTCGTCGAAGAAGCGCCATTCGAGCTGTGCCGCCTCCATCTTCCGAAGGCCAAGCAGCAAGAGGAGCGACACGAGCCGATGGAACGGCGCGTTTCCGCTCGACGCCGCGCGATAGACGGCGGCCAACTCGTCCTCAGTGAGCACGCGCTCTCGCGACGGGCCGATGGGTGGCGTCGCCATGTTCTCCATCGGGCTGCGGTCGATCAGGTTCTGCTGAACGCACCACTTGAAGAAGGTTCGTCCGATCCGGTGCGCGTGCTCTTTCTCGCTCGGCCGGTCGTTAAGCGCATTGAGCTGTTTGATGAGCTGGCGCGGTGTGATATCGGCGACGCCACTGCGGCCAAATGGGTAACGAAGCGTGAGATGCCGCTTGTAGAGTTTATACGTCAGCGGCCTTAGGCGCTGCTCACAATCGTTGAGAAAGTCGGCCCGCGCGTCCTCAAACGCGACATGCTTCGGTCGAACCTTGCCGAGGGTCTTCTCGGCAAGGATGCGCTTGGCGGCCACGCGGGCGTCGGCGAGCGTCATCGGATGAGGATAGCGGCCGATCGTCTGACGGCGACCGTCTCCGATAAGGACGCAGAACGCCTTAGTCCCTCGCCAAGAAATTCGTAGGCCAAAGCCCCGCAAGGCGGTATCCCAGAGATAGCTGTAGCCGGCCTGCGGCGGCTTGGCCCTCCTAAGGGTGAGTTCCGTAAATTGCACCAAAATTGCACCTCCGTCGAACGCGCAGCGGTGAGACGCAATGTGTAATCATGAGCAGTTGTCTAGCAATAAGTATCTGATTTCGCGTAAGAAATAGGTCACCATGAGGCGCTCCGAGACAGGCCCAATTAGGTTTCCCAAGCTTACGACGAGGGTTCGATTCCCTTCACCCGCTCCAACCACGTAGCCGAAAATTCCAACCGTTGAGGCATGAATAAGGCACTAGAAGGTGAGTGCTACTGCTCGGCGTATCCTCGCGCATGGCTAGAACCGTCGCGGCCACTGTCGCGATGTGTGCACGACGGCGAGAATGCGCACCGAATCTTCGGCAACTCGATATGCGACGATGTAGGGGAAGCTGCCGAGGATCAATTCGCGCGTACCTTCGACCCGACCGGCTCTTCCGAGATGCGGGTGTTCGGCGAGCGAACTAACCGCGCCCTCGATAGCGGCGCATACGCGGGCCGCAGCGTCCGGGTTGTCTTCGGCAATGAATTCGCGGATGGCGTCGAGGTGATTGAGGGCGGTGCGACGCCAGATGATCTCCATACCGGGGCTAGCGCTTTTTCGGCTCCGGCCTCGGAAGTTCGTGATCCGTCCCCCACGACTTCACCCAACGCACAACCTCGTCGTGCGGGACACCGGGGCCGCCTTCCTCGTCTTCGGCGAGGCCTGCTTTGATCTCAGCGATCTGCCAGCCGTTGAGGTCAATATACGTCTCGATGGCCTCGCTCGCGAGGTAGGCTTTGCTGCGCTTGGTGTCGCGTGCGAGCGCTTCTAGCTTCTCGCTGGTCTCCGGCGTTAGCCGGACGGTCATCATCGCGCTCTTGGCCATGTCGTGGTCCCTCTTCAGAAGATCACATTGTATCACAAGCGAACTCATCACGAAAATAGGTACGCGAAGCCGTCGTTAGACGTCGTGATCGGCGCTCTCATGCTGCTGCTCTGCGCCTGCCTCGCGGCGGCGCGCGCCGATGCGGCGAGTTTCGCGATTGACCACCCGTTCGCCCTCGTCGACGCCGACGGCAAGCCGGTCGGCGATAGCGACTTTCCAGGCAAATTCCTGCTGATCTATTTCGGCTACACCCATTGCGCCGACCAATGCCCGACCGCGCTCAGCTCGATCGTCGAGGCCTTGGGCGAGATCGGTCCGGCGGCGAACGCGGTGCAGCCGATCTTCATCACCGTCGATCCCGAGCGCGACCGCGGCGCGATACTGCGCCGGTTCACCGCCGCGTTCGATCCGCGGATCGTCGGGCTGAGCGGCTCACCCGACCAGGTCGCCGCCGCGGCGAAGGCGCTGCATATCGATTACGGCAAGGTATTCGCCGGCAACGACGATTACGTGATCGATCACAGCACGACCCTATCGATCATCGGCCCCGACCGGCGCAGCGCGGAGAGCGTGGCGCTGGCCGAGCCGTATCAGATCGCCGCCAAGCTGATCGACGTGCTCGCCAAGGGCGGCGTACCGCTCGGCGACGTCAACAATTTGCGCGCTTGGCGGTGACTTGACTTCCCTCTCCGCCCTCGGGGGCGGAGAGGGTCGAGGTGATGTGAGAGATTCCAGAGACGTCACCACATGCCCACCTCACCCTCCCATCGCTGCGCGATGGGCCCCTCCCTCTCCCCCCCAATGGGCGGAGAGGGCTTTATATCGGCCGGCGGCTCACCAGCAGGGTCGGGGTGAAGGTCTGCACCGCCTCGCCGTCCTGGTTCAGCATCGTCAGCCGCACCTTGACGAGGCCTTGCGCGGGACGCGAGCGGGAGGGGCGCAGCTCGATGATCTCGCTGTCGACGCGCAGCTCGTCGCCGGGCCGCACCGGCTTCAGCCAGACGAGCTCGCCGCCGCCGCCGATGATGCCGCCGGCGGGGCGGAACTCGCTGTCGACGATCAGCCGCATCATCATCGCCGCGCTGTGCCAGCCGCTGGCGGCCAGTCCGCCGAGCAGGCTCGCCTTGGCCGCCTCGGCGTCGAGGTGGAAGGGTTGCGGGTCGTATTTCGTGGCGAACTCGACGATTTCCGCCGAGTCGACGCGGCGGCGGCCGGTCGTAAATTTCTGCCCGACCGTGAAATCCTCGAAATAGAGCATCCTCACCTCGCCGGCTTGCCGGTGAACCACACCCCCGACCCCACGGCGCCGGCCACCGTCAAGCCATAAAGCACCAGCGCCGCGCCGAGCGCGACAAAAACCCAGCCCAGCGAGCCGCCGAGGTACAAGGCGAGCCAGCCGCCGCCGACCGCGACGACGAGCCGCAACAGGCCGGCGAGCAGCGGCCAAAACAGCCGGCCGGCGCCCTGCGAGGCGAAATAGAGCGACAGCCCCAGGCCGAAGAAGCCATAGGTCGGACCGACGGCGTGAAGATAGGCGGTGCCCGTCGCCAGCATGCGCGGATCGCTGCCAAAGAGGCTGAGCCATGCCTGCGGCCACACCGCGGCAGCGAGGCCGATCGCCTCGGTCAGCGCGAACGCGATGGCGGCGCCGGTGATCGCCACGCGCAGCGCGCGGGCCCGCCGACCGGCGCCAATATTGGTACCGACGAGCGCGACCAACGGCGCGCCGAGACCGAAGACCAGCGGCACCAGCAGGTATTCGAGGCGGCTCCCGGTGCCGTATCCGGCGATCGCGTCCGGCCCGGCCGCGATGCCCACCAGCGCCGTCGTCAGGATGACCGTGAGCGTGGTCTGGAAGGTATTGACCGCGCCGACCGCGCCGACCCGCAGGATGTCGAAGAACAACGCTTGCCGCAGGCGCGATCGGCGCAGCCGGACGACACTGCGTCCGGACAGGATGTAAAACCCGAGCACCATCGTGGTCAGCGCCGTGGTGGAAATCACCGCGACGCCCGCCCCCGCCATGCCGAGCGCCGGAAACGGCCCGATGCCGAAGATCAAGCATGGCGACAGCGGCACCAGCAGCACGACGCCCAGGCACACCGCCGCCGACGGAAACATCATGTTTCCGGTGCCGCGGATGACGCTCGCCAGCGCGTTCATCAACCAGACCAGCGCGGTGCCGGCGAACACCACGTTCGAGTATCGCAGCGCCGCCGCCAGCGAGCCGCCATCGCCGCCGAGGGCGCGGTAGAGGGCCGGACCGAAGCACAGGACCAGCGCCGAGAAAGCGAGGCCGAGCGCGATATTGATGACGATCGCATGCAGCACCAGCGCGTCGGCGTCGTCGCGGCGGCCGGCGCCGAGCGCCCGGGAAATCGCCGACGAGATGCCGCCGCCCATCGCGCCGCCCGACAGCATCTGCATCATCATGAAGCCGGGGAAGACCAGCGCCATGCCGGTCAGCGCGTCATTGCCGAGGCGCGACACCCACCAGGTTTCGATCAGCCCGGTGGAGGCCTGCGCCAGCATGACCGCGACATTCGGCCAGGCGAGGCGGAGGAGCGTCGCGGCGATCGGCCCCTCGAGCAGGCGGCGCGTGCGCGGATCGAGCGCCGGCCGAAGCGGCGTGACGGTCGCCGGCGCCGGTTCGGCGGCTGCCTCGAGGGAAGACAGCTCGATGTCGTCCAAGACTGCCTGGTTCGCCACACCGAGCGACATGATATCCTGGCCTTTCTAGGAGGCTGATTAAGGTGTATATGCGCCTATATAAGAGTGCATATACTCCTTTGTCTAGGGTCGAGGTGGCGATGAGCGACGACAAACCGCGATTTCACGAATGCAACTGCCTGGCGATCCGCCAGGCCGCCCGGCATGTGACGCAATTCTACGACCAGCTTTTCGCGCCGATTGGGCTGCGCGCGACGCAATTCGCCATCCTGAGCCGGCTGCGGCACGCTGGGCCGATGTCGATCAACGCGCTCGCCACGCTCTTGGTGATGGATCGCACGACGCTGGGCCGCAACATCCTGCCGTTGCAGCGCGACGGGTTGATCGAGATCGCGCCGAACCCCGCCGACCGCCGTCGCCACGAGCTGTGCCTGACCGAGGCCGGCGTCAAGCTCCACCGCGAAGCGGTCGGGCAGTGGGAGGAGGCGCAGCAGCGGTTCGGCGCGGTGTTCGGCGATGAGCGGGCCGCAGCGCTGCGCGATCTGTTGCGCGAAGTCAGCGCCAGCGCCTTCGCCGAGGCAGGTTGAGGGCGGTCGGGAAGCTATAAATTGATCGTATTAGGTTGAAGCACCTACTCTTTTCGTCATCCCCGGGCTTGTCCCAGGGATCCATGTGGATGGCCGGGTCAAGCCCGGCCATGACGAACTCAGAGGCTGACTCAATTCGACTGAATCCGGGTGTTAGAACGGCAGCTTCATCCCGCCGGGCAGGTTGAGGCCGCCGGTCAGCTTGTGCATTTCGGCTTCGGTATGGGCGCTGACTTTCTGCCGGGCGTCGTTGAACGCGGCGAGGACCAGATCCTCGACCACCTCGGCCTCGGAGGGGTCGAGCACCGATTTGTCGATCTTGATCTTTTTGAGGTCGCTCTTGCCGTTGAGCGTGACCTGGACAAGGCCGCCGCCGGCGACGCCCGTCACCTCGATGGTTTCGAGCTGGGCCTGCATATCAGCCATTTTCTGCTGCATCTGCTGAGCCTGCTTCATCAGCTGACCGAGATTCTTCATGGCTCGTCCTCTTCGCTCGGGGCGGGGTCGTCCTCGCCGCCCGGATCGACAATCGCATCGTCCTCCACGGCCGGCTCGGCCGCGGCAAATCGTTCGCGCACCGCCGCGATCGTCGCGCCGGGAAAGGCATCGAGCACCGCGCGGACCAATGGGTGCTGCGCGACCTCGCTCCTCATTTCGCTATCGCGCGCCGCGGCCTGTTGTTCCAGGGTCGGCGCGCCTTGGGCCTGCGACACGACAACGGCCCAGCGCGTGCCGGTCCATTCGTTGAGCCGCTGCATCAGGCGACTGGACAGGTCGCGCGGCGCGCCCTCGGCCGGGCGGAACTCGATATGTCCCGGCTCGAAGGCGACGAGATGCACCTGCGAGCGCAGCTGCGCGCGGGTGATGACCTCGCCGTGCTTCTCGAACAGCGCCAGCGTCTCGTCAAAGCCTTGCGGCATCGGGTCGAGCAGCGGCCCTGGTGGCAGCGGCGGCGCGGCGGGCAACGGCGCCGGCTCGGGTTCGGGCGCAACCATCGCTGGCGCGGCGTTGCCGCTATCGGCGCGGGGGATGACCATCGCCGGCGGCGAGGTGCTGGCGAACGGCTCGATAAAGACCGGCTCGATCGGCGCCTGACCCGGCAACTCGGGGGCCTGGGGATCGACAACCGGCGCGGCGGCGGCCGGCGGCGGGGCGATCGGCGCCGCGCCGATGGCCCGCGGGGTAGCGGGCAGCGTGCCGAGGTCGATGCTCTTCACCAGCTCGGCCGGCACCGGCAGGTCGGCGACATAGGCGAGCCGCACCAGCACCATCTCGGCGGCCTGCTTGGCCGAGGGCGCGGCCTGCGCCTCCTCGATGCCCTTGAGCAGCATCTGCCAGGCGCGCGCCAGCACCGGCATCGCCAGCGTGGCGGCGAGCGGCCGGGCGCGCTCGCGGTCGCCTTCCTCCATGGGGTCGCCCGAGCCGGCGTCGGGCACCAGCTTCAGCCGGGTCACGAAATGCGCGAGGTCGAGGAGGTCCTGGATGACCGCGAGCGGGTCGGCGCCGCCCTGGTAGAGCCGCTCCATCTGATCGAGCGCGCCGGCGGCGTCGCCCTTCAGCACGGTCTCGAACAGATCGAACACCAGGTTGCGGTCGGCGATGCCGAGCATGTCGCGCACCGCCGCCTCGGCGATCGGCCCGTTGGCGAGCGCGATCGCCTGGTCGAGCAGCGACAGCCCGTCGCGCACCGAGCCGTCGGCAGCGCGGGCGATGAGGCCGACCGCGCCGGCGGCGATCTCGACGCCCTCGGCGGCGGCGATGCCCTGGTAATGCGCGACGAGCTGGTCGATCGGCACGCGGCGCAGCGAGAATCGCTGGCAGCGCGACAGCACCGTCACCGGCACTTTCTGGATCTCGGTGGTCGCGAAGACGAATTTGACGTCGGGCGGCGGCTCCTCGAGCGTCTTCAGCAACGCGTTGAAGGCGTTCTTCGACAGCATGTGCACTTCGTCGATGATGTAGACCTTG
>Ga0182024_10023300_pt1 | contig 11098 bp, 8 predicted proteins | sample P32metaG_FD_120480 | JGI IMG/M metagenome (GOLD analysis project Ga0182024, IMG submission 120480) | Permafrost microbial communities from Stordalen Mire, Sweden - P3-2 metaG (Illumina Assembly) | ecosystem: Environmental > Terrestrial > Soil > Wetlands > Permafrost | place: Sweden: Stordalen... | reverse complement strand
GGGGCGGCTCGGCGCGCGCGAAGCTTCTGTTCGACGAGGAGGTCATCGCCTTGAAGCGTCGCGCACCCCCGAAAGGAGCGGCCGCGATCAGCGTCGGCGGGTCGGACGGCTACGAAGTGATGCGCTGGGACGGCAACTGTTACACGCTCGACTCCGGCGAAGTCGTGCGCCGCAGCCCACCGCACCCGAAGCACTCGGGTATTCCGTGGAAGTTGCTCCAAGAAAAGACCAAGACCGTCCTACTCGACAACGCGAGCGTGAAAGCGGCATACGATCGGCGCCGCAAAGAGTGCAAGGGCGTCACCGTGGGCGACGTCTTGCTCGCCTGCGAGCAGGCCGACACGGCGCTCAGCGATGGAATCGTAGCGGCAGTGAAGTCGGGTCTCAGCTTGCCGACACCGGAGCTTTGAGGACGTGACTACCGACCGACCACAGCGAACATGCGGATGAAGCGCGCCTCTAGGAACAGCTTTCCGGAGAAAGCGACGCTGCTCCCGTACGCCGCAACGTAGCTCGGGGGAAGCATGGTCGCGGTACTCGAGCCCCCGAGTGAGAAGTCGAATCCCCACGCCGAAACGACCCGCCGCGTCACACCCAACGTCAGCGCCCCTGTCCAGTGCCCGACGTTCGGCGCGGGCGACGCGATCTCCAACTCCCCCGGAGTCCGCTGCAAGACCTCGAGCCTGCTCCAAAAGGCATTCGAGTGGTCGTCGGTCAATAGTCCTTCACCGATAAAGGAGTTGAGAAAGGTGGCGTGATCGTAGTCGACCATTCCACCCCATGCCCCCATCGTGTGTAGCCGCCAATCGCCCAAGACGACGTGTTGCGTATAGGCAGAACCCGAAAGCCGCCAGACATGAGGGATCGTCGGGTCGCCCTCGGGATCGTTCACGTAGGCCGCCGAAGCCGACCCCATGACGTGGGAATCGAAGAGCTGCGAGACCCGAAACGCAAAGGAGTCCAGAGCGCCAATTGGCAGATCTACCTGCGTCGGGAGGGGCTCGCGGCCGTGGAAGGACGAGGCTTCGACGACGGTACCCCCCATGTAGAGCGAAGCCCCGGCCACAGTGCTCGAGATGTGACCCACGTCTTGCCCTACGTGGTGACCCAGCGGCGCGTCCGGGTTCACAGTTCCGGTCGGCCGATGCATGAACGCGATGGGTCCGTCGGTGCTCTCTCCTCGCGGCGCGACGAAGACGCGCACGAGGCGCGTGCGATCTCGACTCCAAGAGACCACGTCGCTGAGCGTGAGCCCCATGATCGGCGAGGAATGCGGATGCTGTGCGTCAAGGTACGGTGCACCGGCGGCGGTATTCTCTCCTATCTGGAGGAGCTCGGGATATCCGTTTGCCGGCGTCGTCCAGCGCTCGGCGGTGAGCATGGTATCCAGCTCCAGGCGGTTCCAGGAGGTGAGATCGATCCCTGTGTCGCCCATCAGCCAGTTCGGCGACGAGAGAGCCATGCGGCCTCGGGGCCCCGCTTCGTCGATTCCCACTAAGAACGCACTCCCCATGACCATCCCCGACAGTCGTCCGGGTCTCCCTGGGCGCGGCTCGCACATCGACATCCCGAACTCGTAGTAGCCCTCCGAACCGCACCCGTCGGGCGAGGTCATCGTGTCCCAGATCGAAGCGTTGGAGGCGTCCGCCCGAGCAGGCATGCACATGGCCATCGAATCGTCCCAGGTCTCGCCCGACGTGCACACGGCGTTCAAAGCATCCCGATCCTCTCTTGGCTCCCTCGCGCTGACGTGCCGCCAGAGAATCCCTTACACCAGCGCGGCCACGTCTTCGGCACGCGAGATTCTGCCTGCGCGACTTCGGCGCCCGAACTTGCCCGCCTTCTCGAGGTCAGTCCTCCCCAAAACCGTCCCCATAACGCCTGCCGGCTCCGCTACTCTCGCGGCGTGCGCGTCTGCCCCTGCGATTCAAGCCTGCCTTACGCGGAGTGCTGTGCGCCCTACCATCGCGGAACGCGGGAAGCTCCCGACGCCCACGCGCTGATGCGTTCGCGATATGCCGCGTTTGCACTGAAGGAGGTAGATTACCTCTTTCGCACCCTCCACGCCGATCATCCAGACCGCGATCGCCCCGCAGTCGACGTACTCCGCGAGCTCCGCGACGCGTGCCGCACGAATCGCTACATGGCGCTTCGCATCCTCGATACGCAGGAGGCAGACCCACTCGGCGTCGCACGCGTCATCTTCTCGGCAAGGGTGTTCCGAAGAGGGCATGATCTTTCGTTCGTCGAGCGTTCCGAGTTCCTGCACGATGGAGAGGGATGGCGATACGTTCGCGGTGAGGTGGTACCTCCTGAAGAGGCGGACGCGCACGTGTGAGGTGTTGGCCGAGCCGTTGACACAAACCCGCAATCTCGATTCACTACGGCATTTGGGTGAATCGTCGGAGCAGCTACTGCGCTCGGTGCGCGCTTTTGCCGAGGCGACGGGGGACTGGGCAGCGCTGCTCGACACGATCGCTCGCTGCTGTGGGGCCCATCTCGGCGGGAGTTGCTTCCTCTACCTGGTGACGGAGGACGGCACGTGGCCACCCTCGCCAGCCCGCTTCGGTGCCGATCCGAAAATCCTGGACGCTCTTGGTGCCGCCTTCGCCCCGGCCGAGGCCGGCCCCGCCGGTCCGGGAATCGTCGGACGTGTCGCGGCGACCGCAAAGCTCGTCAACCTCTCGGACCTGGCAAGGTGTGCAGCCGAGATCCGCGCGGGACCCGACGCCACCGAGCGAGTTGCGCAGCTAGGAATTCACGGCCTCCTTGCCGCCCCTCTCTCCATACGGGGTCGCGTCGCGGGCGCGGTTGTCGTCGTACGACACGGTCCCCATTCAACCTCGTTTGACCTCTCGGACGAGGAATACCTCTCTACGCTCTGCGATCACGCAGCGTTGGCCATTGCGAACGCGCGCGCACTCACGACGGCATGCTCCGATCTTCAGGAGGCCAGACTCAAGGAAGAACAATCCAAAACCTTTATCGCTCTTGTCGAGACCAGCTCCGACATGGTCGCAATGGCGAGCTTCGACGGGCGGGTCCTTTTCGTGAACAAGGCCGGTCGCGCGCTATGCGGAATTGCGCCGGAGCAGGACGTCGGAAAGCTCAACATCGCTGATTTTCATACCGAGGATGGGATGGCGCGTGCGGCCATCATCAAGGCTCATGGGAAATGGGAGGGCGAGGGCGTCCTTCGCCACTTCCCGACAGGAGAGCTCATTCCCGTTCAAGTGAGCTCCTTCATCGCGCGGGCCAGGAACGGCGATCCGCTCTGCTTTGCGACGGTTCAGCGGGACCTGCGCGAGCCAAGGCGACTCGCAGAGGAACTGCGTCAAGCGCAACGGATGGAGGCGCTCGGGCGGCTCGCCGGAGGGGTAGCGCACGACTTCAACAACCTTCTCACGGTGATCCTCGGAAATGCGAACCTCCTGCGCGCAGACCCGGCACGACTGACCTGGCACGACTACCTCGGTGAAATCGAACATGCGGCGGAGAGCGCCGCCGAGCTGACGCGTCAGTTGCTCGTATTCGGACGGCGGCAGGTGCTCGAGCGCCGCGTCGTCGATCTGCGCCCGCTCGTCGAACGTCTCCGAACACTCCTCGCACGGCTCATCGGCGAGGACGTGCGGATCGAGCTCGCCATGTGCAAGTCGGCAGCAAACGCGCTGGTGGATCCGACACAGATCGAGCAGCTCGTGGTCAATCTGGCGCTGAACGCTCGCGACGCAATGCCACAAGGGGGAACCCTTCGCATCGGGGTCGAGGTCGTCGTGTTGGGCGAAGGGCGAACGAGCGCGCTGGACGCCCTGACGGGACCTTGCGTTCAGATCACGGTCGCCGACACGGGGACGGGAATGGCGGCCGAGGTTCGTGCCCACGCGTTCGACCCATTTTTCACGACCAAGTCCGCGGGCAAGGGGACAGGGCTAGGCCTGTCCATCGCGTACGGCGCTGTACGCCAAAACGAAGGCGCGATCTCGTTCGAGACCGAGATCGGCCGCGGCACGACGTTCTTCCTGCACTTTCCGTTCGCGAGCATGGCCGCATTGCCGCACGATGAGAAGGACACAAGCCTTCCGCGCGGCACAGAGAGAGTCTGGCTCGTAGAAGATCAGCCGCTCGTCCGCTCGTTCATGGAGACCGCGCTGTCGCAACTCGGGTACACGGTTCGCTCGTTCGCGTCGGGCGAGCAGCTCCTCGAGTCGATGGCATCGATCGAAGTGGCGGACGTCTTGGTCACGGATCTCGTGTTGCCGAACATCGACGGTCGAGCGCTCGCTCAACGCGTCGAAGCGCATCGGCCCGGCGTCCGCGTGGTATTCGCTTCCGGATACAGCGAAGACGTGATCTCGCGGCACGGCGACCTTCCGCTCGATGCAAGCTTCATCGCCAAGCCGTTCACGGTCGAAACCCTGGCAAAGGCCGTTCGATCTTCGCTCGATCACCACAAGCCTCGGGAGAACGTCGGTTGCCGGCACGCCTTGGTCATCGACGACGATCCGCTCGTGCTTACGGTCGTGGCCGGGCTACTCGACGCGCTCGGCTGCATCGCGTCGACGAGTCAGGATCCGACTGGAATCCGGGCCACGATGGCCGACGCGGCATGTAAGGGGAATCCGATCGATCTGATCTTCTTGGATCTCCATCTTCTCGGCGCCAGCGGCGTCGAGATTTGCAGAGATCTCCGGCACATCGGAGTCGATACCGCGATCCTTTGCATGTCGGGCGACCCGCTGTCTCCGCAGGCTCGCGCGGAGGCGGGCTTCGATGGCGTGCTGGACAAGCCGATAAGCCACGCTGCGCTTCGGTCGTGTATCGAACGGTACGCCGGGTGGAGTCACGCCGGGCGATCCGTCTCACCGGCGCTACATCCCTATTCCGTGGGCCGTGAGAAATCCGAACATCGCGGCCTCGGCGTCGGGCCAGGCGGTAGCGGGGGTGTCAAAGCCGTGGCCTGCCCCAGCGACGAAGTGAAGGGCGGCGTCGGCGCCCGCCGCAGTCAGTAAATTGTAGAGGTTCTGGCTCTCCGTAATGGGGACGGTCGTATCGTCGGCGCCCTGAACGGTGATGAGCGGCGGCACGTCTTTTCGGACATATGTGACGGGGCTGACGTCTATGGCCAGCGCCGCGCGGTTAGGCGTATTCGCGGGTAGCCACTGGACGGCCCAGGAGATGTTCTTCGCCAGAAGATCGGTTACGTCCGACGGGCCATATCCGTTGACGATGGCGGCAATCGTGTAGTCCGCCGGACTCGTAGGACCGAGCGCTGCGGCGGGCGTCGCCATACCCACCATGAGCGCGAGTTGTCCGCCGGCCGAGGCGCCCGTGACGACATAACGCGTCTTGTCGACGTGATAATAGCCCATATAATCCCAGAACCATTTCGCGGCGAGGAGCGCGTCTTGATCGGCGGCGGGCGCAATCGCCCCGTTCGCCGTGCCATCGGCCAACCGATATTCAACGTTGCAGACGAGAAAGCCGTGCGCGAGAAAGCGGTCGAAGAAGCTCGACATGCTCGCTTTCAGCGCTTGGGGTCGGTCGTCGGTCCATCCGCCGCCGTGAAACATGATGACGCCCGGGAGCGTCGTCGTCCCGTTCGGTCCGGCCCCGTTCGGGTACATCACGTCGAGACGCTGCATTGTGAACGGTCCGTACGGAATGTTGCCCTCAACGTGATACCCCGCCCCCGGCGCGGAGATTCCGAGCGTCGAAGTCGTGTCGCTGACAGGAGGAGGGAGTGGTCCCGAATCGGCCCCCGAACTCGAATCGATCGTCGCGCTCGCCTCAGTCGAGGCGTCGCTAGCTCCTGCGGCGTCTGCAACGGAAACGTTGCTCGGCGCGTCGCTCGTCGGCAGCCTACCGCTCCCGTCGATCGTAGCGTCCGACGCCGCTGACGTAGCGTCGAGAGCGTACGACGTCGCGCCGTCGAGGAGGTAGCCCGAATAGGACGCATCGCTGTCCGTCCCAGAGCTGGCCGTCGCCGAGCTGGCTCCTGTGGAACTGCAGCTGGCAAGGGCGAGCCCGAGGGCACACGCAGAGAGCGCCCCAGATCGCTCGAGCAATAAGACTGACATTGCTTCGATCAAGGGTAGGACCCAAGCGGACCTTTTCGGAAAGTGAGGCGCACTCGCCGGAAACGCGTTCGCGACGGATTGCAGAAGGTCGTGCTGGCCGCGTCCGGTCACTCGTACATGATGTATTCAGGCGGCGGGAGCAACGAGAGGACCTCGGCCGGCTTCATGAGCACCCCTCCGTGCCTCGTGTCCTCGTCGAAGAAGAGCTTGAAGCCCGGGTGCACTCCGGGAGCCATGCGCCGTATGAGATAGTTGTAAGTATCGATTTTGCATGCCTTCGGTCCGAGCCCGTCGACGCTCTCGATCATGACGACGCCGGGGGTTGGTTTCAACTCCGCTTCGTCCTTCACCACGCCAGCGTTCACTTGATGGAACACGAGCGCCTTCTCGGGAAGCTGGGCCTCGTCGACGAGCGTCGACAAATAAGCCGAGACGGCGTTGAGGACGGCTCCGGTCGTCTGCCCGTAATACTTCCCTGGAAGCTCCTTCGGCCGCATGGCCCATTCGGGGTCGAGTGCGACGCCGACGTCCGGTTCACGAAGGTACTTTTCGTAGTGCCTGAGCTCGGTGAGGAAGTCGGAGTGTCCCGGTTGAATGTTGAGGAGCAAGAGGCCCCGATTCTCTCTTGCGAGACGTAAATAATCGTCGACGACCTTGTCTTCCACTCGGCGGCGATACTTTCCGTCGTTGCCCGGTCCCGCCTGCACGACGACGGCGATGAGCTCGAAAGCCGGCAGGATCGTCCGGTTAGTTGCGTATTTTGCGGCATAGTTGACGAGCTTCTTCGCCTTCACTGCGAGATTGCCGTCGAGCTCTCCGAGCGCCGGTGCACCGGGCGTCCCGCAAAAGCCGATGATCTCGTACGTAGGAAAGAGGGTGTATCCTCCACGCGGCAGTTCGGGTCCGCGGGGGGAAGCAGCCACGGCCGGAGCCTGGGGCGATGGAGGAGCGCTTGCGGGGGGGGAAGGCGGAGACGGGGAGATGGCGCTGGATGCGCGAGCCGGCAAGCAGGCCGACGCGACTGCAAGGATAAGGACGAGAGCCCACAGCGGGAAACGCGTCACTTCTTCGCCGGGGGGCGCGCCTCCTTGCCCTCGGCCTTCGCTGCGGCCGCGGGCGGCGCCGCGCTCGGCGTGTTGCGGTACACGTAATATCCGTAGCCCCCGAGCGCGGCGAGGACGAGCACTACCGCGCATATGCCGAACGCCCACCACATCAGCGTCGACTTCACCTTGTCGACGAGCTGGTTCTTGAGGCCTGCCGTGTCGATGCCGCCCCCGCTACTGGCATGGACGTTGAACCCGCCGACGCGCACGTTCACCTGCTGCGGCGCGGCCGCTTGCATCGGGGCTTTCGGCGCGGCGGAGGGCAGCGGTGGCGGATCGCGACCGTCGATACCGAAGCGCATGACAAGGCGGTCGACGGCGATACCGGCCTGCGCGAGCCCGGATCTCGCGAAGATCTCGGGAACGATCGTCGCCGTGTTGTTCGTGCCGAGATCCTTGAACGAGAGCTGACCGCTCGCCATCTTCGGCGCGATCGTCTCGTGAATGGCTCGAAGGATCTGCGCCTGCACTTGCTGCTCCAGCTGCGCGGCGCTCCCAGACGCGCCCGCCGGCGCATATTTGCACGTCCCGGCGACGACCACGGAGACCTGCCTTTGCTGAACTGTATCGAGGAAGGGGCCAATTTCACCCGTAAATTGGACGTTCATAGGCCGAATGTACACGAGCCTAGCGAGTGCGGGCAGCCGTGAAGATCGGCGCGACGATTCCCCTCTCGAGCTAAAGCCGAACTCACGCTTGATAGGTGACCATCACCTCGAAAACGATCTTGCCGTCGACGACCTCGTCGCGCGAGATGCGCCCGTCGACACCCTTGGCGCCATTGAGCTCGAGCACGAACATGATTCCGGTCACGAAGTTGTGCTTCAGGTTCGTCCGAAACACCGGGCTCGCGTCGCGGTAGCGCAGGACAGCGAGGCCCTTGGCGTTTTGCACGATCTCGCAGTGGCCCTCGCTGTAGGCGCGGTTGTAGAGGATGGCGCACTTGTCTACGGCGCTCTCTGCGCTGAGCAGACCGAGCAGGAACTTGTAGACGCCGCGTATGATGACGGAACCCGCCTCGCGCATGTTTCGCATGGCGAACTGCAGATCGTTGTGACCACGCCGGGCAAACGCCTCGGCCCGCATCGCGGCCTGAAAGCGATCCCACGGCTCGATCGGGTACCAGGACCCGGCCAGGATGGGACCGTCGACGAACGCTCGGTCCTGTTCGGAGAGCCCGGAGAGCGCGGACTGATACGCCTCGACGCCGTAAGCAGTCCGCATCCAGTCGCGAGGGGCTTTGATGACTGCGCCCTTGATTCTGGGAGGGCTATCGGCAGGCGTGAGGGTCAAGCGTGTGTTCTCCTTGAATTGGACACTAGCCGCCCGTTCCTCGCCGCCGACTCGGGGAGTGACGCACGTGTGCACGACGGGCGTACTCGAGGAGCGCCGCGCGCTCGATGGACGTAATCTGGCGGTGCGGCGCGTCCGAGAGCGGCACAGTGGTCGTGGCGACGACCTCGGGCGCAGCGAGGAAGACGGAGCCGGACGACCCCGCGAGGTGGATCGAGAACCAACCCCCCTTCGGCAACGCGACAGGTTCGGGCAGCGCGAGAACCCCCCACTGGCGCCCGTCAATCGTCGTCGGAGCGGCCTTCGTGACGGCGAAGGGGTAGGCAACCTGCGGCGCGTCGCTCGGCAGGTAGTTCGGTAGAAGCGTCACCGTTACTACCTCGTCGAGACCGTGAGCACCGGTGGACAAGGGAACCGGTGCGCCCGATGTGTCCACCCGAGACACCAAGATTTGGGCCATGAACCGGTCGGACGCGAGGCCGCCGACGAAGGGCGCCAAGATCTCGGTGCAGCCCGCCGTGCTGGTCCCAGCCCGCGCGGTCGCGAAAATGACGGACCCCGATACCCCGATCGGAGATTGACTGAGGACCTCACGCACCAACGCGTTGCAGAAGGTGGGTGCCGCATCTCCACCCGCCCCAGGGTTGACGGAGACGAAGTGCCCCCACGATTCGTCCGAGGTAATGAAAGGATCGAGCAATACGTTCTCTACCGAAGTGGGGAGAAGAGCGCGCGTGGTGGCGGTCCGGATCGGGTGCTCGGGGAACTCCTCTTTGGCGTCGCCCATTCCGTCGCGCGTCTCGCCGTCATGTGCAGTGGCGTCTTTCGACGGCCCCGCGTCGCCGGCGTTGTCGCCCCCACCGGAACAACCCGCGAGGACCAGGAATGTGACAAAGGCGGGCCTGCTCATGGAGCGAGCCACGCCTGTGCGGCGGCGAGGACGGTGTCGGTTCCGGCGAGCATGTCGGAGACCTTCTGAGTGACGACCTGATCGGGCGCGACCCCGACGCCGCTCGCCCAACCTTCCTCGACGGCGGCTCCGAAACTTGCACCGAAACGCATGTCGAGCACCTGAATGCTCCCCGGACCCCACGACCCGACGATAGGGGGCAGCTCGCTGATCTCGCCGTAGGCGCCGGTCGTTGCATGTGGACCGAAGATCTGGACCTCGGTAGCACCCGACAGCTTCTGCGGAACGATGTCGTTCATCGAGAGATCGTTTCCGTTGATCCAGGCAATCTTGACGGCCCCTCCCGCCGGACTCGACTGATTCGACGTGTCCATGTCGGATCCGGTCCATCCACAGATCGTGGGCGCGTCGTAGGGGCTTGCGACGCAACTGGCCAAGCTGGGGTCGAAGAGCCAGCTCGGGTCGACGTCGTCGAACCCGCCGCGCGGAACCGCAAAAGCGAAATACGGATCCGAAGTTCCGCGGATGCCGTTGGGGAGCCACGCGCCCAGGAAGAACGAGCCCCCGTGCCCCTGGCGTGCGTCGATCAGGATCGGCATACCTGAAACGAAAGCCTGGCTAAACGGATCCTGCCAGGCGTGATAGGGGTTCGCGTTCACGCCGTCGTACGCCCCTTCGAAGCCGTCGAACTCCACCGTCGCGATCCCGCCTGTCGTCGCTTCGAGGGGAACGTCGTAGGGCGCGTCGTCATCCTCGGTCGTCCAAGCGGAAACCCCGTTTTCGAAACGCGGCGAGCAGTACCGCGAGTAATAGGTCGCGTCGGGGTATCCCGTCCCTTTCCAGAGCTCCGAGGAGATCTGCGCCACCGGGACCGTTGTCTCTGCGCAGGTGCCGGCCGCGGTACAGGACGAAAAGACGGCCTCGGACGCGTAGCGGGAGAGGAGATACGACAGCTCGATTCCCTTGCCCGTCGGCTCCGACGATGGATCGTCCGGGAGCGTCGGGCTGTAGCGTGGTGCGATCACGGCCAACCAGTCGTCGGGGGTCATGCCGTCGACTTGCACCAGCATGTCGCCCACCTGGAGCGTCCCCGCCACGACGCTCTTCGCTGCGAGCCAGTAGACCGCATAGGTCGGCCCTCCAGTTCCGCCTGGAAGGTCGTTCGTCGCCAATCCGAGGCACATATCCAAATACCCCGACCATGGATTGCCGAAGGCACTGACGAGCGGATAGAGGCGTGTGTGGCTGCTTGCCGCCGGAGAGCCGAGCTGTGTGTGTCCGTTGTGGAGATCCGCGACGACGCTGTTTAGGCCGGCATAGAATGCGCGCGGCGTCGTCGAGCCGGCGAGCGCGCTGACCTTCGCGCTCGGGAACAGACTCGGAGCCACTTCGGCTGCGTCGCGGCTCCCTTCGAGGTATTCCGCCGTGAACTCGAGCCGATGGACAAGATCGGTTCGCTGGTCGGAGGCGCCAGGGACGGCCCCCCAAACGAGCGCGGCGTCGACACACGTTCCAAAGACGCACTCGCCGAGAGCGCCGCAGACGGAGTCGACGTTGAGGGCATTGCACGCCGTGGGAAACACCGTCGATCCCGGTACCTTGTCGATCTCGAGCGCGTCGATGACCGCATAGCCCGAAGGGTCGATGATCGTAGGCCCTTCGACGTCCGGAGCGAGCGAGAGGTCGTCGAGCGCTACAGTGTCTCCCGTCGT
>Ga0182024_10023299_pt1 | contig 11098 bp, 10 predicted proteins | sample P32metaG_FD_120480 | JGI IMG/M metagenome (GOLD analysis project Ga0182024, IMG submission 120480) | Permafrost microbial communities from Stordalen Mire, Sweden - P3-2 metaG (Illumina Assembly) | ecosystem: Environmental > Terrestrial > Soil > Wetlands > Permafrost | place: Sweden: Stordalen... | reverse complement strand
TCTTTGCGGATCAGTTGATGGCCACGCCGCGGCTCACCGAAGGTCCTTACTATCCCGATAAGATGCCGCTCGATACCGATAACGATTTGCTCGTTATCAACGACGCCATCACGCCCGCCGTCGGCGAAATCACGTACCTCACCGGGCGCGTTCTCGGCGCCGGCGGAGAGCCCGTGCGCAATGCGTTCGTGGAAATCTGGCAGGTGGATAGCCGCGCATCTTACATTCATTCGCGCGGACGCAACCCCAACGGTTACGACTCGAATTTTCAAGGTTACGGCCGCTTCCTCACCGGCGCCAAGGGCGAGTATTCGTTCCGCACCATCAAGCCGATCCCATATGCCTTGCAGGGAATGGCCCGTGCGCCGCACATTCACGTTGCCGTGAGCAAGAACGGACATCGCCTGCTCACCACGCAGTTTCTGATCAAGGGGCACGAGGCTAACGTGCGCGACAACGTGTTCAACGAGCTGCGCGACCCGCGCGACCGCGATGCCGTGCTGGTGGATTTTCAGCCGGTGGCCGGCTCTAAGTTCGGCGAGCTCTCCGCCAACTTCGACATCGTATTCGGCCGTACTCCGCAGGAAGGCGAGGACGGCAAACTGAGTGGCGGCATCGGTAAGTCTGAAGGCGGCGGACGCGGCCCCGGTTTCGGGCCTCAGCCTCCGCGATGGCGCTAAGAAATGGTGGGGTATGCTTTAGCTTGCCATCGCTTCGCTCGGCCCGGCTGGCAAGCTAAAGCATACCCTACCACTGTCCGCTAATACGCCAGCAGCTTTTCCATCGCCGCCGCCAACCCCTCGGTCTGCGGCAGAATCGCGCCCTCCAATTGCGGATGGTAGCCCACCCACGTATCGAGCGCGCCCACGCGCCGCACCGGGGCGTCCAGCTTATCGAACAATTCGTCCGAAATCCGGGCGGCGATCTCCGCGCCGTAGCCCCACGAAAGCGTGTCTTCGTGCGCCACAATCACGCGGCTGGTCTTCTGCACGGACGTGCGGATGGCCTCCCAATCGTAAGGCGCAAGCGTGCGTAGATCGATAATCTCCACGCTGGCGTGGGAATTCCGCTTCTCAATCTGCGTCGCGGCCAGAAGCGCCTTCTGCACCAGCGCGCCGTAAGTGATCACAGTCAGGCTGTCGCCGGGCTTCACGATTTTCGCCCGCCCGAACGGAATGGTGAAATCTTCGCCTGGATGCGGCGAGCGGTTGTACGGCTCGCGGTAGAGCTTCTTGTGCTCGAGGAACAGCACCGGGTCGCCGCAGCGGATCGCCGTGCGCAGCAGGCCGCACGCGTCGCTCGCGTTCGACGGCATCACTACGCGCAGGCCGGGGCAGTGCGTGAAGATCGATTCGCCGCACTGGCTGTGATAGATGGCGCCGCCGTTCAGATATCCGCCGATGGGCACGCGAAGCACGGCCGGGCACGCGAAATGTCCGTTCGAGCGCCAGCGCATGGTGGCCATCTCGTCGCGAATTTGCATCATCGCGGGCCAGATGTAATCGAAAAATTGAATTTCGGCGACGGGCTTGAGGCCGCGCGTTGCCATGCCGATCGCGCGTCCCACAATGCCCGCCTCGGCGAGCGGCGTATTGAAGGCGCGGTTCGATCCAAACTCGATCTGCAGACCGTGCGTGACTTTGAACACGCCGCCCTTGCCTTTCACTTCGTGCAGGTTTCCCTCGCGCGTGCAATCGGCCACGTCTTCGCCGAAAACCAGCACGTCGGGGTTGCGCCGCATCTCCTCGCGCATGGTGGCGTTAATCAGATCGACCATGGTCATGGGCTGGCCGCGGTAGTACGGCTCGGAAGCGAAAGTGTCCGAAGTGGGGTCCGCCGTATCCGAATAAAGGTGGGACATGGCCGATTCCGGCGCGGGCGGCTCTTCACGCCTCGCTTGTTCGGTAGCCGCGTGGACCTCCTCATCGATCTCATGCGTGATGCGCTGCAACATCTGCCGGTCCAGAATACCTTCATCGGCGAGGAACTTGGGGAAGCGGATCACCGGGTCGCGCTCAGCTTCGGCCTGCCGTTCCGCGGCCGGTTTGTAGAGCCGCTCATCGTCGGAGAGCGAATGCGAATACGGGCGGATGACGAGCGCATGCACCAGGGCCGGCCCTTGACCGGTGCGGCAATACTCCACCGCAGCCTTCATGGCGCGATACGACGCCAGAAAATCCGCGCCATCCACGCATTGCCGGAACAGGCCGGGGAAACCCTCGGTCAGGCGCGAAATGCTGCCGCCGGCCGTCTGCGCTTCGATGGGCACGGAAATGGCGTAGCCGTTATCTTCCACCAGATAGATGACGGGCAGCCGCTTCAGGCACGCCGCATTGAGCGACTCCCAGAACTCGCCTTCGCTGGTGGCGCCTTCGCCCGACGTCACCAGCGTGACCTCATCGGTCTGCGGATTGCGGTATCGCGACGCTTCCGCGCAGCCTACAGCCTGCAGGAATTGCGTGCCAGTGGGCGAGGAGCCGGTGACAATGTTGTAACTCTTGTGACCCCAGTGGGAGGGCATTTGCCGCCCGCCGGACGCCGGATCGGCAGCGGCGCCGACCGCCTGCTGCAGCATCTCATGCGGCGTCACGCCCAGACTCAAACACAGCGCACGGTCGCGATAATAGAGGTAGAACCAATCGTGGCCGGGACGCAGCGCCATGCCAGCCGCCACTTGCACGGCCTCATGGCCCGCGCCGCTGATTTGAAAATAGATGCGGTTTTGCCGCTTCAGCGTCACTTCCCGGTCGTCGAGACGCCGGGCAGTGTGCATAATTCGAAAAGCGCGAATCAGCTCGTCGGGATCGAGCCCCTCGGCCTGGCGTTCGGCGCTGAATGGTTGAGTGGTTAGGGTAATAGCCACGCTCAGCCTGCTCCTCCTGTGGCGGGCCGGTTGGCCGCGCCTTCAGTGTAACAAAGCACGCACGTTCGAACTTATTAAATCCAGTACCCCTAGCCCTGTACTGGTGGAAAACAGAATCTGCGTCCCGTCCGGCGACCATCGCGGTTGGCTAGCCGGTTCCGCGATCAAAACACGCCGAAATTGGTGAGTCTCCAGGTTCAAAATATCGATTCCGCTTTCCTTGCCGCTCCCGCGCGTCAACGCAATCTCGTTGCGAACCGCCGACCAGTCCAACGTAGTTGCGCCCGGTCCAAAATCGTTTAGCTTGGCTCTTTCCAGTGTCTCCACATTCACCTGCCAGATCTCGCTCACCGGCCCTTGTACAAAATAGGCAATGCGCTTGCCGTCGGGCGACCATGCCGGCCATCGGCTTCGCTGCTCGACCGGCGTCACCGGTTTGGAGTTCGACCCGCCGGAATCCATGACCGCGATACGGCTCGCTCCATTCTCCACGTAAGTGAGCGCGATGCGGCCGCCGTCCGGTGAAAAGGCGGGGTGAAAATGTTCCGCTGCGCCGCTGGTGAGCAGCCGGACATTCAACCCCTCCGCGGACATCGCCGAGATCTGCCGCTTGCCTTCCACCGTCGCGACGAAGGCGATGCTTTTCCCGTCGGGGGACCAGGCGGGGTCCCAAGCGCTGTCGCGAGTAAGCTGCCGGACGCCGGAACCGTCCACGTTCGCTCTGTAAATGTTCCAGTCGGAGACGGCGGTCTTCATCACGAAGACGATGCTCTTGCCGTCGGGCGACCACGCAGGATTCTCATACTGCGCGGCGACCGCGGCAAGCGCGCAGCCGAAGGCAAGCGCCGCGGGCTTCCACATGGTACGCCACATAGGCCGCCGCTGCTTCACTGTCAGTGACACACTGGTCAATGCCACTTTCGCACAACGCCCGGTTCGCGTACAATGGCCACTCAGGAGGAACACCAAATGAAGTTCATTAGCGGAATCGTTTTAGGAATCGTACTGAGTGCGGGAGTCGCCCTTTTTGCGCAAAACGAGCGCGCCATGCATCCGCGGATCGCGACCGCCATCGCCGCCCTACGGGACGCGCGCGCGTACATGGCCGAAGCGCCCCACGATTTCGGCGGACACAAAGACGCTGCAATCCGCGCCACCGACGAGGCAATCAAACAATTGAATTTCGCGCTGGCCTATCGCGCAAAACAGGACCACAAATAGCCTCGCTTTCTTCCATCAGCTTCGCAGCCAATTCGCCCGCGGGCATTTGGCGCGAGCGCGCGACTCCTTCCCCTGCCCACAGGGACAGGAACTCCGCGTTACCTTGCGCGGCCGCAGCCGCACGCATCGGCCTGGTAAGGGCGTTTTGCAGCGGATAAGGTAATATCGCGCTCTCGTTGGCTGCGAGCAGGCCAGTGAATGCGTTCGTCAAACCGCGCGCCGGCCGGCCCGAAAACGCCCGCGTGATCGCGGTGGCCCCGCCCGAGGCACCGCCGCTCACCGCACGGTTGTTAACCGCAAGTAGGACCGCCTGCTTGTAGGCCGGCGATGCGCCCGATTCGGGACAGGTCAGAAACGCAGTGCCAAGCTGGACAGCTATAGCGCCATGCGCCAGCATGGTTGCCAGGTCCCGGCCGTCCATGATGCCGCCGGAAGCAATCACCGGAGCAAAGGCCGCGATCTCTCGTACCAGATGGAGCGTTGGAACCATCGCCTCTTCGAAAGGGACCGCGAAAGTTCCGCGATGCGCGCCCGCTTCCGCGCCTTGGGCAACCACCGCATCCACTCCGGCTTCTATCAAGAGGCGCGCTTCGCCGGCGGTAGTCGCCGTCCCCAGAATCGCGATGCCGCGCGCACGGAGCAGGGAGAACAGGTCGCGGCCGGGTATTCCAAACGTGAAGCTGAACACCGCCGGCCGGGCCTCCAGAACGGCTTCGAATTGCTCGCGAAACGGGTCGGGAGGCAGCACCGGAATCACCGGCGGCGGCAAGCCGAGCGCCTCGTGGATACCGCTCAGAAGCTCCAGCATTGGCGCCGGGTCGGCACTCGCCTCTGCCGCATAACCGCCCGCGAATAAGTTGACGGCGAACGGCCGGCTGGTGAGCGCTTGTGTGCGGCGAATCGACTCAACAATCTCTTCGGGGCGCAAATACGCGGCTGCAAGCGACCCGAGGCCGTCCGCATTCGAAACCGCCGCAGCCAGCTCCGGCGTTCCCGGCCCTGCACCCATAGGCGCAAGCACAATGGGATTCCGAACGCCCAGTCCCAGAAGAAATTGATTCTCGCCCACTCACGACTATCTTACGCAGGACGGGCGACGTTACGGCCTCTGGCCGGTTGACAGGCGACAGCGCCTGTCCCACCCATCTTCAGCTCGAATAAACCCCTACCTTAGTCACTGTTCGAAATCCCATGCGCTGATATAGCTTATAGCCCGCGGGCGTCGATTGCAGCAGCACTCTCGCGGTGCCGTGGCGGCTTTCTGCGTCCGCCAGCGCGTGACGCATCACGGCCTCGCCGTAGCCGCAGCGGCGATGGCCGGGGACCGTGGCCACGTTGTAAACGCCCATCGCGCCGCCGCCCATCACAATCGCCGCCGTCGATACCGGCTCCTCATCCACGTAGCCCACGTAGCTTTCGAAACGCTCCCACACCGAATCGTGGTCGAACACTTCCATGAACCATGCGATCGGCACGTTGAAGCAGAGCGAGCCAATGGCGCAGAATGCGTCTCGCACCGGGCCGTGGCAGACACGGCGGACGTCGATAGCCGGCAGCGGATACGCCGGTGGCGCCACCCGCTCTGCAACCATGCCCGGAAGATCCACCGAGTGGCGCATCCCGAGCCGTTCGAACAACTGCCGGGAGCGCTTCCGCACGCCGCCTGAGATCCAATCTTCGCAGACCCAATAGGCCCACTCCTGGCCCCGCACGTTGAAGTGCGTGTTGGCCAGCAGGATGCGCTGCGTCAGCTCCGCATCGGTGATTACCGGCTCGGAAAGGAAGGCGCAATTGAACATCTGGAACGTCACGCCGGCCGAGGCGATGCTGACCCCGTGCAGCTCGCGGTTCTCACCGGCGGCGCGGCTGGCGGCAATCACACGGAAGGATTCGCGCAGATTCCCGGCGACGTTTTCAAAGTTCATCTTGGCGGCGGGGCGTCTTGCTCATGGAGCGCAGCTCACTTGGCAGGCTGCCGAAAACGCGGTCCCAAACCGAGCTGGTGACGCCATAGTGGAAATGGTCGTCGGCGAAATGGTGGAAGTAGTGGCGCTTGCGCAACTCACGCAGCAGAGGCCCGCCGGCTTCGTTGGCATGAATCCTCAAATGCAACGCCTCATAAGCGAGATAGCCGGAAATGATGCCCGCCATTACCATTCCGCTGCGCGCCCACGACCCTGTGGGGATGCGAAGCGCCACCCAAAGCAGCACCGAGGTTCCGCAGGAAAGCACGAGCGGGGAGACAATGTATTTCGGATCTTTGGGGCGGTCATGGTGCTCCCAGTGCGGCAGAAAACCATGGAACGCGAAACGGTGGATGCCATATTCGAGCAGCGTCCAGAGGAAAAGTCCGGCGATGTAGAAGAGGACGGAGCCCAGCAACGGCAGCCGCGCGTTCACCAAGATGGCTGCGGCGATCGCGGGACCGAAAATGCCGAGCAGGCGGACCACTCCTTAGTATCCTACAGCATCAGGCGCATGACCAGACCCTCTTCGCCGTTCTCGTAATATCCCGGCGCGCGGCGAACGGCGGTGAAGCCGCGGCGCTGGTAGAACTGCAACGCGACGGCGTTCGATCTGCGAACCATCAGGATGATGCGGCCAACGCCTTGCAACTTTAGGCGGCGGATAGTGCTTTTTAATAGTAGGGATGCCGCGCCTTTGCCGCGGGCGCGAGGGTCGACCGCTATGGATTCCAGACTTGCTGCCAGATCGCTGCTCTTTACCAGAGTGCCGCGCTTTACCAAACTGCTGCGCTTCCCGGAAACGCAAGCGATGGAATATCCGTCGACTGTCCTGCTCCCCTCGGCGAGCAGGAAGAGGTCCCCGCATTTGCGCTCGTATTCTGCAAACAACTTGCGATCATACGCATCTATGCCAAAGCAGGCGCGCTCGATTTCGAGCACGCGGTCCATATCGGCAGGCTTGAAGCGGCGGATCGTATATTGGGTCGGCATATCTGTTATCCTTTATTTTCGACCACTTGGGGGTGTTTGGAAACCGTTGGGACGCAAAAACCGCCGGAGGAAAAGTGCGGGTATTGACAAGCGCGCGGAGGCGCCTCAAACTGAATCCATATTGCAACTGAGTGGCAACTGCGTTCCGGTAGGCCCCCTGGCCACACTGGTCGATTTGCGCCGCGGCGAGGCGGGCGTAGTGGACCGGCTCGATCTGCCAGCCGACGATGCGCGGCGGCTCATGGAACTGGGCTTTGTGCCAGGCACGCGTGTCACCGCGGGCCATAGCGCTCCCGGCGGCGATCCGCGGGTGTTTCAGGTGGATGGGTCGGAGATTGCGTTGCGCCGCGAAACGGCCAAGCTGCTGAAGATCCGGCGCGACGGGGACAATTGAGGACCATGTGAGCGAGTGCCAAGGTTGCGCGAATTGCGGCGGAACTGCCGTCGCCGAACCGCCTCGCATGGCGGGCACGCGGACCGCCGTCGCGCTGGTTGGCCCTCCAAATTCAGGCAAAACCACGCTCTTTAACCGCCTCACCGGGCTGCGCCAGAAGGTGGCGAATTTCCCCGGAGTGACGGTGGAGCAGCACAGCGGCATCGCGGAGCTGCCGGACGGCCGCGCGGTCCGCATCATCGATTTGCCGGGCTTGTACAGCCTTTCGCCGCGATCGGAAGACGAACAGATCGCTTACGACGTGCTCACCGGGCACAGCCATGCTGTCCCCAAACCGCAAGCGATTCTGCTGGTGCTCGATTCCACTAACCTGGGCCGGCAACTGATGCTGGCAGCGCCCATTCTGGCGCTCGATCTGCCCACGCTGGTGATTTTGAACCAGGCCGACGACCTGCTTTACAGAGGCGGCAGCGTGGATGCCGCGGCGCTTTCGGCGCAACTTGGCGCTCCGGTGGCGCTGGTCAGCGCGCGCAACGGCGAAGGCATATCGCAAGTGCTCGATTTTCTGGCGGGCGCCATGCCGAAGCCGCACCGCGTGGAATTACCGGTATTGCAGGACGTTCCGGGATGCCGCAAATGGGCCGGTGCGATGGGCGCCAAAGCGGGCTATCTTGCGCCGGCGCCGGCCAAGTGGACGCGGCGGCTCGACAAGATCTTTCTGCATCCGGTCTTGGGGCCACTGGTCTTCGCGGCGGTGGTGGTGGCGGTTTTTCAGATCATCTTTTCGGTGGCTGCGCCGCTGCCCGATATGGTGAAGGGCCTGTTCGATGCCAGCGGCCAATGGGTGGCGAGTCTGCTTCCCGAATCGCTGTTCCGGTCGCTGCTGGTGGATGGCGTGTGGATGGGCCTGGGCTCGGTGCTGGTCTTCCTGCCGCAGATTCTGCTGCTGTTTCTGTTTATCGGGGTGCTGGAAGACTCCGGGTATCTTGCGCGCGCGGCGGTGATAGCGGACCGCACCATGGCGCGCGTGGGGCTGCAGGGGAAGTCGTTCATCCCGCTGCTTTCGGCTTATGGCTGCGCGGTGCCGGCGATCATGGCGACGCGCACGATCGAGAATAAGCGCGACCGTATGGCCACCATTCTCATCGCGCCGTTCATGACGTGTTCGGCGCGCATGCCCATCTACCTGCTGATGATCATGGCGTTCATTCCGAAGCGGAACCTTCTGGGCGGCCTGCTGGGGATGCAGACAGCGGTGATGCTGGGCCTCTACGTACTCGGATTGCTGGCGGCGGTGATGACGGCGAAACTGCTGAAATCGACGGTGCTGAAGAGCGGCCGCACCCCCTTCCTGCTGGAGATGCCGGCGTACCGGTGGCCGGCGGTGCGGTCGCTCGGGCTGCGGGTTTACGACCGCGCCATGGTGTTCGTGAAGCAGGCGGGCACGGTGATTCTGGTGGTGACCATCATTCTTTGCCTGCTGAAAAGCTTCCCGCTGGTGAATGGCAAGCCGCCCGCGATCGAGCACAGCGTGGTGGGCTGGATTGGCCACGCGATGGAACCCTTGATCAAGCCGCTGGGCTTCAACTGGAAAATTGGAATCGGGCTGATCACCTCGCTGGCGGCGCGGGAAACCATAGTGGCGACGCTCGGAACCATCTACGGCGCGGCGGGTTCGGATCTGCAAGTCGCGCTGCGTCACGATTTGAGCCTGGGCGGCGCCATCGCCTTGCTGGTATTTTTCGCGTTCGCGCTGCAGTGCATGTCCACGGTTGCCATCGTGCGGCGGGAAACCGGCGGATGGAAATGGCCTATTCTGCAATTCACCTACATGGGCGTGCTGGCGTACCTCGGCGCGTTCGTGGCCTATCACTTGGTTGGGTGAGACTCCCGGCCCGTCGGTTATAATGAGACCCGGAGACGACGATGCCTCACGAATACGTTGAGCGGCGGAATGGCGGATACTATGTCGCGGGCACTCGCGTTTCCCTCGATTCCCTCGTCTCCTCTTTCAACAGCGGCGAGTCGCCGGAGACGATTCGCCAGAACTTCCCGTCGCTGGCACTCGAACAAATATACGGAGCCATCGCTTTCTATTTGGGTCACGAAGAAGAGGTGGATGCCAACATCCTGGACGGCGAAGAGGATCTGGAACGCCGCGTCCCCCACCTGAGCCAAAGCCGCCCCGAACTCTACGCGCGACTGCAAGCGCGCGCGTGAGGAACTCGCGAAGCATTAAGCATTCGCTTCCAGATAGAGAACCACTTGAAGATCCTTGAAGAGGATCATTGTCGATGCGACGCTGCGTGTGCAGTTCTATTTCATACTGTTACCATAGTTACCGCGCGGCAAGATGAGATTGAATACCCGAGGTTTTTTGAGCTCCGGCCAGCTCAATCGGCACTATCAGGCACACGGGGCGGAATTCGGGTGTATATCCGCCACCGATTACGAAATGCTGGCCGATGACTTCTTCAGTGACTCATTGTCGACCTCAGTTCTTCAATGCGCAAGAAAACAGGGAGATTTGGTTCGATATGATACTTCTACCCAAGCGTATGGAGTACTGGATAGGAACAAAGTGGTCCGCACGTTCTTCAAGCCGGTTCCGTGCGCCTCAGTGCCAGCGCTTATCCGAAGGGCGGTAGCCCAAAGCGGACGCTGCCACGGCCATGCGACCAATCTGCTATGTTTTCAATCGGAGCGCCAAAAATGGTGAACACATATGTGTGTCCGATTTGCGGATACGGGATGGAAGACGAGGCATCCAGCTACAACATATGCCCCTCCTGCGGAACTGAGTTTGGATACCACGATGCGAATGTATCCACAAGCGCACTCAGGGCCGCGTGGCTGAGAAATGGAGCAAAATGGTGGAGCACGACAGATCCGGAGCCAGATGGTTGGGATCCATATGCGCAGGTTTCCAATCTACTTTCTCAGCGTGAGGAACTAGCGAAGCACTGAGCATTCGTTTCCAGGCGGACAACCTGCGCAGCGGTTGCAGCCGATTCCTTTATCCTGTCACTCCCTACAGGTTCAGTCGTGAAGCGCCTGCTTGAACCGCCGCAAGCCTTCGACAAACATTTCGTGATCGACGCCCATCCCAATGCGGATATGATCGGGCATTTCGAAAAAGCGTCCCGGCACCGCGGAGGTTTCGTATCCGGCGCGCAGGCGAGTCAGAAACTCGTCGGCGCCGCCTTCTTTCAAGCGCAGGAAAGACGTGGTTCCGAATTCCGCGCGCACCGCACAGACCTTCGGCTGCGAATCGAGAAACGGCTGCAGAGCGGCGCGGTCCGCGTCCACTACCTTGCGGGCGCGATCACGCAAAATATGAAGGTTTTCGAAAGCCGCGGCGCTGATGATCTCAGCCGGATGGGCGGCGCTGGCGGAGAAAAGATTGTTGAGTTGCCACATGGCGCGGACAAGATCGGGCTGCGCCAGAATCCAGCCGCAGCGCAGGCCGCTGACGCCGTAGACTTTCGTCAAGCTGCTGGTGACCACGATATTGCCGGCCAGGTGGAACGATGTACGCGGCGTGTTTTCGTAGACCGCGTCGAGATAGACTTCATCCACCAGCAACGTTGCGCCCACGCCGGCGGCAAGACCGGCTATCTCATGCAAGACGGAATCCGGAGTCAGGACGCTCGTTGGATTGTG
>Ga0182024_10023298_pt1 | contig 11099 bp, 10 predicted proteins | sample P32metaG_FD_120480 | JGI IMG/M metagenome (GOLD analysis project Ga0182024, IMG submission 120480) | Permafrost microbial communities from Stordalen Mire, Sweden - P3-2 metaG (Illumina Assembly) | ecosystem: Environmental > Terrestrial > Soil > Wetlands > Permafrost | place: Sweden: Stordalen... | reverse complement strand
TTTTGCGGTTAGCTTAAAGACGTAGACGGCCGGGACAAGCCCGGCCATGACGTTTTGTGGGCTTCAAATCGGCCTACCGCTCCACGCACATGGCGATGCCCATGCCGCCGCCGATGCAGAGCGTGGCGAGTCCCTTTTCCGCGTCGCGCTTCTGCATCTCGTAAAGCAGCGTCACCAGCACGCGCGCACCCGACGCGCCGATCGGGTGGCCGATGGCGATCGCGCCGCCGTTGACGTTGACTTTTCCGGTATCCCAGCCGAGGTCCTGGTTGACGGCGCAAGCCTGCGCGGCGAACGCCTCATTGGCTTCCACCAGATCAAGATCGCCGACACTCCACCCCGCCTTCTTCAGCGCGGCGCGCGAGGCCGGGATCGGTCCGGTGCCCATGATCTTCGGATCGACGCCGGCCTGGGCCCACGACACGATGCGCGCCAGCGGCGTCTTGCCAAGCTTGACCGCTTCGCTCGCTTTCATCAGCACCATGGCGGCGGCGCCGTCATTGATGCCCGAGGCGGTGGCCGCGGTCACGGTGCCCTCCTTGTCGAAGGCGGGCCGCAATTTGCTGATCGCTTCGAGCGTGGTGCCGTGTTTGGGGTATTCATCGGTATCGACGATGATGTCGCCCTTGCGGCTTTTGATCGTGACCGGCACGATCTCGTCCTTGAATTTTCCCGCCTTCTGCGCCGCTTCGGCTTTCTTTTGCGATCCGACGGCGAACTCGTCTTGCTGGGCGCGCGTGATCTGCCACTGCCGCGCGACGTTCTCCGCCGTGTTGCCCATGTGATAGCCGTTGAAGGCGTCCCACAGGCCGTCCTTGATCATCGTGTCGACCATCTGGAAATCGCCCATCTTCACACCGCCGCGCAGATGCGCGCAATGCGGAGCCATGCTCATCGATTCCTGGCCGCCGACCACCGCGATCTCGGAATCGCCGTTGACGATGCCCTGGTAGCCGAGGGCGACCGCCCGCAATCCCGATCCGCAGAGCATGTTGACGCTCCAGGCCGGGACCTCGACGGGAAGACCCGCGTTGATCGAGGCCTGCCGGGCCGGGCCCTGGCCTTGGCCGGCTTGCAAAATCTGCCCCAGGATCACTTCGGATACGCGCGCGGGCTCGACGCCGGCGCGATCGATCGCCGCCTTTATCGCGACCTTGCCAAGGTCGTGGGCAGGCACATTTGCGAATGCCCCGTTGAATGCGCCGACCGGCGTGCGCACGGCGCCGACGATGACGATGTCGTCCTTCATGGGAGCTCCTTTCGGGATATATGGCGTAATCATACTGCAGGAACGCCGCGGCCCTATTGATATATGTCATAAGGACACGACCGGCAGTCGACAAGACGGACGGACGCCGCATCGCTGCCATGCCCCGCGGGGGTGCACCCGGGTCCGCGGCCCAGGACTGCCTCCCACAAAACGGTAGCCGCGCCCCAGGAAACCGCCTATTTTGACGGCACAACCCGCGTGGTGCCGCCTCATGTCTGAAACCATGGCCAAGACCGAAGCCAAGACCGAAGCCAAGACCGAAGCCAAGACCGAAGCCAAGACCGAAGCACCGGTCACCATCAAAAAGTACGCCAACCGGCGGCTCTACAACACCGGCACGAGCACTTACGTCACGCTCGAAGACCTCGCCAAGATGGTCAAGAGCGGCGAGGACTTTGTCGTCTATGACGCCAAGACCGGTGAAGAGATTACCCGTTCGGTCCTGACCCAGATCATCTTCGAACAGGAGAACAAAGAAGGCCAAAACCTGTTGCCGATCGCTTTTCTGCGCCAGCTGATCCGGTTCTACGGCGACAGCATGCAGATGCTGGTCCCGCGCTACCTTGAGGTCTCCATCGAGTCGCTGACGCGCGAGCAGGAGAAGTTCCGGCATCAGGTGGCGCAAGCCTTCGGGGTCGGCGCGTTCCCCTCTCTCGAAGATCAGGTGCGGCGGAACATGGAGATGTTCGAGCGCGCTTTCACCATGTTCGCGCCATTCGCCCGGCGCGAGGCGCAAGGCGAGGGCGAAGCGGAAGCGGGCCAGGCGCCGTCCAAGACCGGCGACATCGACGATCTCAAGCGTCAGCTCGACGAGATGCAGAAAAAGGTCGATCGTCTGTCCGACAGAAACACCGGCGGCTAATCGTTCGTTGAACGGGCGCGGCTGGTGTTTGGTCGCCCTTAGGTCAGCAAATCAACTGCCACACCGGTAGTGTCGTAGACATTACCGCAACGTCCCTAAACTTCCGAAATCTTGCTAACCTCGGCAATGTCCGGGAACTGTATCTTTGTGCCGCGTCGGGTTCCCGGGTGGCTTGCAGTTTTTTGCAATGGGTGACGCTTTCGGATTTGACAGGATGATTTGAGCAAACGGAGACGTTCCTTGATCACTGTTCCTGAATTGGCAGCGGAAGGTCTGAGTAAGTATCTCGCCGAACATCTAGGCCGCAGGTTCGGATCGGTCGACGCGACGCTGACCGAGCTCATCCCGGCGGTCGCGCGAATTTCGCTCGAGTGCATCGGCAACAGCGACGCGCTGTATCACAACGTCGAGCACACGATGCTCGTGACCCAGGTCGGCTACGACATCATGAAAGGCCGCGCGCTTCTCACCCCGACCTATCCCATCGACTTTGCGCACATCCTCGTCGCCTGTCTGCTGCATGACATCGGCTACGTGCGGGGTATTCTGCAAGGCGACGGCCCCGACGATTACATCATCGATGCGAAAGGCGGGAAGACCAAGCTTCCGCGCGGCTCCTCCGACGCGGCACTGACCCCTTTCCACGTCGACCGGTCGAAGCTTTACGTGATGGATCGCATCGGCAAATCCGAAATTCTCGATGCCGCCAGGATTGCCGACGCGATCGAATACACGCGTTTTCCATCGCCGGGCGGAGCAAATGACGAGGACAGCGAGGAGGGTTCGCTGGTGCGTGCCGCCGATCTGATCGGACAACTTGGCGATCCGCATTACCTGCGCAAGGCCAACGCGCTCTACCTCGAATTTGAAGAAGTCGGGATGAACCGGCAGCTGGGCTATGCGTCGCCCGCCGACCTCACCGACAAATACCCGCAATTTTACTGGAACAGCATTGCCGCGCACATCCAGACGGCGATCCGCTATCTCAATGTGACATCGAGCGGACGGCAGTGGATTGCGAATCTTTACGGTAACGTGTTTCGCGCCGAACGCGATCTCAGGCTGTCAGGCCCGCAGCGATAGGCGTTCCGGCCGCCGCTCCGCTCCGCGCGGTGACGACTATCCGGTCAGATCGCCTGCGCTAGCCCGGCGCGCCAGGGTCGCTCGATCGAGGCGAGGCCGACAAGAGCGCCTTGCAAATAGTCGCAGCCCCATTCCTCCAGCATCTTCGCGGCGCGCTCCTCCTGGACCCATTCGGCAACGGTGGCGAGCTTAAGCCGCTTACCGAGATCGATGAGCGTGTGCACGAAGGCGCGGTCGTCTTCCGAGCGCAGGATGTTCTGCACGAAGGCGCCGTCGATCTTGACGATGTCGACGCCGAGCTTGCGCAGATTGCGGAACGACGTGTAGCCGGCGCCGAAATCGTCGATCGCGATACGGCAGCCCAGATCCTTCACGCGGGCGACGAAGCCGCGTGTTTCGTCGATGTCGTGGATCGCCGCGCTCTCGGTGATTTCGACGATCAAGCGTTCCGCCACTCCGGCATGCGAGCGAAGGAGCGAGCCCAATCCCGCCCACCAGTCCGGATCGGTGGTCGAGCCAGGCGAGACATTGACGCTCGCCTGCAAAGACGGAGCGGCGGCGAGCTCCTCCACCACCAGCTCAAGGACGCGGTGGTCAAGCAGCCGCACGAGTCCGAGGCGTTCGGCGACCGGAATCACGTCGTTCGCCCCGAGCAGACTGCCATCGCTGCGGCGCACGCGCATCAAGCATTCGTAGAAAGCCGGTCGCCGATCGGTGATCGCCGCCACGGCCTCATAGGCGAGGAAGATGCGGCGCTCATTGAGCGCGGCGACGATCTCGTCGGTGGCGCGCACATTCTCCCGGCGCTGCGCCTCGCGCTCGATATTGGGCCGGTAGGCGAGAAATGAGCCGTGGCGCTTGCCTTTCGCGGTATCGAGCGTCTCGTGCGCGCGGGCGAACACTTCGGTTACGCCGCGGGCATGACGCGGAGCCGTCACGCCGCCGATGGTCACGGTCGCCGCCACCGGGCCGGCGCTCGTCGACACCATGTCGTCGCGCACTCCGGCAAGCAGCCGCTCGGCGGCGATCACCATGTCGTCCGGTGTGCAGTCGCGCAGCACGATGCCGAACTTGTTGCCGGAATAGCGCCCGAGCGTATCCTTGCCGCGCATCAAAGTGCGGATGCGTTTGCCGACCGCGCTGATCAGCTGATCGGCGATGTCGAATCCGTAGGACTCATTGACGCGGGCCAAATTGTCGATTGCGATCAGCAGGAACCCGCATGAGGAGCGGAAGCGCACCGCCTCGTCGAGAGTTTTCTCGAGAACCTCGGTGAGTTGATGGCGGTTGAACTCGCCGGTCAGCGCGTCGTAGCAAGCGAGGTAGCCGAGCCGGCTCTCGCGCTCGTGGCGTTCGTTGATGACGCGCACCGTACCATGCGCGCGCGCCGGTTTCCCTTCGGGACCGACAAACCAGCGGCCGCTGTCCTCGACCCAAAGGCTTACGTCCGAGCCGGCATCCGGGCGGATGCCATATTCAATTCGATAGCCGACGCCCCGGCCCTCGTCGCGCTGCTCGGATCGACTGACCGCGTCGAAGCGCGCTTGCAAATTGTCGGCTTCGAGCAACTGCGCGAAGGCGCGGCCGGTCGAGATCGCCCTGACGTCACGCACGAGCAGGACGTCGCCGACATTTGCGCTCCAAACCAGGACGTCGCTTTCGATGTCCCAGCGGTAAAGCGCTTCGCCGACCGAGGCGAGAATTTCGCCAGCGTCGAGGCGGACGACGGGCTTCGGTGTGGCGACGGTCTTGCTTCCTGCGCCATCCCGGTTAACCCGCCCGACGGCGTTCGAATCTTGCGGACCGTTATGGCTCACCGTCGCCTCATTGTCGTTGCAGTCCGCAAAGGGCGCGAAAGCAGACGGCCTGTTTCGCGGCAAAGTACCGGAATAGCTTAAAGAATTCGGAAATCTCAAAGGCGAATTGAGGCCACCCGCGGCGCGGCGCGCCGTTTGCGACTTAAAGACCGGGAAGTGGTGGGCGTCCCATTTCGGTACAGGATCGCCGCGTCAGGCCCGCTCGGTTTCGATCTCAACTTGGCGCTGCGAGCTGCGGATGCTGACGATGAAGCCGACCAGCACGTCGACCAAGCCGATCATCGTCAGCAGGAAGAAAGTCGACGTCCCGGCCTGACGTACCAATAGAAATTCCACCAGCATGGCGATGAACAGCGCCATCGCCAGCACGTGATCGACGATCGAGCGCATACCCATCCGCGTCGACTTCAAGATTTCGACCGCCAGCAGCAGGATGGTAAAGGCAAGCAGCAGATCTTCCCAGGTCAGCACCCAGTCTTGACCGGACATCATATGGATCGTCGTCACCGGCGTGGTCCAGCCCACGCCGGGGGTGAGAAACGCAATCATGTTGTAAACGGCGAAAGGGATGAGAAGCAGCGGAAAGCCAAGCACGAACATGGGCGTCCTGCGTCCGAAGGGCTAAGCCTCGGTCTTCTTGCTCAGCACCTGCCGGCCGCGATACATGCCGGTCTTGAGGTCGATGTGGTGCGGGCGGCGCAATTCGCCGGAATCCTTGTCCTCGACATAGGTCGGGCGTTTGAGCGCGTCGGCCGACCGGCGCATGCCGCGACGCGACGGTGATGTTTTTCTCTTCGGTACGGCCATGAATCACTCTCCTGATGCAACGCGCTGTGCCGGGAATGGCGGGCTTATAGAGGAACACGCTCTCCCACGCTAGGGGGCGCGGCTGCGGACACAGGCGTCGAGTGTCGGATGGGCGGCCGCGCGGTACTCATAGAGGCCGGCGAGGCGGCGTACCAAAGTGCTCGGCGCCCGCGCAGAACGGCGAAGCGGATTGGGCAGGATGGCGGCGAGTTCCCCCGACTCTCGCGCCGTCACGTCGCGCGCCGACTTGCCGAATGCGAAGCGCGCGGCGGCCTCGGCGCCGAATTGGCCGTCCGGTCCCCACTCGGCGATGTTGAGATAGATTTCGATGACCCGCCGCTTCGGCAGCACCAAGTTGATCCACAACGCCAGGGGAAATTCCAGGGCTTTGCGCACGAAGCTGCGTCCGGACCAGAGGAACAGATTTTTGGCGGCCTGCTGCGTGATGGTGGAGCCGCCGCGCGCCTCCTCGATATCGTCGGCCTGCTGCAGGGCTTCGCGCAGCGCGCCGAGGTCGACGCCGCGATTGTGACAGAAGCTGCCGTCTTCGGCGACGATCACCGTGAGCGGCAACGCCGGCGCGATGCGGTCAAGAGGAACGAAAATGCGCTCGACGCGCTCTCCCTTCGCCCAGCGCCAAAGCATCGGCGTCGAAACCGGCTGGACGAACCGATAGAGCGGGGCGATCAGGTAGGGCAGAAGGAGCGGGAAAAGAATGATGACGCTCAAGGCCACTCGGAAACGTCGCAAGATGGCGCGCATGGACGATCGCATGCGGCCCGCGCTCAGTTGCGCGCATAGCCGATGAGTGGCCTTTTCTTGCGCCCGAGCAGGATGAGGATCATCGCCACGATCCCCAGTATGACCCAGGTCGGCAGGTCGAAAGCTGTTAGCATATACGGGTCCCAGGCCCACGCAGCTTTCTGCTTCAACCAGTTCTGCACCGCATTCAGGCTGCCCTGGTCGAGGATGGCCCACACGTCGCCAACCCTGACGTAAACCAGGTGCTGATTGGCGATAGACTTGGTCCCGTCATAGACAAAGAAGACGAAGGCGGTCGCCAGCAAGCAGAGGCCGATAAAGCGCAGCAGAAATCTGATCATTGCGGTGCCGGAAGGCTACGGAGGGGGTTGCGCGCAGGCATTACTCTCCCCCGCTGGTTTATTCAATGCATCGGGCTTGGCGTCGAGCTTGCGCCGTTTTTTGTACCTCATCGATCACTTGAGCAAAGGCCATTGCTTCCGCTAACGTCTATTCGTCTTTCCCTTCGAGCGCCGCGCGTTCGTCAGCAAGGAATTGAAATGGCTCGGAAAACCGGCGACCTCACGCGCCGCCCGACTTTCACCGATCAGGAGGCGCTGCTGTTTCACAGCCAGGGCCGCCCGGGAAAGCTCGAAGTCGTGGCGACCAAGCCGATGGCGACGCAGCGCGATTTGTCGCTCGCTTACTCGCCCGGCGTCGCGGTGCCGGTACTCGCCATCGCCGAGGACGAGAGCCGCGCCTACGATTACACGACCAAGGGTAATTTCGTCGCCGTGATCACCAACGGCACCGCCATTCTCGGCCTCGGCAATCGCGGCGCGCTGGCGGCCAAGCCGGTGATGGAGGGCAAGGTCGTCCTCTTCAAGCGGTTCGCCGACATTGACTCGATCGACCTCGAAGTCTCCTCCGAGGATCCCGACGAAATCATCAATTGCGTGAAACTGCTCGGCAAGAGCTGGGGCGGCATCAATCTGGAAGACATCAAGGCGCCGGAATGCTTCATCATCGAGCAAAGGCTGCGCGAGCTCCTCGATATTCCGGTCTTCCATGACGATCAGCACGGCACCGCCATCATTGCCGCGGCCGGGTTGATCAACGCACTCGAACTCACCGGCCGCGAGATCAAGACGACCAAGCTCGTCTGCAACGGCGCCGGCGCCGCCGGCATCGCCTGCCTCGAACTTTTGCGCGCGATCGGCTTCCGTCCGGAAAACCTGACGCTGTGCGACACCAAGGGCGTGATCTACGAAGGCCGCACCGCAGGCATGAACCAGTGGAAGTCGGGCTTTGCCGTCAAGACCAAGGCGCGCACCCTCGCCGAAGCTTTGGTCGGCGCCGACGTGTTCTTCGGCGTCTCGGTGAAGGGCGCGATGACGCAGGACATGGTGAAGTCGATGGCGGAGAAGCCGATCATCTTCGCCATGGCCAATCCGGATCCCGAGATCACTGTGGAGGACGTCGCCGCGGTGCGCGACGATGCGATCATGGCCACCGGCCGCTCCGACTACCCCAACCAGATCAACAACGTGCTCGGCTTTCCCTACATTTTCCGCGGCGCGCTCGACGTGCGCGCGCGCGCGATCAATATGGAAATGAAGATCGCGGCCGCGCACGCGCTCGCCGCGCTGGCGCGCGAGGACGTCCCCGACGAAGTCGCCGCGGCCTACGGCGCGCGGCCGAAATACGGTCCCGATTACATCATTCCGGTGCCGTTCGATCCGCGCCTGATTTTCTCAATTCCGCCGGCGGTGGCCCAGGCGGCTATGGATTCGAAAGTGGCGCGGCGGCCGATAGTCGACATGGATGCCTATAAGCAGCAGTTGCGCACGCGGCGCGATCCGATCGCCGGCGTGTTGCAGCAGGTGTTCGCACACCTGCGCCAGCAGCCGCAGCGCGTCGTCTTTGCCGAAGGCGAGGAGGAACAAGTCATCCGCGCCGCGGCGTCCTTCGTGCACCAGGGTCTCGGCTCGGCGCTCTTGGTCGGCCGCGAGCCGCGCGTGCGCGAAACGGCGGAAGCACTCGGGATCGAGTTCGGCGACGGCATCGAGATCATCAATGCGGCTTTGTCCTCGCGCAACGCCGCGTATGCCGCCTATCTCTATGAACGATTGCAGCGCCAGGGATTCCTGCAACGCGACTGCCAGCGTCTGGTCAACCAGGACCGCAATCATTTTGCCGCCTGCATGGTTGCGCTCGGCGATGCCGATGCCATGGTTACCGGCGTCACGCGCAATTTCTCGGTGGCGCTCGAGGACGTGCGGCGCTGTATCGATCCCAAGCCCGGTCACCGCGTGATGGGGGTCTCGCTGGTGCTGGCGCGCGGGCGCACGGTGCTGGTGGCCGATACCGCGGTCACCGAAATGCCCAGTGCTAACGACATCGCGGAGATCGCGGTCGAGGCGGCGCGGGTCGCTCGCTCGCTCGGCTACGAACCGCGGCTCGCGCTATTGGCCTTCTCGACCTTCGGCCATCCTTCGGGCGAACGCTCCGATCGCGTGCGCGAGGCGGTGCGGCTGCTCGATAAGCAGCGCGTCGACTTCGAGTATGACGGCGACATGGCGGCCGATGTGGCGCTGAACATGGACTTGCGCGAGGCCTATCCTTTCTGCCGTCTCTCCGGCCCCGCCAATGTCCTGATCATGCCGGCGTTCCATTCGGCTTCGATCTCGACCAAGATGCTGATGGAGCTTGGCGGGGCGACCGTCATCGGCCCCATTCTGGTCGGCCTCGACCGCTCCGTGCAGATCGTGCCGCTCTCCGCCAATGACGCCCAGCTGGTCAATATGGCGGCCCTCGCCGGCTATAACATCAGCGGGTAACGGCCGCCTGCCATCAGCGGCAAAATCACTGCGGCCGATTCACGAGCCCGAAACCAGTCTCGACTAGCTTGGGTGGAAGCATTTGCAGCCACGCAGCGAAATACCCATGCTTCAGCCTGTTTTGCCCCAGCCGCCGCTCGCGCTCGAAATCCGCGGTCTGGTCAAAAGCTTCGAGCGCCCCGCCGTCGACGGCCTCGACCTCGCGGTCAGGGCAGGGGAATTCTATGCGCTGCTCGGCCCCAATGGCGCCGGCAAGACGACGACATTGCGCATGATTGCCGGCCTTATCCGGCCGGACGCGGGCTCGATCCAGGTCGTCGGCATCGACGCGCTGGCCGATCCGGTTGCGGCGAAGCGGGTGATTGCCTGGATTTCCGACGAGCCGATGATCTACGACAAGCTGACGCCGGAAGAGTATCTCGAATTCGTCGGCGGGCTTTGGGGCGTCGAGCCGGCGCTCGCCGAGGCCCGGGCGCGCGAGCTTTTGTCCTGGCTCGGCCTTGCACCGCATGCGCGCGAGCGCTGCGAAACTTTCTCCAAGGGCATGCGTCAGAAGGTGGCGCTTGCCGGCGCTTTGGTGCACGAGCCGCGCCTGATCATCCTCGACGAACCGCTCACCGGGCTCGACGCCGGCTCCGCGCGGCAAGTCAAAAGCGTGCTGCGCGAGCGCGCGCGGGCCGGCGCCACGGTCATCATGACCACGCACATCCTCGAAGTCGCCGAACGCATGGCCGACCGCATCGGCGTCATCGTGCACGGCAAGCTGATTGCCGAAGGCACGCTCGAGGAACTGCGCCGTCAGGCCGGAAACGCCGGCAATGCCGCCGGCGATGCGAGCGGCGGCGTAAGCGGCGGCGCGACGCTCGAAGACACGTTCCTCGCGCTCGTTGCCGAGCCCGCGGAAGCGGCGTGAGCAATATCCCTCGCCCTGAGGTGCTCGGCGCGAAGCGCCGAGCCTCGAAGGGCGGCTCCGCCCGGGCCGGATCCTTCGAGGCCCGCGCTGGGCGCGGGCACCTCAGGATGACGAATATCGAGAGCGTCGCTCCATGATCCAGCCCGGCACCGCCGTCTGGTTTGCCCGGCACGAATCCCGGCTCGCCTGGCGCGATTGGATCGGCATGATGACGGGCGGACGGCGCGAGCGCCGCCGCCGGATCGCGATCGGCATTCTCGCCTTCGTGATTTTCATGCATGCGGTCGCCTATTTCGTGGTCGGTCGCTTTGCCGATGCCGTACTCGACAAGCAGATGCTGGTGGCGATTACGGCAACTTTGCTGCTGTCATGGTTGCTGATGGTTTCGCAGGCCATGGAATCGATGACGCGCGCCTTTTATTCGCGCTCCGATCTCGATCTCATCCTCGCTTCGCCGGTCGCCGCGCAGGATATCTTCGCCGTGCGCATCGCGACCGTCGCGCTCTCGGTGGCGACCATGGCGCTGCCGCTTGCCGCGCCCTTCATCGACATGCTGGTGCTGCGCGGCGGCTGGCGTTGGCTCGGTGCTTATGGCGTGATGATCGCCATGGGCGCGGCGGCAACCGCGTTCGCGGTTGCGGTGACAGTCGCGCTGTTTCGCTTGCTCGGCGCCAAACGCACCCGCCTTGTGGCGCAAATTCTCGCCGCCGTGATCGGGGCGGCTTTCGTGATCGGCCTGCAAGTGGCGGCGATCCTGTCCTATGGG
>Ga0182024_10023297_pt1 | contig 11100 bp, 18 predicted proteins | sample P32metaG_FD_120480 | JGI IMG/M metagenome (GOLD analysis project Ga0182024, IMG submission 120480) | Permafrost microbial communities from Stordalen Mire, Sweden - P3-2 metaG (Illumina Assembly) | ecosystem: Environmental > Terrestrial > Soil > Wetlands > Permafrost | place: Sweden: Stordalen... | reverse complement strand
CCTACGTATGGTGCCAATCTGCAAACGTTGCGGGCAAAGAACCAGAGGACATGGACCGTCGACGGCATCGGTCCGGACATGACCGCACTCGCGTACTGCCGCTGACGAAGTCACCCCAACGCGCACCGCTTCCCGCGAATGGTGCCAGAGTTCGAACCTTGCGATCACGACTCCAAATGGCGCTCACGGCGGACCACGGTTCGTGGTCGCACTGGCATGCTCCCTACGTCCTTCGGAAATGGCTTCGGGTCACTCGGGTGATGAACCGCCGTCGATGACGAAGGGGGCGGAGACGTCGTCGACAACGTCGTACCCTCAACCACATGACAACGACGAGCGAGCAGGTCGAGCAGATTCGCAAGCGCCGGCAGAAGTTCGTTCCAGATGAGTCTGCGAGCGCGATGGCCAAATTCATGCAGATCCTCAATCAACGAGACGACGCGATTTGGGAGGCGATCACGGCGGTTGCGGCTGCGCTTGACGTCAAGAGCCAATAGTGGACACTGGGGTGTCCTTCGTCACGCGCGATGCTGCTGACGTCAGTGTCAGGTTCAGGCATCGTCGTGGCCCCGGTGCTGGCGGACCAGTCGCGAGCCGGACCGATGTTCCGTTCAGAGATGGCTCACGAGCTAGGCGCTCGAGGCGTGGGAAACTCTCGATCATGATGAGCCGATCCGTGTTGGTCATCGGTCTGCTCGTCGTCGCGGCTTGTAGCGGGAGCGCGAATCACACCGCGTCAACTCCGATGTCGACGTCGCTCAAGTCGTCCTCGTCGTCCACGACAACGACATCGAGGCAGCCGAGGGCGACGCTGGAACTTCGTGAGGTAGCGCGCGCCGGTCGCGCGCGCATTCTGGCGGGTCGTTCATCGTGCACGGGAGTGACTCTCACTCGCAGTTCGGATGCGATCGGCCCACCGTCGACGTTCACAGGACGGAACGTCATCCTTCCCGATAGGAGCGGCATGACGTGCTACGAGCTCGGACCCGCGCTCGTGACCGGAGCTGATGTCGCGTCAACCAGCGTCGCTTACGACTCGACCGTCTCAAGATGGGCGATCGAACTCCACCTGGCGAACAAACACTTCCTCACGAGGATCGCACAACCCCTGGTCAATCAGCAGATCGCGATAGTGCTCAACAGGGTCGTGCAGTCGGCGCCCACCATCAATCCTGGTATCACCGGCTACGACATCGAGGTCGTCGCGGACACGCGCCCGTACAGCCGCGCGCAGGCGATCGCTATCGCCGCGGCGATCATGGGCGAGCGCGCCTCGGCCGTGCGAGTCAACTCGTAGTCGCGCTCGGGCTCCGATCTCGGACACGGACCCGAGCATGCCGAGATGAATCTGTAAACAAACGCCGATCAAGGTTCCTCCGCGCTGAGGGGGACGCGGAAACGAGAGAGCACCGACGAAATATTCGGTACAGGCGTGACGTGCCGGCGCTCTCGGAGCCGTTCGCTGGCATCGGCAGATGGACGAGTCGAGCAACGCGGGGGGCTTTGTCGCCAGACGTCGACGGCGCCATCTTAGGAATCAGATTTGACGTGTCCGGCTGATGGGTTCCAATCGCGTTGATGCAGGTCAGAGCGCGCACGTCATCTTCGCAGTGACCCTGTGTCTGGCCGATCGTAGGCATTAGATTCCCAAGGGATTCCCAAACGCAGCGTCGGTTGGCGTCCAGGGCGGCGAAGACCTCGGCGACGTACGGACCGTTTCCGTCGAGATCATTGGGGCGCGACGCGTCCCGGGCGTGCGAAGGGCAGGGCTCAGCGGCGACGTGCCAGGCGAGAGCGCACTGGGGTGCCGTGGCGAGAACGCGCCTGAGCGCGCAATCTGTACGGGTGGGCGATTGCAAGCGCGCCATCGGCGGACCAGATTCGTGTCTCAGCAGCGCTGAGCCTCTTCGTGAGGATGGCCTCACTACGCCTGAGGGCGCGGCACGGTGTGCTACGCCTTCGGCCTCTGCCACACCGATACGTGCGACGGACTCTCGCCGGTGAACGGTGACGCGTCCCAGTCGGCCCAGCGCGACCGGAGCTTCATGCCTGCAATGCGCGCCATGAGATCGAGTTCCGACGGCCACACGTAGCGGAACGGAGACACGAACTCGCCGACTTCTGCGTCGCCGGTGACGACGTGGTGCGACGCCGCGAGCTGTGCGACCAGATCGACATAGAGGTCGTACCCGACGTACCCGGGTCGCGTCGCGAAGACCTCGGCCTGAGTGCCAAGTGGGAGGCGCCGCAGGCCGGGCACGCCCGACTCGACGAGGAAGCATCCACCTGGCTTGAGATGCGCGGCCGCGTTCTCGAAGCAGGCCACCTGCTCATCCTGGCTGAGTAGGTTTCCGATGCCATTGAACACGAGATAGACAAGCGAGAAAGCGCCCTCGACATGTGCGGTGATCATGTCACCGATGGTCACGTCGACAGTCCGATCGGGATCCTTGCCGCGGAGCCGCTCGGCCATTGGCGGCGAGGAGTCGATGCCGGCGACCCGCACACCGCGCGCCGCGAGCGGCAGCGCGAGTCGACCGGTTCCGACGGCGAACTCAAGTGCTGCGCCGTTACCGGCGAGTCGTGCGAGCACCTCGACCGATTGCTCGATCACCGCAGGATCGAACTCCCGCCCCGTGCTGTCGTCGTAAGCTGCCGCGGCTGCGTGGTTCCACACCGTTCTTTCCACGGCGGGAGCATTACAAATCGCCAGATTCTCACGCCACCGATTTCCGCTCGTGCGCCCGACTCGCGCTTAGCCATCTGCCGATCGGCATCCGCCGTGTGCTACTCGGCCTGCCGACGGCTTCGCCTTGCGACTTCCTCTGACGGTCATCGTGCCTCCACAGCGCCACGACCTATGAAATCGTCTGGGACGAGTTGGCTTCCGTCTGCAGCTTGGACTCCCGTTCGACGCATAACCGCCTGATCGGCGCTCGCTCTCAGGAGTGGTTTACGGACGCTCGGGTGACCTCCGTGCTGACACTGGTACCACGAAATGAAACACTGAACGAAGCGTGATGGCTCTGCTGCTCTTCGACGTGTTGGTCCCGATCGTCTTTACCGGGTGGGTCGTGCTCCTGCTTGCCCTGGAGTTGACGGCCGTGAGGCGTGGGCATCAGCGCGTCGAGCGCTGGGCGTCGGCGGCGTCCTATCAAGTGCAGTCCGTGGTCCTCAGGCGGGTAAGGACCGGCCCGTTCGGTTACCTGTTCAACGGCGCGTCCAATCGCATCTTCGAGGTCGTTATTACGGCGCCGAGCAAAGAACCTCGCATCGCTTTCCTCAAGGTGAGCGGCGGCCTGTTTGGACTTGCCGCCGACAAGGTCGAGGTGCGATGGGTGCCAGACGCCGAATCGTAAATCCCATGGTTCGCTTGAACGTCTCGGGAGAGTTTGCGAGCACTCGGGTGGGGTGTGTTGTAGTCGTCAGGGCCGAACATGCAACGGCGCCTTGGCTAGCGAGACGCCTCGTCGTGGTCCCAGACCATGATCGTTTGGTGCGCCGCTGTCCAAGCGTTGTGGTCGTCGCGGAGGTGCATTAGCTCAGAACCGCCTTCGCGATCGCAGTAGGGCTCGGGAGCATGAGGGGCGAACGGGTGAACGCATCCCTCGCACTGAGTCCGGGTTGGCGCCGGCATCTCTTCCACTCCGCAAGTATGCAGTAGCCCGACGCGGGAGACCTTTGCGAGCACTGGGGTGGTCTCGACGCCGCTAACTGCAGGATGATGTCGAGCCCGACCGGGACGAGTATCCGAACTCGTGGCGGCTCCTCTGTCGGAGTTTTGGCGACGAAGTCGGGACACAAACAGCCCCTAATGTCACTTCGAAACGTGGTCAAATCGGCTTATACTCGCGACGATGCTCGCAAAACGGTACGGCCCGTGTCTGTGTATCGCAGCGCTACTTTTCACAGCGGCGTGTTCCAGTGCTGCGAAGCAAGTTGTACGGGTTGGTGGGGCCGTCCAACACGACAGCACTACGGCGGTCAGCTCGACCGGCACGGACTGTGGACCGCCAACTACAAGCAACTACGGCACAGGCTGCGACGGCAATCCCACCCCGGCGCAGGCGGCAGCCCTGGCGATCGAACTACGACAGTACGACCAGTCGGCAGTTCAGGCGATGGTCAAGGAAGCTGAGAGGAATGGCAACCACCCGTCGAATCAGGCGCTCGTCTCTGCGTTTGAGTACCAGAACGCATGTCGCCAGACCTTCACCGCTGCTGTAGCGGCCAAGTCGGCCCCGGCCAACAGAGTCGCGTCCGTGGTCAGCGGAATCATTAGGCCCGAGATCACCCGCCTCAGAGCGCGCTCGGTATCCGGCGATGAAGGGTACGTGGGGTTTGAGCAGGTTGCCCAGCGACTGATCGCAGGCCAGGCAACTGAAGTGATTCAGTCATTCGGCCACACGTTTTGCGGTTACGAGACGCCCGCCTACTGGAAAGTGCTTGAATCACCCCCCTCCGGCTGAGCGACAACCGGTAACGCGCTGCCGACGCAGGCCCAATGGCGACGAGATTCAGCGGGCGGAAGTCGGCCGACCTCGGATGCACGCTCAGGAGTGGTTTACGAGCACTGGGGTGGCCAATCGGCCCGTCGTCGGGTCCCGCGGTCTCTACGACCTGTGCGATCAACGGGCGGTCGGTAACGGCAGAGCTGCGGCGTCCGTCCCGACGAGCGGCTTCGGGCTATGTGGTTCACGATCACCGGACGTTTCGGGACCCGGTGGCGGTGGCGGCGGCCTGGTAAGACGGAAGTGGTCGGGCCCGACCTTCTCCACGGTGCCGCCCGCGGCGTACACCAGGCCGGAAGCGAAGTCCTTCAAGCGCAGAACATCCTGCTCGGAAGTCTGATTCAGGAGCATGTCCACGACCAGGTTCGCCTTGAACGCGTCACCGACCGCTCGACAGTCGTTGAACGCTTCGCAGCGGACGAGCCGTGGCTCAGTTGCCATGCGGCACACGCTACGCCGAGTCGGACGTTTCGTGAAGTTGCAACACAGAGCCCAGGAGTCCTTTCGGAGTACTCGTGTGGCGGTGAGGGCGCGCCTGCTTGGACTCCCGTGAGGCGTGTCGAGGGCGCGGCCCGCACCGGTACTCTGTTCTGGTGAGCGCGACCGACTCTGGAGCTGCATTCTCGCCCGAGCAGAGGCGACGCTTCGATCAACAAGAGGCGCTTCGGGACGACGTCGCGGTCGTGGTTGAGTACGGAGCCGGCGTTGATGAAGAGGCGTGGGGCGGGCTGTGGTTTGACAATGATCGTGATCCAGTTGTTCTAGTGGCCGCGGTTACGCGACGCGCCGATGAACACGCGGCGTTCCTACGTACGCTCGTTTCGAGTCCTAGAGGCAGCTCGACGTCGTCAGAGTCGACAACAGTCTGGTCGCCCTTCGGGGCCTTCAAGATGAGATCGTTGCGCTGCGTGATCAGTTTCCGATCTCAGGCGTTGGTGTCTATGAGCCAAGCAGCATCGTGCACGTCCGTCTCTCCGTCGATGATTCCGCTGCCGGTGCCGAACTCCAGAAACGCCTCGGGCCGCGTGTGAGGGTTTTCCCTGGCGTGTTCAGGGCGCGGACGCTCTAGTCCGGTAGCACCAGCGATGTCTCGGGAGTGGTTGCGGGCACTGGGGTGAGGTCGGTGCCTGAGGCTCCACGTCGGGTCTCGATTGCGAGGATCGGCGAGCTGTTCCTTGGTTTCGGCGGTCATACTGGGCTCAGTGGCTGGGAGCTCCGATCGAGACGAGATCCTCGCTCGGTTCCGGACTAAGCGCGACTGGGGCGCGCGGCTGCGGGCGGTCGCGGGGGCGCTTGACCGGCCGGACGCGGATGACTTACTCGCCGAGATGTACCGGTTGGCGATATCTCCCGACGGAGCATTGATTGCGGCTCACCTGGGCGACCTCGAGGGCGCGGCAGGTTCGGCAGTGTTGCGTGACGCGGCCCGTGCGACCGGGCCTGGAACCCAGATGTTGCGCTGCGCCGCGCTGGTCGCGCTGGCCAAGCGCGACGACGAACAAGCGACGCCGTTGCTTCGGGAGGCGCTGAGGAGCCGCGATGGTGTCGTGAAGGAGTACGCCCTGATCGGACTCGCTGGCGCGGGAAATGACGATGTTTGGGATGATGTCGCGGCTCGGCTCGCGTTGCTCGTACGTAAGAGGTTCGAGGACCACGCGTCGCCGACGCCGGTGATCTGGTCGGTCGCGTATCTCGGCCGGCACACTCGGGAGGATCGCGACCGTCGCCTTCGACTCGTGTCGCTGGCGCGGCGGCAGTGGTCGCGGCGTATACCTGAAGAGATCGACTGGTTTGCCAGGTACTGGCCCGCGGTAATGCCGGGCGGAGCTTCAGACGAGCTTGTTGGCTCTCCAGACGCGGACGCGCTGATGGCATGGGTTCGGTCGGAACCGATGTTCGCACCCGCGGGCTGGTTGGTCGATTGGTATCGCAGGTTGGATTGAACCCTGGGCCACCATTCTGGACCGGTGGGGTGCGCGTCGGCGCTACGCCGGTGCCGCTCGTTGAAGAACGGGCGGTCGACGAGTCACCGTCACGGAACCGGCGCGCTTCGGCGTCATAATGACCGTCAGTGGTGGCGAGGATCAGGTGCACAGTTGGGTTGTTGGCCTTCATCGCAATCGTCGTTGGGTGTTCGAGCGGCGGCGTGAAGCAGTCGGACACGTCGACGAACCTCGCCGTGGCATCGCGCCGCGGGTCGTCTCCGATTTGGTACTGGCACTCGGACGATGCTGGCTGTCCGGCGAGGTATCCGCAAGCGTCGTTGAGGTCTTTGAACGCCGGTGTAGCCGGGCTCAGCGCGGAGCTCGCGCCGATCGTCGCGCGGCGCATCCGGGTGTGTCGGTACGGCATCGGCGGTCAGTTCGAAGCCGCGGGCATCTTCAGCGATTACGCGACTGCGCCGGTCGAGGCCGACGCGAATGTCGACATGGCAGTCGAAGCCCAGTCGGGGCTTGGCTGTCGTCCCTACCGACCGGCACTCCCGATGAACTTCTTCGTCACGTTTGCGAGCAATACGCAGGAGGTGAGCATCGACGCGGCCCAGTGTGGCGGAATGACAAATGGTGTGCGCACCGTCAACCCGAGCGCGAATCTGCGGTTCTGGTACGACATCGAAATGGCTTCGCCCGCAGCCGCGCTTCCCTTTCGGATGCCTCGCTCCTGACCGCATGCCGGCGAGAGGCAGCAGGGCAGCGGTCGCTGCTCGGGAACCTCCAGCCGCATGAAGCTGACCCCTCAGAATTCTGCCACGTGCCCGGCCCGACCTTCACGCTTGTCAGGAGAGGCTTATGGGCACTGGGGTGCTCGATCGTTTGTGACGATAGTGATCGAATGGCCGAGCTGAAGCCGTTTCGCTTCCGCGTCTGGGCGTTCGCGCACGGGACCCTACGAGGTCACCTCCTGGTCGACGAAGGCCTTCTGGCCTTCGAGCCAGGGCCCTGGAGTCGCACTTACGGCCGACTCCCGCAGAGGATGACTCACTGCGGGACGGCCGTGACGATCGTGACGCCGGCTCTGTCTTTCAACACCTACATTGTGCTCCGGTTTTTAACCCGGAGGACGACGTCGAGGTCGCGCAGCATCGCCTCAAGGGGTTCGGGAATGAGCGCCGTCCAGGCCATTGCGTGGTCGTCCTGGCACCGTGGCAGAACCGAACAGTTCTCGGCGCGTTTCGGTCCTCGAAGTTCCAACTGGACAAGACTCGAAGGCTCACGTATTTCGGCGTTCGGCCTCCGGAAGGACGATGACAGCCCGAGAGTGGTCAACGGACACTCGGGTCTGGTGACATCGCTTCCGATCGGGCAAGCTGGCGCGGGTGCGCTTGTGGTCGAGCCCCATCGACGCTTGCCGCGTTGGCTGGTGATGGTCTGTGCGTGTCGGGAGGGTTGCCGGGATGGCTGGTACGGGAGCGGGTTCAAAGGTTTCGGCGTTCGACCTGATCGGCGCCGCGCTCCCAGCAGCGGCCCTGCTGTTGATAGCGAATGGGTTCGTCACAATGTTCGCGTTTGCGGGCGAACCGATACGTGACCGCATCTTCTATGGAATCGAGCAAGGCATCGGAACCTTTACGGCCTTTCTTGCCTTGAGCGCAGTTGCGCTCACCCTGCACTCGCGACAGGCCGGCTCCGGTAACTCGAGATGGACTGCAGTGACGATCTTGGCGGCCCAGATCGTTGCGGTCGTCGTACTCGCTGCCGCCGTCTACTCGGTCTGGTACGTGCTCTCGCTCTCGCTGAAATTCGGAGTTCCAGGAACGAACTCGAACGGTGTGGCCATCAGCTTCGGCGAACGAAGCTGGTCCGAACGGGTCACGGAGATCCTGGGCGCAACGTCTGGCTCGTTGCTCGGAGCGGTCACACTCATCGCGGCTCGCTGGCGCCGATCGACCGAGCCGATCCGGACCGCAGCAACCGTCGCAGACGCGTAACCGCCTGGGCGCCGCGCGCCGACCGGTATCCCCAAGCGGCAAGAGCGGACAGTCGGGTGACTGAATAAGTAAGTGTTGGAACCCGAGTCATACTGGTCGGGTGCGCATCAGTAGAGGGGCTGTCGCTCTTGTGGCGGTCGTTCTCGTGGCGGGGTGCTCGGGCGGTGGCGCGGACCACTCCTCTGCTGGATCTAGGACGGCCAGTGCCGGCAGGTCATCTTGTTTCCCGCCTCGGCGCCTGTCCGTCGAACTACCCGGTCGGCACGCCGCTCCAGTCCCTGAACGCGGGCGTGCGGAGCCTGAAACGGCAACTCGTTCCTATTGCCGCGCTGAACGTGCGGATCTGCGAATATAGCCATCGTGAGGCTTTGATCGGTCATGCGCGCTTGCTCCCGGTCGCGGCGGCGAAGCTGCACGACGAAACCAACGAGGTCTCCGATGCGGATGTCCCTTTCGGTTGCCCGGCGGAGGCGTACTGGATGCTCGTGACGTTCGCTAATGACGCGCAACAAGAAAACCTCAGCCTGACGAGTGGCTGTGGGGACGTTACCTCCAATGGTGCGCTTTCGGTCAGCCCGACCGAACGGTGGCTGTCCGACCTGCGGCACGACATACGATCAAACGCCTGAGTAGAAGGTCCCGGATCGAGCGCACCCTCGTAATGCCGAGCATCATCGCTCGTGCCCGCTGCGGCTCGCCCCGGGTTGCACCGCCCTGGTCGGTCGGGAGACTTCAAGGAGCACTGGGGTGCGATCTGCGCTGTGTCCCTCGTCATGCGCGTCAACAACGGGCAATCCACGACTTGGCGCATGGAACCGGTCGCCGGTGTTCAGCGTCATACTCATGTGGTGAGGACACGCATGAACGCAGCCGGCATTGCGGCGCTATTCATCGCGGCAGCCTGGCTCGCCGGATGCGGCTCAGCGGTCAACACGACAGATCAAGCCGGATCATCGAAGCAATCCGCCTCGACCACCAACGCCGTCTCAGCGCAACGGCTGCCTCCGCAGGTTCTACGGTGGCTCCGCAACTACAACGCGCATGAGTCGCCGGGTCGAGCGACGTCGGCCAGCTGGGTGCTGACAACTCACGACAAGTCTGGTCCGTTCGTCGGCGGCGCAGTCTTCCCGGACCGGACGCCCGTGTACCTCTTCGATCTCGAAGGAAACTTCGTGTGGGACCATTCGTGCCCGCCATCGTCGCCCCCTGCCGCCTGCCGAAGCGTCGGTCGTCACGAGGTCCTGACACTTGACGCGCATCTCCTACAGATCAAAGACTTCGGCATCACCAATAGGCCCGCGAACCTTGCAACGCTCGGCATCGTCGGTCATGTAGCCCTTTGAAGATCGCGGAGACCGCGCACGCCGACTCGGCCGACCTGGGCACCTCGTCAACCTGAATCTGAATCGCCCAGAGCCACCACGGGTATCGGGATCTCAATGCGTCGTCACGGATCATCCGCCCATGATGCCGCCAGGGCGCGTGCGCCGTGGCAAGGCGGTGCCAGTGTCTGTCAGCGTCGATTCGACTCGGGTATCCCCTGGAGACGTTTAGGAGCACTGGGGTGGCCGTCAGGAACCGTTCGAGCTCAGCAAGCGTCATACTTCGCGTTGTGAGTATGGCGCGGGTGTTGTCGGTTCTTTGTGTGATGGCGCTTCTCGTCGCGGGATGTTCGGGTGGAGGTGGCAAGCATGCCGCCCTGACCACGACAAGCGAGGAAACGCAGCCAACGTCTTTTCCCGTGTCCTCACCGTGTGCGACGGCGATGCAAGACCTCGTTACGATCTCGCGGGGCGGACTTGTTCCGTTCGCATCCGAACGGGTTCCGTCTGGCGAGGCCGCAATGGTGGGTCGGAGCGCCATTGCTCGCACGCTCACTGAGTGCCGGTCGCGAGACGAATGGCTAGCCGCAGCCAAGGCAACAACGCGGCTGACCGGCCTCAAGGTTGCTGCCGTGCTCCAGAACGACTGCTTCCGTGCCCCTTTCATGGTGATCGACGTTCCGAGCTGCACCGTGACGGATTCGATAGGTGGCGTCAACCTCGGCCCATGTCCGAAGACGTTCCCGAAACCGCCGCGATCGAAGTTGAGCGCTGGCATCGCGGGCGGAGGCGCGGCGCTGGTTCCGTTCGTCGCCTCGACCGTTGAAGCGTGCTTGTATTACCCGCCTCCGACCGGCGTCAGTGCGTCCGCACTCCGTCGCACGCGGCTGATTGCGTCCACAGTGCTCCCGAGCGACGACGTCGGACTGCTCGAGCAGGAGACGAATCGGCTCGTCTCTCGCCCTCGGCCGCCGTGCAAGGATTCCTTTCCGCCGATGCTGGCTGCGTTCGGCAGTTCACAGAGCTGATCGGATCCACAGCGTCGCCCTAAATCGGCTCTAGTACTCCGGATTAGATTCCCTAGGGATTCCCAGAGTGGTCGGCCGAACCCGACGTCATCGAGTGTCGTGCCGAGCGCAACCTGATTCGGACCGGTGCGCGCAGCGATGCTCACGCGGCTGCTGACGTCATTACCGAGGCTGATCGCACAGGGTCTAAGCATCGCCTCATACGCGTCGCTGGTGGTCAGATGGCTGTAGACCTACTCGATCATCCTCAGGGAGCCGTCTGGTCCGCGAGTCCCAAGGTCGAGATGGGGATCCGCCGGGGGGGGGGGGGG
>Ga0182024_10023296_pt1 | contig 11100 bp, 15 predicted proteins | sample P32metaG_FD_120480 | JGI IMG/M metagenome (GOLD analysis project Ga0182024, IMG submission 120480) | Permafrost microbial communities from Stordalen Mire, Sweden - P3-2 metaG (Illumina Assembly) | ecosystem: Environmental > Terrestrial > Soil > Wetlands > Permafrost | place: Sweden: Stordalen... | reverse complement strand
GCAGGCGAGTCCCCTTTGGAGAAAGTCGGCATGTTCGGGGAGTCGGCACGATGCCTGTTATGCCGCTAGCGGCATAACAGACACACGTTCGCAACCCGACTGAGTGCGGGAGGTGTCGCCGATCACATGGTGACACAGATGTTGAGACAGGAAGATGCGGAAGTGTTCAAGCTGTACAGTCAGGCAAAGCTCGGAATGATGCGCGAGGCGCTTGCAAAGCTGGATCGGCAAGCGAACGAGCGGGGCATTGTGAGCACGGAGAAGGCGAGTTAAGGAATTTTTCGCACATTTCGTGGCACAATCGGCCTTCTGCTCGTGATCCCGAAGGGAATGAAATGTTGATTCTGAAGGGTTAATTTGGTCGGGCTGCCGGGATTTGAACCCGGGACCTCCTGCACCCCAAGCAGGCGCGCTAGCCAGGCTGCGCCACAGCCCGAAGGCTCCATTCTACCGCATGTCGCCGCCTCGCCCATACTTAATCAGTAGTGCGCTAAATTTCTGCTCCCAGGATTTCTAGCAGCCGTGTTCGGCTTGGTGTTGTTTAAGATCGATCAGCGCTCTTTCGCAAGCCTTGCGCGTCTCCTTGGCTGCGTCGCTCCACGTTTCGGTTTCCATATTGGCCCTTCGAAGGCGAATCTTTGAGCTCTCAACAAGGGCCGCAAGGTAGATCTTATCCAGCCGCTGATACTCACCGCAGGGCACCGGACCATTATAGAGGCACGCTAGCGAAACACTTCCCTCAACCTCCTGGCCGCTTCTAACGCCGTTTGCAGGAGCCGGCCTTGCTCTGCCCACGATTCGCCAGAAGAGCCGCGACTTGTTCCAGCTGTTCGCAGGATAGTTTCCTAAAATTCCACGTTCAATCGCCCATCGCACGCGTCTCATGGCTAGGCTTGAAAAATGATGTGTTCGCGGCCCGACGCCACTGGGCCGTTTCACGAGGCCACGTCCGGAATCGCCTGCGTCGAGGAGCAAGCTCGTAGGATCGAACCCAATATGGGCACCTTGCACGTCCGAACATTGCGACGCCCTTCTCTCAAAGCGCAGAGATCTGGGTCTTCAGATCGGACCGCCGCTTCGCATTATTCCATCAGTTCCAGGATGCGGTCTGCGAAATGCTCCAACTCGTCATCGCAGTCTATGGTTATCATGTGGCCACCGGAATCGACTGACTTATTCTTCTCTTTGTCGTGCTCTTTAAGAGCCTGGTGAACAGCGAGAACAAACTTCTGCCGGTCAAATAACATGCTGTCTCCTCTTCCTTCTTTCGCTTCCCGACATTCGATTCCGGGCGGGACTGTCGGAAGGCTCTCCGGGCATCGTCGGGGCAACTTCGTCGAATTGCCGGCCGGAGATAGCCGTGCCGGCGAACCTAAAACTTTTCTGACGAACTCGAAGGACTTTCTTCACTCCCCAGCAGTCGTCCTGTCATTTTTTGATGCCGTTGGCGTCGCGGAGGATTTTCCTTTGTACTCTTCCAACTTTATTCTCATCTTTGCCTTCCAAGGTGGGATCGTTCATCACTTTCCCGACTCTTCCTTGGTTTTGCCCTTTACTTTTTGAAAACTTGCCCTTGGCCGCAACCCCGACGCTCGATTTCATGCCTCTTCTCCTCTGTGAAAACTGTCCTGAAAAAAAGTATCAGGCCTGCAAGGGGTCGTCTGTTCAAATAAGCTCAGTGAGCAGTTCTGAACAGACATGACGCCGCAAACGTGGTTCGATTGAAAGGCGACGGTTAAAGGAGATCTCACATGGCAACCTGCAAACAATGCGGCGCTGAAACAGAACTGTACTCCAATGGCGTTCCCGTCTGTCTCGCGTGCGCCGCCGCGTCGGCTAAGTCTGAAACAACCGCGAACGACGTACAACTCAGTCTCCCGCACTAAAGGACCAGTACCGCCGGCCGTGCCAGGCTGCCGATAGTTCATGGGCATCAAGATATGGATGTCACTGGTCGGTGCGTTAATAGGTTTGCTCGCCATGCGGACAGCGCAAGATCACTTCAGAGCGCGATTCGGCAACCGAGATGAATAAGGCCGGCATAGTGTCGCAGTCTCGGCAAGGGTTCGCGCTGGCTTTGGTCGTCTCGAAAGGTGATGTGTAGCCATCGTAAGCGTGGTAGGCGCGCTCATGGGCGTCCGCTCTCGCAGTGGTACGGGCCGCCGATTTGGGTATCAAAACACACAATTGCGTCAGCGCATCCATTCGCGTTTGTTTCATGGAAGTCCCAATATTCCGTTACGCTGCCGCGCGATAGCCGGTCGGCAGCGTCACCGCGCCCAATCAAGACATCGATGACAATTTGTTGGGCCAAGGCAGCGTCCCCGCGAGGTCCGTTCCAATGTTGGCCAGGTTGAATGTATTCGAGTGGAATGCGCCGAGCGGAGGCGAAAAGCAGCGGGTAGCTATCGCGCGAGACTTGATCTCAGATTCCCCGCCGCAGGCAAGCGATATACTGAAGCCAAGTGGACTCATCTCGGCGGTTCGTTTGCCTTCGCGCCATATTCGAGCACCATCCGGATCATCGCGGGCTGGCTTTCCGCCGCAGCCCCGTGGAAGCGCGCAATATCCTGCTCGAAGCGTCACTTCTTCTTGCCGCGGTGCTGCTGACAGCCGCGAATCCAACTTGGGCCGCGGATCTAACTTGGAAAGATAAGCCGGTTTCGCAATGGAACGTGGACGACGCGAAACAGGTGCTCACCAACTCTCCATGGGTCAAAGTAGTCACGCCCCAGAATGTGCGCGATTTGAGTCCTGACGAGCGGCGACAAGGCGGGAACATGGAGGCCGGCATCGGCAAAGGAGTCGGTTTAGCGGGGCTTGGGATACTCGGGCCGCGCAGACAGGCCGAAGCCATCGCGCGCGCCCACTATAAGCCCACGCCCAATGCGGTGGTGGTTCGTTGGGAGAGCGCGGTTCCCGTCCGCACCGCCGAGCAGAAAGCCGGTGAGACCGATGTTCCCACCGTGGACAAGGATCATTACGCCATCGTAGTCTACGATATTCTTACTCCCAAACGATGGAATCTGGCAAACGAGCTAAAGGGCATCGCCTATCTGAAGCGCGATACAAAGAAGGACCTGAAGCCCTCGCATGTCGAGATCCTGCGCAACGACGACGGAACGGCCACCATTGTCTATTTGTTTCCGCGTTCCGTGGAAATTACCAAGAAAGACGGGAGGCTCGAATTCGTGGCGCAGATCGGACGGCTTTTCGTCTCCCAGTTCTTCTACACCTGGGAGATGCAACTCCAGGGCGAACTGGAGCTCTAGCGGACGGACCGCATCCGCACGCGATTTTGGTACATCCTGCTCGCCACATAAGATACACTGATGCCCAAAGGGCTGAATCCAGCGTGTCCGAGCGTGCTGAAAAACCGATGTACGGTCCTTTCAGAAACTGAAAGATGTATTTGGGCGAACCGTCTATCAAAGAACTTGCGGCTCCTTCCGCCCGGGCCTCGCCGTCGGCGGCGTCGGGCCGTTTTATCTGACCGCTTTGGCCGTGTGCGGGGCGTCCTTTTCGTCTTCTGCGCAAATGTGCTCGATCACATCCGTGTCCGGAAGAAGCAGCTCGGTGAAGTGAATCGTGAATGGCTTGGTAAAGGTCTCCGGATCCTCAATGGTCACGCCACATCCATATGGCCGAAATCCCGCCGTTCGAACCGCTCCTCAACGCGCATGTCCTCGGTGTGCCCGTGGCCGCGCGCATCCAGCCAGCTCCTGTCGTTGAATCCCCGCGTGTCGACCACCAATGTGTCGCCTTCCCACTTGCCCACCGAATACCCCAGCCATGCGGGCGAAGGATTCACCAACTGCTTCCGTCCGTCGGTAAACACCTGACGGAAAATGGTTTCCACTTCGTACAGCATGACAATTACGCCGGGCGTCTGAATGATCTTAAATGGCTCCGGCAGCAGATCGGCATGGGGCACCCCATCGGGCAGACAGTTCAGGCTGGGATTGCCGTACGGGCCCGCCTGGTCGTGCTGACGTAACATTTTCGCGCCCGCGGCCGTAAGCGGTTCCTCTCCAGGCTTGAAATCGGATAGGATGTTCCTGAAATACTTTGAATTGGGGGATTAGCCCAATCCGAACAGGCCCGGACCCCGGGGCTCAGCCTCCACCTGCCAGATTCCCGATAGGTCCGGCTTGCCATTCACGCGTGGAGCCGGCCCGGTCATATTGACCTTGCCATCCGGCGTCCGAGGAGCCCCGGGAATCGGTTGGTTCACCCACTGGGCCTGCGCCAACAAACAAGCTCCAAAAAATACCGGTCCAGTCCAGAAATGACTACACATATTTAAAGTTTAGACCGGAAAGAGACCGACGGCGGCCGCAACGGCAGCGTGCATATCACCAAAGGCAGGACGTTGTTCGCCTTTATCAGATTAGAGGCATCGAAGAAAGAGCAGGAAAGATTATGATCGCAGTTCGCTATGCGGGTTTGGTTCAGTGTCCGGAATGCGGTGGGCAGCTGGTGCGCCTCTAACCCGCCGAGCAGATCGACCATGCGCGGAAGCTGCTCGAAGGGCGAAGCTCGCCAGTACGTGGCAAACCTCCGGCATGTGGGCCGCTCGACGCTGTACCGCGCTCTCTCTGTGAGCGTTACAGCCTAAAGCTTTGGAACTGCGGTTCAGCCGCCCACCTTTGTGGCCCAGCTCTTTCTTCTGCGCCAGAGAACAAGGGCGACAATTCCAGAGCCGACAAAAACGTTGGTGCTGGGCTCTGGTACAGCATTATTAACATCCAGTTCCACAATCGTGCTTGGGGTGTAGCTGAGATTCTCCCAGTTCACCTCAATCTGGTTGCTTGTAAAGCTGATATCACTCCCGTTGAACCCGGCCATATTCGTAGCCGGATCGATCGACAAGGACGAAATACTGTCGCCCGTGAAATCGAGCGCGATCCCGTTGTAGATTGTCGGGGCGAGCGACAAAACCGAGGAGTTCCAGAATGTTGATCCGAAGACGTCCACCGAATAGTCGAAGGTTATGGAAGAGGCGGATACATCGATACCAAATATTGCCTCGCCGTTCGCGCCGTTAATTTTGTAGATCCCCCCGATGCTTCCGTTGGCAACAAAAGATCCGAATGTACCAGCACCTGTGGGCCCGCCACCGAAATAACTCTGCCAATCCACGGTCGAACCTATCAAGCTCGCCTTCGCTGGCGTTGAGAGAATCGTAATCGCGCAAAAACACAAAGCGGTGAACCAGCTCAATTTCAGATTCGTTCGCATGTCCGTGCGTTATACAGCGTTTCGTGAGTCAATGGGACGGCGATCATCGGGAAACTTCCGGCCCCGCCAGTTCAGCACTGCTGCCAGCACGCCAGAACAAATGGGGGGCATTCCTCCATTGGTCGAAAATTGCACGCTAAAGTGACGGCCGGCCCGCACTTAACTGGTGCGGACCGAACGGCCCGTTATCAGGTATTAACAGGCCTTGCGTGGCTCCTTGCGCGAAATCCAGCTATCCTAACGTGGCGCTCGGAAACACTCAACACGTTTCCCGTCACTTCCGGTCTGATGGTCAAAAAGGGACTGTCAGGGGGGCCCGTATCCCTTCCGAATGTAACGGCGGAGTTCGAGTCTGCATCGAACAAGTCGGAAGCGGCCACTCTGGAGTGCCAGCGGCGCGCCGTTTGATGAATTATGAACCAAAACCATCATCGGCGTTGGGTTATTGTTATGGCCATCTGCGCAGTGGCAGCTCTCCTGCTGTTGCTGCGCGTGATCCTCTTCCATGACCGCCAGCCGTCTATTCTCAAAAGCGTCATTATCCATGGGAATTAGGTCATCACGGAACGCGGCAAGCCTAAAACGCGACGAATGGAAAGGCCCTGGCCGCATCTTCTTCATGGCTTCCGGGATTTGAGCCGTTAGACGTCCCGGCAATTGATCCTCCGGACATACCAGAAGCGACCAAAGAAACCAGCGGCGACCCATGCCGCAGCCGTCAACGACATGACGCTGACGCGAGGCAAGCGGCCAGCCGGGACCTTTACGATCACTGTCTTCAACACGGCCGTTAATCCAGGCGCACAGATTTAGCGCACTACCTACTTATCTTCGATGGCATCTGTTATACCTAAGTGCTGATGCTTATCCTGGCGGCCGCCCTGGCCATCTTTGTATATGGCATGACTGCGGCAATGCTGGGCACCATCCTGCCCGATCTCTCCGCCCGCTTCCAGTTAACCCCAAAACAAAATGGCACCATCGCGTTTTGCCAGGCTCTTGGCCTGATCCTGGCTTCCATCGGCGTCGGTCCCCTCATCGACTATGAAGGCAAGAAGACTGGCTTGGTTCTAGGCCTCGCCCTCATTGTCGTGGCTGTCCTGCTGCTTCCCCGATCCAGCGGTTTCCGCTCCACCGCCGCGCACCTGTTCTTGCTCGGCACCGGTGGAGGAATCATCGTGACAGCCGCCAATGCCTTGGGTAGCGACGTCGCGCCGGCCCATCGCGGAACAGCACTGAATCTTATCAATATCTTCTTCGGGCTGGGCGGCTTTGCCACTCCCTTCGTTTCCGCGCATCTGCTGGGCAAGAACTCCACGCGGCTTTGTCACCTGATCGCCGGGCTGGCCGTGATTACCCTGGCCGTCAATCTGCTCGCCCCTATTCCCCCGCCCACCAGCGCCCAAAGTTTCGTATTCTCCGACATCGGGATCGTGCTCGGACGTCCGGTTCTTTGGCTTTGCGCTTTGTTGTTGTTCCTCTATGTCGCTTGTGAAGTGGGCATCTGGAATTGGCTGGTGCAGCACTTGATCGCGCAAGGAGTGCCGCAAGTGCGCGCGCTCAATGTTCTCTCGTTCGGATTCGCGCTGGGCCTCCTCTTCGGCCGCCTGGCCGCCTCTCAAATCCTCATCTCGATCCCCGGACTCACCGTCATGCTGGCCGCATCCATCCTGATGGCCATCGTCACTTTCGCGATATTGCAAACTCGCAGCCCAACGGTCGCCTGGATTCTCGCCTTTCTCGCCGGAGCATCCATGGCGCCGGTTTTCCCCACTACCGTAGCGCTCATCGGCGACCTGTTCCCACGCATGACCGGAACCGCAATTGGAATCGGGATCACATCCGGTTGGATTGGGCTGGCGGTGAGTTCGCGCCTGATTGGTTCCATCGCAGCGGGCGATCCGGCGCGGTTAAAGAAGGCGCTCCTCGTCCTGCCGGGAATGTCGGCGCTTATGGTTGCCCTGATTCTGGCGTTGCGCGCCGTCACCGCACGCTAAAACCAGGGGCGCGGTTCTTCCGCTTTCCCTGAGAAAATCCAACAATCCTTCGCACGTATATAGCGTGTTACCCCAAGCTATAAAATCGTTGCGCGCCATTGTCGGCTGCGGCCTGGCATTCGCTGTCTCGGCCAGCGCGCTCCAGATGTTGCAATTGCGAGTGGTGGAAGGCGAGGGTGTCAGCTACCGAGTTGGCACGCGAGCTACGCGCGGCCTCACGGTCTTAGTCAGTGACGAAGCAGGCCACCCGGTGGACATGGCTTCGGTCAGTTTTCGCCTGCCCGATGAAGGCGCCAGCGGTACGTTCAACTCCGGCTCGCGCAACGAAATAGCGACAACGGGTCCCGACGGGCGCGCCTCCGTCTGGGGAATGCAGTGGAACAAAACTCCTGGGACTCTTGAGATCCGCATCAGCGCCGTAAAAGACCAGGCGCGCGCGGGCTTGGTCAGTACGCAATATCTCAGTGATAGTGCCGCTCCGAAAGCCGGCGGCGAAGGCGTTTTCACACCCTCTCACAGTGGACACAAGTGGCTCTGGATTGCCGCCATCGCGGGCGGCGCAGCAGCCGGAGGCGCCTTTGCCATGTTGCATTCCTCGTCGAATTCAACCAATACACCGAATCCTGCCGTCGTGGGTATCAGCGTTGGCGCGCCGAGCATCATCGTGGGACATCCCTGATGAAAACTTCGATCGCGCTGATCTTCGCACTGGCTTCGCATGCTCACGGACAGCCTGCGATCGTGCCGCCTCAACTAGGCTTCGTCCAGGACAGCGCGCTCTCGTTGCGGCCGGTCTATGGAGTGGCTGGTAACTTTATTCTGGGGCCATCTGTCATTCTGGGGAAATCTCTAGTCGGCCACGTAATTTCTGAGGCGTTCTCCGGTTCGGTGGGCCTGCTGAAAACCGATTCGTCCCTCTATGCATTTGACTCCCAGGGTCGGCTGTTTGCATCCGTGGATGTCGCTCCGGGCCCTGCGCTCTTTGCGTTTTCACCTGCAGCCATCACGACCCTCGCTTATATTGCTTCGAATAACTCGCTGGTTGAGTGGCGCGGGGATGGATTTGCATCTTTTGCGCTCGATGACGATATCGCCACCCAGACCGTCCTGGCGATCGCATTTCCCACTGCATCCCAGGTATCGTTGCTGCTCCAAAGAAACGACACCGTCTGGCAGTTGAACCTTGCGCTCGGCACGCTCGGAAGTGTTTCCGAAACCGCGCTTCCGGGCATCCATGCGCCCCTGCTCGCGCTTCCATCGGGCGATCTTTTTTATCGCGACACCGGTGGAATCGTCATTCGCAGACCGGATGGCTCCGAAGTTCATGTTCCCGCTACACTGCCCGCCAATCTCTCTCTGCAGCAAATGAGCCGGGAGTGGGTGCAGCTAACCGATCTCAATAGCAATGCGCGGTTCGCCATCCGCACCACACAAGGTCGCGAGGGTTTCTACCAACTTCCGGAAGTTGCTCCCACGTCGCCGCGAGCCGGGTTACTAAAACGATGATCCCGCGCGCCGTCCTCTTGGCTTCCCTGCTCCCGCTCTCGGCGCTGGCGCAGCTGCAAGTTTTCCAGTTCGACGGGACCAACGATACCGCAGTGGGTTCGCTGGCAATTGTCGGCACGGCTGCACCCGGCGACACCATCAAAACCCGGTTTCACGTACGCAATATCAGCGCGGGCCCCGCATCCCTCACAACGCTTACACTTTCTGGTCAAGGCTTCACCATCGCATCCACTCCTTCCCTGCCCTACATACTCGCTCCCTACGTGGGCCTGGCTTCGGAAGCCGAGTTCGATGTCAATTTCAACCCTTCCATAGCCGGATCTTTTAGCGCCGTGTTGGCTGTGAACAGCATCAGCATTGTTCTGCAAGGTACCGCTGTGTCATCGGCCACGCTCACGCTCTCGGGCAGCCTGGCGCCGCTAACCACCGGCGCGGTCGTTAATTTTGGATCGGTGGCCATGGGCGCAACCGGGACGCAAGGTTTCGTGCTGTCGAATGGAGCCAGCGCCAGTGTTACAGTCACCAGTGTCGCCGTAACAGGCAACGGTTTCACTGGACCCATTGGCCTGACAACACCAGCTCAAATCGGGCCGGGACAATCCGTGCCCTTTCAAGTCAAGTTCGCTCCGCAGTCGGGCATCTCGTACCGAGGCACGCTCACAGTGGACGGCCGCGCATTCACGCTCACCGGGCAAGGATTAAATCCACCCGTGCCCAGCGCCACAATCGCCTTCGCCTCGAATGTGGGAGCCAGCGCGCAACAGAACAGCATTACCCTCCCGCTTGCCTCGGCGTCGCAAGTGATCGGCAATGGAACGCTCACCTTGTCGTTTCAGTCCGGCGTCGCGGGCGTCACCGATGATGCGGCCATCCAGTTTCTCTCGGGTCCCCTGCGCAAAGCGACGGTGGCCATCGCCATCGGGGCCACGGCAGCCACTATCGGCGGACAACCCAGCATGGCCTTTCAGACCGGAACCACGGCCGGAGTAATCACGTTCACGCTCACACTGGGAAATTCTCCAGCCCAGCAGATCACGCTAACTATCCCCGCTGCCCCAGTCGGCCTGGATACCGCTACGGCCGTCCGTGAGTTCGCTGCTATTGACGTCGCGTTTTCTGGATTCGATAACACCTACTCGGCCTCCCAATTAGCATTCACTTTTTACGACGTCACGGGCAAAGCTCTGCCCCAAGGCGTCATCGACGTCGATGCCACCTCCGCCTTCCAGCAGTATTTCAGCGCTACGCAAGCGGGCGGCGCGTTCGCGCTGCTCGCGACCTTTCCAGTAACCGGAAACACCTCCGAAATCGGGTTCGTAACCGCCGGTATCACCAATTCGGCGGGCGTCACCACAGCGCAACAGATCCCCATCGGAAACTGAACCGTTCGTCGATTGTTATGCTGCAAGCATGCTGCTCTCGAGCGTCGTCGAGACCTCGCTCCGCGTTACCGATACTCCCAAACGCCTGGAAAAAATCGACCTGCTCGCGCGCCTGATCCGCCAGCTCAGCCCCGAGGAAATTGAAATCGTGGTCCCGTTTCTTTCGGGCCAAACTCGCCAGGGACGCATCGGGATTGGCTATGCAGCGCTGCGTGACGCTCGCAATTCGCCTGCCGCGAACCCGTCCCTGGAAGTAATCGACATCGACCGCGTCCTTCAAAACATAATCGCAACCAGCGGAAGCGGATCGCAGCGGCAGCGTCTGGAACTTCTGCAATCCATGTTCTCGCGCGCCACCGAAGCCGAGCAGCAATTCCTGAGCGGCCTGTTGATGGGTGAGCTACGCCAGGGTGCGCTGGAAGGAATCATGGCGGAAGCCATCGCCAAAGCCTCTGGTCTCGCTCCGGAGCGAGTCCGCCGCGCCGCCATGATGGCAGGCGACATCACGCGGGTAGCCCGATCGGCGCTCGAACAGGGCGAAGCGGGCTTGGCGCAATACGAAGTCCAACTGTTTCGGCCCATCCAGCCGATGCTCGCCCAATCAGCCGACGACGTCCCGGAGGCGCTGGCCTGCATCGGAGAAGCCGCGCTCGAATACAAAATGGATGGCGCGCGCGTGCAGGTTCACAAATCGGGCGACGACGTCACCATTTATTCGCGCAGCTTGAAAGATGTAACCCCCGCAATCCCAGATGTCGTGGAGCTGGTGCGCGCGCTGCCCGCCCACGATCTTATCCTTGACGGCGAAGTGATCAGCCTCCTGCCAGACGGACGGCCGCAGCCCTTTCAAATCACCATGCGGCGCTTCGGACGCAAGCTGGATGTCGAGCGAATGCGGCAGGAGTTACCGATGACTCCGTTCTGGTTCGAGCTGCTTTATCTCAACGGAACGCCGCTGCTCGATGAACCCCAAG
>Ga0182024_10023295_pt1 | contig 11100 bp, 15 predicted proteins | sample P32metaG_FD_120480 | JGI IMG/M metagenome (GOLD analysis project Ga0182024, IMG submission 120480) | Permafrost microbial communities from Stordalen Mire, Sweden - P3-2 metaG (Illumina Assembly) | ecosystem: Environmental > Terrestrial > Soil > Wetlands > Permafrost | place: Sweden: Stordalen... | reverse complement strand
TTAGCCGATGTGCGATCTTTGAATGCCATGAGAAATTGCTTCGATAAATTTATTGGCCTCGTGCTCGGGACAGGTATCGGTGTTATCTTATTTAGGCCGAACACGTTACAATCTGATTCGATCAGATGTCTAACCAAGTAACAACCGTTGGAAATTGATGATCGACAGGAGCATGGCTAAAAAGGGCCCCTGAAATTAAGGTTACGCAACAGAACCGACCGCGTAAAAAACCCTGTCCTTGAGATTTGGGCCCATGCGGCTATGAATTTCATCAGCTGCAGGCTGAATAAGTCACCAACTTTAATTCTTAAAATAACTTATGTAGGGGGGGCGCCTCCCACACAGAAAGAGTCCTAGAAGCTTCCCGCAATACTTCTCCGTGTCCAACACAATATCAGTGCGTATTACAATAGTGATCCCGGCTTCGCGATCGGTGCGATGTGGGAAGTCAGGAAGAGCGGTTTTCCTCAGCACGACAGTTATGAAATGCTTACGGCGACTGAGTCCTTGGCGACAAGGGATGGGGGAGATATGGATACAAGAACAATAGCGTCGACAAACTATCACACCGAGTCGTATCAAAGTACAGCGCGCATCATCGTTCACGCCCTTTGTGGGCTAACGGCACTGTTTCTAATCGCTACATGTGTTACGGTGGGCTCCTCTCTCGCTTCGGACAGAAAGCAGCTGTTCCAAACGGGTCAAGTCATGCCTTCCGTCGCTTTGGCAACTGGAGACTGCGATACGCTTAAATATGCAAATCTCATTCTGCATTTATTCATCAATTGCGTGGGAACACTTATTATTGGGGCTTCCAACTATCTACAGCAAGGTATTCACTTTGAAGTGTTGAGCTGATATGAGTTTGCACGAGCCCCAAATATGAAGATATCAAGAAGGAGATGAAAGAGTACGGCGACGTTCCCTTCGGAGCAAACTCTCCCACTGCCCTTTTCCGAAGAGGTCAGTGGACAATCACTTACGTCTGGATGATTCTGGTTTTTACTTCTTTGCCTATTCATCTATTTCTCAACGGTGTAACCGGCTATTCGATTAGGGCCGGTCCGGCACAGGGCCGAGTTATCAGCGATCCAAGCCTAGTTACGAACGAGGAGAAGTCGGTCTGGGTCCCCGGGTCCATCGGTATTGTTGAATGTGCAGAAACGTTGGCAAATGCGGCGAATTGGGTCACCGACTTCAAAAATCTGACGATCGTGGTGCGAGCGGCAAATGACGTGGAAAAGTATCAAGAATTCGTGGACTCGTGGAACAAGGGGTTAAACGAGACGAACGGCCCGCCCACAGCGGACGAGTTGAACGCCTGTTACATGGACGGACAAACGTCGCAATGCTCCGTGACCGTGCGATGGTTTCCCCTTGTCGTAATTACGATTGCAATGATCATAAAGTCGGCTGTCACGTTTATTGCGATTCGCAAATCTTACCACTTTAAGCATAGGCTCTACAATTCACTCGGGGATTTCATCTCTGTTGCGACGCGACATCGGGAGGAATTAAGTGTACCAGGAGAATGTCTCGCAAATAATGGGGAGTATAGGAAAGCGCAGCTCAGGGCACTGAAGGGCGGCACTGGTGGAATACCTCGCCGTGCGGTCAACGCGCGTCGTCTTTGGATTCGGTACCTTGGATTTCTAGATTGGACCGTCTGGTTATTCTGGGTCGCCAGTATCATCACAGTTTGGATACTTGTTCAGAAAAGCTTGGATACAGTGAGAACGGAGTTTAGAAACGACGATTCTACCGAGATTACAAGCATAATGACACTCTTCACCCTTTCTGGTTTCGGCAAAATCAGCCTTGCGTTCATCCTCTCCAATTCAGGAGGCGACGATGCCTTGGATGGCGCCAACTCGGTCGGTCTTCCCTTACAACTCGCTCTTGCCAACTCTCCTCAATTTTGGTTTTCGTTGGGATATCTGCTATGGAATAATCAACTTACCCGCATTTGGGGAGAACACGAATGGCGTAGTTTTGCGGGCCGAAGAAAGCGTCCCAGAGTTTCGTATGGTGCCGACAATCCAGCCGTAAGGAATACACGATGGCTACAATTGCCCTATACAATGAGTATACTGCTCATGGTGGTTAGCACAACCATGCATTGGGTAGTGTCTCAGACGTTATTTGTGGTTGAAGTGGAGAACACATCTGGTCTGCCCCTGATTGCCGGGCAGCCTTCTCCAGCGCAGATAATATTTGCGATCTGTTATTCCCCTACGGCCATCTTCGTGATCGCTGTATTTGCAAGTCTTCTCATTCTTGGAGTTACAATTTACTACGTTATCCCTATTCGTTCGGTCATGCCATTCATGGCCGGTTCAGCTCGAGTGGTATTCGCGTCCTGTACTGCTCTTCCGAGAGATCTCCCCAAGGACGGTATCATGTGGGGTGACGTTTCAGATGAATGGGGCCGATTAGCTGGATTCGCTGAGAATGCGAAAGGGATTCAGCTTGGCGAAATCTATCCAGAGCGTAACAAACGAACGACAAGTCAGACATTTGGAGATAGACCACTCACCGCTTATTCCCTGAGACCGTTTTCTTCAGACCGTCCGAATACAAGCACCAGTACACAAGGGTCTCGATATTCGTTCGTGGCAGAGGAGAATTTTGGGGATCTGGCCGATCTGGCACCCTCAAGAACCCGGCCTCCTCTTACGACACGTCTATTGAGCCGAAATCCCAGCGTTCGGTCATTTACCTCGACGACTACTCTACCCCCCTATACCGAGCGACAAACTCCCGATATCGCAAGGAATATATCCACTACAAGTCGGCTCAGTGGCAATCCGCTTCAAACGAGGAGACCCCGGGAAGAGAGCGAGCTTGGAGATGGGTATAGTCCGGTGGAATCGGTTTCCCGACATCGTTTCAGTCTCCATGATGGAAAACTTGATGACGACGACGGAGATTTTATATCGAAGAGGCCTGTGGTGGAATCTCCAGCCATCTTGGATGATTCAGATCATGAGCCAGAATGGGTAGGATGGGGTGTCAGCCCTGTGAAAGGCAACGAAAGTGATTCTGAGAATGAAACCACCAACCAGTCAACTTGGCAGGACCGGGAAACGAGCCCGAGACATGACGAGGAATGGCGGGGTTGGGGAGTTTAATCCGGTGTGACTGAGCTCAGACTTGGAGATACCCGGTGAAGATGGGAGTTGTTAGAAATAATTGTGACAATTTAGTACCAAGAAATGTATGTATATACTACACAGTTATGTCTGACCAAATTTGGTACAGATTTAGTCTCGAGACTAGGACAGCATGCGATTTCCATAATTAATAGTCGAACAAAAAGATTGAAATTGCGAAATAAGAGCGATGTCATTACCCCATCCGGGGTATGATTGCGAGGATGATTTTTAGCAGTTGAGGCCCTCGGAACAATATCGCCCTTGAGTTATGGCGCGGCTTAATGGGAGTGTTGCAATATTCGGATGTAAGAACCGGACACGTGCTATTGCGAAGAATATTGCGCGGATGGTCAGAGGTCTTCAACGGGGAGAAGCCGGCGTGCGAAATCAGGAGGGCCCCGATAACTCTCCACGGGGGAATGGGTCCATTTGCTGTGGGGGCCGTCATGTATTTGGCTCGAAAATTCTGGACTTGGGCTATCGATTCGAGCCGGATGCCAGAAATGAGTTTAATCTTGACTAAGATCGCTTAGGGGCAGAGCCGATAGCGCGGGCGGTGGGTACACGGAAATTACCCGCCCTGCCGGAAGAGCCCCGCCGAGCGCAATATCGGGAGCTTTTCGGGCGGGCCGCATTCGACCGCGATCCGACGCATGACCCTTTGTGGCGGGGCGGTGCCTGATCCTCACACTTTCCTCCGATGCGCGCCCGAAGCGCCGAAAACCCACGCAAAAAAATGCGGTTGCCGCAGTCCTCGGACTTGTCTATAAAGGCACACTACTTTCGGACCCTCCGCACTATCGTCCCTCCCACCCACATCATACTTTCATATACCCCAGACAAGGCAATCTAAAGAGAATATGCCTGGAGCAACCACCAAAGCACAGACCGGCGAGAACTTTGCCGGCGCAAAGTTCCACTTCACCGATGCCAAGTCTACCAAGGCAACCCGTCCGGCCGATCCCTATACCTATCAGCAAGGATTCGGAAACCAACATGCCAGTGAAGCTGTCCCCGGAACTCTTCCACATGGTCAGAACAGTCCTCAGAACGCTCGATTCGGCCTCTACACTGAACAGATTACCGGAACGGCATTCGTCGCTCCCCGACACATGAATCAGCGTGCATGGCTCTATCGTGTGCGTCCCGCTGTCGCACATCAAGGATATAAGGCCATGCCTGACAACCCCGACACCGAGAGTTGTTTCCTTCCCCTCAACTCCAGAGTGCACATCTCCCCTACTCAGCTTGCCTGGCTCCCTTTCGATATCCCCGAGGGAAAAGATGTCGACTTCGTTGCAGGGCTTAAAACTGTCGCTGGATCTGGTGACCCAACTCTCCGCGAGGGTATTGCTACTCACACCTACATGTGCAACAAAGACATGACAACCTCGGCATACGTCAACAGTGACGGCGACTACCTCATCGTCCCTCAGCAAGGAATCCTTGATATCACCACCGAATTTGGCAAGCTTTGGGTTGAGCCTGGTGAGATCTGCGTCATTCCAAGGGGTCTTCGATTTTCCGTCAGACTCGTTGATGGCCCATCTCGTGGTTATATCTGTGAGATCTGGGGATCCCACTTCGAGCTTCCAGAGCTTGGTCCTCTTGGTGCCAACGGTCTTGCGAACCCCCGAGATTTCCTTTACCCGACAGCAGCGTACTCACTTGACACAACCAATGAATACAAAGTCATCTACAAACTTGGTGGCAAATACTTCTATTCACTTCAACAACACAGCCCTTTCGATGTTATTGCCTGGACCGGAAATTATGCTCCATACAAGTACGATCTGACCAAATTCGTCAACGTCGGCTCAATCTCGGTCGACCACATCGACCCCTCCATCTTCACCGTCTTGACCGCCAAGTCCCGCGATCCCGCGGCTCCTCTCACCGATATCCTAATCTTCTCCCCTCGATGGGATGTGGCAAGCAACACCTACCGCCCACCTTACTATCATCGCAACGTGGCTTCTGAACTCATGGGTCTCATCTACGGAGGATACGGTGGCCGATCGGACGAATTCCAGCCCGGTGGTCTTTCTTACGAGTGTGGCTGTGTTCCTCATGGAGTTGCCTATCCCGAGTTCAAGGCCGCTACACAGACGGAATTGGAGCCAATGCGCATTTCGGAGGGGGCTATCGCATTCATGTTTGAGTCCAGCCGACCATTCACCATCACTGACTATGCAATGAAAAGCAAGAAGCTCCATGAGCATGACCCCAAGATGTGGGATGATCTCGTTGACAACTTCTCTACACATTTGAAGGAGATTGAGGGATTGAAGAATGGAACGACGCAGAACGGAACGCATTAGAAGACTTAGGTCGTCTAAAGGGCTGGGCTTTGTATTAGCTTTCTGGAGTTTTAGGATGGTAGAAGTGGAATAGAGTAGACATATTTAGAAAGACTCCGCATATATGTAATATCATATTTTCCTACCTCGAAACTTTTATCTCCTCTCGCGATCTAGTCACTCTCTCTCTCACTGAGCCATGTCATTCAGAACCTTTCGTGGATCCACGTTCGTCCTAAGCATCAGAACTACTGAGGAAGTTTCGTTAACCTGCAAGCCTATACCAGCGCTTGGCCCTTTCTTAGGTTTATTCTCTTTTGGTTCCTGGGAGGTCGCTTCCTTCTCCCCTCTGGATTTCTTGTAACTCTCCGTCTGAGGATTGGTGTCATCCTTTCCTGGCTTTTCGATTGTATGCGGTTGTTCCACCGAAGGAAGTTTTCGGACAGCAGCGCTTGCTGCAAATGTGCGACGGCTGGACACAGTGTTTCGAATATCTTTAACTAAACTTTGACGGAACATGGTTTGGTGGAGGATTGAGAGGACGATGACGTCGATTATTGATCCGATTTATTGATCGACATGGCGGAATGTCCGACTGATCAGATCAGATCAAACTCCACTCGGAATAATTCTTAATTGAATTACATATGTAGGTACAGAGAGCCCAAAGTTTCCCTTCGCAATCAATAGTTCCTTTGGTATCAAAGACGCTTCCAGAATAGGATATCAGTGTACTGACAGATCGTGAATCGATAACTTATCAACTTGCGGTCAGATATAATTCGGAAGGGTTTTACATGAGGGCGGTTCGACCTTTGTAGGACAATAGACAGGCAAATCTTCATATTCGATAAAGCGACATCGCCTCGTCGGACAGGCATGTCCATCCGAAAGCAACAAGCTTATTCCCTTGAAGAATAATTTAGCTCGCGCGAACCGCCGGAATTGACAGGCTATCTGATTATCAAAACCGGTACTAATGGTCGCATTACCACGCAATTACGATAAATGTGATGAAGGGTCGAGTGGTTGTAGGTTCTTGTATCAAACAGTTCGCCAACCGTTTTGCAAGTAGGATTTCGGGGGGGACACAGACTTCCGTGATCGAGACAAATGTCAAATTCAACGACGTGACATTGTAGGGAATAATTTGTTGTTTTTAGACGCGGGGTTTGGAGTGCATCGATGCAAATGGAAAAGGAGCTATATTTCTGCTTCTCGGATGGCAGCGGAACGAATATAAGCTATATAAGTCAGCCATCACCTTGAAGAGAATGATACTCGATAGTTGGTAAGATAAATTTTGGCAGTGATATCGCAGAGTTCCACATCGCCCCATCCGAAGAGATGAAACCCTCCTCTGGCACACCGAAACCGGAACAAAGCATGTTCATCCTCTGCAATACACGATTCATCAGGGAGCAGGAGTGGTATTCCGTTGGCGGTTGCAGATGTATCGAAATAGAGACCTTCGCCCCTCTGAAATACGGTTGCCCCCTTCTTTCCCTTTCTCTGCATTCCGACACTACTTGTCGTCAAGAACGTCTCTCGGAAAACCTTGAAACCCATCAATAAGACGTTTCCTGGACCTGGGAAGGCATACTTATATGGCGACGGTTACCGCGGCCTCCTAACACGGAGTGGCGCCTTTGACAATTGGAATTTGGCAGAGTTCGGCGTAAGCTGCCTGATGGAAAAAGAACACAAGGTCCGGAATAATATGTCGGGCGTCATTGACAGGGTCCGGCCGCGCGCCATCCTGCTGGGTGGCTCATTTGGACTTTTGGTGGACGCCATGTGACCGACTGTGTGCTCAAAAGTCGCGTGGTCGAGTACTAGGTCATTCCGCACCAAACGTGCATGAAGCAAAATTCAGTTTCTATGCCTGTAACGAGATGTCGATTAAGGCTCTCATAGTACAATTTAGGAATGTAAACCGAGATACTCTCGAAGGTGTCCCTGGAGCAAGGAATTCCGATAGAGTAATTTTTCATGTACATTGAACGACAATAGTCAAGGAACGGATATCCTTCATAAACACCATGGATTGCTAAATTTACTCAAATAATATACCACTCAAAGCTCATCGTGTACTCCCTCATCACCGATAACGGCATCAGCAACCTTCGCAGCAGCCTCCTTGACCTTTTCCGCAACCCCTTCTGTTGCCTCTGGAGTGGCTGCAGGAGCAGCTTGTCCTTGTCCTTGGAATTCAAGAGGTTCAGCGATTGAGGCCTCGATTCCATGTGTTCCCTTCTCCTTGATGAATTCGATAAGACTCTCGACAGACCGGTCACCAGAGTACTCAATGGGATCAGATTTCTTTCCGGCCGGGTACAATTTGATGGTGGGGAACCCGCGGATGTCATCGGGAACGTCGTTGAGGGTGGCATCACACTTGGCGATAACGACTTTGTCGGGATGACCGGCATATGCAATGGCAAGTTGTTCGTATTTTGGAGCAAGGTTTTTGCAGTGTCCACACTATTTTGTCAGTCAACCTAAAGCAGACCATACCCATGGAGCGTAGAATTCAAGGAGGACATCCTTGGAATCGTCAAGCACAACGTCATTGTAGTTGTGCGCCACGACAACGGTGACTGGGCCATCTTGACTTTCTGGAATGGGTTCACTCTTGATACTGGGGAGCATGGTTCCATCTAAGTAACTTTCAACGAATTTCTCAATCTCGGGAGCGGTGATTTCTTTTGATTGATCGTAAGGGAACTTCTGATTCTTTGCGACATCTTGGATTGCGAATGCGGGCCAGTTCTCCTTACTATACATATAAGTACCGAGATAAGGGAGGTGTACAGGTTTAGGTTACTGGCATGACCACCGAATTGGACAGCGTCGATGGTAGCGAAGTTGATCTTGCCGCGATATTTTGAGGCAATAGGGATAAGAGCTTCACCAAGACGCTTTTTATCGGCATCGTTCTCGACAAAAACGTATGCGAGAGGGAGACCGGATTCCATGTAGCCAGTGTAAGTCTCGGGGCCAACTTCTCCCATGAGAGGAACAGCAGATTGCTTTGTCCAAGCTTGAAGAGCAGCTTGTTCGAATTTGCCAGTATTGACAGTCTTGCCCTCGTCATAATCCTTGTACATGACTACGCCGGGTACTTTGACACCCTCTTTCTTAGCGAGAGCTGCATCATTTGTCGCGCCAAAGATGAAGTCATCGCGTTGCGCATCGGCGACAGCAGCGAAAGTTTGATTTGACTTGGTGTCGTCAGCGGCGAAGAAGCCAAGGACAACGACTTTGTCGGATTTGGTGAAGCTATCAAAGTTGTCGGCGGTGACGAGAGATACGGCTGGTAGGGATTGTTTGATCATATAGGAGACAATTGCCTCAGCTTTTCGGGCGCCTTGGTATGGACTAGACTCAGTGCCTCGGAATACCTATTGTAAGCGAATTGAACGCATCTATGATAAGATACCTTAAGAGTTGGATATCCTTGAATGCCATGTTGTTGGCACAGCTCTGCATTCTCTGTACAGTCAATCTATCATTAGCTAGATATGGATCCGATATGCCTTTGCTAGTTTAATGTTCTGCTAGTTAGCGAGATGCGAGAGGATGTCTCACCTTGTCTTTCAATTCAGTGGCGGCTTTTTCGTATTCAGGGGCCAATGCCTTGCAATGTCCGCACTACCCGTCAGCACAATTCCCAGCAAGGGACTACCCAGGGTGCGAAGAACTCGGCAAGAACGAGAGGATTTTCCTTCAGCGTGTCGTCGAAATCGGCGGTCGTGAGGTCGAGGACATCGCTGGAGGCGGCGACGGGGGAGATGATGGACAACGATGCGGCAAGAAGGGTCAGCAAAGTAGCTTTCGACAACATGATGATTGTGTCGTGAGTGGCGATAGAGGATTAAACAAAGGACAGTGCGTGAGGGCAGGCGATAGGAAAGACCTGAAGCTGGTGTGGAGAGGGAAAAGGTGAACGTGTTCCAGAATTTATGTGTGGGAATTGCCACGTCGAATCCCTGGGTAAAATTGGAATTCGGACGCGAGGAGATGCAATATTACAAATGCGCTTAAAATTAGATTCCATCTCATTAAGCTTTCGATGTCGCTCCGAGCCGAAGCTGTGAGATGCGATGTTCAGTCAACAGATCGAGTAAGTTTAACAGCCGAGAAAGACTGGTTGTCAGGGAAGTCCTCCTGAGATTGGATGATCGATTTTGAACTACCTCCGACACGTGTATGCATGTGGAGAATGAACACGTATACCTTTATAATTGAAGGCCGATCTTTCGGGATGGTCATGAGCGACAGAAATTTGAGTACGATGTCTCTTCACGATGTCAACTTCTCATAATGGATGCTACATTATAAAGTTTCAAGCAGCACAAGACGGCTGAAACCATGTAGTCGAACCCTCCGAGCCACATGCGCGGCGATGCGCCTCCTCTTTCGCCCTGGATAGAGGGACGCTGATTGGAAGGCGTGATTTAGATAACGACCAGACCAAGCGCGTCCAAAAAGGGCGTTAATTAGTAGACGCGTCTCACGCTGCTCCTCCACCGCCGAAAAGTCACTTCCATCACCAACCACCTCAAACATGGTAAACACCTTGCCAAAGAAAACACAACTAATCAACAGTCCTCGCCAGCACGTAAACGAACTCGTGAACCTACCGCCAATGTCCCTGACTCGACTCCCATTGCTCCCTCGTCGCCGCCCGTTCGCGACGATGACATGGCTGAAGTCGCCGACGAGTTCGAGGATGATATGGATGAAGTCAGAGATCTAGAAGACATTGACGATGAAGTCGATGGTGAAGATCTCTTTGGAGAGACAATGATGAGGTATAGCGATTGATTGCACCGTGCACCGTGTTTACCGTAGGGATTATCGGGAACGCGCCGAAGAGGATTTCTACGATCCGACTAATTTGGACGATGGAGACTATGACGATCTTGATCCTGAAACACGTCGAAGAGTCGAGGCGCAACTCAATAAACGAGACCGAGAAATTACACGACGTGGATTGCAGCGGCCTCCTGCTTTCCTTGATTCTGGTATACAGCGCTTTACTAAGTTGGGCCTAATATGCAGAGGATGAACCCGAGTTCACACTCCCCGCGCGTCGTCGTCGACACTACGATTCTGAACCTGCTTACTCCATGGACGGCAGCGATGCCATGATGGACGAAGAAATCTCTGCAGAAGCTCTCGGCGATATAAAGTATCCTCATGTGTATTTACCGTGCTAATTGAACAGGGCGGCGACTTTGCAAGATTGGCTTTTGCATCCCCCTGTTCGTCGTACCATTGCCCGTGAATTCCGGACCTTTCTCCTTGAATACACCAACGAAATCGGAGAGTCCGTGTACGGCGCAAGAATCAACTCCCTTGGAGAACGAAATCTGGAAAGTCTCGAAGTAAATTATAGTCATCTCCGTAATACGCGCGCCACAGTCGCTAAATTCCTCGTTCAATGTCCACAGGAAGTCCTTAAAGTATTGTCCCACTATTATCACAGCTGATATAGATCTTTGATACGACTGCATTGCAAGTGATTTTACTGAATTTCCCCACATACGATCAAATCCATCCTGAGATCCATGTCAGAATCATGGATATGCCGATTCGTTATTCCTTGCGTGATCTGCGTCAAGAGCAATTAAACAGTT
>Ga0182024_10023294_pt1 | contig 11100 bp, 5 predicted proteins | sample P32metaG_FD_120480 | JGI IMG/M metagenome (GOLD analysis project Ga0182024, IMG submission 120480) | Permafrost microbial communities from Stordalen Mire, Sweden - P3-2 metaG (Illumina Assembly) | ecosystem: Environmental > Terrestrial > Soil > Wetlands > Permafrost | place: Sweden: Stordalen... | reverse complement strand
TACGCGTTCATTGATCGGAATCACTCTCGCGATTCGAAGATCGATCTGGAAAAAGCCCGGCCGTGTAAACGCGTTCCGCCCCAACGTCCCTGTGCAGCCCTCGAACGGGACAGTATCGGGAAAGGAAAAAGGTACTCCGTTGCTATCGATACAACGGTCGGGAGGCGTGAATGCGAATCCCTTGATGAATGGCGACACCGTCGACCCCGGAGGCGGTGTGGAAGTCTTAACGAATGATGGCCGCCCAGTCGAAGAGCCAAAGTCTAGGTTCGTGTCTTCGCCCAGCAGCAAATTGTAAGGACGCCCGGAAGAGACTTCGATAATCGGAGCGACCGTAAAGCCCGCTAGAAATTTCTTCCAGAATCCGGAATCGCTACTGTGATACGGACTTTGATATACCGCACTCGTGATCCAGCGATGCCGCTGATCGAAATCCGAATTGCTACGGTCAAGTTGGGGAAAGCTGTTGTCTTGAGGCGCGATCAACGTGGAAAGATCCGTGGAGTCATCGATCGAGTGCGAGTACGTCCAACTCGAGAGCAGCTGGAAACCGTGCGAGAACCGTTTCGTCACGGTTAACGTAAACGCATTGTAAAGCGAGTTTCCATTTGAAGACTGTGGATCGACATCGCTCCATGGTACCTGAACGCCCGTAAATCCCACTGGCAGGCCCAGCGTCCCCGCAAGGCCAGTCAGCTGAGCGTATCCTCCGGGAAAAAGACCCGAAAAAGATGGATTCGGGCCGGACGGCCGGAAGAAGTTAAACACCGCTGGTGTAACGATGGAGCCTCCAGGAAGCAATGTCGCGCTCCCGTTGCTGACCGGTGCTCCTGAGCAATTGTTACTCGTAAACCCGGTACCAAACGCTCCAGGAACCGTGACAAAAACGCTACCCGACCCGCCCGGGCTTGGGTTACATCCCAGAGTTCCAGGGACCGAAATTCCGAGCGGGCTGGATCCAATAGAAACGAGCCCGGCCTGAACCGCGTTGCTATCGTTCGCCATCAACAGCGCAGGGTCCGTAACGTTGATATTCACAGTGTGGTCGAGGTGGGTGCCGTGAGTGTAGTTATAACCTACGCTCACTTTCCAATCCTTCGTGATCTCCCGTTCAATGGTCAAGTTCGCTTGTTGTGCCAGCGCGTACTGAAAATTTTTCTGAACCGGTATGGTGAAGGGCAGTAGCGGCAGCGGATATCCCCCGCCTGGCGTGTATCCCGGGACAGTCAAGAAACGCTGCTGGTTGAAAATGGAATTCGCGAACGTCGCGTTAAAGATTTGCGGATTCCCGCCGACTCCATAGCACATGGTAGGAGAGACTGTGGAACAACTCGTAATCGGCGGCACCGTTGGATTGACGGCGTTTGGGTTAGAACTGAACAGAATCCCTTGGAAAATATTCGTTGCGTTCAGGGCACCAACGTTTCCCACATTGTTAAGATCTGCGCCTGCTGGATTGAGTAAGGGATTGACCGGAGCTCCCCCGGCTGCTTCCAGAAGCGTAGAGCGTGAACCGTCCTCCGCCGTTGAAAGGAACGCCAGCGCCAAGGCCGGGTGATCGTAAAAGAAACCGTAGCCGGCGCGAATCACGGTCTTTCCATTGCCCCACGGATCCCAAGCGATTCCGATACGCGGAGCGACATTGTTCGAATCGGTGGGAATCCCTTCCACCACACCGAAAGCTTTTTCCGCTATGGCATTAATGCTCGTGGCAGCCGGGAAAATTGGTAGCCATTCAATGTCGTACCGGACACCGTAGTTCACCGTCAGTTTGCGATTCACCTTCCAACTGTCCTGCGCAAATACGCCCAGCGTCTTGTTGTTAAACGGCTGGAGTGACTGGCCGACCCCCTGATAGAAAATGGTGGGAATTCCCAAGCCATATGCTTGCACGGCGGAGAACGCCGGATCGCTGGACGCAAAATTTGGCAACGAACCTGCACCTAAGGATCCGAAATCGAAGACGCCGCCATAATTCAGAGTAAAAATCTGGGACTTGGAAGAACGCAACTGGATTAAATTCGTATCCGCGCCGAACTTGAAGGTGTGGTTTCCCTTGGTCCACGTAATATTGTCGGTGAACTGGAAGCGCCGTTCAATTCGATCCTCGGTGGAAAACGGCTCGCGCCCCAGGAACGCCGCCCCGGCTATGTTGTTAGCCGGGAAATCACCGCCGAACAAATCGGAGAAACCATAATGCAGCCCGCGACGCGCGGCTTGAAATCGAAATTCATTGAATAGGTTGTCGGCGATTGCTGTGGTGTGTTGCGCGATAATGGCCCAATCGCGGGTTTGCTGCGTGGAGGTTCGATTCCCGGCGTTCTGGCCGAAGGTTTGATTCTGGGCATTCACCTGAATGCCCGAAGTCGTGTCAGGCGAAACCATCCCACGAAGCATGGTGCTGTTCTTCGCATTCCAAATGTGATCCAACCTCAAGGAATAGATGCTGCCCTTATCGGAAGTGGGGTAGTTCCCTATAACGGATGACAATCCCTGGAAAGTCGAGGGCAATGTCGCCCCGCTGCTGGGGAAAAAGTTGGCGGGAAACCCCGGGGTGTTGCCGAAAAGCGCGACCGCTGAAGAGGCCACGCCCGCGCTGTACACCAGAATTCGTTGCGTAAAATCATTTGCCGCGTTGTTGACGAACGCTTGTTGCCCCGTGGCTCCTGCCGTCAGAAGGCCTGCGGGCGGCGTACCCGCGGGAAGGAACGGAGCGATATCCGGGGGTGCGGGAGTGAGCGCTAAACCAAAATTGTCCGCGCCTATGTTCGTGAATCCTGTTTCTTGGCGGCGTGTTATTTCGTAACTGAAAAAATAAAATGTCTTGTCCTTCTGGATTGGTCCGCCAATCGTGGCGCCCGCCTGCACGCGGGTGTAAGACTGTTTTACCGGAGTGGTCCCGCACGTGAGCGTGGCTTCGTCGCAGGCCGCCGTGACCGAGAAAGGATTCCGCGCCTGTATGGCGCTGTCGCGCAAATAACCGAACACATTGCCGTGTGTTTGGTTTGATCCCGATTTTGTGACGATATTTACAACGCCGCCCATTGCGCGCCCGTATTCCGGCATGTAATTGCTGGTGATCACTTGGAATTCCTGCACGCCCTCTTGGGAAATTGTCGCGCGCACCCCATTCGTTGAGTTGTCCACCGCATCCGCGCCGTCCACCGACACTTCATTCGAGCGCGCGCGCTGGCCGCCGAAATTCAAGCCGCTGGTGGGCGCAGCTCCGATCGACGGGGTGTCGTCCCGGCCCGCCTGAGAATTTAGCAGCGTGAAATTGATGTAGTTGCGCCCATTGATCGGCAGGTTGTCGATCTGCGTTTGGTTGATAGTGGTGGAAACATCCGTCTTCGCCGTATCCACCAGATCGGGCTCCGCCGTCACATTTACCGTTGCGCCCTGGCTCTGCAGTTGCAGCTGCGGGTTGTATTCCGGCGTGGTACCCAGCGTCAGGTTAAAGGACGTGTTGGTCAGCGTCGCGAAGCCCGCGGCTTCTACCGTTAGCGTATAACTGCGCGGCGACAGTCCCACGATCTCGTAGTGGCCGTTGGCATCGCTGATTACCTCGCGTTCCAGTCCTGTGCCCGGGTTCTTGATAGTGATCTTGGCGCCCTTCACGGCGAGGCCCTGCGGGTCCATTACTGTTCCGGACAGGTTCACGGTGTTGACCTGCGCCCAGCTCGCTCCAGCCATCACAAGGACCAGCACTGTTGTCAGCAAGGTGAAGCACACAAAGTTATGCCGTGGCATCGCAGACCTCCCTAGATTTGCCTGCTGTACGGCCTAGGCCGCTTGTCCTCGTGGAACCGGATCTGCTCTGAACCCCGCAGAGCAATCGGACGATGAGCGACTTCTACTCCCGCGACTAACTCTTTGCAATAGATATTTTTAATGGTTGAGAGTGAAGTTGTTTATGCGCCAACTACGTGCGAAAAAATGTGCAAAAACGGGAAGATATCGATCGGTGGAAACGAAGTTATTTGGCTGCGCGGAATGATAGCGGAGACTATTCTCGGGTGGAACTTGTGGTGAGCTGGACTAACGGCTCTGCCGCGGTATTTGCGGAGGAGCCGGAGTCGAAGGTTTGGGGCGAGCGCCAGGCGTCGATAGCCGCAACCTGGTGGACACAGGACACGGTACAACGCGGGGCGCAGCCTTTTTTAGTAAAAAATTCGCGATGGCGCTGCTCGTCCGTATATTGCATCAGGGGAATGCCGGGATAGCCGCGCTGTTGGGAGCAATAATGAACCAAACCGTCCTCGCAAATGTACAAGTAGCGCGAGCCAGCGCGACAGCGCCAGTCGTTTTCTTTTCCGCGGGCGATGTTGTGCTGGAATTTATTGATGCGCGTGAAGGATTGTTTTTCCAGCGAGATAATCTCCTCGAAGATTTCCTGCTCGCGCGTTCCCAGCGGTTCGAGTTGGCCGTTATGGTCGTGCAAGATTCCCACCGTGGAGGTGAACCCCAAAGTGATAGCGCGATGGGCGACCGCCAGAGCATCTTCAGGGTTACGCACGCCGCTGCCGAGAACTGAATTGATGTTCACGTGAAAATCGGCATGCTTCGCCAAGAGCGCCAATTTCTGGTCCAAGACTTTCAGGCTTTTTTTCGATACGTCGTCAGGCATCACGTTGTCGATGCTGATTTGAAGATATTCCAGCCCGGCGCGATTCAGGCGCTCGATGCGGTCGGCCACGAGCAGATAGCCGTTGGTGATCAGCCCGGCCATCATGCCGTTCTTGCGGATGCGCGCGATGATCGCGTCGAGATCCGGGTGCAGCAGAGGCTCTCCGCCGCTAATGGTGACGATGGCGGTTCCCATGGCGCCGAGGCGGTCGATGCGCTGGAACATTTCTTCGGTCGGGACTGGGTTTGAAACGTCGTCGAATTCATTGCAGTAGGTGCAGGCCAGATTGCAGCGGCGAGTAGGGATGATGTGCGCGAGCAGCGGATGGCGCTTCGACGCGAGGCCTTTCACGATCATGCGGATCTCGCGAACCTTGCGATGCGCGGCAAGAAGTTTTCGTCGAATTGTTTTGCGTGCCGTCACTGGTTTTCAACCGCTAGGAGCGGTTGCGCCTCGGTTTTGCTGCCAAAACTCCCTCTATGATTATGCCATAGCGGGTGGGCATCGACTCTGCTGCGAGCCGCGCCGTGGCGAATCGCGCACCTTCGGCATGTTCGATACGTTTCTTGACTGGTCACTTTAGTCGGCCCAGGGTTGCCATATGCGATCCCATCGGTGGGCCTTCAATTTTATCAGGAGTGCGGCGTCGAGGGGGCCAGTGTCGCTCAGGGCCATATTTTGCCTTACGTGCTCGGGCTTGCGCATGCCGACGATGGTGGTGCTGACGGTGGGATTCGACAGAATGAATCGGAGCGCCATGTCCGGAAGAGTCATTCCGGGAGGCACGATCTTTTTTAGTTCGTCCACGCGATCTATGGTCTCGGGCAAGTTCTCCGGGCCGAAGTATCGGGCGCGCCAGTCGTGCTCTGGGAATTTTGTTTCGCGCGTCATTTTTCCGCCCAGGCTGCCTTCGTCGAGAGGGACGCGGGCGATTACGCCGACATTTAATTCGCGGCAGACTGGAAATAACTTGTCTTCCGGCGCTTGATCGAAAATGTTGTAGATCACTTGCACGGCGTCCACCAGGCCGGTGCGCAGGGCTTCGATGCCATTCTCGGGTTGCCAGCGATTGAGGCTGAGGCCGAAGGAGCGAATCCATTTGTCGGCTTTGAGTTTCTCGACGGTCTCGCGAAATTCCGGCTCGTGTGCCCAACTATCGTCCCAGACGTGGAATTGCAGAACGTCTATGGAATCTTCGCGAAGTTTTTCGCGGATTTTTTTCGCGCATTCAAAAACATGCTTGGTGGGGAAAACGTCGCTGTATTTGAATTCCGGAGTGGCGGGCCAGATGTCGTTCATCGGGGGAATTTTGGACGCGGCGTAGAGCGGCATATTTTTCGCGTTACGAAACTTGTTGCGGGTGAGGATTTCGCCGAGCAGACCGTCACTTTTTCCGTTGCCGTAGGCCCAGGCGGTGTCAAAGAAATTGCAGCCGAGGTCCACTGTCAGTTGCAGCGATTTGAGGGATTCCTGGTCGTCGGAGCCAGTCCAATCGCCCATACCCCAGAGGCCAATGGCCATATCGCTGACCTGAAAACTTGTTCGCCCGAGCGCTCGATATTTCACGATTTACTCAATTTGCTAGTGTGCGTTCTGGTTCCGGTTAGAGAGGGTTTAGTGCTTTGTTTTATATGACATCTATTTGTGGGCCAGTTCCGGTTAGAAGTGGGCGCCCACTTTGCAAAAAAGCGCTCGATTTTCGGCGATTTTCTTGTCAGAGGAGGTGTCTGGAAGCTCGCCGGCGGCGTCAGTGATGGGTGCGTTCCGCTGAACCGTCCGAGGGAGAAAGGCCGCACGGCGCTGGTTCGTCCCCCTTCGCAGATGCTCAGGGTAAAAGGGCGCAAGCGCCGCGCTTTGGTCGCGGCGGGTGAACGTCTCGCGGGCGAAAGCGGCCCACCTTGTTCAGCGTCGATCCTAAACCAAATTTTCATCACGACAATGATAGGAAGTTAGCAAGCCGAATACAAGGAGTAGAGTCGGTGAACTTTTATGAAGCGACCCAATCGCGAGGTATTCGGAAAATCAGCGAGCTCAACGGGGCCCATCCCGCAGTCTCAGAGATACGTCCTCTGGTAGGTAGAGCTCAAGACGCGGACGAACTAAATATTTTGTGAAATTGGTAGCCACGTACAGGATAGCCACAAACGCAACCAAGACTCCACAGAGAAGCCGGACTCCGCGAAGTCCAAGCACAGCAAGGACGAGTGCCGGAATGATGACACTTCCCCAGCCAATCAGTTGCGTGTAAAAGGCCGGAACCTGAAGTTGCGTTTGCCAGACTGGACACGGAAAAGGACCGGCCGCGACTATATCCTTCGGCTTCAGCGCGGCCGCGCATTTCATACATGTCCCCCTCGGTCGCTGCATGGCACTCCATTTCCTTGAAATGCTTGAACATCCCATCGCTAACTTAGTGGGGGTTAGGGAAACTACCTGCACCGGACTTGTTCGTCAGTTGCATTTCGGCCAGATGCCGGACCTTCATTGCTGGCTTGTCACCCTGCCGAATAGTACCACGGCGATAGTTCACTACTTGGGACCTTGGTTCATGGGGCTGGTGCTGCGCGATGCGGTTATTCGTGGCGGAGGGCGACCATGGGGTCGACTTGCATGGCGCGGCGGGCGGGGACGAAACCGGCGAGAGCGGCTACGGCGGCGAGGGTGAATGCGACGGCTGCCAGCGTGACGGGGTCGTTCGCGGAGACGCCGAAAAGCATGTGGCCGATCAGGTGGGAGGCGGCTAGAGCGCAGGGTAGGCCGACAGCGAGGCCGACCGCGGCCAGGATCAGGGTTTCACGCAAGATCATGCGGAGAATGGTGGAACGCGATGCGCCGAGGGCAACGCGAATGCCTATCTCGTTCGTTCTGCGCGACACGGAATAGGAGATCACGCCGAAGATTCCGGTAGCGGCTAGGATCAGAGCCATGGCGGCGAAGAGTCCAAGCAAGAAGGTGCGGAAGCGCTGCTGCGAAACGGAAGCGTCGAGGAGGTCGGGCAACTTTCCGACATCGGTTACGGGCAAGTCTTTGTCAATTTTTTGGACTTCCTGGCGGATGGCGGCGGCTACCGCGGATGTGCTCAAGGTGCTTTTCACTACTAAATTCGCGCCCCAAAAAGGCGCCTGGGCGAACGGCACGTACATCATGGGGGCAGGAGCGTCACCGAGGGACTTGTCGCGCACATCGCCGACGATGCCGATGATTTCGCGCGAGACATCGGCGTTCGGGGGAAAGCCAAAGTTCAGGTGCTTGCCGATGGGGTCTTGATTTGGAAAATAACGCTGCGCCAACGCTTTGCTGATCAGCGTGACGCGAGGCGCGTCGGCGATATCTTGCTGGTTAAAGAGGCGGCCAGACAAAAGTGGAATTCCCATCACACGAAAATAGTTGGGACTGACGGAAACATAGTTCGCGAGGCGCGAATCGGATGAGGTCGCTGGAGGAACGCCGACGATTTCGAAGGCGAGGTTGATGAAGCCGTCGGTGATCGGAACGGGGATGGCGATGGCGGAATCCTGCAACCCAGGTTGAGCCTGGATGCTGGCGAGCAATTGGTCAGAGAAAGCGGTCCACTGTTCAGGCTTGGAATACTGAAATTGAGGAAGCGAGACTTCGGCTTTCACGATGTGCTGGGCGTCGAAACCGGGGCTGACCGAGGTGAGCTTGGAAAAGCTGCGCAGGAGCAAACCGGCAGCCATCAATAAAACCATGGCGAGGGCAATTTCCGCGGCAGCGAGAAAGCTGCGCGCTCGGCGGCGATTGCCGCTTTCGCCAGAGCGGCTGCTGCCTTCGCGAAGGCTTGCTTGGATGTCGGACTTGGATGCGAAAAACGCGGGGACCAAACCAAACGCGACACTGGCGATGGCTGAGAGTGCGAGCGCAAAAATTAGAACGAAATTGTCCACGCGGATCGCGTTCAGTTGCGGCAGATTGTCGGGCAGAAGCGAACTGAGAGCTCGAACGCCCCAATAAGCGAGAGCGATTCCTACTACTCCACCGAGAAGGCCGAGCACGGCGGTTTCACTGAGCAATTGGCGAATGATGCGACTGCGTCCGGCACCGAGCGCGGTGCGGACGGCGATTTCTTTTGAGCGAGAGGTGGCGCGGGTGAGAAGCAAGTTCGCAATATTGGCGCATGCGATCAACAGCACGAGGCCGACGGCGCCGAGGAGAACCAGGAGCGCGGTTCTAACGTCTCCCACAATTTCTTTCTGCATCGGCACGAGACGGACGGTCCAGCCTTTGTTCTCGGCCGGAAATTCGCTCGCTAACCTTTCGCTGATCGTGTCCATTTCGGCCTGAGCCTGCGCCAGGGAAACACCCGGCTTCAGCCGCCCGAAAACCGGCAGCCAATGCCCTCCACGCCGAGCCATCCAGCTTCCAAAGAGCGGGTCCTGAACGAGCGGGATCCAGACATCCTGCTTACTGTTGATAAAAGGAGAGCGAAAGGCGGCAGGCATGATTCCGACGACGGTGAAGGGACGCTTGTCGAGCGTAATCGAGCTTCCAACGATTTTTGGATCTGCTGCGAGGGTGCCGCGCCACAGATTCTCGCTCAGAATAACAACGGGCGGGGCGCCTTGCTTGCCATCGTCAAGGTAAAAAATGCGTCCCTGGAGCGGCTTCACATCGAGAAGCGCAAAGTGCTGCGGCGTGACGACACAGGTGTTCACCACGGAGGGTTCACCACTTCCCGTGAGCGTGAGTTGGTGAAAATTAATAGTCGCGAGATCGCTAAAAACATGATTCTGAGCGCGCCACTCTTCGAAATTCAGATACGAAGTGCCGTCTTCGGGAACTCCTTCCTGGGTGTTGGCCTGAAATGCGGAGACCAATTGATCGGAATTCGCGTAAGGCAGCGGCTTTAAGAGCACTGCGTAAATGACGCTGAAGATGGCTGTGTCGGCACCGATGCCGAGAGCAAGAGTGAGCACGGCGACGGCAGTGAAGCCGGGATTTTTGCGCAACATGCGGAGGGCGTAGCGGGCGTCCTGAAGAAAAGTTTCGACGACCGGCAAGCTGCGGAGTTCGCGGTTGGTTTCTTTGAGTTGGGTGACGCCGCCTAGTTTGATACGGGCGGCGCGGCGGGCTTCTTCAGGCGGCATACCTCGCCGGATGTTTTCGTCGGTGAGCATATCGAGATGGGAATCGAGCTCGTTGGCGAAATCCTGATCGACTGCGTGTGGCGAGAGCCACGTGCGAGCGCGAGAGGCTAGAGATGCGATCCAGGCAAACATTTTCTTATGCGCGCTCCGCCATGCGCAGCACGCGGCCGATTACGTTTGAAATGCGGGCCCAATTTTCCGCTTCGGTGGTGAGCTGCCTACGGCCCGACTTGGTGATGGAATAAAATTTGGCCTTCCTGTTGTTGTCCGAGGTGCCCCAGGCGCCGGAGATCCAGCGCTTTTGCATCAGGCGAACGAGCGAGGCGTAGATGGTGCCTTGGTTGATCTGCAAGGCTTCTTCGCTGATTTGTTCGATGCGTCGGGCGATGCCGTAACCATGCAAGGGGCCCATGGCGTCGAGGGTCTTCAGGACCATTAAATCGAGAGTGCCCTGGAGAATATCGGACTTGTCGGCAGCCATGCGGCCTCCTGTGGCTTATAAACAGGAGTTTGGCAAAAGACATGTGGGATGTCAACAGGAGATTTTCGTGCCCATGAACCGCTCTCGGCGCTGGGAGGATTCGCCGTTGAACAAATCTGGCGGCGCATTCGTACAACCCCATAGGGACAGGACCGGAGGCGGGAGACCATGAAAGACATTCGTTACGCGCTACGACAATTCGCCAAGGCGCCGATTTTCACGGCGACCGCAATTTTGACTTTAGCGCTCGGAATTGGCGCGACCACTGCGATTTTTACGCTGGTGCATGCGGTGTTGTTGAACTCGCTGCCGGTGAGCAAGCCCAGCGAACTTTATCGCGTGGGCGACGAGGAGAATTGCTGCGTAAATGGCGGCTTGCAGGACAATTGGTCGCTCTTCTCGTACGACAAATACAAAACTTTCCGCGATAACACGCCCGGCTTCACGGAGCTGGCCGCGTTCCAGGCGGGAAACGATTTGATCGGTGTGCGCCGAGGCGGCAGCAACCAACCTGCTCAATCCATGAGGAGCGAGTTCGTCTCAGGAAATTACTTTGCGATGTTTGGGATCGGCCCGTATGCGGGGCGCATGCTGATGCCGGAGGACGATCGCACAGGCGCGTCGCCGGTGGCGGTGATCAGCTATCGCACGTGGCAGCAGAAATTCGGAGGCGACCCATCGGTGGTGGGAGGGGCGTTCACGATGAACGGACAGCCTTTCACCGTGGTGGGAGTCGCGCCGCCTGCTTTCTTCGGCGATCGGTTGACGAATACCGCGGCGTTTTGGATTCCGATTGCGGATGAGCCGCTTATCGATGGCGCTATGGCTTTGGTGAATTTTCCGCAGCAAGATTGGCTGGACGTAATTGGCCGCATCACACCGGGGGC
>Ga0182024_10023293_pt1 | contig 11100 bp, 13 predicted proteins | sample P32metaG_FD_120480 | JGI IMG/M metagenome (GOLD analysis project Ga0182024, IMG submission 120480) | Permafrost microbial communities from Stordalen Mire, Sweden - P3-2 metaG (Illumina Assembly) | ecosystem: Environmental > Terrestrial > Soil > Wetlands > Permafrost | place: Sweden: Stordalen... | reverse complement strand
GTCGACATGCGCGTCTCCACGGTGCCCGTGCGCGACGGCGAAAACATCGTGATCCGCCTGCTTGATCATCGCGCGCGCTTGCCTTCCCTGCTCGAACTGGGCATGCCGGACGCGATCCGCGAAGCCTTCTCCGAAGTCATCGCGCAATCGTCCGGTTTCATCGCGGTATGCGGCCCCACCGGCTGCGGAAAAAGCACCACGGTCTATTCGGCCCTCTCCAAGCTCAACACGTCCGAGCGCAACATCTGCACCGTGGAAGATCCCGTGGAGCAAGCCGTCGAGGGCGCCACGCAAGTCCAGGTGAACGTGAAAGCCGGCGTTACCTTCGCCTCGGTGCTGCGTTCTTTGCTCCGCCAAGATCCGAACATCATCATGGTGGGCGAAATGCGCGACGAGGAAACCGCGAACATCGCGGTCTCCGCGGCGCTGTCCGGACAAATGGTGTTCACCACGCTGCACGGCAACGACGCGCCGCGCTGCATCGAACGCCTGGCCGAACTAAACGTAACGCGTTCGTCGCTGGCCGCCGGGCTCAGCGCGATTCTATCGCAACGCTTGGTGCGCCGCTTATGCCCCCACTGCAAACATGGCACGCATATCGACGCCGAGACGGCGCAACGTTACGGACTCGACCGCGATCGCATATATTTCGAGCCGCGCGGATGCGAACGCTGCGAAGGCGCGGGCTATCACGGTCGCATCGGCATCTTTGAGCTCATCGTAATCAACGATGCCTTGCGCGATATGATTTCAAGCGGCGTCGCAAGCACGGTGGTAGCGCAACTCGCGCGGGAATACGGCTATCGGCGCATGGCCGAGGATTGCATCGAGAAACTGCACGCCGGCATCACGAGCATTGAGGAGTTCCGGCGCATGATCTGGCAAGGCGAGGCCGAATTCGCAAGCAGCGACGCCGGAAAATCGCGTAGCGGCTCATCCCTTTTGCACATTCTCGCGAGCGCGTCCAAAGCAAAACGTCTCTCGTGAGCATAGGCACGGTCGCTCCGAGCACAAACGCGCTCCTAGGAACTCTTCGCCTTTGGGAGTTGCTGCGCGAGGCGCGCGAGCGCGACGCCTCCGACTTGCATCTAGCCGTCGGGGAAACGCCGTCGCTGCGCATCGACGGAACGCTCGTGCGCATGGACGCGGAAACGTTACAAGAGGACGATCTCGCGCATTTCACGGGCGAACTCCTCGACGAAGAAGCGTTGCGATGCCTGCGCGATCGCGGCGACGCGGACGCCTCGCTACGCAGCGATGAGCTGGGGACCTTCCGCATTCACGCGTTTCATTCGTTCGGACGCGTGCGTTTGGCGATTCGTTTGCTCGCGCGGCATATTCCCACGCTGGATCGCGCCGGGCTTCCCTCCATTCTCGCCGCGTTCGCGGAGAAACAAGCAGGGCTCGTGCTCTTCGTCGGTCCGGCCGGCAGCGGAAAAACGACTTCGCTGGCGGCGCTCATCGATCACGTCAATCGCACCGCCGATCGTCATATCATCACGATCGAAGACCCCGTCGAATACGAACACGTGCCGATTCGTTCGATCATTTCGCATCGCGAAGCGGGCCGCGACGTCTGCGACTACGCCGCGGCCGTGCGAAGCTGTTTGCGCGCCGATCCCGACGTGATCCTCATCGGCGAATTGCGCGACGCGCCCGCGATGGCCGCCGCCCTGACCGCGGCGGAAACCGGACATCTGGTGTTATCCACTCTGCACACCGGGGACGCGGCGCAAACCGTCGACCGCATCGTCGACGCGTTCGACGCGAATTCGCAAGCGCAAGCGCGCACGCAACTCGCGCAAACATTGATCGGCGTGGTCTCGCAACGCCTGATACCGCGCGCGTCGGGGCGCGGACGGCGCGCCGCCGCGGAGATCCTCGTAGCGACCGACGCGGTGCGCGCTCTGATTCGCGACGGCAAAACCCATCAATTACGCAACGCTATTCAAACCGGCGCAAGCGCGGGCATGCAAACGCTGGAGACGCACCTCTCGGAGTTGGTGGTGCGCCGCGAGGTGACCCTCGAGGCGGCGAGCGCCGTCACGGAGCGCCCCGGCGACATCCGCACGATCGTAGGACTCCCGTAGTGGCGACTACGTACTTCTATAAAGCGCGTACGCCCGAGGGCGGCTTGGTCGGCGGCGCGATGGTCGCGCAAAACGACAATGACGTCATCGCGCATTTACGCACGCGCGCGCTCTTCATCACGTCGATAGCGCCGGCCGACTCCTTCACGGGGCGCATCGAGAGCATCCGCGCTATGGGCCCAGTTTCCCCGCCGCCGATGGTCACGTTCTTCCGTTCCTTCGCGACGCTCATCCGCGCAGGCGTTGCCGTAACGCGCTCGTTGCGCGTCTGCATCGCGCAATGCCCCGACGCGCGCTTGCGCGAGGCGCTCCAAGCGGTGCTCGCGGAAATCGAACAAGGCCGTTCCTTAAGTTCCGCCATGCGCATGCGGCCGCGCGAATTCACGTCGCTATCCGTTGCGATGACGCAGGCCGGAGAAGCCGGCGGCATGCTCGACGATGTGTTGGAACGCCTCGCCTGCATGCTTGAAAAAGATCTCATGATGCGCAAGAAAGTCGGCGCCGCGCTCGCCTATCCGATCGTCGTACTCTGCGCCGCTATCGGCCTGGTCTTCTTGCTGCTTGCCACGATCGTGCCGACGTTGGGACGTTTCTTCAGCCAACTCCGTGTTGAGGAACCGGCCGGAACGCGCGCATTGCTGTTCATCGGCGACATCGTGCGCAACCCGTTCTTCTGGATACTGGGAATCGCGTCGATCGTCGCGGGCGTGCTTGTATTCGCGCTTGCGCGGCGCAATCCGCGCCTCGCAGCGATGCTTGACGCCGCGTACTTCCGCATTCCGCTGATCGGCGCCCTTCGGCGCAAAGCCGTCGCCGCGCGCCTAACCCGCATGCTCGGCTCATTGCTCCATTCCGGCGTCGATGTGCTGCGCGCGATAGAGGTATGCGCTCCGGTCGCCGGCAACGCCGTGTACGCTCAAGCCTTGCGCGACCTTCACGAAGCGTTGCGCGACGGAGCTTCGATCGCCGATCACCTCGACGCAGCGAAGATATTCGACCCCATGCTTTTGCAGATGGTGCGCGTGGGAGAAGAAACCGGCACGTTGGACTCCATGCTGCTCAAAACCGCCGAATATTATGAATACGACGTCGAAACAATGACTGCGACGCTGGGCTCGACGATCGAGCCGCTCCTTCTTCTCTTCGTCGGCGGCGTCGTAGGCCTCATCGTATACTCGGTATTCGTCCCGATGTACGCCTTCGTGAACGACCTCGCTCGATGAACGCTTACGCTGCGTCCGATCGCGAACGAATGATCCTCTCCTATCATTACCTATGCAAACGCGGGGCGCGAAAATTTCTACGCTCCGATATGGAACGCGGCGATCTCGAACAAGTCGCGGCCGTCGCCTTGATCAAGGCGTGCGATCGCTACGACGGATCGCTGCCCACGCCGTTTGAAGCGTATGCTTGGATCAGCATCGTGGGCGAGCTCATGAATCATCTTCGCGCCCGCAAACGCGCCGCCAATCATGTTCTCCCGCAAACATCATCGTGCGCAATCCGGAACGTCACCGAACGCATCGCGTTTCAACGCGCGATCGCCTCGCTTTCCCAAACGCAACGACGCATCATCGGCGGCATCTACGCCCACGGCCTCGCCCAAACGGCGATAGCCGCGCAGCTTTCGATCTCCGCGCGACACGTCGCGCGCCTGCACCGACGCGCGCTCGCCGCGCTCCATCATCACCTGGAAATTTAGAAAGATACTTATGCACGCAACCTATTCTTCGTCGCGCAGCGGCGAACGCGGTTTCACGCTTTTGGAGCTTATGGTGGTCGTCGCCATCATCTCGATCATCGCCGCGATTCTCGTCCCCAATTTTTTCCACGCGCGCGCCCAAGCCGCCGTCTCGGCATGCGAAGCTAACATTCGCGCCATCGCGACCGCCGGCGAATTATACTACAGCGACAATCAAGTCTATCCCACCGCGGGAATCAGCCCCGTGAGCACCGCGTTCGGCGACGCAAACACCACCGCCGGACGCTACCTGAGCCAAACGCCGCTGGACCCCGCGAGCGGCGGCAACGGGTACACGTTCACCCCGAATAACGCTCCGGCGAACGGTCAGCAAAGCTACACGATCGCGTGCAGCGGCGTGCACGACAGTACCGCGCTCACCAAGCTCGCAGGCGGCGCGAGCGCAAGCGCGACGCACATCTACTACGATTCCTCCGCGGGGTTCAGCGCGAAGTAACGATGGACGTTTTCGCCCAAGCCGCGCGCTCGATCGCGTTACGATCGACGCTCGCGCCGATTCTTTCCTTCAGCGCGGGCGCGCTTTCTAGCCTGGGACCGTGCGTCGCCCCGCGTCTGCTCGCCGTCGTCTCGTGCGTCGGGGCCCGACCCCCGCGTCAAGCCCGTATCGTAGTCGCCGCGTTTCTCGCGGGGCTAATCGCCGCGTACGCGTCGTTCGGTATTATCGGCTCATTGCTCGGCAAGCTCATCGACGTCTCCCGCTGGACGTACGACGCGGTCGCGCTCGCGCTGCTCGTAGGCGGCATCGTCACGCTAATCCAGGCCGAACCGGATTCGCACGGTGCATGCCGTGCGCATACGGCGCAGACGCAAACGCCGTCGCTGGGCGGCGTCTTCCTCTTAGGCGCATCGTTCGCGTTCATCATCGCTCCGTGTTGCACGCCGTTGGTCGCGACGATCGTCGCGTACGCCGGCGACGCGGGCGATCCGTTTTACGGAGCCTCGATGCTCGCGCTTTTCGCGCTGGGGCACGGATTGCCGCTCGCGATCGCGGGCTTAAGCGCCGGAACCTTCGTTGAGCGCTTACGCAAAGCAATGTCGCATCAAGCGACGGCTATCGCGAGCGGAACGATCATGCTCGCGCTTTCCGCTTTTTACTGGTGTCTGGCATGAACGCGCCGCTGCACCGTCGTTTTCTTCTCGCGTTGGTAACTCTGCTTCTCTGCGCCTGCCTCTTTCGCGATCAAGTATCCCAAGCGCTCGTCACGCGCGGCGACGACTATTTTCAAAAGGGTCGCCCCGCGCAGGCCCGCACCTATTACGCTCGCGCGCTCTTTTTCGACGAAGGCTCGACGCTTGCGGCGGATCGTTACGCCTTCTCCGGTTTTGAGTTACGTACGCCCGAAGCGATTGCCGACTCGATCGCCGTCGCTTCCAAAACGCTCGCGCGAGCGCCCGGCGACGCGACGCTGCTCCAAGACCGCGCCCTCCTCTACAATATCGAACGCCGCTACCCGCAAGCGCGCACGGACTTCACCCGCGCGGCGGAAATCACGCGCGATCCGCGTTGGTATCATCTCGCCGCATGGGCGGCGCTGCGCAGCGGCGATCCCGCGGGCGCGCGCCGCCTTTGGAAAGAAGAGTTGCAAACACGGGGTTCGCGCGATGACACCTGAAATTTGCGTCGCGTTGCTCGCGACGATCTCATGCGGATTCATCGATGCGCGCACGGGATTCATCCCCAACCGCATCACCTACCCCGCGTTGGGCGTTATTCTCGTCCTCGCCGCCTTGCTGCACAGGCTTGATTCCGCCGCACTCGGCGCGTTATGCGTCGGCGGAACGCTCGCCTTGCTCTATATGCTCACCCTCGGACGCGGAACGGGTTTGGGCGACGTAAAATTAGCCGCGTGCATCGGCGCGGGTTTCGGCCCTCATTGCGGCATGGTCGCACTCTTGTCCTCATTTATCGCAGGCGGCCTCTTCGGCGCGTGGCTCTTCTATGCCGGCCGCGCCGGACGCAAAACCCCCATCCGCTTCGGCCCGTTTCTCGCCGCGGGATCGCTCTTCGCGCTCGCCTTACAATTGCAGATGCTGCAATGACTCTAACCGCGCGATCTCTTCCGCTCGGCGTCGATATCGGCACGACGCGAATTCGCATCGCGCAAACGGAGCGCGATGAAGACGGCGTCATCCTTAAGAACGTGGCTGTTCTCGACCTCGAAGAGCCGGCCGACGGAGCGCACGACGAGCATTATCTGGGCACGCGCATAGCGCAAACTTTGCGCGAGCTGAACATCCGCGAACGACGCTGCATCGCCGCCGCAGGCGATCCCGACGCCCTGGTGCGCACCGTCTCCTTCCCGCCCATGAGCGCACGCGAACGCGAGCGAGCAGGCGCATTCGAAGCGTTACGCTACGTTGAATATCCGATCGAGGAAGCCGTAGTACGCAACATGCCCATAGATCCGACCAAGAGCCTCTACGCGTTGGGGATCATGCGCCGTACGAGGATGAATCGCATCCTACGAATCCTGCGCGTCGCGGGCTTGCACCCGACCGCTATTGATCACGAAGCGTACGCGCTGCAACGCGCGTTTCCGTACGCCGACGCGGTGCTTGACGCCGGCCGCACGATCTCACGCCTCTATGCATTCAACGGCAACCATGCGCCGCTCGGCATTCTGCTCGACGGAGGTTCGCACGCATTCACCCAAGCTATCGCGCGCAGCTTGCGCGTCGATATTCCCACTGCGGAACGTCGCAAACGCGCGATCGGCCTTTCCGGCGCGGGCGAAGGAGAGCTAAGTGCGTACGCGTCATCAGCTGGGCGCGGCTTTCTCGCCGCGCGCAATTGCGGAATGCCGGACATTCAACGTCTGATCCTCACCGGCAACGGCGCGCGTTTACCGGGATTGGCCGATCGCATCGAACGCGACACGGGTTGTTCCGCGGACGTTGCCTCGCATCTGGGCGTGGAACGAACGGCTTACCCGCGCGACATCGCGCGCGCGAGCGCCCCGGATTGGGCGCTGAGCGTAGGTTTGGCACTTTGGAGCGTACAGGAGCAAGCGGCTTAATGCGCTTTACCTTCTTACAACCGCCGCGACGATCGTTGCTCGATCGCCTAGGCGATATCGAAATCGATGCGCGCATGCGCCGAGCCCTCGCGATCTTGATCGTAACGATCGGCATCGTCGTGTTTGCCGAAGGCGTCGAGCAAATACGCCTTTCCCAAGCGCACGCTATGGAACGCGATAGAATCGCGCGCTTGCAAAACGATGAGCGGCGCATGGTCGATCTACGAACGGCCGCGGAGGTCGTCGCGAAACTTTCGTCTGCCGCCGCGAGCGTGCGCGCAACCCAACGTTCCGGCGATCGCGAAGCGGCGGAACTTTCCGAGATCGCCGCAAGCCTTCCAGACCATTTGTGGCTTTCCTCGATCCATGAAGACGCCGCCGGGATACTTCTGCGCGGCGGCGCGAAGAGTTACGCGCTCATCGGCGATGCGATGGAACGCCTCGCGCGCGGCCGTACTATGAACTCCCCGGTACTCATCTCATCCGGCGTACGCGATAACTTGCACCCCGACGTGCTGGAGTACGAAGTTCGCCTGCAAGAGCACGCGCAATGAGGGAAAACACGCGAGCCGTTCTTATCCTTTCCGTCTTAGCATCGTTCGCGGGCATCTTTTTTTGGATCATACCTGCGGAAAAAGCGATCGAAGCGACGAACGCGCGCGCAAACGCCGTACTGCAAAAATCGGTAACCGATGAACGCGCCCTTACCGACGAACCGCGCGTGCGTTTGCTCGCGCAACGTATTCGGGGCGATCTCAAGGACCTTCGCAACCGCTTCTCCGCGGGCGATACGAATCAAGCATTGCTCGGCGATTTGCAAACGGCGGCGGCGCGCAATCGTCTTACCGTCATCGGCCTGAAACCCGCCGTTATGGAAATCACGCCGCGGCAACCCGCGTCCGCGGATGCTCAAGCTTCCTCGAATCCCTTTGACGCGGCGCAACGGCAAGAGAGCGAGATATCCGTGCGGGGCTCCTATCGCGACATCCTTTCCTTTCTACGCAATCTTTCTCGCATGCCGACTCTCGCCCGTGTTCTCAACGTACAACTCGATCGTACGAACGCCGACGATATCGCAGCCCAAACGCCTTCCCTCGACGCGGCGATTGCGGTGCGAACGATCCGCCTCGACCGCACGATCATTCCATAAAGAAAGACGCTATGAATATCTTCCCCAATCGTCTCTCATTTTTCCTAACGGCAACAGGTATACTTTTAGGTATCGCCGGGTTGCTTCTTCCGGCAGCCTTCGGCGCCGCCGGCGCACAAACGCCCGCGCCGCCGGCGCAAATCATGCTGCCTGCGGCCGCGCCGCCTTCAACGACCGACCAAGAAGCGCAAAACGCGCCGATACCCGTCGTCGACCAACGCGATCCGTTCGTCCCGGACGCAATGAGCGCTCCGGCGGCAATACAGACGAACACGGTCGTCGCGCCCCAGCCGCAGACGGAAAATCTACCGCCGGAAGCGCAATCCAGTCCCGTTCCGGCAACCCCCGCAAGCAGCCCCGCGTCGGAGGCTCAGCACGACGACCTTACGGGCATCGTCGTCGGCGAGCATCCTTACGCGCTCGTCGCCGCGGGTGGGAAAACGCGCCTGCTCAGCATCGGCGACGCATTCCAAGGCCGCAAGATCGTGACCATCACCATGCGAGGCGTCGCTCTAGACAATCACACTATCGCTCATATCCCTCTTTTGGACCAATAACAATGAAACGCGTTGCCTCGTTCACTCTCGCCGCAATCCTAGCGCTCGCGACCATCGCGCCCCCTGTTCGCGCTACGCCGATTCAAGCTACGCCGGTTCAGGCTAAATCCAGCCGCATCTCCATCGACGTACGCGACGCCGACATCGTCGACGTCATCCGTCTATTGGCCACCCAGTCTAACTCCAGCATTCTCACCGACAACTCGGTCAAGCACGAAAAAGTCACGTTGCATCTGCACGATGTGACCTTCGATCAAGCGCTCGCGCTGCTCGCGCGCGCCTACGGTTTAGAAGTTCGTCACGAAAGCAACACCATGATCATCCGCGAGGACGTATCGGCGGCCTCCATTCATTTGCGGTATGCTCGAGCGAGCGACGTTGTCAAGCATCTCAAAGGCCTCTTACCGAGCAAAGAATATAGCGCGGACGATAAAAGCAATACCGTTCTCGTAACCGGAAGCAACGATGCAATCCAAACAGTCCGTTCATTGGTATCCTCAATAGACGTGCCGTCTCGGCAAGTGATGTTCGAGGTGCGCGTCGCCGACATCATCAAAAATAACGACAACTCCAACGTCGGCTTCGCTTTCGGCGGCTTGCAAAACACGAGTTCCGTTTCCAACGGATCGACGAACTCAAGTTCCTCGCAAACGCCCGCGCAATTCAACTATCAATTTACGCCGTTCATCGGAAAGACCATCGGCCTTTTTACTCAGCTCAACGCCCTGGTATCGCGCGGATCCGCTAAGGTCCTCGCGACGCCGCGCATCGCGACGCTCAACAATCAAGAGGCTTCAATCCTTATCGGCACGCAATACCCCGTCGTAACGACCACCGCAAACTCCGGGGGTTCGAACGTCAACATCACCTACATCGACATCGGCGTGAAGTTACGCGTCACGCCCACGATCGGCATCGACGGCAGCATCGTAGCCGATCTCCACCCTGAGGTCAGCACGATCGATTCGATCGTGCAATACGCAGGCGCGAGCGCTCCGCAAATATCGGACCGTCGCGTGGACGCGACGCTGCGCGTTCAAAAAGACGAAACGATCGTACTCGGCGGCCTCTTGCGCGATATCGACTCAACCACAATCAGCAAGCTCCCGTTCCTCGGCGACATACCCGTCTTCGGCGAAGTATTCAAAAACCGCCAAAACACCCGCTTCAAAGACGACGTAGTTTTCCTAATAACCCCGCACATCATCCAATAAACAAAGTACTAAAAGAGGTAAAGTAGGCAACGGCGTTCAACGTCCCACGGCCGCGCGGAGCCCGTCTGTGCATGCGAGCACGGCCGTGGGATGTTGAACGCCGTTGCCGGCAAGCGCCACAAGCATACGTGACATGCCTAACTCTTCGAAGGCGAGTCCCCCTGAAAATCATTCCTCCCATGCGTACCGTCGCAAAACGGCTTATTCGCCGAACCGCCGCAACGACATAGCGCAACAGCCTTCTTCCCAGCGGTATCAAGAAGATTCCCCTCCGCGTCCCGTAGTTCAATCGTTCCTTGCACAAGATACGGCCCGTTCGAACGCACCGTAATCGTCATATCAGGCATGTTTGGCTTTCCCTAAGGTTTCAAAGTAATGTCGAATGAACGCTTCATACGGCGAATCCGTCACGTCGAAATCCGCCTCGTCGATCCTGCGCAAAGCATCATCCGCCGTTTGCCCCGCTTTCTCAGCCGCGATGATCCCCGCGGCCACGGCGGCACGCGCCCCGGCATGACAATGAATGACCACAGGCCCGGTACTAGCGTCAACAGCCTGGCGAATCCGTTGGATGTGCTCGATCCTCAACGTTCCGCCGACAAAGCCTACCTCATGATACGCAAGACCGGCGGCCGCGGCCTTGGGCGCTTCGGGTTCATCCATCTCATCAGGCGAACGGACGTTGATCAACGTTTTAAAGCCGCGCTCGGCCAGGTGCTTGATCTCATCGTCTGTCGGTTGCCCGGCAACCGTAATCTCGCCGATGATCGCTTCGTTCTTCATACATTTTCACCATACGACACGCCCGAAAAGCCGCCTGTCGACACCATCATAATTCGGCCGGCGGATTCGCCTGCTGGGATGGGGCCGGCCGATCGGATTTGAGCAAGAAAACGGTGGGAATCGAGAACAAGAAAATAAACGCGCATATCCGAAATACGTAATTGTACGCGATGAGCATGGCATTCTGCGTGACCATGCCGTTGAGCTCAGAGAGAACCTGCGCGTGATTTCCCATTCCGCCGCCGAACATTCGAGCGATGTTCGGATTATTCAGCGCCACGCTCCCGGCCAGCGCCGCATGCGCGCTTTCCTCGCGCCATTGTTCGAGCAACTCTAAAACGGCAATGCCGATGCCTCCGCCGAGCTGACGAATCAACGTGTACAGTCCGCTCGCGTTGGGAAGGTCGGCGCGATCGACTGCAGCGAGCGTGGCGGTGGAAAGCGGCACGAAAATGAAGCCGAGCGCGAATCCTTGCAGGGCGCGGGGCCAAAAGACATCCCAATAACCCACGTATTGATTGAGCGAT
>Ga0182024_10023292_pt1 | contig 11101 bp, 6 predicted proteins | sample P32metaG_FD_120480 | JGI IMG/M metagenome (GOLD analysis project Ga0182024, IMG submission 120480) | Permafrost microbial communities from Stordalen Mire, Sweden - P3-2 metaG (Illumina Assembly) | ecosystem: Environmental > Terrestrial > Soil > Wetlands > Permafrost | place: Sweden: Stordalen... | reverse complement strand
GGATGCAGTTCAACCGCTCTTGGCGATACCACGAGGCTGCGCAGTTCCGACGATACTTTCGATGCTAGGCAACAAGTCTGTCGCCAGGCGACCCTTGTCCACACAGCCGTTGGCACCCGCCTGGATCGCACTGGGTAATAGCGAAACCGGATCGTGCTGGCTCAAGATCAAAATCTTCGCGTCGGCGAGTTCCTGGCGAACCGCACGCGCTACTTCCAAACCATTCATTCCTGGCATGCTAATGTCGAGCAGAATGACATCGGGACGAAGTTCGCGAGCCTTGCGGATTGCGTCGTTTCCATTTTCCGCGTCGCCGCATACTTCCCAATTTTCTTTGGACGCCAGAATATCAATCACGCCACGTCGGACACGCTCATTATCATCCACTACGAGAATTCGCATTGAAATCGCTTGCGCTCCAGAAACTCTTACCCAACGGATACGGGTTGGACTGCTGGGGTACGTTTCGAAAGATCAGTCTTAAGAACTGGAAGAGTGAAAGCGATAGTTGTGCCCTGGTCGTTGGACGCAATGTTCATGTCCCCGCCAAACTGCCGCACCCGTTCGCGCATTCCAGTGATTCCCACTCCGGAGCCCTTGGATTGAATGTCAGCCAGCCTTTCCGGCGATATGCCTTTTCCCTGGTCTTGCACTTCGAGAGAGACGTCTTCGCCTCGGCGCGCTATGCGAATGACTGCGCTCTTGCTGCCGCTGTGGCGATGAATGTTCGTCAGGCACTCCTGCACCAGGCGGAACATAACCAGTTCCATCTCGCGCGAGAGTCTGCCGAAGTCCTCGGGGACGGCGAGCTTGATATCCAAGCCGTTACGTTCTGAGAGCCCCTGTATATACCAGCGTACAGCTTCTGTCAGACCAGTCTCATCCAACAGCGGCGGATGCAAGAGATAGGACATCGTCCTTATTTCCTGAGTCAGTTGTTGCACCAGTTGCTGGCTGTCTTCCGCTTCCTTGACCAGAGTGAAACCATCCTGGCGCGCATGTTGCGCCACTCGGGAAAGATTCATGCCCAGAGCAGTTAAGATCTGGCCCGCGCTATCATGCAACTCACGAGCAATGCGGCGGCGTTCTTCATCCTGTACCTGCAACAATCGTACGGATAGGTCGCGCAATTGTTGGGACTGCCGTACGACATCAGCATTGCGGAATTCCAACTCCCGGGTGCGCTCGCGCACTTCCGCGTCCAATGTTTCTGCCAGATTTTTATAATTTTCCTCGGCGCGTTTAAGCTCGGTGATATCCACCCCAGTGGGGTGCAGAAAGAGTATTTGCCCTTCGTGGTCTCGAATTGGATAAAGCGCAAAATCCACGATGTGCTCACTACCATCCGCCCAGGAATAGCGGAGCGTCTCCCTGTAAGGAACGCCTTTTGCGACTTGCGGTGTCGCGGCGCGAATTTTTTCCCGCGACTCTTGGAAAATTCTCCACCATCCGCACTCCCAGAAGGGCCGCCCTAGAACTTCTTCAGCGCGATAACCGCATGCATCCAGGCACAAGCGATTCGCATCGATGACCGTGCCGTCGAGGGTCATGATTCCGGCGAACACTGTTGTTTGCTCAAATACAGCGCGGAATTTTGCATTAGCGGCGACCGCCTCGGCGGTCATTTGCCGCTCCCGTTCCTCGATCCGTTTTCGCTCGGTGATATCGAGCGTAAGGCCGTCGAAGCGCGTCGGCTGGCCCGATACGTCGTAAAACGTTCGGCCAATTGCCCGGATCCATTTCTGCCGCCCGTCGGGCGCAACCGTCCGGTACTCGATGTTATAAGGAATATCGTTCGCGGTGCTATCCTCAATGGCCTGTCGGGTGCGTTCGCGGTCATCTGGATGCAAACGCTCGTAGAATGTATCGATTGTTACCTCAGCATTCGAAGGCAACCAAAAATGTTCTTTGACCTTGTGATCCCAGATGAGCTTGTCAAAAGGAAGATCGCAGAACCAGAAGCCAACCTGCGATGCTTCGGCAACCAGATCAAAACGCTCGCGCTGCTTGCGCTCCAACTCTTCAGCTTGTTTTCGCGGAGTGATGTCGAGCACGGTGCCCAGCATGCGCCGCGGCGAGCGTTTGGCGTCGCATTCAAGATGACCGGTGAGTTCGACCCAGCCGACGCCGCCACCTTTTCGGCGAATGCGCCCCTGAAAAAAGAAGCGCGATCCGGTTTGTAGAGTGTGGGAAAGTGCCTGCTCGAATGCCGGTAAATCTGCCTGGTGGACGAATTTTGTCTTGAACTCCTCTGCGGAGATTGGACCTTCCTCAGCGGTTCGCCCGAATATTTCATACGGTCTGTCGTTTTCCCATGCCACGCGGTCCTGATCGAAATGCCACATCCAGATGCCAAGTTCCGCGGCTTCACTCGCGAGCCTGAGCCGTTGCTCGGATTCTTTGATCGCTTCGCGCGCGCGCACGATATGAGAAATGTCACGGAAGTAACAGACCACGCCATGACGCCCGTCCGGAAGCGGAATGCGGTTGATCTGCCATTCAAAACACTGGAGCGCTCCGTTATCACGCCGACGTTGGATTCGCTCGGCGGCAAAGTAAGGTTCCCCTGTCTGCAGCGTGTGACGGAATTGTCCGACCACTTCATCTGCGTATGCCTTTGGCCAACGACTGCGAGTCAGTTCGTCGAAGTCGCGCCCGATCACGTCTTGGTCGTTTTCATAAACGGCAAGCGCCGTGGGATTGACCTCACGGATTCGGAAGTCGGCATCGACCAGGTAAACGCCGAGCGGAGCCTCGTTGAGCAGAGTCTCGAACTGTGCGGTGCGTTGGCGCAGAATCTCTCCAGCCTCTTTGCGCAGGCGCGCCATCTGCAAATGGGTTTGCACGCGGGCCAGAAGTTCGCGGGCGCTGAAAGGCTTGATGAGATAATCATCCGCGCCGTGCTGCATGCCTTCGACGCGCGATTCTTCACCGGCGCGCGCGGAAAGTAGAATGATCGGAATGGTTCTGGTTTCGGAATCCGCGCGCAGCGCATGCAGCAATCCAAAGCCATCGAGGTTGGGCATCATCACATCGCTCAACACCACGTCCGGCGCCCGTTGCCGTGCGGACGCGAGTGCAGCCTCGCCATCTGGAACGGCTTCTACTTCATAGCGTTCGGAGAGCAGGCGCACGAGATATTGACGCATGTCGGCGTTATCGTCGGCTACCAGGATGCGCGGACGTTTCTCGGTTGTCTCGATTCCCGTGGAATCAGGAGGACAAGCAATTGGAATACGTTCGTCGTCAGGAAGGACTTCATCTGAGTCGTCGAAGTGCTCGTTCTCAGGCAGCCAGCGAAGCGCCTCCTGCACAAATGGGGCGGCGCCTACGGCCGTGGTGGCCAGGGTGCGGGTTCCACCAATCCTGTCAGCGGGCAAGTGTGCGCTGCCCAGCGGCACGCTCACAATAAAAGCGCTGCCCGTTCCCGCCACGCTTTCTACGCGCACTGATCCGCCGTGAAGCTTGACCAGTTCCTGAACCAGCGCCAAGCCGATTCCGCTGCCCTCGTGAGTGCGGCTGCGGGTGTTCTCGATGCGATGGAAGCGGTCGAAAAGCCGTGGGAGTTCGTTAGCGGGAATACCCACTCCGGTGTCTCTAACCCGTAATTCGACGTTGCTCCCAGCCTCAACCAGCGCTACTGTTATCGTGCCTTCGAAGGTGAATTTGAAGGCGTTCGAAATGAGATTGAGAACAATCTTTTCCCACATGTTGCGGTCGATGTAAACCGGTTGCGACAACGTGGGACAATCCAGTTCCAGCCGCAGTCCGGCTTTCTCCGTGGCGGAACGGAATACGCTCGCCAGTTCTACGGTGAAAGCCGCCAGGTTGGTTGGTTGAAATACGGCCTGCATCCGGCCGGCTTCGATGCGGGAGAAATCCAGCAAAGTATTTACCAGGCGCAGCAGCCGGGTTCCGTTACGATTGACCAGTTCGAGCTGGCTCTTGGCTGAAGGAGACAGGCCGGTGTAGCTTTTTGCCAGTAAATCTTCCACCGGCCCCAGCATCAGGGTTAACGGAGTGCGAAACTCGTGGCTGACATTGCTGAAGAAAGCTGTCTTGGCGCGGTCAATTTCGGCCAAGGCCTCCAGTCGCTTCCGCTCTTCCTCGGCCGCACGCACGTTCTGAATGGCCGTTGCGATCTGGCTCGCGATCAGATCATAAAATGTGCGGTACTCCGCATCGAGTCTGCGCGTAGGATTTACGCCGGCAACTAAAATCCCCAGTGGCCGATCGTCACCTCGCGAAGTAACTGACAGGACCATCGCAGCGGAAATAGCCTGCTGCGCCGGCCCCGGAGGTAGACCTGAAATGTTTCCGACGTCGACCACCAGAGACTGGCCACTATTCACGACTTGGGCTATCGGCCACAAAGATGAGCGTTGGTTCGCGCTGGTGAGATCAATGGTGAGCGGAGCGCGGGTGAGCATCTCAGGAGGAAGTCCGCAGGTCTGTTCCTGGCTGGCCGTCTTGCCATCTTCGTCAACCAGATAAAGAAAGGCGAAAGGTACATCGTCCGGATTCCTCGATAAGGTGGCACCTACAGAGGCACAAGCCTCTGCGGTCGTTTTTTGGGTCAACGCGCCCGCCGAGAGCTCCGACAGCGTGCGCAGGCGCCGTGCATTGATGACTTTTGGAGTGACTTCAGTGGAAGGGCAAAACAGCCCGCCGACTTTTCCAGTCTCATCATGAATCGGACTGTACGAGAACGAGTAGTAGGTTTCTTCCAGAAAATTTCCGCGATTCATGAAGAGACGAACGTCATCGACAAACGATGCTTCGCCTTTCTGGAAGACCTTGTCAGCCAGAGGACCGCAGACATCCCAAATCTCCGCCCATACTTCCGAGGCCGGCCTGCCTAATGCCCAAGGGTGCTTGCTTAGACTCAAGACCTGGATATACGCGTCGTTGTAGAGGAAAGCCGCATCTTTACCCCAGCCGATCCACATGGGGTGCTGCGAACTGAGGATCAAATTGACCGAGGTTTTCAGACTTTGCGGCCAGCTCTGGATCGGACCGAGTGACGTCTGTGACCAATCGTGTTCCCGGATTAAGCGGCCTAACGCTCCGCCTCCGGCCAACCACATTGTTTCGGAGCTGTGGCTGCTTGTCTTTGGCGACGAGTGCCTGGCGGAGCCGCTTCCGTCTATTCGATCGAGCGTGGGAAATAGATCTCGAGCGATCTGGTTCTTCGCAACATACGCCGCAGCATCCACTTCACGAACCTGATGTTGCACGATGGCTGGGTCATTCTGGCTGACGATAATTACTTTGACTTCGGGCAATTCTTTACGCAAAATACGCGTTGCCTCAAGCCCATTCATCCGAGGCATCAAGATATCCATCAGCACAACATCAGGCCTCATCGCCTTGGCTTTTTCGATTGCATCCAGTCCATCAACCGCTTCGCCACAGATCGTCCATCCTGGGCGGGAAGAGATAAGAGACCGCAGGCTCTTTCTTACGATCTCGTTATCGTCAACGATGAGTATTTGACGTGATGTCATTCTTAATGTGTGCGCCAGAACGGTCTCGTTACGAAGTTTGCCGCCATTGAGAGCAAAATCAAAGGCCTCCTACAGAGGAAGCGCTCACCGCATATTGGCGTTTGGCGATGATATTTGGCAGGCGAACAGCCATGATATAAGGTGATTCCTGTAGAGATCCCCGGATGGGAGTTTTTCGTTCCCAGAATGAGAGCTGAGTAACAGATCGAATGTGCTTCCGTGAACAGCGCCCGCCAACTTCGACTCTGTGTATGACCAAACTGCTTCAGGCATGGATGAGGTGCTTTCCATGGAGTCCAGCTTCCCACCTCAACGCTGAACACGCTCGCGAGTCAGGGCAGGCGGTTACCTCAGTAACCTTCGAACCTCACCGTCTACGTCCCTCCGTAATTAGTGATTACAAATCTTCACAACTAAACTTCGATGCGGGAGTTTAGTTCTGACATGATCAAAAAACTCACGAAGTCGCTCTTAGTCCTGGCAGCGGGTGGTCTGATGTTGGTCGGCGCCGCCTCTGCGCAAACCCAAGACAGCAACACATCCGGCGCGGGACCGGGTCAAGTCGACCCCGGTCACCCTCGCGTTAACGAGGTCAATGCCCGCGAGACGAATCAGCAGGATCGCATCGCGAATGGCGTGAAGGATGGCACCATGACGCCGGGACAAACTTCTCGTATTGAAAATCGCGAACAGAATATCGAGAACCGGCAAAAGGCTGATATGGCCGCTCATAACGGTCACTTGACCAAAGGCGAGCAGAAACAGCTCAATAGGGAACAGAACCGCACGAGCAAACAAATCTACAAAGACAAACATGATGGCAAATAGTTTCGGAGTCTGACTTCCCGAATTCAGGACAAGAGCCGCGGCTGACCGCGGCTTTTTCGCTTTCCCGAACACGCTCCATGCCTTGCGTTCCTGCCGGACTAACTTGTCTATAATGGCGGGGCAGTCGTGCCCTTGGCCTGTGCGTGACCAATTAAGTGCTCCGTGCCGTCTGGGATCCCGTGGCAGCGAAGAAGTATTACTTGACCCTATGAATATGAAACTTGGATTGGAAGTTGCCAGCCTGACCGACGTCGGCTGCCAGCGCGAGAACAATGAAGATTCCAACCTCTATTGGGAGCCGGCGGATAACGAAGAACTCTTGCGCAAGGGAAGATTGGCAGTAATTGCCGATGGCATGGGTGGGTACGAGGGCGGCCAGGAGGCCAGCCGGCTGGCGGTGGAGACAGTTCGTGAAGTTTATGACAATTTCGTCGGGGACGATCCTCATGCCGCTCTGATCGAGGCCTTTGCCCGGGCCCACGAAAGAATTCAAGCTTATGCTGGACAGCATCCCGGGCTTCACGGCATGGGCACCACTTGCACAGCGCTGGTAATCCGCGACCGCCAGCTGTATTTTGCCCATGTTGGAGATAGCCGTCTTTATCTGGTTCGCGGTGCGAGCATCGCACGCTTGACGCGCGACCACTCGTATGTTGGCCGCCTGGTGGAAACTGGCATTGTGCGCGCCGAGGATGCTGAGCGGCATCCGCAGCGCCACATCCTTACTGCCGCTCTGGGAGCGGGAATCGAAGTGACCGTGCAGAGCGCGGAGCAGGGGATGGCCCTGCAGGACTGCGACAATCTTCTTCTCTGTACTGACGGTTTGTGGGGCGTGGTGAGCGATGAAGAGTTGGAGACTGCGGTGAAAGGCAATACTCCGGCTGGGTGCTGCTCCACCCTGGTGAAGTTGGCTTTGCAACGCGGCGGCCCAGACAACATTACGGTGCAGGTACTGCGGGTTTTGCCCGAGCCCGAATTCTGAGATGATCCCTGCCAAGTGAGGAACACTTTTGTTCTTCGGACTGCAATTCGCTGCACATCCTATTGCATATTTCCGGGACGCCGATTCTGTAAATCGCTGAAAATAACTTGCTTGGCATTTCTTCGTGCAGCGCAGGGATGGTTCCCTAATTGCAAACGGTAGTGCGATAAAGTCTATTGGGAAGATAGACTTTATGGCATAATGGGCGCGCTATGAAAATATCGCAGAAGGGGCTGTACGCTTTACAGGCCATGATGATGCTGGCACGCCGGCACCATCAGGGCGCGATAAAAATCCGCGAGATTGCCTACGAAGAGAATCTTCCGGAAAAGTTTTTGGAACTTATTCTGCTCGAACTGAAAAATGCGCGTATGGTCGAGAGCGTGCGAGGAGCTAAGGGCGGATATCAGTTGCGGCGCGCGCCCTCGGACATTCGAATTAGCGAGATTATCCGGTTGATCGATGGCCCTCTGGCTCCCTTTGGCGATGCCGAGCAGTTGCGCACGCTGATCGATCGCGACCTGCCGCACCGTGCTCTTTACCAGTTATTTCTCGACGTTCGCGATGCCGCTGCCAATATCCTGGAAAATACGACATTGGCCGACCTTATTGCCGATCCAGGGTCGCGCGCAACCAAAGGCAAGCGCTCGGCCAAGCGGAAGGAAAAGGGCAGCGTTCTGCCCATGATCGTCGGAGGACGCAAGAGTGAGTAACAACTTTTGATAGCCTGAATTAGTCCGGTCCGCCGCAGAAAAATTATCCTCGCAATTAATGGTTTGTTAATAAAGAGGGAATAAAGTTTTGGTCATAAAGTCTACTAAGTCGATGGTTATAATTACTAAACTTTGGTATTAACTGAATCAATGTCGATCTCCAGGGGTCGATCGTTCGGAAGGGTTTGTAGTTCGCTCAGGTAAAACGTTGTTCCAATCAAACTCAAAAGGAGAGGATTACAAGTTCCATGAAACCAAACAGGATGTTGATCGTCACTGCCATTGCGCTCGCAGCTTTGGCCGCGGGCGCGTGGGCAGAGAACCCGCCGTCGGCTGCGTCAGCCGCACAAGATGCGGCCGCCGCACCGGCACCGTCTACCGTCACTGCGGCGGATCTCCAAGCCCTGAAAGACGCTCTGGCCGCGCAGCAACTACAAATCGATAGACTCACACAGCAACTGCAGAAGCAGCAGGATCAACAAGCTGCGGCGGAAGCTGCGAGCCAGTCCGATACGCGACCTGCTCCGCAGCAACAGGTCGCGGCAGTAAATAGTGTCGCAGTTCCGCAGAATGACGCGCCGAGTTCCGGTCTCAACCTGCAAGACACGCCATCGCGGACCACTTCGAACCCATTGGAGAGCCCCGTCATCTCCATTCGCTTCAAAGGGATCACCATTACGCCGGGAGGGTTCGCGGAAGCTGCATTCGTCCGGCGGTCACGTGAACTGGCAGCTGATCTGACAACGCCCTTCAATTCGCTGACCATGCCGGGCGCTTCGCAGAGCCAGTTGTCGGAGTTCTTCGGTTCCGCCCGCCAGTCTCGGCCTACTGTGTACGTCGATGGACGTGTGAAGAATGTCGAGCTCTCCAGCTATATCTCCGGTGACTTTCTCTCGGCCGGGGTCACTTCTACCGCGACTCAAACGAATAGCTACACTTTCCGCCTGAGGCAAGCATGGGGCCAGGCGAAGTTTGATAACGGGTGGAGCTTTCTCGGCGGGCAGATGTGGAGTCTTGTAACCGAGAATAAAGCCTCCATAGCCCCCAGCGACGACTTGGGTAAAACCAACGATGCTCGCCCCATGACGATCGACCCTGGGTATAACGTCGGCTTCACTTTCGCCCGCCAGTACGGGATACGCCTGACCAAAAACGTCGGCGATAAAGTAGCGTTCGCTGTCGCCATGGAGAACGCGCAAGGCACGCTCACCACCCACGGAAATGGAGATAACTTCCTGCTGGGAGAAGCCGGCGCAAGCAATACCTACAACACGACTGCCAACTACACGGCCAACCCTGCGCCCGATATCATAGCGAAGATCGCTTTCGATCCCGGCTTTGGGCACTACGAAGTTTTCGGACTCGCAGATCGATTCACGGACCGAATATTCCCCTGCGGTGAAGTGGCCAGCAGCACCACTGTCTGCAATGACATCGCCGGACCCAACGCTCTCGGAGCCTACAACGCTTCGAAAGAAGGTGGCGGTTTCGGCGCCAATGCCCGCTGGTACTTTGACAACAAGCACATCGTTTTCGGCTTGCATGCTTTCGGAGGCAATGGAGTCGGCCGTTACGGCGCGGCGCAACTCTCCGATCTTTCCATTCATGCTAACGGCACTCTGGATCTGATCAGGGGTTATCAGGGCTTAAGCACGCTGGAATGGCATGGCAAGAAGCTCGATGTTTATCTCTACACCGGAGCGGAATATGCCAGCCGCGCGGCTGACTTCGACCCTCTCACGAAAAAGCCCGTTGGCTACGGGTCTCCCCTCTTTAGCAATGCGGGTTGCTATACCGAATTGCCTCCTGCCGTGGATACAGGTTTTACTCCCACTTCGCTTGGCAGTTGCACGTCCGACACGCGGGCAGTCATCGAGGGAACGGCGGGATTCTGGTACCGCTTTTACAACGGTCCCAGAGGAAGATTTCAGTTCGGTACGCAATATTCGTACGTGACTCGTCAGACCTGGTCTGGCGTGGGCCCGTCAGGCCCTGGGGCGGCTGGCGTAACGCCAGAAGGACTGGACGGAATGGTCTTCACCTCGTTCCGTTACTACTTGCCGTAGCGCTCAAACGGTCCCGCGTCGGCATCCCGCGCGGGACCGTTCGCGGGACCGTTACGGTTCGACGCATGCTCAACTTTTCAAAGGGCGTCTTCCCTTCGGATACGTCGGTCCGGTTTTGGCTACCCTCCTTTTTCTGGTGGCGGTGTTAACTTGGTTTCCGGAAGCTGGGAACACGCATTTCAGCATTCGTATTCCTGTACCCTTTGAGGCTATATTTCTAAGTATGCACTCCAGACGTGAATTCTTTAAGCAGATGTCTCTGGCAGCGCTGGCGGCCGGATCGGCGCCGTCCATGTTGAGCTGGGCTTTGCCGCAGGGACAACAGATCCCGTTCCCGGGCGAAGATGGCATGATTCTCCGCTCATTCCGCTTCGTCGATCTCGAGAGCCCGGTCGAGTATTTCAATACCTGGCTTACACCGGTGCCGCACTTCTTTGTGCGCAATCACATGCACGAACCCAGTGAACTTGACGCTGAGGGGTGGCGTCTGTCAATCGGCGGGGAAGTGGAGAAACCGCTCACGCTGAGTCTCGCCGAGCTTTCGAAGATGGAGGCACACTCAGTGGTCAACACACTCGAGTGCGCGGGCAATGGACGCACTTTGTACCGCCCGCAGGTCCCCGGGATTCAGTGGGGGAAGGGAGCGGTTGGCACCGCACGTTTTTCCGGGCCGCGGCTGCGCGATGTTTTGCGGCGCGCGGGAGTGAAAGCAACGGGCAAAGACGTGATGTTCCGCGGCCTAGATGAAGTGCCCGGCAAAGTGCCGCCATTCATTCGCAGCATCCCGATCGAGAAGGCGCTCGACGCCGATACGATTATCGCTACGCGCATGAATGGGTCTCCGCTTACCAGGCATCACGGCTTTCCCGCGCGGGCTCTTGTTCCAGGATGGATCGGCGCAGCTTCTTGCAAGTGGATCACAGAAATTAAAGTGCTCGAAGCGGAGTTCGTGGGCAATTTTATGAGTCCCGGTTATAGTCTGCCGAACCATGCAGTAAAGCCCGG
>Ga0182024_10023291_pt1 | contig 11101 bp, 10 predicted proteins | sample P32metaG_FD_120480 | JGI IMG/M metagenome (GOLD analysis project Ga0182024, IMG submission 120480) | Permafrost microbial communities from Stordalen Mire, Sweden - P3-2 metaG (Illumina Assembly) | ecosystem: Environmental > Terrestrial > Soil > Wetlands > Permafrost | place: Sweden: Stordalen... | reverse complement strand
CACGTCGCTCGCCTTGACGTCGGCGAGGATCGGCGCGCCGGGGTGCCGCTTCAGGACATCGCGCGCCAGCACGATCATCAGCTGGTCACCCCACAGAATGCGGCCCGTGGAGTCGACGACGCCGATCCGGTCGCCGTCGCCGTCGAAGGCGATGCCGAGATCGCAGTGGCGCCGCGCGACCTCGTCCTGCAGCTGGACAAGGTTCTCGGGGACGGTCGGGTCGGGATGGTGCGCCGGAAAACGCCCGTCGATCGCCGCGTTGATCAGGTGATGCGTGCCGGGGATAAGCCGCGTCAGCCGGGTGACGATGTCGCCGGTCGCGCCGTTGCCCGGGTCCCAGGCGACGGTGAGCGGCTGCCCCTCGTCAAAATCGCGGGCGATCCGGGCGATGTAGTCATCGGCGATCGCGTGCTCCTCGACCCGGCCGCGCGGGCCGGCGGGGGCGCCGAGCGCGAGCGCGGTTCGGCCCAGCGCCTGGATCGCATCGGCATAGAACGGTTTGCCGCCGACGACCATCTTGAAGCCGTTATGGTCGGGCGGGTTGTGCGAGCCGGTCACCATGATTCCGGCATCGACGGGAAGCGTCGCCGCAGCGAAATAAAGCATCGGCGTCGGGCCACGGCCGATCCGCACGACATCCGCTCCGCCGCCGGTGAGCCCCTCGACCAGCGCGGCTTCGAGCTCGGGCGAGGTCAGCCTGCCGTCATAGCCGACCGCCACGCGGCGGCCTCCACTCTTCGCCACGGTCGCGGCGAAGGCGCGGCCGAGCGCCTCGGCATCGGCGGCGAAGAGCGTGGTCCCCACGATGCCGCGGATATCGTATTCCCGCAGGATCGCCGGATCGAAACGGTGCGGCATTCCCACCGTCAGCAATAATTCTTCAGGATCTGGCGCAATCCGGCGCCGAGCTCCGGGTGATCGAGCCCCAGCGCGATATTGGCTTCGAGATAGCCGAGCTTGTCGCCGCAACCAAAGCGCCGTCCCGCCGCGCGGAAACCGTGAAAATCCTGGCCGTCGGCGATCAGCGCGGCAAGCCCGTCGGTCAGCTGGATCTCGTTGCCGCTGCCCGGCTTCATGTTTTCGAGGTGGCCGAACACCTCGGGCTGGATAATGTAGCGGCCGATGATCGTCAGGTTCGACGGCGCCTCCGCCGGTTTGGGCTTTTCGACGACACCCTTGGCGCGCACCAGCCTGCCCTTGTCCTCGACGATGTCGAGCACCCGGTAGCGGCTGGTCTGGTCGCGCGGCACCTCGACGATTTCGACGATATTGCCGCCGGTCTGGGCATAGGCATCGACCATCTGCTTGAGGCAAGGCGGGTCGCAGACCATCAAATCGTCGACCAGCAGCACCGCGAACGGTTCGTCGCCGACGAGATGGCGCGCACACCATACCGCGTGGCCGAGGCCCAAGGGCCGCTGCTGGCGCGTATAGGCGACATGGCCCGGCGCCGGCAGCCAGGACTGCAGCTCGGCCAGAAGCTGGTCGTTGCCGCGCTCGCGGAGCGTCGCCTCCATTTCGTAGGCGATGTCGAAATGGTCTTCGATCGCGCTCTTGCCGCGGCCGGTGACGAAATAGAACTGTTCGATGCCGGCGGCCTTCGCTTCTTCAAACGCATATTGGATCAGCGGCTTGTCGACGACGGCCAGCATTTCCTTCGGCATCGCCTTGGTCGCCGGCAGGATGCGCGTGCCGAGCCCGGCCACGGGAAACACCGCCTTGCGCACGGGTGGGTGCATGGTCCTCCTTGCTGTCGCGCCAGTGCAGCGTGGCGACATTAGGCTAATAACGCAGAACGGACCGCAACGCTTCCGCGGCGCGCGCGATCATCGGGCGAGAGCGCTACCTTCGGGTTAATGCTTCAACAGCATATCGCGTGCCGCGTTGATTTTGGTCGCGAGATAATCGGTGCCACCATGATCGGGGTGGAGTTGCATCATCAGCCGGTGGTGCGCCGCCTTGATCGCCGCCGCGTCGGCATCGGGGGCAAGACCGAGAATTTCGTAGGCTTCCGCGACAGTCATTTCGCCGTCGCCGCGTGGCGGCGGTTGATGTCCCTGCCCGGCCTGGCCGGCGCCGAATTCGTCGCGCCATTCCGGGTGGGCGCGATCGAGATAGGCCTCGACGAGGCGCGCGCTCTCCTCATCGGCGGCGCGGCATTCACGCAACAGGACGAGGAGATCGGCGTGCATCATCTCCTCGAGCCGCATCCCGGTAAAGCTGCCCGCGAGCACGGTGCCGGTCATCGCGCCGGTGTCGTGGTCAAGCCTCATGCGCAGATAGGGCGTCGAGACGTCGGAGCTTGCCCCGCCGCCGCTGGCGCCGCGAACCCCGGCGAACAGCGAGCGAATACGCCGCCAATAGGGAAACACCATCGCCAGCGGGAGCCAGATAAAGGCGAACCGCTCGGAGAGCAGCAGATAGAGCAACAGCAGGACCGCCGCGCCGATCGCGGTCCATTTGAGCGCGCGCGCCAGCTTCGCCGGGTCGGCGTTGACGAAGAGATAGACCAGCAGCAACAGCCCGGAGAGAAGCGCGACGCCGCCGACGAGCGCGAGCATCGCTGGCCGTCAGATCATCTCAATCGTCACTCCCGCGAAGGCGGGAATCCAGGGCGAGCGACGAAAAACCGCCCTGGACTCCCGCCTTCGCGGGAGTGACGAAAGAAAAACTGGCGACCTGCTCAAAGTTCGGCTCAGCCTTTGAGCTGCGCGGTCAGCAGCCGGATCTCGCCGCCCTTTTTCGCGCTGTAATCGGCGAGCGCGCGATAGCCGCCGGCGGCGTAGACCGCGACGGCGGCGAGCAACTCCTTCAACCGGTCGGCGCTCGCCAGGTCGAAGCTCAGATAGGCGCCGCGCGACAATTTCGCGATCTGGCGGAACGCCGCGCCGGCCACCGCGTCGCCGCCCTCGTGAAAGATAAAGATCGGCGTACCGAGCAACCCGAGCTCGCCGGCGAGCTTGCACAGCCGGTCGACATTCTCCTCCATCGCGTCCCCGACAAAAATGAGCGCGTGGACGCGCTGCTTCTTGGTCTCGGCGATGGCGTGTTCCAGCACGCGCTCGATCTGCGTCTCGCCGCCGATGCACGAGACGGCGCGCATCGCGCGGTGCAATTCGGCCCCGTTGCGCATCCAACGGCTTGCCTTGCACTCGGTGAAGCCACGATAGAACACCAGCCGGACATCGAGCCCGCCCAGCGCCGCCGTCGCCTCGAACATCTCGCCCTGGATGCGGCAGGCGCGGTCCCAGCTCGGCTCGCGGCTGGCGGTGGCATCGAGCGCGAAGATCAGCCGGCCGCGCCCGCCGCCCGGCCGCACCGCCGGTGCGCGGTTGAGATCGCGCAGAAACGCGTCGACATCGGCCGAGGATGACGTCGCTGGCAGCCGGTCCTTATCCGCGCTCATGATCAGGCCGGGCGCAGCCAGACCGAGGTGTCGTGGTACACCGCGCCGCCCTGCGGCGGGCCCGGCTCGGCGCTGGTCAACAAATTGATGCCGATGCCTTCCTCGAAGGCGGCGTTTGGCCATACCCCCTCGACGATCACGACGCGCTTCTGCAGCCCATCGAACGCGCGAGCATGGACGACGACGCTGCCCTTGTCGTTGCCGATGCGGACGCGGTCGCCGTCGGCGAGGCCGAGTCCCGTAAGCGCCTCGGGATGGACCAGCACCGAGGGCCGGCCCTCGCGCGCGACGCCGCTCGGCGTGTTGTTGAAGCTGGTGTTGAGGAACGAGCGCGATGGCGCCGGCACCATGCGGAACGGCCGGTCGGGGCCGCCCTCGTCGATGATCGCGACGTGATCGGGCAATTCCGGGAGCGCGGCGAGGCCGCGGCCACCCATCGGCCCCGTCATCGACGCCCAATTGGCGCGAAAGTGGAATTTCTTGTCGAGATGGCCGAACCCGTCGAGGAAATGCGCGGTCTCGAAGGGTTGCGCGCAATCGAGCCAGGTACCCTCGACAAACTCTTCGGGTCCGGGAAGGCCGCTCGCGGCCAAGGTCGCGGCGATGATCTCATAGGCGCTCATCCTGAAGCCGCGATGCTCGGCGCCAAGCCGCTCGGCGAGGCCGCAATGCACGTCGTGGTTCGAGCGGCACTCGGCATAGGGCGGCACCACCGCCCGGTGCATCTGCAGGAAGGTGTGGGCGCCGGCGGTGTAGATGTCGTCGTGCTCGAGAAACGTCGTCGCCGGCAGCACGATATCCGCCATCGCCGCAGTCTCGGTCATGAACTGCTCGTGCACGCAGACGAAGAGGTCGTCGCGGGCGAAGCCCCGGTGCACCAGGCCCGATTCCGGCGAGACCACCATCGGGTTGGTGTTCTGGATCAGCAGCGCCGTGACCGGCGGGCCGTCGCCGATGTCGCGCTTGTCGCCACAGAGGATCGGCCCGATGCGCGACTGGTCGAGGATGCGGGTCGAATGATCGATCAAATCCGCGCCTTCGATCAGACGCCGGTCGACGCGGACGAGCCCATGGTTCGATTGCAGCGCGCCGCCGCCCTCGTACTGCCACGCGCCGGTGACCACCGGCAAGCAGGTGACCGCGAACAAATTGGCCGCGCCGTTGCGCTGGCGCGAGAAGCCGTAGCCGATGCGCAGATAGGCGCGTTTGGTGCGGCCGTAGAGCCGGGCGAATTCCGTGATCTCGGCTTCGCTGAGCCCGGTGATGCCGGCGGCCCAAGCCGGGTCGCGCGTTTCAAGATGCGCCTCGAGCCCGTGGGGGTCGTCGCTGTAGCGCGCCAGATAGGCGCGGTCGGCGTAGCCCTCCTTGAACAGCACATGCATCACCGCGCAGGCGAGCGCGCCGTCAGTGCCGGGCAGCGGCGCCAGGTGCAAATCCGCGGCCTCGGCGGTGCCGGTGCGGTACGGGTCGACGACGACGAGCTTGGCGCCGCGCTCCTTGCGCGCCTTGGCGATGTGGATCATCACGTTGACCTGGGTCGAGACCGGGTTGCCGCCCCAGACGACGATTAGGTCGGATTTCGCCATCTCGCGACCGTCGACGCCGCGCTTGGTGCCGACCCCGACCAGCCAGCCGGCATCGGTCAGCGCGTTGCAGATCGTAGAATGCTGCCGCGAATAGCGCATCGCATGCCGCAAGCGCTGCAGCCCGTCACGCTGCACCAGCCCCATCGTGCCCGAATAATAATGCGGCCATACCGCTTGCGACCCGTGGCGCTGGGCGGCGCGGGTGAACCCCTCGGCGACGAGGTCGAGCGCGTCGTCCCACGAGATCGGCTGAAAGGCGGCACGGCCGACGCCTTTGTCGCCGACCCGGCGCAGCGGCACCGACAGGCGTTCGGAGTGGTACTGCCGCTCGGCATAGCGCGCGACTTTGGCGCAGACGACACCGTCAGTGTAGCCCTGCGCCCGCGCACCGCGGATACGGCCGATGCGGTCGCCGTCGATCCGCTCGACCTCGAGCGCACAGGCGCTCGGGCAATCGTGCGGGCAGACGCTGAAGACGGTGTCGAGCGGCAAATGCGTGCTCCGGCGCGCGGTTTGCGGCAGGATATCAGGGTTGGCGGCGCCCGGTCGATATCGCGCCGCTTCAGGAGATGGTGATGAGTTTCTCGCTGACCGAAGAACAGCTCGAAATCCGCGACGCGGTGGCGCGGCTTTGTACCCGGTTCGATGATGCCTATTGGCTGAAAAAGGATACCGACGGCGGCTTCCCGCACGAATTCCACCAGGCGATGGCCGAGGGCGGCTGGCTCGGCGTGGCGATGCCGGAGGAATTCGGCGGCAGCGGGCTCGGCATCACCGAGGCGGCGGTCGTCATGCAGGCGGTGGCGCAGTCGGGCGCCGGGTTTTCCGGAGCCTCGGCGGTGCACATGAATATTTTCGGCCTGCATCCGGTCGTCGTCTTCGGCACCAAGGAGCAGCAGCGCCGCTTTCTGCCGCCGCTGATCGCCGGCAAGGAAAAAGCCTGCTTTGCCGTCACCGAGCCCGATGTCGGGCTCGACACGACCCGGATCAAGACGCGCGCGGTCAAGGACGGCAACGGCTACGTCATCACCGGCCGCAAGATCTGGACGTCGACCGCCCAGGTCACCGAGAAGATGCTGATTCTCACCCGCACCACCGCGTTCGAGGATTCCGCGCGCCCGTCGCAGGGCATGACGCTCTTCTACACCGACCTCGACCGCAGCGCGATCGAGGTCCGCGAAATCCCCAAGATGGGCCGCCACGCAGTCGATTCGAGCATGCTGTTCATCGACGGGCTGAAGGTGCCGCTCGAGGACCGCATCGGCGAGGAGGGCAAAGGCTTCCAGTACATCCTGCACGGGATGAACCCGGAGCGCATCCTGATTGCCGCCGAGGCTGTAGGGCTCGGCCGCGTCGCGCTAGCGCGCGCCGCCCGCTATGCCGGCGAACGTGTCGTCTTCGGCCGGCCGATTGGCCAGAACCAGGGCATCCAGCACCCGCTCGCCGAGCGCTGGATCGAGCTGGAGGCGGCCGAGCTGTTGGTGCTGCGCGCCGCCGCCGCCTATGACAAGGGCGAGGAGTCGGGCGCCTTTGCCAACGCCGCCAAGTACTTCGCCGGCGAAGCGGGGCACCGCGCCTGCGAGACCGCGATGCTGACCCATGGCGGCATGGGCTATGCCAAGGAGTTCCACGTCGAGCGCTATTTCCGCGAGGCGCAGATCGCTCGCATCGCGCCGGTGATGTCGCAACTCATCCTGTCGCATATCGGCGAGCGGGTGCTCGGCCTGCCAAAATCGTACTGACCGTGGTTAACCGAAACTTACCCGTGAGGCGGCTAATCTAGGCGTGACGACATCGTTCGGAGGATGCGATGAGACACGCCGCCATGCTTGTTTTTACCCTTGCCGCCGGGATCGCAATCGGCGCGTGGGGCATCCCGACCTCGCGGGCGCAGCCGGCCGGCCATGGCGCCTATGTCGTCGCCGAGATGCATATCACCGATCCGGCCGGCTTTATGGAATACGTCCGGCGCGAGGCGGCGACGCTGGCGCCGTATCATGGCCGCACGCTGGCGCGGGCGCTGCCCGATGTGCGCGAAGGCGCGCCGCCCGACGGCATGGTGTCGATCCTCGGCTTCGACAGCGCGCGGGACGCCAATCACTGGTTCAATTCGCCCGAATACAGCAATCTGGCGCCGTTGCGGCAGCGCTCGGCGACCTCGCGGGTCTATATTCTCGACGGGATACACTAGCCGGACGGCGCCCAGCCCCAGGAGAAGCATCATGCCCAGCAAACGGCCTGCTTACGTCATCGCCGAGGTCGAGATCACCGATCCTGCCGGCTTCCAGGACTATGTCGCGCAGGCGATCCCCACCCTCGCCGGCTACAACGCGCGGCTGCTGACACGCGCCAAGCCGCGCTCCAAGGAGGGCACCGCGCCGGTCGGCGATATCGTCATTGTCGCGTTTGACAGCCTGGAGGAGGCCGAGCGCTGGTATCACGGCGCGGCGTACGGCGCGGCCATTCCGCTGCGTCAGCGCTCCGCCAACACGCGTCTCTTCATCGTCGAAGGCGAGCCTTCGTAGCGCTCGGATCGAGCGGAGGGACCCATGACCTTGCGTGTGGCAATCGGCGGGTTTGGGGCGATCGGCAAGGTGGTGGCCAAGGCGCTCGATGATGGCATCGAGGGACTGAGCCTCGCTGCGGTCTCGGCCCGCGACACCGCCCGCGCCGAAGCGACGCTGGCGAGCTTCGCGACGCCGGTGCCGGTGTTGCCGCTCGACCGGCTTTGGGAAGCGGCCGACATCGTCGTCGAGTGCGCCCCGGCGGCGCATCTGCGCGACCTGGCAGAGCCCGCGCTGGCGCATGGCCGCACGCTCATTACGCTGAGCTGCGGCGCGCTGCTCGACAATTTCGACCTCGTCGAGCTGGCGCGCCGGCACGGCGGCCGCATCCTGGTGCCGACCGGCGCGCTCATCGGGCTCGACGCGGTGCAGGCGGCGGCGCTCGGCGGCGGCATCCAATCGGTGCAGATGATCACCCGCAAGCCGCCGGGCGGCCTCGACGGCGCGCCTTATCTGGTCGAGCACCAAATCTGGCTCGCCGGCCTCACCGCGGCAAAGCTCGTTTTCACCGGCAGCGCGCGCGAGGCGGCGCGCGGCTTCCCGGCCAATGTCAATGTCGCGGCGGCGCTCGCGCTCGCCGGGATCGGCCCCGACCGCACGACGATCGAGATCTGGGCCGATCCCGGAATCACCCGCAACATCCACCGCATCGAGGTCGAGGCCGATGCCGCGCGGTTCTCGATGCAGATCGAGAACGTGCCCAGCCGCGAAAACCCGCGCACCGGGCGCCTCACCCCGCTATCGGTGATCGCGCTCTTGCAAAAACTCTCCCGCCCTCTCGCGATCGGAACCTGAGCCATGCTCTACCGCGGTATGGACCGGCCCCAGCTCGACGCCGCCTACGACAACCGCGCGGCGGTGCCGAATATCGTCGAGATCCGCGCGGGTTGGGACGAACGCAGTGCCCGGCTGCGGCGCGAGCACCCGGAGCATCTCGACCTCTGCTACGGCGACAGCCCCCGTGAGCGGCTCGACCTATTTCTCACCGCCGACCCGCGAGCGCCGACCGTCGCCTTTATCCACGGCGGCTATTGGCAGATCGTCAACAGCGACAAGGAGAACTACGCCTTCATTGCCGAAGGGCTGCTATCCAACGGCATCAATGTCGCGATGATCGAGTACACGCTGGCCCCGGCCGCACGGCTCGACCGGATCGTCGGCGAGGTGCGGCACGCGATCGCCTGGCTCGCCCAGCATCTGGGCGATTACGACGCCGATCCGGCGCGACTCTACGTCTCGGGCCATTCCGCCGGCGGCCATCTGACGGCGATGGTGATGCCGCTGCGCGTGGTGCGCGGCGGTCTCGCGATCAGCGGTCTCTACGACCTCGAACCGATCCGGCTCAATTACCTCAACGAGAAGCTCGGGCTCGACGCGGCCGAGGCAGCGCGCAACAGCCCGCTCCTGGATTTTCCGCCGATGGCCGGCGAGCTCATCGTCGCCTATGGGACCAGGGAGCTGCCCGAATTGTGCCGCCAGTCGATCGACTACGCCCAGGCCTGGGTCGAGCGCGGGCTCGCCGGCCATTTGCTGCCGATCGACGGCGCCGACCATTTCACCGTCCTCGAATCCCTCGCCCGACCGGACGGCGAGTTGATGCAAGCGTTGCTGGCGATGACCGGCGACTGATCCGCGCCGTCAATGGTTGCAGTCGACGATTCTGGCGCTGCACTGCCCGGCATTGTAGCGCTGGCATTCCGTCATCGCGGCGAGCTGGGCGGCATCGCGTGATTCGCGCTTTGCCCAGCCAAAGCCGTGACAATTCTGGGTGACGGCGACCGCGCCGCATTGCCCCGGCCCGACTTCGAGGACGACCTTGCAACCGGGATGCGCGCATTCGCTGAGCGCGACATCGGCGGCGCGGCGCGGGTTGTCGTAATGCCAGCTCCGGCCGAAGGCGCAGTCGTGCTGGTCGTAGGCGATCGCCCCGAAATCGGCGAAGGCCGGGTCCGCCAGAATGCCGACCAGTGCCGCCACCGCCACGAAGATGCCAGGCCGCCGCATCGAATGTCCTCCTGTTGCGTTTCGCTCGAAGGCGCAACCTATGATCATGCCTGCACTCGCGCAATCCATGACAATGCTATGCTATGGGTTCCGACGGGAGCTTCCCCGATGCTTGGCGTTCCGATCCATCGTCGCGCCTTCCTGCGCCGCGCCGGACTGGGCGCCGGCCTGGGTGCTGGATTATCGCTGCTGCCACTGCGCGCCTTCGCCGACGCGCCGGACCTCGTGCCGCGCCGCGTGTTCTTCGAGAACCCCGAATACCGCAACGTCAAGATCAGCCCTGACGGAAGGAACCTTTCGTACTTGGCGCCGCTCGACGGGGTGCGCAATCTGTGGGTCGCGCCGCTCGCCGCGCCCAAGGACGCGCGGCCGCTGACCCGCGTCACCGACCGCGACATCGGCTGGGACTATCGCTGGGCCCACACCAACCGCCATCTGGTGTTCTTTCGCGACCATGACGGCGACGAGAATTGGCGTGCCGCCAGCGTCGACGTGGCGAGCGCGGCGATCGTGAAGCTGTCGCCGGAACACGGCGTGCGCGCCTTCATCCAGGAATCCGACCATAAATTCCCGGGCGAGATGCTGCTGTGCCACAACCAGCGCGACCCGCATTATTTCGACCTGTTCCGCGTCGATCTGCTGAGCGGCAAGAGCCAGCTCGTCTACGAGAACCGCGAGTATTACAGCCTCCTCACCGACAGCGCGTTTCGCCTGCGCCTTGGCTCACGGATCGTCGACGACGGCGGCATGGCGGTTTTCGAGCGGCGCCCCGACGGAAGCTGGTCCCCCTTCACGACGATCCCGATCGGCGACCTCGACGCCACCGACCTCCTCGATTTCAGCGCCGACGGCCGTACGCTCTACCTCCTCGACTCGCGCGGTCGCGACAAGGCGGTACTCGCCGCGTTCGATATGGCGACGAAGAAGTCGACCGTGCTCGCCGACGACGACGAAGCCGACATCGTCCAGGTGGCTTTCGCCGGCCGGACTCCGCTGGCGGCGATGGCGATGGGCGGCCGCACCCGCTGGCACGCGATCGACCCGACCACGGCGAAGGACCTCAAGGCACTCGCCGCCTACGATCCGGGCGACGTCTACTTCAGCGGCTTGGATCAGAAAGGCGACACGGGGATCGCCTTTTTCGAGCACGACACGGCGAGCGGCGAATACGCCCTCCTCGATCGCCAGGCCGGCTCGGTGAAGCATCTCTTCGTCCAGCACAAGGCGCTGAACGAGGTGACGCTGCGGCCGCTGGAGCCGGTGCGGTTCCCAGCGCGCGACGGGCTAATGCTCAACGGCTACCTGACCCGTCCGGCCGCTGAGCCGGGAGCTGGCAAGCCGCCGCTGGTGCTGGTGATCCATGGCGGGCCCTATGCGCGCGACCAATGGGGCTTCAACCCGACGCATCAATGGCTCGCCAATCGCGGCTACACGGCGCTGAGCGTCAACTATCGCGGCTCGACGGGGTTCGGTAAGGCGTTCGTCACCGCCGCCGACCACGAATGGGGCGGCAAGATGCACGACGATTTGATCGACGGGCT
>Ga0182024_10023290_pt1 | contig 11101 bp, 11 predicted proteins | sample P32metaG_FD_120480 | JGI IMG/M metagenome (GOLD analysis project Ga0182024, IMG submission 120480) | Permafrost microbial communities from Stordalen Mire, Sweden - P3-2 metaG (Illumina Assembly) | ecosystem: Environmental > Terrestrial > Soil > Wetlands > Permafrost | place: Sweden: Stordalen... | reverse complement strand
GCCGACGGCATCACCGCGCATCTGCGCGAAGACCGCCGTCATATCTCGGACGATGACATCACGCGCCTCGCGCGCGAAACCGACCTGCCGCTCAATCTCGAAATGGCGGCGACGGACGAAATGTTGCGGATCGCGCTGCGCCATCAGCCGCATGCCGCCTGTATCGTGCCTGAGAAACGCGCGGAGCGGACCACGGAGGGGGGTCTCGATGCTCGCGGCGGCCATGATCATCTTGCACGGTTCGTGCGCGACTTGGCCGCCGTCAGGATCCGCGTCTCGCTCTTTATCGAGCCGGACGCGGAGCAACTCGAAGCGGCATGTTCGCTCGGCGCTCCGGTGGTGGAGCTTCATACCGGCGCCTATTGCGAAGCCACGGGCGGGGCGCGCGCGCGCGAGTTGGAGCGCTTGATCGCCGCCGCCGAACGCGCGGAAGAACTTGGCCTCGAGTGCCACGCCGGACACGGCCTTGATTTCGAGACGGTCTCGGCGGTGGCGGCGATTCGGACGATCCGCGAGCTCAATATCGGGCATTTCCTGATCGGCGAGGCGATCTTCGGCGGGCTGGACAGCGCCATCAGGCGCATGCGCGCCGTCATGGATCGGGCGCGAGTCCTAGCGCCGAGCGAAAAAAGGGCGTGACGGTGCGGTAGATGATTCTCGGTATTGGCAGCGATCTCATCGATATCGATCGCGTCGCGCGTACCATCGAGCGCTTTGGCGACCGGTTCATCCAGCGCATCTTCACCCCGGTCGAGATCGCCCGCGCCGAGCGCCGCGTTGACCGGGTCGCCACCTACGCCAAGCGCTACGCCGCGAAGGAGGCTTGCGCCAAGGCCCTCGGCACGGGCTTCCGCAAGGGCGTGTTCTGGCGCGATCTGGGCGTCGTCAATCTTAGCGGTGGGCGCCCGAGCCTGGTGCTGACCGGCGGCGCCAAGGCGCGGCTCGACGCGATCACCCCGCCCAACATGGCGGCGCGCATCGACCTCACGATCAGCGACGAGCATCCGATCGCGCAAGCATTCGTCATCATATCGGCGGAATTGGCGGCGTAGGTCGGCGACCCACGCGCCACGACAATGCCGACGCGCGGCTTGACTTCACTCCCAAGGATTGGCTTGATCGTCGCGCGGGGCACCCGGCCTAATCTAATTTCTTAAGATTACTGTTCGAACAGGTGTTTTTGCATGAAAAAACGTGAATCCGGTGGCTGGGCCGAGACGGTCAAGACCCTGGTCTACGCGATTCTTATCGCACTCTTCATTCGAACGTTCTTTTACGAGCCGTTCAATATTCCTTCCGCGTCGATGGTCCCCACGCTCCTGGTCGGCGACTATTTGTTCGTTTCGAAATTCTCCTATGGCTACAGCCGGTATTCCCTCCCATTCGGCGTGGCGTTGTTTCCAGGCCGGATTTTCTTCCATAGCCCGCATCGGGGCGATGTGGTGGTGTTCAAGCTCCCCGCCAACCCATCGATCGATTATATCAAAAGAATCATCGGGTTACCAGGCGACACCATCCAGATGAAGCGGGGGATCCTCTACATCAACGACGCTGCGGTGAAGCGCGACCCGAGCGATAAATGTACCGATCCCGACGATCCGCGGTCGGCGGCCTATCAGAGCTATATCGAGACGCTGCCGGAGGGCATGACGCATTGCATCATCAAGCTGGGGGACGACCGTATTCTCGATAACACGCAGGCATTCCATGTGCCGCCGGACCATTTTTTCATGATGGGCGACAATCGCGACAATTCGGCGGACAGCCGGGATCCCTCGAGCGGGGTCGGTTACGTCCCCGCGGAGAATCTTGTCGGCCATGCCCAATTCCTCTTTTTTTCCACCAACGGCTATGCCGATTGGTGGGAGGTCTGGAAATGGCCCTGGACCATTCGGTACGACCGGCTGTTCAAGGCGGTCGGCTAAGCATGACGGAAAAGGAGCCTGCCAGGGCTCTCGCCGACATTCTCGGTCACAATTTCGAGCGCCCGGAGCTTCTCGCCGAAGCCTTGACCCATCCAAGCGCGCGCGGACGGCGGCGGAGCGGATGGCGACGCGGCTACGAACGGCTGGAATTCCTCGGCGACCGGGTCCTGGGTCTCATCGTCGCCGAGTTGCTGTGGCGGCGCTTCCCCAGCGAGGCCGAGGGCGATCTGACGCGCCGCCACACCGGGCTGGTGCGCCGCGAATCCGTGACCGAAGTGGCGCAGGCGGCGGGGCTCGGCATGCACGTCCTGCTCTCCGCCGGCGAGGACGCGGCCGGCGCGCGCGCCAATCCGTCGGTGCTCGCCGATGTCTGCGAGGCGGTGATCGCAGCGCTCTATCTCGACGGCGGACTCGATGTCGCCCGCCGCTTCGTCGAACGCTGGTGGGAGCCGCAGCTGGTGGCGCTCGGAGCCGCGCCGCCGAGCGATCCCAAAACCGCGCTTCAGGAATGGGCGCAGGCGCGGGGCTTGCCCTTGCCAAGCTACAAGACCGTCGCGACCGAAGGTCCGGCGCATCGCCGCACTTTCACCGTCACCGTCTCGGTCGAGGGGCTGGAACCGGCGACCGCCACAGGCTCGTCCAAACGCATGGCCGAAGCCGCGGCTGCGGCCGCGGCGATCGTCCACACTGAACAGGCCGCGTAACCGTCTTTGCTTTCCGGTGCCGAGCGTCCTACCCTGATCGCATGACGCAACGCTGCGGCTTTGTCGCGCTCGTGGGCGCGCCCAATGCCGGCAAATCCACGCTGTTGAACCGGCTTCTCGGCGTCAAGCTCTCGATCGTCACGCCCAAGGCGCAAACGACGCGCCGCCGCGTGCTCGGCATTCTCATCCATGGCGAGGCGCAGATCGTCCTCGTGGATACGCCCGGCATTTTCGAGCCGCGCCGAAAGCTCGACCGCGCCATGGTCGGCGCGGCCTGGAGCGGCGCCAGCGAGGCCGACCGCATCGTGCTCCTGGTCGATGCCGAGCGCGGCGCCGATTCCGACACACGCCGCATCCTCGACGGTTTGAAGGAACAGAACCTCCGCGCGCTGCTCGCGATCAACAAGATCGATCTCGTGCCGCCGCCGGCTTTGTTGCCGATCGCCGAGCATCTCGACCGGACCGGAATCTTTGACGACATCCTGATGATATCGAGCTTGACCGGCGACGGCGTCGATGATTTGAAGAAGCGGCTCGCCGCCGATCTGCCGGAAGGTCCGTGGCTCTACCCCGCGGATCAATTGACCGATTTGCCGGAACGGCTGTTGGCGGCCGAGATCACGCGCGAGCGCCTGTTTCTCGAACTGCGCCAGGAACTGCCCTACGCCAGCGCCGTTGAGACCGACCGCTGGCAGGAGCAGCCCGACGGCAGCGTCCGCATCGACCAGACCATCCATGTCGAGCGCGACAGCCAGAAGCCGATCGTGCTCGGGAAGGGCGGGCGCCAGATCAAGCGCATCGGCGAACTGGCGCGCCTCGAGATGGAACGCTTTTTCGCGCGCCGCATCCATCTGTTCTTGTTCGTGCGAGTGACCGAGGGCTGGGCCGAGAAGCGCGAGCACTTCACCGCGATGGGGCTCGATTACGAAAGCTAGCGATGCAATGGAGCGATGAGGCCATCGTTCTGACGGCGCGCCGGCACGGCGAGCGCGCGCTGTTGCTGCGCGTCCTCACGCTCGATCACGGCCGCCATGCCGGCCTGATCCGGAGCGGGCAGGGACCCCGGCAGCGCGGCCTCTATGAGATCGGCAATCGGCTCGCGCTGACTTGGCGGGCCCGGCTGTCGGAGCATCTCGGCACCTTCGCGGCCGAGCTCGAATCATGCCATGCCGCGCATTTCATGGACGATCCCGCGCGGCTTGCGGCGCTGGCCTCGGCGGCGTCGCTCGCCGACGCGACCCTGCCGGAACAGGAGCCGCATCCGCGCGCCTATCGCGGCCTCATCGCCCTAATCGGCGCGCTCGAAGCGGATCGCGGCTGGGCCTCCGCCTATGTCCGCTGGGAGCTCGATTTGCTGGCGGAGCTGGGCTTCGGCCTCGATCTTTCGCGTTGCGCCGCAACCGGCAGCCGCGTCGATTTAATCTATGTCTCGCCGCGCTCGGGGCAGGCGGTATCGGCCGGCGCGGGCGAGCCCTACCGCAAGCGGCTCCTTCCGCTGCCGTCCTTTCTCGTCATGGAAGCGCCGGCGACGCCAAGCGATCTGGCCGACGGTCTCGCGCTAACGGGCTTCTTCCTCGAGCGTCGGGTCGCCACGCCGAACGAGCGCAAATTGCCGGCGGCGCGCGCCCGCTTTGTCGAAGCGCTGCGCCGAGGGAATTCTTGACGGTGTTCTTGTTTTGTGCTATTATTCCATCTTTGTCAGGCATTGAAATCAATATATGGATTTGACTCCGAATCGATTAGCTGCTGATTCCCTGCAGAAGCAGCAAAATATCACCGCCTTTGAACTAGATATAGTGATTTAAGATCATGCCCGCGAAACCCACGCAGGTAGGAGAAATCCGCGACGTCGCCTTCGCCGACGCGCTTGGCGAGCGCTATCTCTCCTATGCGCTCTCGACCATCGTGTCGCGCTCGCTCCCCGATGTTCGCGACGGCCTCAAGCCGGTGCATCGGCGCATCCTGTTCGCGATGCGCCAGCTCCGGCTCGATCCGCGCTCCGGCTACAAGAAATCGGCGCGGATCGTCGGCGACGTCATCGGCAAATTCCATCCTCATGGCGAGGTCGCGGTCTACGAGGCCTTGGTCCGGCTGGCGCAGGATTTCGCCCAGCGCTATCCGCTCGTCGACGGGCAGGGCAATTTCGGCAACATCGACGGCGATAATGCGGCCGCCCAACGCTACACCGAAAGCCGCATGACCGCGGTCGCCGAGGCGCTCCTCGACGGCATCGACGAGAACGCGGTCGATCTGCGTGCGACCTATGACGGCGAGGCCGAAGAGCCGGTGGTGCTGCCGGCGCGGTTCCCGAACCTATTGGCGAACGGCGCCAACGGCATCGCGGTCGGCATGGCGACCAGCATCCCGCCGCACAATGCCGGCGAACTCTGCGACGCGCTGATCCATCTCATCCAGCACAAGCGCGCGACCGTCGGGGAGTTGCTCGCTTTCGTGAAGGGGCCGGATTTCCCGACCGGCGCGGTACTGGTCGAAACGCCTGAAAATGTGCGCCAAGCCTATGAGACCGGACGCGGCAGCTTCCGGGTGCGCGCGCGCTGGGAGGAAGAAAGGCTAGGACACGGCCAGTACCAGATCGTCGTCACCGAAATTCCCTATCAGGTGCCGAAGGCGCGGCTGATCGAGCGCATCGCGGCGCTGCTCGAGGAAAAGAAGCTGCCGCTGCTGGCCGATCTCCACGATGAATCGACCGAGCAGGTGCGGCTCGTGCTGGAGCCGAAGACGCGCAATGTCGAAGCGGCGGTGCTGATGGAATCGCTGTTCCGCGTCACCGAGCTGGAACAGCGCGTGCCCCTCAATCTCAATGTGCTCGACGCCCAAGGCGTGCCCCGCGTGATGAATCTGAGGGAAGCGCTGCAGGCCTTCCTCGATCATCGCCGTGAGGTGCTGCGGCGCCGCGCGCAATTCCGGCTCGACGCGATCGCGCGGCGCGCCGAGGTGCTGCGTGGCTTCGTCATCGTCTATGTCAATCTCGACGAGGTGATCCGTATCATCCGCGAATATGACGACGCCAAGGAGCGCATGATGAAGCGCTGGCGTCTCACAGAGCTTCAAGCCGACGCCATCCTCGACATGCGGCTGCGCGCATTGCGCCGGCTCGAGGAGATCGCGATCAAGCGCGAATTGGAGGCGCTGGGCGCGGAAGAGAAAGAACTGACGGCGCTGCTCGGCGACGAAAAACGGCAATGGAAAGCGCTCGCCGCCGAAATGGCCGACATCAAGAAGGAGTTCGGTCAAGGCACCGTACTCGGCAAGCGCCGCACCGAGATCGGCAAGCCGCCGGCCGAGCTGCGGGTCCCGGTCGAGGCGCTGATCGAGCGCGAGCCGGTGACCGTGCTGTGCTCGGCCAAGGGTTGGATCCGCACCGTCAAGGGACACAACCCGACGCTCGCCGATCTCAAATACAAGGAGGGCGACGAGGGCCGGTTTGTCCTCGCGGCGGAAACGACCGACAAGCTCCTCTTGTTCGCCGGTAATGGCCGCTTCCACACGCTGAGCGTGGACAAGCTGCCGGGCGGACGCGGCCATGGCGAGCCGGTGCGGCTGATGGTCGAGATCGGGAACGAGGAAGTGGTTGCGATCCTACCCTATCGCGAAGGCCAGAAGATTTTGGTGGCGTCGGACGACGGACGCGGCTTCGTCGTTCCTGCGGACGAAGCCTTGGGCCAGACGCGAAGCGGGAAGGTCGTGCTGACTCCGGCCGACGGCGCTGTCGCGTGCGTCGCGGTGGCGGTCGTGGGCGACAGGGTCGCGGTGGTGGGCGACAACCACAAGCTCCTGGTTTTCCCGCTCGCCGAAATGCCGGAAATGGCGCGCGGCCGCGGCGTCATCCTGCAGCGCTATCACGACGGCAAATTGTCGGACGCGAAAACCTTCCGCCGCGCCGAAGGGTTGTCCTGGCGCCAGGGCGAGACGCGCACCCGGACCGAGATCGAACTCGGCCCTTGGGAAGGCGCCCGCGCCCAAGCCGGACGCCTTGCCCCGCCCGGCTTCCCCAAAAGCGACAAATTCGGCTGATCATATGGCCGATCCGATTGTCCTCGACGCCAAGGGACTGAAATGCCCGCTGCCGGTCTTGAAGGCGCGCAAGGCCATGAAGGATGTGCCCCCAGGCGGGGTGTTGCGCGTGCTCGCGACCGATCCCGGCGCCGTCGGCGACTTCAAACATTTCTGCGCCACCACCGGCAACCGGCTTCTCGGCCATCGCGAGGAGGACGGAGTGCTGATCTTCGAGATCGAGAAACCCGCCGGGCCTTGAATCGGCCTGGGATTCCATCGTTTTGAAAGGACGGCCAGCATGACCATGGCCCGCGCGACTGTCTGCCTCAACATGATCGTTAAGAACGAGTCGCACGTCATTCGGCGCTGCCTCGATTCGGTGCGGCCGATCGTCGATTCCTGGGTCATCGTCGATACCGGCTCCGCGGACGGAACGCAGGAGATCGTCCGCAACTGGTACGCCGACATTCCCGGCGAGCTGCACGAGCGGCCGTGGCGCGATTTCGGCTCGAACCGGAGCGAGGCGCTGGCATTGGCCCGGGGGCACGGCGATTATTCCTTCGTGATCGACGCCGACGGCGTGCTCCAGCTCGATCCCGGCTTTGCCATGCCGGCGCTGACGGCCGATTCCTACGACACGCAGATTGTTCTCTCGGGCTTAGCCTATCACCGGAAGCAATTCATGCGAAGCGCGCTGCCATGGCGCTATGAGGGTGTATTGCATGAATATCCGACCTGCCCCGAAGCCGTGACCGAGGGATTTCTGCCGGGCCTTCGCACGGTGATGTATCCCGACGGCGCCCGCTCGCGCGATCCGCAGAAATATCGCCGGGATGCGCTGGTGCTTGAAAAAGGGCTGCTCGACGAGCCGAACAATGTCCGCTACGTCTTCTATCTCGCGCAAAGCTATCGCGACGCCGGCGAGCACGAATTGGCGCTGCGGCACTATCGCCGCCGCGTCGCGTTGGGCGGCTGGCCCGAGGAAGTGTGGCATTCGCTCTACCAGATCGGCCGCGTCCAGCAGAGTATGGGCGCCGACTGGAAGGAGACCATGGCAAGCTTACTGGCGGCCTGGCAGTTTCAGCCCGACCGCGCCGAACCGCTTTACCTCGTCGCCATGCATTACCAACACCGCGCCGAATATCACCTCGCGCATCTCTTCCTCGGACAAGCGGCAAGAATTCCGGCCCCTGACCCTCGCCGGCTCTTCGTCGAGCAGGCGCTTTACAGCCATCTGATCCGGCTCGAATATGCGGTCGCCTGCTACTGGACCGGCCGGCACGCCGAGGCGATCGCGGTCAACGATGCGCTCTTGGCGTCCGGTGCGTTGCCCGAGAATCTGGTCGAGCTGGTGAAAAAGAACCGTGCCTTCAGCGTCCAGGCGAGCGCGAAATGATCCGAGGGTCCGCCCTACCGGAACGCCGGCATGATGGCGCGGGCGAAAAGATCGATTGATCGGGATGCCGCCTCGTGGGGCATGTTTCCAAACATGAAATCGCCCGCCAGATAGTCGATGCCCGTCTCGGCCGCGGTTTTTTCGATATAGCGCCGCACGGTCTCCGGCGAGCCGGCGATGCCGCTGCCCATCTCTTGAAGCGCGTCGAATTCGCCCGGGTAGATCATCCCGATCGGGAATTCAATGCCCGCCCATTCCCAGAGGAAGGCCATGTTGTGCCGCCACACGCGATACGCGGGTCGGACGATCTCCCGCGCCTGCTCGTCGGTGTCGGCGACGACGATGTGGCGAAACAATCCGACGAACGGCATCCGTTCCGGCGCATGACCAAGAATCCTCCACTCGTCGCGATAGGCATCCGCGATCGGACGGACCATTGCGTTTGGAACGAGCGTCACCATGCTGGCGTTGGCGCGCGCCGCCGCGCGGGCGCGTTCCGGCTCGATTGGAGCCGCCCAGAGCGGCGGATGCGGCCGCTGCAATGGCCGCGCGGCGATGCGGACGTTGGCGAACTGATAGAAGCGGCCCTCATGATCGAGCCGATCGGAGGTAAGCCCTTTGAGGATGATCTCGGTGGCTTCGCGGTTCCGCTCCGGCGCGGTTTCGGGATCGATCCCGTAGCTGCCGATCTCGACCGGGGAGGCGCCGCGGCCAAGCCCAAGCTCCAGGCGACCGTGGCTCAGGTGATCGAGCATCACGACTTCCTCTATCACCCGAAGCGGGTGATAGAGCGGCGTCACATACAGCAGGGGACCGAACCGCAGCCGGCTGGTTCGCTGGGCCACCGCCGCGAGATAGACGCTGGGCGATGGGGCCATGCCGAGGGGTGTCGAATGATGCTCCGCGACATGATAGGCGTGGAAGCCGGCGCGGTCGTATTGCTCCACCAGCTTCAGGCGGTTGTCGAACAATTCGGCGACCGACCCGACGCCGCCATGATCGACATGATCGAAAACGCCGAAGGTGAGCGCCAATTTGTTTCCCCCGTGAACGCCCCTTTATTGGGGTACGCTGACTTGGATTTCCTCGCCGATGACGCGGACCGGAAACGTCTTGATGTCGTCCTCGGCGGGCGGCTCGAGCGCTTTGCCGGTCCTGACATCGAAGCAGCCGGCATGAAGCGGGCAGACGATCATGTCGCCGTCGAGATACCCGTCGGAGAGCTGAGCGTAAGCGTGAGAACAGACATTGTCGGTCGCGAAGATTTCGCCCTCGAGATTGTAGAGTGCGACCGATTGTTTGCCGACCGTGACGCCTTTGATCTTGCCGTTGGGCAGATCGCCGCGCTTGGCCACCGTGGTCCAGTGTTGTGCATCGTTCATGGCGACATCTTTGCCCGCGCCGGGCGTGCTTGGCAAGCGGTGGACGCACTTAACCGAAACCCCTTATAACCGGCGCTTCCGCAATCGATGCGTCCCGCCCATGTTCGATCTTAGATGGCTGCGCGAAAACCCGGACGCCTTCGACCGCGGCCTTGCGCGGCGCGGGCTTCCGGCAGCTTCGGGGCAAGTGTTGGCGCTCGATCAAGAGTGGCGCGCGGCTCAGACCGGGGCGGAACAGAAACGCGCTCAGGCCAATAGCGCCGCAAAGGAAATCGGTGCGATCAAAGCGAAGGGCGGCGATGTATCGGCGCTGCTGCGTGAGGGCGCCGAAATCAAGAATACGCAAGGCTTATTCGAGGAACGCGCCGCCGGGTTGCGCGGCGAGATCGAAGCGCTGCTCGCCGGTTTTCCCAATCTGCCCGCCGATGACGTGCCGGATGGCCATGACGAGAGCGAGAACCAGATCGTACGCCAGGTCGGAACGCCGCCGCGTTTCGATTTCGCGCCCCAGGATCATGTCGCCTTGGGCGAGCGTCTCTGCCAGATGGACTTCGCGCGCGCCGGCAAACTTTCGGGCGCGCGGTTCGTCGTCCTCTTCGGGGGCTTGGCGCGACTGGAACGCGCGTTGGGGCAATTCATGCTCGACCTCCATACGCGCGAATTCGGTTATCGCGAGGTGAGTCCGCCCTTGCTGGTGCGCGACGAAGCCGCTTTCGGCACCGGCCAATTGCCGAAATTTAGCGAAGATCTGTTTCGCACGACGACCGGACTCTGGCTGATCCCGACGGCAGAGGTAGCGCTCACCAATCTCGTCGCGGACGAGATCCTGGACGAAGCCGCGCTGCCGCTGCGCTTCACCGCCTTAACGCCGTGCTTTCGCGCCGAAGCCGGAGCGGCGGGAAAGGACACGCGCGGCATGATCCGCCAGCATCAGTTCAGCAAGGTCGAACTGGTCTCGATCGTCCATCCCGATCGCTCGGGCGAAGAACATGAGCGCCTGACGCAATGCGCCGAGGAAGTGCTGAAGCGCCTGGGCCTTGCCTATCGCGTGATGCTTCTCTGCGCGGGCGATATGGGCTTTGCCGCGCGCAAGACCTACGACCTCGAAGTCTGGCTTCCGGGCCAAAATGCCTATCGTGAAATTTCGAGTTGCTCGGATTGCGGAGAGTTCCAGGCTCGGCGCATGCGCGCGCGCTTTCGCGCGAAGGATGGAAAAAGCCCGCGTCTCGTTCATACCCTCAATGGTTCCGGGCTTGCCGTTGGCCGCGCATTGATCGCCGTGCTCGAAAATTATCAGATGCCGAATGGCGCGATCCGCGTACCCGAAGTGCTGCGTTCTTACCTCGGCGGAAGCGAAGCGATCGACGCCGATGGCTAAAGCGGCACTGGCGTCCGCGGATGTGACGACGCGAAAGCAGGCTCTTTTGTCCGAGCTGCGCGCAATGGGAATTGGCGACGAGCGGGTGCTCGCGGCCATCGGGCCACTCCCGCGCGAGATTTTCGTGCCCGACGCGTTCAAGGACCGGGCCTACGAGAATGTCCCTTTGCCGATAGGCCATGCCCAGACCATCAGTCAGCCCTTTATCGTGGCCTTGATGACGGCAGCCCTGCAAGTCTCGGACCGCGACAAAGTGCTGGAGATCGGGACCGGCTCCGGCTATCAGGCCGCCGTCCTGG
>Ga0182024_10023289_pt1 | contig 11102 bp, 7 predicted proteins | sample P32metaG_FD_120480 | JGI IMG/M metagenome (GOLD analysis project Ga0182024, IMG submission 120480) | Permafrost microbial communities from Stordalen Mire, Sweden - P3-2 metaG (Illumina Assembly) | ecosystem: Environmental > Terrestrial > Soil > Wetlands > Permafrost | place: Sweden: Stordalen... | reverse complement strand
GCGGAAATGGTGAAGTTTTCGCCGAAATCTTTTCCGACCGAAAGGTCCACCGTGGTATGCGCGGGCAAATAGTCCAGGGCAGAGCAACAGGGCGCGAGTCCCAATACGGCCGGGCCATTGCCGTTGCTGAAGCCGGAGCCGTAATAAACATTCGTGGAGATAAAAGTTCGCCACGGCAATGTGCTTTGCAATCCCACGTTCAAAGTATTTCTTTGGTCGTGATCGAGCTGGCCGTAATCGGGCGAAGGAGTGTTGTTTGTAGGGATAAGCCCGCCGGTGATGTCCCCGCGGGATTCGCCGATTTGATTGGAATAGGCCAGGTGCAGTTGAGCCCTCTTCCAGAGCTTTGGAGATTGCAGAGTCAATTCCCAGCCGCGGATCAAAGCCTCCGATAGAGTGACTGGAATGAAGATATCCGAATTGCCGACATTGTTGTGATCGAAGAAGTTGTTGGCGCGGGTGCGAAACGTATCTGCATCGATGCTCCAACCTTTATAAGGCATGGTGATACCGAATTGATATTCTTCATCACGTTCTCCATGCAAGGGCTCGAAAACTGGCGGACTTCCTGTCAAATTCCCCAATTGTGAAAGGGCGGGCCCGGAAAGGGACGTCAGTGGCGGAGCCTGATAGAAATGTCCATAAAAGCCGTGAAGAATCCAATCGACTTTAGGGATTCGCAGGGAGATTCCGGCGCGGGGGCTGGCCACATTTTCGGTGATGCCTGTGGCGTACGCTTCGGAGAAATGAGACAGCCTTACTCCTCCGCTTACAGTGAACCATGAGCTTGCTTTTAGTTTGTCTTCCACCCAAATTTCCTCAAGATTTCCCGAGAGAGAGTCCGGAATAGGGCTTGTTATATTCAGCACCTCAAAGAGATCGCTGTCATGTTGGTAGAAGCCGTAGTAACCGACGCTGATATTGTTTCGCGCAACGGTGGCGCTGAAAGTGACTTGAGCCCCCGCATAGTTGGAACCCCTGTTGTCGGTTGTATCGGAGGGAAAATCGCTGGGCTTGCCGGAGTAATCGGCGCTGTTGAAGTGAAAGAAGGGAGAAACGGTCAGCAGCGAGTTGCCACTGATGGTTCGGACCCAGGAGAAGTTTAGAAAAGTGTCCGCCTCATGCTGCCCGTCGTATTGATAAATGCCGCCCTGGACGCACGTAGGTGGCGGGAAGCAGGGAGTGATGGAGATCGCTCCCGGGACGCCGGCAATCTCGGTGATCACGCCGGGTGAAACGGGGATCTGGTAGTAATCTTTACGGGTGGATATTACAAATCGTAATTGGTCTTTGGGGTCCACGTTGTAGATCAGCGAGCCAAATCCGCCGACACCGTTTTCCGCGTCATGCAGTACAGCGGGTGTCGGCGGCTGCAGTCCGAGATCGCTGCGATTTCCGCTGAGGCTGCCGTAATAGGCAAACCGCTCTGTGTGCCCTCCGCAGCTGATCTGGTCATTTGTCTGATAAAAATTGCCCAGGCTGGTGACCAGGTCGCATTCCTTGTCCCGCTCGAATCCCGACCGCGGGACCACGTTGAAGACGCCGTAGGTACGATCTCCGTAGTCCGCGTCATAACTGCCCCGTTGCACTTCCATGTAATCGACATCCTTGGGATCGAATTGCGGCCCAACGTTGCTGGCAATATTTGTGTTTGGTACCGGCACGCCATCCACCAGCCAGCTCACCTGGTGGCCGCCGCGAATATGAAGTTGATCGTGGGTAACGTACGAGCCCGGGACGTATTCCGTGATGATGGCCAGACTGTTGGTGCGGTCCGCTCCGGGAGTATCCTGAATTGTTTGGCGGCTTAAAAGAGTAGTGGGCGTGACGGAATCCACCGATGCCGTGATGGGCTCGCCGTTCACAACTGTTTTTTCGGTGATGCTGGCCAGGTCCAATTGGAAATGCAGAACAGGGCTGGAGCCAGAAGTTACGACGAGAGATTGCGTTGCCGTCTGAAAGCTTGCAAGGGTGACGGTGACTGTATATTCACCCAGCGGCACGGCGCTGAAATCAAATTCCCCGTTTTCATTGGTTTTCTGGTGTTGCACCCAATCGGAATGCTGAGCCTTTAGATCGACTGCCGCGTCTTGTATGGGGCGGTGCTGCGGATCGTGGACGATGCCGCGCACGCTTCCAAAAATTTCCGCTCTCAAAGGCCTGTTGCCGCTAAACATCGGAGCAACCAGGAGTGCCAGAACAATGCACACGCTTCTGGAAAATGACCTGAATCTCATTTTTTCTCTCTTCTGATATAAATTCCAAAAGATGCCGGATGGACGAATCCGCGATCCGGCAGAAAATGACAACGTAATGGGGTTCGTTCCGTTAGTTCAGATTTGTTCGAGGAGGAGGCGTTAAAGGAATCGCGGAAACAGTTGCGAAAAGCGAAGGGGCCATCGCAGGGGCAGCTTCGGCCGCAGCCGGGGCGCGAAGGGCTAGGGGCGTCCGCACGACAAATACGTTGGTAGCGACGGCTGGACTTGGCGCGGCGTCACAGGCGCGCATCGCGCATTTTTTTTGGCCGGGACCACCCATCGCGCCGCAGTTGCTTTTATCCCTCTGAAGGTCGCTCATTTGCCTGTGGTGCAGCGGACAATAGGCTGTGTTGCAGCAGGCGGGCAAATCGGCGGCGGACAGCGTTTCTGCCAGAGAAGAAACGCCCGGAAGAAGCAGCGCCAGCAGGGCCGCGATAGAAGCGAATTTGCGTATTGCTTCTTGCAATTGGGAAAAGCCTCTTCCCAACAGCATACTCGCGAACCATACTTGCGTGCAATACGCGATGAACAGCGGTCGCTTGTGGGACAGACGCCCTTGGCTGTCCCCTCCCTGTTGAGACAAAATGAGACTATACAAAAACCGGACAGCCAAGAGTGGCTGTCCTACATGGCTTGACAGGCGGCGCAGGGGTTGCCAATATCATGGCATGGCACATTCCTTTTTGATCTGTGATTTCGGCGGCGATGAAGATTCGGCACAGCAGGCGCGGCACAAAATTGATGGTTGGAAACAGGGATACCGTCTGGACAAGAAACTTCAGGTCAAATTTGAGCGCAAGGAGCAGGAAGCGAAGCCGGCGGAAACACCTGCTTCAAGCTCTAAGCCCGCAAAGTCCGGCGCCAAAGAGAAGGCCAAGCCGGCAGCAAAATCCAAATCTAAACCTCACTCTGCGGAGGATGCTTCCTCAAAGCTCGAGCCAAATACGGCTAATCATACGAACATCCGCCTCATTGTGCGCCTCGATTTTTCCGACCACGAAAAACTCTCTCATCAGCGCTGGATCGAGCGCATCCCAACCGAAGAGCCATTCAAAACCGCAAATCCAAAAATTGTTCGCGCAGGCGAGCCGGAGTTCAAATCCACTTCAGATTTGTTTGATTTGTTGGACTGAAAAAACTGCCAGCGGGGCTTCCAGGGAGTGATCCCCAATCGAGCAGGTATTTAGCTTCGCGACGTCTGCAACGCTTCCAGGGACGAAAAGACACTGGACAGGAAGATATCTTTGCGAACTTGGTCGCCCTTACGTATGGCCGCGCCCAAAACGAAACCAGTTACCATGGCGACAAACGACCACGTTGCAAGGACTTTCAGAAGTAGTATGAACATTGTCGCTCCCAAAGTGCTTCCGAGCCTGAATTGGGTAGAGCAAAACAAGCGCCAAATAAATTGTCTAACAATTTCTCTCTAACCTTAAGATTCCCGGCCAAATAAACGCCAATGAACATTTCTGGCAGGGAATTGTTTCAAAATTGGCTCTGTAAACTCTATTCGTTCCAAGTAACATTTACATCCTATGCGTACTATAGCTAATAGTACACGATGCTTGCAAGCCCTTCTGTTTGAGTGGCATCGTCCCTCTGGCTCTTCACCTCGGCGACCGTTTTAGGCCTGTCCGTTCGTACCATGAGGCATCCCGTTCCAATACTGTCCTTCTGACCAGCGGCTTTTTTCATTTCCTGCCGATAGGCTCTTTAGTGGACCTGCTGCCGCCTTGTGGGCGGTTGTGTGGCCACCCTGGTTGTCGACCCGGGTGGACGCCTAGGGTCGGAGGGCACCTCATGAGTGTGGCTCATCGTAGGTCCGTGTTGGGGTCTGTAAAGCAGTCTGTAATGACTTTTGGGTGTGTATTGCTATTGTCGCTTTCCACCAGCGCACAGAGCTGGCGGCAGGTTGGCCCCCAAGGCGGAGATGTGCAATCGCTCGCAGCGGTGCCAGGCAGCACGCATATTCTCTTTCTGGGCACCTCGGACGGGCATGTATTTGGTTCCCAGGACGGCGGAGATCACTGGAATCTGCTTGGGCGAATTGGCGAGCACCACGACGACGTGATCATGTCCATGGTTGTGGATGCGCGCTCGGCAAACACTCTTTATGCAACCAGCTGGACGCTTAGTTCGCATGGCGGAGGCGTCTACCGTAGCGCCGATGCTGGGCATACCTGGCAACTCATTGGCCTTGAAGGACTTATGGTTCGCGCCATCGCCCAGGCACCCACCAATCCGGATATTTTGGTGGCTGGGGCCACGGACGGCGTATATCGCTCCGAGGACTCAGGAAAACACTGGGCGCGCATCTCTCCCGAGAAGCATGAAGACCTGCGCAATTTCGATTCGATTGCCATTGACCCGCGCGACCCGAACACGATCTATGCGGGCACCTACCATTTGCCATGGAAGACGGTCGACGGCGGGAAGAATTGGACGCCGGCTCATCAAGGCATGGTGGATGATTCGGACGTCATGAGCATTACCATCGACCGAAACAATGCCGCGCACATTTTCGCCAGTGCATGTTCGGGCATTTATCACAGCCCGGACGGCGGGGCCAACTGGAGCAAGTTCAAGGGCATCCCCAACGACTCCCGCCGAACCGTCCACATTTTGCAGGACCCTAAACGTCCCGCGACGGTGTACGCAGCTACGACCACAGGCCTCTGGAAGACCGCTGACGATGGCGCCAGCTGGCGCCTGATTACGCCGGCGTCCTGGAGCATCCTTTCGATGGTCATCGACCCGGAAAACTCCGACCGGCTGATTCTGGGCACCGAGCGGCTGGGCGTGGAGGTCAGCGACAACGGCGGGCAAACTTACCGGGCCGCGAATCAGGGATTTTCGCACCGGCGCATTGTGGATGCGGCTGTCGATCCGCAGCGTCCGGAGCGCGCGCTGGTAGTACTAACTAGTAATTTTGAACCGATGCTGGAAACGAACGACGCGGGGCGCACGTGGACGCCTCTTGCGACAGGCCTCAAGTCCGGGCCGCCGCGACATATTTTTGCGTCTCCCGATGGCTGGTTCGCGGCGCCTGGCCCCGGCGGCTTGCTGCACTACGACGATTCCTTGAGGTCGTGGATACCGGTCAATCAAATTATTGAAAAGTCCACACCCATGCGGACTCGTAGCGGCGCTTCCGTGAAAACGGGTGCGTCGATACAAAATGGGAAGGCTTCAAGTTCGAAAGCAGCGGCAAGTTCGGCTGCCTCCACACTGATAAAAACAACGGTTCTTCTTCACGCCAAAGTGAACGATATGGCGTTCGGCAATGGGGCCTGGTATGCCGCCACGGAAGAAGGGTTGCTGGAGTCCCGCAATCGCGGCATGGATTGGAGCGCGATTTCCTTCGCGCCGGCAGCACAAGCCTCGCCGGCGAATTCGGGAGTGAATGGCGCTGCATCGATTCGCGCGGTGCGCACAGGTAATGGCAACTCGTATGTTTGGGCGCTGACTTCACGGCAACTGGAAGTTTCGGGCGACGGAGGAAAGAGTTGGATCGCACGCAGCTTGCCGTTCGAGCCGCGCGGTTCGCTGCACCTGCACCCCACGGATGAAAACACGGTGGTGCTGGCCAGCGATCATGGCGTTTTTGTTTCGCGCGATGCCGGAGAATCCTGGAAGCAGGCAAATCTGTCGGAACTATCCTTCGACGACCTGACGCCGGTACGAAATAACGTGGTCGTATCAACCTCTTCGGGGGAGCTGTTCCTTTCGCGCGACAGCGGAAAAACCTGGGGACATATGGACGGCCCCAATGCGGAAGGCTCGATTTCGGCCTTGCGCTCGCGTGAAGCGGGAAACCAGTTGGTCGCGGCCTCCGCCACGGAAGGCCTGTACGTGCTGGAAATGGGCTCGGCTGCGGCCACATCCGCCGATGCAAATGCGGATGTGCCGGAGGGCAAGAAGTAGATGTTTTGAAAAATTTAAGGAAACGCTGCCGCAACGATTGGCCGGATTGGCAGCGGATTCAACGAGATTGCCGGCGCACCTTCGCTGCCGCGATGTAGTGCGCTAGCAATATGTCGGCGCTCATCCCCCCCGGTTGCGCCGCCATGCAACGCGGCGAGCTGTATCCATCCCAGCACCACACCCTGGGATGGAACGCTCGCCGCGATTTTTTTTTGACCCCGATGCGGAACCGCGGATGCACACGGATCAACACGGATAGGAGCAAAAGAAAGAGAAAATCAAAGGCCAGAAACAGCAAGGTGCGGTCATCCCCGGTTTGAGACCAACCTGTCATTATCTTGTTTTTTAATCCGTGTTCATCTGTGTTCATCCGTGTGTATCCGTGGTTCCTTTTAGATAGCTACTTTTTGGCGAATTATTTGTTCAGTTTCTTCGCTGCATGCCCGCGATTGGATATAATGGGGACTAGTTCCGAAGCTAGCTGCTCCAGCTCAGCTCAAGGTGATTCGGATGCCAGTACAGGCGCGTCCAAAGACGGAGAAATTCGACTCCAGCCGATACCAGGGCCTGTCCCGGGGGGATCTTCTTCGTATTTATCGCACCATGTTCCTGTCGCGGCGGATCGACGACCGCGAAATCCAGCTGAAACGCCAGAACAAAACTTTTTTCCAGATCAGCGGCGCGGGGCATGAGGGCGTGCTGGCCGCTGCCGGCCTGGTTCTGCGGCCGGGGATTGACTGGATGTATCCCTACTATCGCGACCGCGCGCTGTGCCTCGAGTTGGGAGTCACGCCGCTGGAAATGTTTCTGCAGGCGGTGGGTGCCAAAGACGATCCCAATTCCGGCGGACGGCAGATGCCTTCACACTGGGGCATTCCGCGGCTCAATATTCTTCCGCGTTCTTCATCCACTGGGATGCAATATACACATGCCGTCGGAATGGCGGAGGCCTCGCTGTATTTCGAGAAGTTTCCGGGCGCGCTGGAGCAGGCCCGGCAAGCGCCCCTCGGTGAGAATGTGGGCCATCAGGCGGATGAAATTGTGTACGTTTCCGGCGGCGATGGTTCCACGAGTGAAGGCGAATTTTTCGAGGCGATGAACTCCGCATGTTTGCGCGGGCTTCCGATTCTTTTTTTAATCGAGGATAACGGCTGGGCCATTTCCGTTCCGGTGAGATACCAGACTGCAGGCGGAAACATCGCCAAGCTGGTGGATAATTATCCCGGCCTTTTCCTGGAGGAGTGCGACGGCAGCGATCCACTGGCGAGTTACGCGGCCATGCGGCGCGCAGCCGAATATTGCCGCGCTCGAAAGGGCCCGTCGCTGGTTCACGCGCGTGTCACGCGTCCCTACTCGCATTCGCTTTCCGACGACGAGAAACTTTATAAGAATCACGCTTTGCGCGAGGAAGAGGCTCATCGCGATCCTATTCCCAAGTTCGGATTGTTCCTGGTGCGCGAAGGGATCGTCGACGAAAAGGAATTGGAAGAGATCGAAGCGGACGTCGATCGGGAAGTCCGTGAAGCTTCCGACAAGGCTCTCGCGGCGGAGGCGCCCGCCAAGGAATCCATTCTAGTCAATCAATATTCACGCGATGTCGATCCTGCGTCGTCCCGCTTCGAATCCGCCCCGCAATTTTCCGGCGAGCCGCGCACCATGGTCGAAATGGTTTCGGCCACGCTGGCCGATGAGATGGCGCGCGACGAGCGCATCGTTGTATTCGGCGAAGACGTGGCCGACTGCAGCCTGGAAGAAGATTTGCAGCATGTAAAAGGGAAGGGCGGCGTGTTTAAGGCCACCGTTGGCTTGCAGCGGCGCTTTGGATCCGTGCGTGTTTTCAATACGCCGATTGCGGAGGCTTGTATCGTCGGCAGCGCGCTGGGAATGGCTGCGCGCGGATTGAAGCCTGTCCCGGAGATACAGTTTTTCGACTACATCTGGCCGGCCATGATGCAACTGCGCAACGAATTGCCTTTGGTTCGATGGCGCTCCAACGGAGGATTCAAGGCGCCTGCGGTGATTCGCGTGGCTACCGGCGGCTATCTAACGGGTGGAGCGATCTATCACAGCCAGAGCGGGGAATCGCTGTTTACGCATACGCCAGGGATTCGCGTGGTGATGCCGTCGACCGCGCTCGATCTTTGCGGATTGTTGCGCACGGCGATTCGCTGCGACGATCCCGTGCTGTTCCTCGAACACAAGCATCTGTACCGGCAACCCTACAATCGGTCTCCCTATCCCGGCCCGGATTACATGATTCCGTTCGGGCGCGCGCGTGTTGCAAGAGAAGGTAATGATTTAAGTATAATTACATACGGCGCTGTCGTGCACCGCGCGGAAGTGGCCGCGGCGCAGCTGGAGCGCGAAGGCGTTTCCGTGGAAATCATCGATCTTCGCTCGCTCTCTCCCTTCGATTGGGATGCCATTGCCGCCACCGTGCGCAAAACCAATCGCGTGATTGTTGCCCACGAAGACATGCTCTCCTGGGGCTACGGCGCGGAAATTGCCGCGCGCATCGCCGACCAGCTTTTCGATGAACTGGATGCCCCCGTGCGGCGCGTTGCCGCCATGGATACGTTCTGCGCCTACCAGCCGAAGCTTGAGGATGAAATCCTTCCGCAAAGCGGGGATCTCGTAGCGGCTGTCCGCGAATTGCTGGCCTACTGACACACGCCACCTTAGTTTGGAAACTGCATTTGTGGCGCCGGCGTCCCGCCGGCGGTTTGTAAATTTTGCCATGCGCCCCAAAACCGCCGGCGAGACGCCGGCGCCACAAATGCAGTTCGCAATCCTTTCACGCGATCTCGACCTATGGATCAGATCGATGGAAGTTTGGCGGCGTCGGGAATCCCTGCCGATTGCCGAGTTCTCATTGCAAAGCGAATGCGCGGCTGTTAGGTTTCTTGAGGCTTGGTTTGGAGGCCCGAAATTTTAACTTGTGAAAAATGCGATGCCGAAATTCCGGAGGGGACAAGCGTTTGTCCGCAATGTGAAACTCCTCTCAGCGTCGCGCAAATCGGGCCTGTGTACGTTCCTCAAGGCGCGCAGGCCCCGGAAGTTATTCCGGCGCTTCCGCAAATTCCCTTGTTGCCGCCCCGGCCGGCCTTTGCTGGCTTTTGGCTGCGCGCTTTCGCCTGCGCCATCGATACTATCTTCATAGGTGCCCTTTTTCTCTTGTGCACCTCGTTTTTTCCGGCCACATTTGAAAAGCTGATTCCGCCCGCGCCTGCTTCGCTGCTGGACATGCCGCAGCCATCACCGATACTGATTGGCCTGCTCATTTCTCTTGGGTGCCTGTACTACACCGCGTTCGAGGCTTCGCCTTGGCAGGCCACGCCAGGCAAGCGAATTTTGCGGCTTTATGTCACGGATTTGAGCGGGAAACGCATCGGCGTCGGACGGGCGTTGCTGCGCAATTTGGCGCGGCAAATTTCAGGAATTTTTTTTATTGGATATATCCTGGCCGGATTCACGGAGAGGAAGCAGGCTCTGCACGATATTCTGGCCGGGTGTTTGGTCCTGCGAAGGCCTCAGTAACGTGGCGCGGGCTTCAGCCTGCGGGCTTTAATTCTTGCTGGGACTAACCCCCGCAGGCTGAAGCCCGCGCTACTTAACACTCCCAGAGTGGAATGGGTTTGCCCATGCCGCGAGCTACTGCCATTTCATACACGCGCACAGCCGCCGCCACATCCCACGTGGCGATGCCATTGGATTTGAACAATGTGATTTGCCCGGCGTCCCCACTACCGGGTTCTCTGCCCACGACGATTTCCGACAGCTCCTGCACTGCGTTCCATCGCGACTGGTCTTCTGCAAACGCCTGAATGAGATCGCCCGCCTCCATCTTTGCTTGCTCGATGGAGTCCACCACGATTTTATTCGCGCGGCCTACAGCGGCGGCATCCAGTTCGCGCTTTTGCGGCCAATTCGCTCCCATGGCGTTGATGTGCATGCCGGGAGTGAGCCACGCGCCTTCCAGCACGACCTTCGTCGCGGACGTCGCGGTGATGACGATGTCCGCGCCCTTCACGGCTTCCTCGCCGGAATTTGCTGGTTCGACGGAGACGCCGATGCGTTCGCTCATTTCGCGGCAAAACTTTTCGCGGCGCTCGGGATCGCGTCCGAAGGCGCGAACACGTTCGAGGCGGCGCACGTCTGCAATGGCTTCCAGTTGCGTACGTGCCTGGTATCCGGTGCCGATGATGCATGCCGTTCGCGCGTCCGCATTGGCAAGGTATTTTGTGGCCACACCGCTGGCCGCGCCGGTGCGAATCTGGCCCAGCGCGTCAGCTTCAATCAGCGCCACCATCTCGCCTGTTGTAGACCGGAAAAGCGGCACCACAAAACGCGCCGCCCCGCGCGCCACTGTGTAGAGTTTCATGCCCATGAATCCCCGCACCGTGTCGCCCGCCGCCATATAGTGCAGCAGCGCGTTGTCCGGCATCTTGATTCTGCGGCGCGGGTGCAGGATCAATTCGCCGCGGCCTTGTTGGCGCAGGGACTCTTCCACAACCTCCAGCGCGATGGGCATGGTCAGTAGGGAGCGAACGTCGGCTTCGGTGAGAAGCAAGGTCATAGCGGCTCCTTGTTAACCAAGTTATCCAGATGCAATCGAAAACGGAAGATTTTCGGTACGGAAGGATCGAACACAAGAAGCTCCGCATGAGGCGTCACCGCAATTTGAGGCGCGGCAATTGTGGTTGCACCGAGAAATGCAGAGAGGTCGGAGTCCAGTTTGTGTTGACCGTCGAGAGTCCACACGCGAATTTGCGGCGAAGAGGCCGCCATCGTGAATACGTATTGTCCGCCAACCGCGAATCCGGTCATGGCCGGGGAATCCGGTGCGACGTTTTCCACGGCGCTCCAGGAAGTGAGTCTTGTCCCATCGGAATTAAATTTGGTGATGGATCCAGATTGGGC
>Ga0182024_10023288_pt1 | contig 11102 bp, 9 predicted proteins | sample P32metaG_FD_120480 | JGI IMG/M metagenome (GOLD analysis project Ga0182024, IMG submission 120480) | Permafrost microbial communities from Stordalen Mire, Sweden - P3-2 metaG (Illumina Assembly) | ecosystem: Environmental > Terrestrial > Soil > Wetlands > Permafrost | place: Sweden: Stordalen... | reverse complement strand
GTACAGCTTGAGTCCGGTGCGAAACAGGATGAAGCCCAGGGTGATGGTAAGGACGAAAATGAAGGTGGAGACCGCCCAGAATAGAACCGTCTGCTGCATGCTGGAGGGAGCGAACGGACCGAAGGTGAAGGAGCCTTGCCACACCTCCAGCGTCACCAGGATGGCGAGCAGCAAAGAGCCCGAGCCGATGATGATGCGCTTGCGCATGGCCCTGTTCGAATTATAGGGGCTGAGGCGGCCAGGCGGCAGGCGGCAGGCGGCAGGCGGCAGGCAGCAGGCGGCAGGAAGCAGAAAGCAGAAAGCAGGCGGCAGCAACCAGAAACCAGAAACGTTTTATCTCGCTGCGTAGTATCCTTTTCGGGCGGCGGCTTTTAGTCCTTTCGGGAGCACTCGAACTTCGAGCTTGCGGAAAGTGCCATCATGGGCCCGATTGGTGGACACGTAACCGATCGCGTACTGGCTCCGCATTTCTTCCTGGATCGTCGCGAAGATTTCGGCGATTGGAGTCTTTTTCACCCGAAATGTTCGCCCTCCCGTGGGGTCCGACATGTTCTTGAGGAAGGAACATCCGGAGAAGCCGCTTTCGAAGCAGATGCCATAGACGATGGTATTGGTGGTCTGCACCGCTTCCATCACCGCATCCAGATGCACAGGGCTGCCGTTGTCCAATCCGTCAGAGATGACGATCAAAACTTTCCGGCCGGACAACGGTTTTAGTTTCCCAAGCGCCGTCTTCTGGACAGCTTCATAGAGCAGAGTGCTGGGCATGGGGACGCCCAGCGGCGGAAGTCCCTTAAACGGAATAGAACGCAGCCGCTGGAGAGCGTCGGCGAGTAATGCAGTGGACGACGTCAGGTCCTGCCACAGCACTACTGTGCTCGAGAATCCCACCAGCAGCGCGCGGTCATCGGGCCGCAGTACCTGTTCCAAAAACTTCGCCGCGGTACGTTTTTCATCCTCTACGAACCATCGCACGCTGCCGCTGACGTCCAGGAGTAAAGCCACCGTAAGCGGCAGATCGGTGTCTTGCGCGAAATAGCGGATCTGCTGAGGCCGCCCATCCTCGAAGATTTTGAAGTCGTCCTGCTTGAGATCGCGGATCAGCGCGCCGCTGTGACCGTGCACAGTGCAGAAAACATTCACCACCTCCACATCCACTTTGATGGCCGTCTCGCGATCCTGTGCACCAGACTGAGAGATTACCGCCAATATGGAGACCGCCCGGTAGAAGAGGGATTTCATCGCAGCTTGAATCCGTTATACTTCACCGGTATGAGAACCCGCTCATGGATCGTCGCTGTCGCCGCGGCTAGCGTACTTATTGCCCAGTCTCAGTTCACGCCGGGCGTGAAACCGTTCATCGCCGTGGATGCGCCAGTGATCGCGCTGGAACACGTACGCATCCTGGATGGGACCGGCGCGCCGTCGCGGGAAGACCAAACCATTGTGATTGAAGGCGGCCGCATCCAGGCCGTGGGCCCGGTCGATCAAGTCCAGGTACCGGCCGGAGCTCATCGTATGGCATTGCCGGGCCAGACCGTGATTCCAGGCCTGGTGGGCATGCATGAACACCTGTTCTATCCATCGGGAGGCGGCGTGCCGCTTTACATCGAACACGGCATGAGCTTTCCACGGCTCTATCTGGCTTCCGGCGTCACCACGGCGCGCACGGCGGGGACGCTCGAGCCCTACACCGACTTGAACTTGAAAAAGATGATCGACCAGGGCCGCATGCCTGGTCCCAAGATGCTCATAACCGTGGGCTATCTGGAAGGTCATGGGAGCTTCGCGCCGCAGATGGCCGAGCTCGATACGCCGGACGACGCACGGCGTTTTGTTGAGTATTGGGCGAGCATGGGGGCGCATTCTTTCAAGGCCTACATGCATATCACGCGCGGGGAGCTGGAAGCAGCGCTCACCTCCGCTCACGCGCGCGGCCTGAAGCTGACCGGGCACCTGTGCTCGGTGGGATTTCGAGAAGCGGCAGCGCTCGGAATCGATAACCTGGAGCACGGCCTGGTGGTGGATTCGGAATTCAATCCCGCAAAGCAGCCGGATCTATGCCCGCAAGGCTCGGCGCAGGAGTTGGCCCAGCTGGACGTAAATGGCGAAGCCGTGCAAAGAACGATTCAGGAGTTGGTTCAACACAAAGTTGCGGTGACTTCGACGCTAGCGGTTTTCGAGGTGGCGCCTCCACTCCAGCCGCGATTTTTGGAAGCGCTGTCGCCCACCGCGGCGTTGCTTTATCTGAGCAGCCGGGATCGGCTTCCTGAGCAAGCGCGCTCATCCAGCGCCCTGCGCATCAAGAAGGAAGTGGAATTCGAGCGCGCTTTTGTGAAAGCGGGTGGTTTGCTGATGGCCGGCTGCGATCCGACCGGCAACGGTAGCGCGCTGGCCGGCTTCGGCGATCAACGCAATGTCGAATTGCTGGTGGAGGGCGGCTTTAGCGCGGAGGAGGCGATCCGGATCGCCACCCTGAATGGCGCAAAATTCCTAGGCTTGGACGATCACATCGGCTCCATCGCACGCGGTAAGCAAGCCGACCTCGTTGTCCTGGACGGAAACCCCTCCAAACAGATTTCGGACGTCGAAAAGGTCCGGATGGTCTTCCGGGATGGGATTGGGTTCGATCCAGCAAAGCTGCTCGAGTCAGTGCGGGGCCAGGTAGGACTGCACTAGGGGAAAGTTGCCGCTGGATCGAGATTCAACATCGCACAGGATCCATCTGCTGGTGTACGCTGTCGACGAACGTCCTATTCCAATCAGGATCGTCTCAGAAGGTCGAACCAGTTGAAATCGCCGTCATGGAATTCGACCTCCAGGACGACCTCAAATTGCGCCGGCGCGAGGTAGCCCTTCACCTTACTCAGGTCGTGCCATTCCATCCACGGGGCTCCGCCGTCAGTCTTCTCGCCCCAGAGATCGAACGGCATGTATCCCTCTCGCTCCCATCGCGATTTGGGATATGCCAGCTCAACCCATCGGCCACCGACCTTGAGGTGTTTCAGTAGTTCCTGAGCTTCCAGGCGAGTCACATCCAGAGGAGCATTGATCATCGACCCACAGCAGTAAATGAAATCGTAGTCCTCGGCCAGTTGTGCGAGCGAACCAAGATCCTCCATGTAACAGAACCGCGTGTTCTCAACGCCTTTCAGCCGGCACAAGCGACGAACCACATCCAGATTCGATTGGACCAGGTCGACGAATGTAACATCCGCCCCATTTTCCGCAAACGGAAGGGACGTGATTGCCAGACCACAGCCAACATCCAATATTTTCTTACCGTGAAAGACATCTCTATAGAGGAGATCGTACCAGCCGCGGCTCGCAAAGGCGTGACCCGTCACGGAGACGGAACGAAAGTGTTCCCAACGAGCGAGAAGTTCACTGTCGGCGAGTTTCAGCAAATCCGCCGAGTTGATTCGGTCCATCGCCGTCGCCGGCACCTCGCCCCATTTTCGTCGGAGCAGATCGAAGGAATCCTTCAGCAACATGTCGCCTCCAACACCCGGCTGATACGGCCAGGCTGTTTGGGCGCGACCATCTTCAACGCCTTCGTCGACATATACTGACACTCCTTCGAGTAAGATCTCCCCGCCCTTCCCATCTGGCTTGGAATTCTGGATGACCACGCCGCGCAGATCGGCGGCATCTTTGATACGGAGAAAAATCGTACGGGTGCTCGGCCCCGCATCCACGAAGATTCGATCCTGGCAATCGTCGCTCGCTCGATTCAGCAGGCCGAAGCCACCGTCACCATCCAATACCGCCGCTCGAACTTGAACCCACAAGTCGCCAACAAGACCCGAGGGGACGTATAGCGGGATTACGGCCGCATATGCCCAACGTCCTTCCGGAATTATGATTCGAGTCGCGTCACCCTGCGGGGTGGCGTGTGCCGGGTTGGCGAATTGGGGCGATCCGACCGCCCCATCGAGCTTCCGGAGGCGCTTCCGCGTTAGTGCAACTCCCACAGCTGTAAGCGCGGCACGGTCAGAAGACTCGTGTTCGGCGGCCGCAAGCGCACTCACCTGGTTGGCGATTCCATGCAACCCAGTTTCGGTCCCGTAAGTCGAATCGAGAATTCGCGATGTGGTGTCAGCAATGCGCGATACAGTGCCCGCAATGCTCAACGTGTGGTCGCATATGCCGGCCAGGCTCTCGTCAAGTTGTGTCTTATGGCGACTGTTGTCGGTGTTCGAGGCAGAGATTTCGTCCCGGATAACGTGAATCTGGGCGGACACATCTGCGATTTGGTGGTGCAACGCCAAACCCGCTCGACGCATCCTAAGCACGACCACTGCACCCGCGACGCCCAGCGCGCCGATGATCGTGCCTGCCATCAAGACAGCGATCAAGTTAAACGAAATTTCCATTTCGGACTCCTCCGCATCGTTCAGTGTACCCCTGCCGGCATCTTTGGTAGTGTGTATCAGTTGGAACAACTCATACTAATACGCCATCCATCTTTGATCTCGCGAGTTGCAGCCGCAGCCCGGAGAGGCGAGGCTGGTTCGGAATGGTCCACCGAGGGGTCCGAATTTCCAGGATCGCACGTTCCTGGCCGCCGGCGAGTCCCCAGAAGACGAGAACGAGACCCATGTCAAGAGTGGTCGCGTCTAAGCAAGGTGTCAAGGAAGAAACCCTCCGTAGTTTACCGACAGTCCCATTGCAAAGAAAAGACTTCCGCAGTCGGAGTTGCGGGAGAACTGCGAGGAATATGATGCGCGGGGATCGCACATTGTGCGGGAATTGGGCGGGAAGGGAAATCCGCGGCTCGGATGCGTTGGCTCCCTTCCCTACGTTCCTCGCCTTGCAGCGGTTGATGCGCGATTCCCCCGATGAGAGATGTTAGACGCAACAGCCGATGACCGACAAACAACAGTCCGGGCATCCGAGATTGCTTACCGGAACAGGCCGCCCGGCCGCCCGATACTCTCCTCTTCGTGAGATCGTCACGGTGTACGACAACGATTTTTGGTTCCTCCCGTTCCAGGCGGCCGGATTCGCCGCCGGATGCGCGATGCCGGTTTTTACGGACATGTGTTACCGAACCGCGACCGTAAGGGAGTCGGTGACGCGGCAGTCCCTAGGAGAGTTCCGTCCACGGGTATCCAGCAGACCGGGACGCCTGGCCGAGGTTGCGATTGACGATATTTAGTATTCGGCCATGTCGCGGAATATGCCGGAGACAGTGAAGCCGGTATCCGACGCACCCCACAGCGCGGCCACCGCACCATAATCGTCGAACCCTTGCAAATGCATCGTGCGATGCAGTTGCAGCTTGTAGATCTGGTCCATGATTGTATGCCCTCGTCGGAGACAGGGCAAACGCGAATTGCAGCAGCTATTTCTCTGAGGTGACTAACAAATAGGACCCAACGGCGAAGTAGTACAACTGGAGCCCCAATCGCGCGAGAAGGACACGACCCCGCCCGAAAAGAGGCTGCCCTGCATTCCGACACCATTGAGTCGATAAAAGTCGACCTTCACAAGCGACTTGAAAGTCTTCCACCCACTACAGTCCCTCAACTCGTTCAAACGTCCGACGCTATTGAGGAACACCTTGTCCGGTACCTTCGCGAGGTGCTAACTGAGAATGCGGAGTCTGTGCTTCCAGGTGGCACTCCAGGAAATCGCAAGAACATTAGACGTAAAACCTGCCCGATGACCTCCCTTCAAGTATGTTGGATTGCCGGGACAGGGTCGCTTTCGTAGAGCGGCGCTTGCGATCCCATCTGAGCTCGAAGTGAATCGGCTTGTACTCTCAGGTTTAACCGGCTTGGCGACTCTGAGGTTGAATCAATGCGTTGTTATCGAGAGATCGCGTGGGATATATGTCCTGCACGGTCGGTACGACGTTATCATCGCCGGCCAAGACCGTCGAATGCAGTTTCATCGAACCCAAAGCTGTACCGGGAAACCCTCATCGCAAGCTGCGGTGCGGAACAAGACGCGGCGGCACTTCCGCAAAATGCGGACTACACGCTCAAGTAGTGGCCATTTTCCGGTAACGCCGTCTCACAACCGCAACCCCGCCACGGCCCGGATTTCAGCCGGCCTGGAGGCCTACGGGGCCGGATTGGATGCCGGAGTGCTCGCCATTCCTTTGCGAGATGCATATCGGATTGAAGGCAAACGCAGCGATCATTCGCGGGCTGAGGCCTTTTGCCACACCGTGCGTGCTGGGATTGTTCTGGGCGGCTTTGCTTTCCGCAGACACGCTGCAACTCGTTGTTTCGAACGAAACGGTTCCGGCGGGCGCGACGGCGCAGATCAAGGTGTTTCTTGCGACGCCCAAAGCGGTGTCCTCGGGGCGTTGCTTCATGTCGCTGGACCCGGCCGTGTTCGGCGACATCATCCAGGTGATGGCCTTCAGCGCTACCGGCGATATCTACGGTGCTCCGACCGTGCAGGGCAGGGTAATCGACATGAAGTTCAACAGCGACCCTGACGCTTTTCCGCCGTCCTATAGCGCCGGCGTCGGGCGGCTGCCTGGTCTTCCCGTTTTCGTCGTTACCGTGCCGGTTCTGCCCGGCGTCCTACCCGGCACAAAGACCAGCATCTCACTCGACCCAAGTCCGCAGCCCTGGGATGATGCGCAGGGCAATCCCTACACCGTCTCGGTTACTCCCGGCACCTTAACCGTGGGAGGGAGTTTGTCTATTGGAGATGTCTCGCCGGGCGGTGGCCGCCTGCCTGTTGGCACCGCGGTTCGCGTGACGGGGACCGGATTCGTTCCCACATCTGTCCTGTCGGTGGACGGCGTGGGTGTCGCTTCGGTGCAGGTTCTGAGTGCCAACGAGATCGATTTCGTTACCTCGGGCGGGCCGGTGGAAATGACGGGGAAGCGCGTGCACGTCAGCAATCCTGACGGCGGGGAGAGCACTTACTTCGCGTTTTTGCCAGCCGAGGTTCCCTTCGGCCCGGCACCCCCGCGACGCGTTATCTTTCCTTTGCGGGAGTTTACCGCGGTCTCGGCCAACCACGACGCCGTGATTCAGAATGCGAATTTGGTTCCGGTGGATGTGACAGTGGTGGTGAGCCCGGACGGCTTTACCGCCGGGCCGCCGCAAACGTTTACTCTTGCGCCGGGCGCGGTCGCCGGCAATTTTGGCGGTGACTCCCCGCAAAGATCCTCATACGTTTCGATCAGCGCAACGGGTCCGTTCCGCGCTGTCGGATACGCGGGTGGCGCTTTCACCCCGGACAATCTCTTTACGCTCCAGCAGCCGATTGCCGTCACGCTTCCCGTGCAGGCCGGCACGAACACTCCCTATCTGCAATTCGCTTGGAAGGTGGGCGCCGCGCCTCCGGCGGCTCAAACCTTTGCGTATTCCTGCAATGACAACAGCGCGACGTTGAACGTATCGAGCGCGACCGAATCGGGGCACTGGCTTTCGGTGACGTCAGCAGTGCAGGCGGGCGGGGGATGCGCCGTATCGCTGGTGGCCAGCGTAAATTCATCCTCACTGGTCGCAGGCAGTTACTTCGGAACCATTACCGTAAGCCCAAGCTCCGCGAATGGAATTCCAGGCGTCACCCAGGTCAGGCTGGACGTTTTCGACGGAATCGTTTATCTGGCGCCTCAGAATTTCCTGCTTGAGTTTGAGCCTGCGGATACCACAAGCTACGCGTATTCGCTTTCTTTGAGCAAAGACCTGTTCTTCCCTCCGCTGTCGGCGTCCGGGATTATCGATGGAGGCGGAAACTGGTTCTCCGTAGGGAGTGTGGATTCCGTTAAGGACGAGATCCCGGTAACAGTTAGCTTCAGCAACGCGCCAGGCTTGTATAGCGGCGAGATTCTCGTGAATTCGGCTTGGGTTGTCGCGGCTTTTCCCATCATTGAATACATCCCGAACCCGCTGCTTTACGCCGACGTGCTAGGCATCTGGTTCGCCGCCACCCTTAACATGACGGGGAGCGGGGCGCCCACGCCCGTGACCGTGAATGTCACAGGCGGAGCGTTTTCCGCGTCGGCCGTGACCAACTCGGGCGGGTCCTGGATGGGGATTACCCAAGCCGCCTCCTCTGTTACGGTCAAGGCAGATCCAAGCGGACTGGCGGCAGGCATCTATACCGGTGTAGTGACACTGACTCCGGCAAGTGGCGCGGGACCCACTCAACTGCCGGTGGTTCTAGTGGTGACAAAGAAGAACCCCGCGCGTCTGCTCGCGATACCGCCCAGTCTTGCATTCTCGGGGCAAACCCTGTTGGCCATCTCGTTCGACACCGGGCTGGAGCCAGCCGAAGTGACAACTCGGGCAGTAACTTTGACGGGCGGGAATTGGCTCTCCATACCGAGCCGGCCAGTGATTACGACACCGGGATGGATCAACGTGACGGCGAATCCCGCGTCGCTCGCCGCAGGCGTCTATTACGGTTCGATCCTGGCTTCAACCGCGACTGAGACCGTGACCATTCCGGTAACGCTAACGATTACGGCTCCACTGCCGACGGGGCCGCCGGTAATCGGCTCGGTTGTAAGCGCCGCATCGGGATTGGGCCGGGCACTCGCTCCGGGAGAGATCATTTCGATCTACGGAACGGAGTTGGGGCCGCATGACAGCACTTTCTTCCACGATACCCAGGTGCTTTTCGACGGCGTGGCCGGTCCCGTTCTTTACGCCGCCTATTCGCAAGTCAACGTGGTGGTTCCGCCCGGAATTGCAGGCCAATCCACTACGGCCATTCAGCTTGTATATGACGGGTTTTCGTCTTCGCCCGCTGCCATACCCGTTGTGCCGGCCGTACCGGGATTGTTCACCCTCTCGGGCTCGGGGCGCGGCCAGGCGGCGGTTCTGAATCAGGACAACTCAGTGAACGACGCGGCGAATCCTGCGGCACCGGGGTCGGTGATTCAGATCTTCGGAACAGGTGCGGGCGAAAGCGGGCAACCGGTCGGCGTAAGTATCGGTGGGGTAGACTCGACTGTGTTGTTCTCCGGCCAGGCGCCGGGCGAGGTGGCGGGCCTGTTCCAGGTGAACGCGGTGGTACCGGGGGGCGCCGCTGCCGGACCCGGCGTTCCGCTGGTCGTCAAGGTAGGAAATAGCGCGAGTCAGATGGGGGCAACCATCGCCGTCAAGTAAACCCAGCAGAGTCGTTAAATGCCGAACGGTCAAGCGTAACTGCAAGAATAGTGGGGGTTGCACGAAATCAGCGAAGAGACTCCTCCCGACTTCCGTCAATGTTGAACAAAGCCCTTGCCAGATAGCTCTCCGCGATCGTCAAGGGAACGAAATGTCTTAGATCTCAAAACGCGGAATGGCTACTTCGATTCTTTCACCACAGCAATGCCATTGACGCACGCCATCTCCTTATGTAAAGAAGCGAGAGTAACTTTTTTAGTGTTCCTTACAAAGATCGATTGTGGCGTAAGTGGAGAGGGCGCGCCGCGGGAGCTCATCAGCTCATGATTGCTATAATTCCGAGGGAACCGGATAAGGGTAGACAAAACCGGGATTCGAGTGACGGGAAAGAAAACAACGAGTCCGATTGGCCGGCCGCCGCTCCTGCGGCGCACGAACGCTCTGACTCTGCTGAAGCTGCTGCGTGAAGCGGGCACGTGCTCCCGCGCGGACCTGGTGCGCACCTCGGGCATGAGCGCGCCGACGGTAACGAATGTGATTGCCGACCTGCTGTCGGCGGAATTGGTTCAGCCCCTGGGTGAAGGTGCGTCGAACGGCGGAAGGCCGCCGGACCTGATCCGCTTCAAGGCCGAGCGCGGTTGTCTGGTGAGCGTGCGGATCACCGCGCAGTTTGTTTCGTTCCTGCTGACGGACTTGTGCGGAAAGGAGTTGGACACCTCCGAGGTGTGGCTCGCCGGCCGGAAGACGACGCCAGAGGCGATGTGTGCCCTGATCGCCGAAGAGATCCGCCGTATCCTCAGGGCCCGGGGCCTGAAGCGCGACCAGGTGCTGGCGCTGGTGGCGGGCGTACCGGCGATCACGAACGTGGACGAAGGCGTGGTGTTGGCGATCAGCACGCTGGAGAACTGGCGCGACGTTCCACTGCGATCGATGTTGAAGCGGAGCGTCGGATGCCAGGTGACGGTGGAGAACGACACGAACCTCGCGGCGCTGGGTGAACGAATGGAGGGCGCCGCGCAGGGCGAGACGTCGTTTGTCGAGATTGACATCGGAGCCAACGTCAGCGCGGGCATCGTGCTGGACGGAAGGCTGTATCACGGGGCGCAGTGGTCGGCGGGCGAGATCGGTTATTTGAGGCTGCCTCACATCTCGCGGCGCGACCCGGTCTTGCACGATTTCGGCGCACTGGAGGCGGTGCTTTCCAGCACCGGAATCCGCGAGAGTTGGCGCGAGACAACGGCGCAGTTAGGGACCACCATGCGCGGCGCCGGGCGAGTGGATGTGACGGCGATTCTCGACATGGCGCAAAGGGGCGAAGCCGCGGCCAAGCAGGTAGTCAAGCAGCGCGCGGCCATCGTGGCGGACGTGATCGTGAACCTGTCGCTGATTTTGAACCCCGGGCTGGTGGTGCTGGGTGGCGAGGTGGGGCGGCATCCGGCGCTGATCGGCTTTGTCAGAAAAGAGCTGGAGCGCAGCGAGTTCGCTGTGCCGCGTATTGCCGCGGCCAGCCTGGGCGAAGCCGCGGTGCTGCGCGGAGCGATTGCCATGGCCCTCGAGGCCATTCCTTCGATCCTGCTCCCGCTCCCTTGAGCCGCACCCGCTCATCCCAACGCCGTAGCCGCGACGTCGATGGCCAGATGCACGGCTCCGGTGAGCTGGGCCTGATCCCCGAGCGCGCTTTGGACGATCAGCGGCAGGGCCCGATCGTCCCGCTGGCGGAGGAGGCGGCGAATCTCTTCGCCGAGGACCGGATGGAGACCGACGCTGCCGCCGAGGACAAACATGGGGCAGTTCAAAACCAACGCCAGATTGTAGATGCCGTAAGAGAGCATGCGGGCGGTGTCGCGGAGCACCTCGGAGGCTAGAGCGTCGCCGGCGCGGGCGTGGTCGAAAATCTCCGTGGCGGTGAGGTCGCTAGGCAGCGATGTGCACGCCGGGCTCCAGCGGCTGAGCCATTGCCGGCGGATGCCTTCGCCGCCGACCTGCGCTTCAAATGGGCCAGGATCGCCGTGG
>Ga0182024_10023287_pt1 | contig 11102 bp, 9 predicted proteins | sample P32metaG_FD_120480 | JGI IMG/M metagenome (GOLD analysis project Ga0182024, IMG submission 120480) | Permafrost microbial communities from Stordalen Mire, Sweden - P3-2 metaG (Illumina Assembly) | ecosystem: Environmental > Terrestrial > Soil > Wetlands > Permafrost | place: Sweden: Stordalen... | reverse complement strand
TTACCATGGAAACCAAGCTTTCCACCAAAGGTCAGGTCGTTCTTCCCCTTCCGATCCGCCGCAAACTTGGCCTCCGCACCGGAGACCCACTCGACGCAAAAGTCGAAGGTGGACGCATTGTGTTGACTCCACGAACCGACCGCCCACGAAAAATAAGTATTGTCCTCGATCCCATCACCGGACTTCCGGTTTTGAGCGCCGGTCCGGACCCGCAACCATTGACCAGCGCACAGGTCTCTGAGATTTTGTCTGACTTCCCATGAAATATCTTCTGGACGTGAATGTTCTTGTTGCTTTGGGTTTCCTGCAGCATGAATTTCACGGCCGCGTCGCTGGCTGGGTACGCACTCTGGCCTCAAGGGAAATTCCGGAGCTGGCAACGTGCTCGATCACCGAACTTGGCTTCGTGCGGGTTCTCGCACAAGCGCCGCAGTATGGATTCACCATCGCTCACGCACGCAATCTGCTACTCCGCCTTAAAACAGCAGATTCCCTGAAGTTCACTTTCATCCCCGACGATCATGATGTCTCGCACCTTCCAGCTTGGGTTAAGACTGCCAAGCAAACTACCGACGGTCATCTCCTGCAACTCGCCAAGGCGAAGAGCGCCATTCTCGCGACCTTCGATGAAAAAATACCCGGAGCATTCCTGATCCCCGCCCAAAGGGCGAAGTAGCCGCCTCAAACTCAAACTTCATTCTTCACGCTACCGACACTAGACAACGGAGAAATTGCCCTACGCATTAACTCACAGCGAACCAACCGTCCGCACAGCTTCGCAACCAACTACTGTAGCTTCGCGTATTCCACCTGGGCTTCTTTCAGCACGGGAATCTCCGCATCCGCATCTTTCCACAGATCAAAAAACACGTTGTAGGCTTCACGAGACTTCTTGGCGTCCCCCGCCATCGCATAGGAGCGCGCCAGACCCAGGTGCGCCAGCGCGCCAATAGGTTCGTTGAATACCACCCCAGGCCAATCCAGGATTTTCTGGAACTCCGCGGTTGCTCGCGTTCCCTCATGGGCAACAAGCAGAGCTTGGCCACGGACGTATACCGGATACAAATTCATCCAGAACGTGCTGTCGCCGGGAATTCCCAATTCGTAGGCTGACGCAGGCGCAAGTTCTTCAACCGCCTTCGCGCCGTTGTTGTTGGTGTTCAAAGCGATTTGCGCGCGCAACGTTGGCAAGTAGTTGAAACGCGCCATCGTGTCCTCGGGATAGCGCTTTCCCAGATCTTCCTCTAGGGCTTGCGCGCGCGCCGCGTCGCCAATCAGCGCCAGCGCAAATGCCGAGATGTATTGAGCGTCTCGTCCGTGTGACAGCGAGAGCGTTTCGTTGACGTGCTGCCGGGCCTCTGCAGCGTTGCCGTAAAGCGCTTCCCACAGCGCCGCGGCTGCCTGGCAGCCTGCCGCCATTTCCTTTTCGCCGGCATCTTTGGCCGAGCTGGTTGCCTGCGCGGACAATTCGCGAGCTTTGCCTAGTTTGCCGGAATACGCCGCCGTCCCGGCTTCCAGATACAGCATCACATTTTCTCTTCCGGGCTTGCCGATCGACCAGGTAACTTCCTCCACCATCCCCAGCGCATTGTTTCGCAGAAACGCAAGCTCATAGAGATACAGGCGCAGATCGGCGGAATCCAGACTTTTTGCCAGCGCCTCGTCGGCCATCGCGCGAGCTTCCTTGAGCCGCTTCAGATTGAGATACGCGAAGACCACATCGCCATAGCTCAACCCGTCCGACGGGCTGAGCCGTATCGCTTTCTGGAATTCTGCTAAAGCTTTCTCGTATTGACCGAGTGATTGGTACACCACCCCCAGATTGATCGCCGGTACCTGCTCGCGCGGATAGATTTGTCCCCACATCTCGTACGTCTCTCGCGCTTTCTGCAGGTCGCCGAGAACGAAGTGATAGTAATGAGACTCGATATAAAATTTTTCCCACTCGCTTACCCGCGTGCGAAGCCCATACGCCTTGGTAGTGTTTTCCGCCGAGAGCGTCTTTTCTCCCAGGTTGTGATAAGCGGTCCCCAATGTTGCGTAGGCCATTGCAAAACTCGGATCCAACTCAATGCTGTGCTTGAAGAGCGGCACAGCAGCGGTGTAATCCCCATTCACCTGCATCCTCTTTCTTCCCAGGCTGTACGCCTGCAGCGCTTCGAGCGAAGGTGTGGTGGCCTGCTCGATCGGTGTGTCCAGCTTCTTGACGCTCTTAAGGGACTCGCCCAACTTTTCTCGTAGCTCGGTGGAAACTTCTCCCAGCGCCTTCAAAACATTTTCTTTTCCAGCCGCCGTCGCCTGCAGCCCCGCCAGGTAATCCCCGGTCTGACAATTTATAGCGTTTACCCCAATGACATACTGGTTGCCGAGTCTGGAAATCGATCCGCTCAAATACGCCTTGCTGCCGGTTCGCTGGCAGAGATGGCCTGCGATAGCCGCTGGAACTTTGCCGTCCGGCTGGCGTCCCATCAGCCGCAGTGTTTCCTGGATGCGCTGTTCCGAGACCAGGCTCAGGAATGGGGATTGCTGCAGTTGCGCGGCGAGACCTTGCCGCAGCGTCTCGTCGAAAATTGCATCACCGGTCTGATTATTGAAATCCGCCAGCACGATGGTATCGGTCTGGCTCAATGCGTGAACACGCCGCATGTTATAAAACCAGCCTGCCGCGGCCGCAGCCACGATCAGCGCCACTGCGGCAGCGGCCATCACCCAAAGGTAACCACGCCGGGGAGCCGCAACTACCGCTGCCGGCGCGGGCCTCGCAATGTGCGCAGTTCCCGATTCCGTTTCGCGTTTCAACTGCTGCAGCTCGGCACGCACTTTTGCCGCGCTGTCATAACGCAAGCCTCGATCCTTTCCGAGGCACTTGTTGATGATCTCTTCCAACCTCCAGGGCAGCTCAGGATTCAAATTCCTTACCGACTCCGGAGCGCCCGTGAGAATTGCCTCGATGATCACGCCCGCGGTTCTGCCGCCAAACGCTTTCCGCCCGGTGGACATTTCGTAAAGCAACAGTCCCAGCGCGAAAATATCTGCTCGCGTATCCAGATCGTCGCCGCGAATCTGCTCCGGTGACATGTACGAAGGCGTACCGCTGATCACCCCCACAACCGAAAGCGATTCCTCGACGGCCTTAGACGCGGAGTCCTCACCCTCCAACGGAGAAACACTCTTGGGCAGCAATTTCGCCAGTCCGAAGTCCAGAACCTTGGCTTGTCCTCGTTTGGTTACAAAAACGTTGGAAGGTTTGATGTCCCGGTGAATGATGCCTTCGGCATGCGCTACATCGAGAGCATCGGCAATCTGAATCCCCAGGTCCAGAATCTGCTCGACAGGAAGAGCCTTGCCGTGAATGTATTGGCTTAGCGTCTGGCCGTCAATAAACTCCATGGCGATGAACGGCCGGTCATCCTGCTCGCCGATGTCATAGATCGTGCAGATGCCTGGGTGATTCAGAGCGGAAGCGGCATGGGCTTCCCGGCGGAAGCGTTCCAAAGCGTGCGGGTCTTGCGCGCTGTTGTCAGGAAGAAATTTCAGCGCCACGGCGCGGTCCAGCCGCGTGTCTTGCGCCTTGTACACCACACCCATCCCACCGGCACCAAGTTTTTCCAGGATGCGATAGTGAGAGATGACTTGATCCATCATCGATGAACGGTTTTACAAAGCGAAGCGGTGCTTCACTTCACAGCGTTTGGTCGTTTAGGAATGCTTCGCTGGAGGTTCTGCGCCTCTCGGTCTTGGGTGGCTTCGGGGAACCCAGCATATGCAACACTCGCGAGCCGTCTCCGTAAGCGTTCAAATCCGGGACCGCTTCCAGTTCAAGGGTAATGTTCTTGTTGCACACCGTGCACACCAGCGCGCCGTAGGCTTCGTCATCTTTTTGAACGAATAGGTTGTAACGCATCACGCGCTCGCAACACACCGGGACCCACACGTTCGGAGTTTGTGCTGAACTCACGGCTCACCTGTCCAGAAACGAATGCCCGGATTGTACACTGAAAAGGGAATTGCTTCCCCGCAAACCACCCCGCCGCAACCGTCGCCGAAACGGCGTGCAGCTCAGGCGTGCAAGTCCTTAAACCGAAGATTCACGCCGCAGGCAAGCGGCAGCGTACGTGAGTTGAAGACAACGAGGAATTCTTCAACCGCAGCGAGGCTCCGCCTGCAAAGCCCTACGCTGCGGCGCCAATCCTGCGAACCAGATCGTTTTGCTCCGCTTTGCTTTCCGCGCCAATCGTGAACGCGTCCAGCAGCCCCAGTGACAATGCATACTTCAACGCTTCGTCTTGCTTCCCGCGCAGATCGCCCTGGCCCAGAATCTTCATCCCCACAATTCCTTTGCCCGCGGCGCGCATTTCCTTCAACACGCTGATAACCGTCGCGGGATCGGCGTCCATATGCGACCCGATCGGATTGATGCGCACCAGATCGACCTCTACCCACGGCGATTTTGGCGCCGCGCGTAGCGCTTCAATGCTGTGGCACGAGGAGCCATGGCTGCGAAGGATGCCCTTCTGCTTCGCCTCGGAAAAAACGTCCATCACCCCGCGGTATTTTTCCGTCCAGTCGCCGTCCGTCACGCAGTGCATCAGGCAAATATCCAGGTAATCGGTGCCCAATTCTTTGCGGAAGCGGTCCAGATCGGCGCGCGCCGACGGCGCATCGCGCGACCACGTCTTCGTCAGCACCGTCACCTTATCGCGCGGCACGTGCTTCAGCGCTTCCGCCACGTGTGGATGGCTTCCGTACGCGTCCGCCGCATCGAAAAATCGCAAACCCTGCTCGTAGCCGTTCAGGAGCAGCGCCGCAAGTCCCGCCACTCCCAGAGCCGTCTGGTTCGAGTGGTGACCGGAGCCCACCGTGCCCGTCCCCATCGCCAACCGGCTCGTTTTGATTCCCGTGTTGCCCAGCGTCACCATATCCGACGCCGCGAATTTCTGGGGCAGCGGTTCGCTCATGAAGGACGCTCGGGCCAGTGAGTTCGACGCCAGCCACGCCGCGCCTACGCCGTATCCCGCATGTCGAATAAATTCCCTGCGCTTCAACTTTTTGATTCTCATACGCGCATCCTCAATGCTTATAGTTTCGCAGTCGAAACGCATACCGCGGCGGCGTTTCGACCGATGCCCTCGGCACCTGATGCTATGGACGCCGCAACCGCATCTTTCGTTACCCAAAAAAGCTACCCAGAAAAGATCGATCCTCCATCCTGCGGCCATCCGGTGTGTCAGCGGAGGCGACTCAGGTCGAATTCCGCGGTGACCGCGTCGCCCTTGGGCGGGTCCACCTGCACGGTTGCGGAATCAGCGGAAAACGAACTCGCGGGGAAGTCGAATTCCAGCGTTGCGCCGGTCAGCGTGCATGCTCCGTAATCACTGCAAGAGTAGTTTGGGTGGCCACTATGACTGGAAGGTTTCAGCCGCTGCTCGCCGCTAAAAATCTGCACCTGAACATTTGTAAAAAAATCAAAAGCCCAGGGGCTCACCGCCGATAAGGAGCCCGGTCGTGAACTATTCACGCCGGGGGCTACGAACTGGCCGCCGGAATCGGTCAGCAAGATTTCCACCGCGATCCGCACGATTTCTTCACCTTCACCGCGATGGTCCAGCGCCGCTTGCTGAACGCTGTAGTTTCCACTCTGATCGCTGGAGAGCTGAGCGACTTGCAGGAACGGCGTAAGCACGGTTACCGAGGAAATGTATGGACCGCTTTTTGGAGGAGGCAGACGCTGCGTGCTCTTTTCGAGCAGACGTTCAAAGGACCCATCGTGACGCTGGCCCAGAAAATAGGCCTCGCGCACGGATTCGTCCGACAACGGCGACTGGAAGGCAAATACAGGTTGTGCCACGAGCACGACCGCTAACATAACGGAAGGCCTGGAGGAATGCATGGTGGCATCTCCTTGTTAGTGAGACGATTAATAGTACCAATGTGGTTTCAAATTCAACCTACAGCTTGCGACTGACTTTCTACCGTTTTTTTCTCCTCCTTAATCCAGCTTCCCCCCGCCTTTTGCACTATAATTATGGCGCTGATTTGCACGCCTTATCTCGCGTCCGGCGTGCGATCAACAAAACGACCGTGCCAATCTTCCATTCCCTGATACTTCTCCTCGCTTCGCAAACCACCCTGGGCCGCTACTGGCACAAGGTGACCGACCGCACCTTTTCCGGCGTCTATCACGCCAATGGCTTCGACCTGGCCATGATGATTCCCTACTTCATCGTCCTATTTGTCTTGGCACTCTACGGATTGCACCGCTACTGGCTGGTTTACGACTACTACAAATATTCCGATAATGTTCCCGCGCAGCCCCCGCCGGTCACTTCCTGGCCGCGCGTCACCATTCAGCTTCCCATTTTTAATGAGCGCTATGTCATCGAGCGCCTCGTGGAAGCCATTTCCCGCTTCGATTACCCTCCGGAGCTGCTGGACGTGCAGGTGCTCGACGATTCCACCGACGAGACCCGCGAAATTGCGCGCGATTGCGTGGAGCGTTTTGCAGCGCAAGGCATGCCCATCGTCTATATCCATCGCACCAATCGCGGAGGCTACAAGGCGGGCGCCTTGGAAAATGGCTTGAAAACTGCCCGCGGCCAGTTCATCGCCATTTTCGACGCGGACTTTGTCCCTTCGCCGGATTTTCTGCGGCTCACCATTCCCTATTTCATGAATCCGCGCGGCGGAGCAGGCATCGGCATGGTGCAGACGCGCTGGACCTATCTCAACACCGATTATTCTTTGCTTACGCAGGTAGAAACGATTCTGCTAGACGGCCACTTTGTGGTCGAACACGGCGCGCGCTCGCGGCGTGGCACATTTTTTAACTTCAACGGTACCGCCGGAGTCTGGCGCCGCCAGGCCATCGATCAGGCCGGCGGCTGGCAGCACGATACCTTGACCGAAGACACCGATCTTTCCTATCGCGCCCAGCTCAAAGGCTGGAAATTTCTATATCTCCCCAACATTGAATGCGCGTCAGAGCTTCCCGTGGATATGAACGGCTTCAAAGCGCAGCAGGCGCGCTGGGCCAAAGGGCTGATGCAAACCGCCAAGAAAATCCTGCCCAAAGTTTTTCGCGCCGATGTGCCATGGCACGTAAAGTCGGAAGCGTTTTTTCATCTCACCGCGAATATCAGTTATCCGCTGATGGTGCTGCTCTCCACCATGCTCCTGCCCGCCATGATCGTGCGTTTTTATCAGGGCTGGTTTCAGATGCTGGTCATCGATTTACCGCTCTTCCTGGCTTCCACCTGCTCCATCTCCAGTTTTTATCTGGTGGCCCAGAAAGAACTGCGGCCCAAAACGTGGTACCGCACCTTTCTTTACATGCCTTTTGTGATGGCCACTGGCATCGGTATTTCGCTGCGCAACGCGCAGGCCGTGCTGGAAGCTATCGCCGGCAAAAAAAGCGAATTCGCGCGCACCCCAAAATACAACATTGCCGGCAAGCAAGGCTCCTTCGCCAAGAAATCGTATCGCAATAAAGCCGGCTGGATGCCCTACGCTGAAATTTTACTGGGAGTGTATTTCGCCTTTACCGTGCTGTATGCCGTGCTCAACGAGAACTACGCCACTGTCCCGTTTTTGCTGCTCTTCGTGTGGGGCTATCTCTACACCGGTTGCATATCGCTGGGTCAGGTTTACTTCGCGCATCTGATGCGCTTCAAGGTCGACAGCCCGGAAATGCGCCCGGCTGCCTCTGGCGCACCCGTATTCTAATTCCCGAGGCCCGTGGGTTGCAGATGGCAGGGCGTCCGTTTCGTTTTATTTAATCAGCTTGAGGCGCTTCAGGTCTGCAGTTGTCCAACCGGCATCAGCAAATAAGGCTGCAGAAGTTTGGGGCCGCAGGTTTCGTTCTTGTGGTAATGGATCACTATTCGTTTGTTCTTGCAGCCATTGGGTTCGGGATTCGCGAGCGGTTTGATATAGGTGATCGTGGCGTCTTTGCTGAGAGGGTCTTTCCTGTAGCCGTCCCGCTTAAGAGCGTCAATAATGTCGTCATTGGTGAGGTTCTTTAGCTGATTCCAGACGTTTGGAGGGAAGGCCATTGAAATGTCAAACTGCCTAGAAACGCCCCGTGAGGGATCTCCGGTTCTACCTTAACCGTAAGGTGTGGCCCAATGGGAAGTGGGTCGCCTTGTTCTGCAAGCGAACTAATATATACCGGAATTGCATTGATAAGATTTTCGACGGCCTGCTCTTTTGTCTCTCCATCGATGTGAAGACCTTTAAGCGCCGGTGCAAATGCGTGAAATTTTCCGTTATCTTCTTCCACGACATACGCAATCTTCAACGTAAGCGATTTTGGATTGGCAGTTTTTTCCCACATGGCTGTTCTCGCTCGCTGGAAGAGACCCGTCAGGACATTCGAGTTGGATGCTTCATCTAGCCGAATTGCGCTACTAGCCGATTACTCTTGTGGCATGCAACAGTACCGTTGCTCTAGACCGCAACAACTCCTTTCAATTGAGGTATTAAACAGAAGTGCAGTCACTCGAATCGAATCGCCACGATCTCTGAACTGCTGCCCACCCGCAGCGGTGGTCCCCAGGTCCCCGCTCCATACGACGTATAAATCTGCATCTCTCCCGCGCGTTGCAGGCCGTAAACGTATTTGCCGTAAATCCGTGCAGCAACGCGCGTCCACGGCCAGAACTGCCCATGATGCGTGTGCCCCGAAAGTTGCAGAGAAATTCCCTCTTCCGCCGAAACCTGCACCCGGTCCGGCGCGTGCGTCAGCAAAATACTCGGCCGCGTACGGTCCAGGCCGGTCCCCCGCAGCGTTTTGCGAAAATGTTCGCCGTGCGTCGCATCGCGATACGTGACCCCCACGATCTGCAAGCCGTCTACCTCGATTCGTTCATTGTTGAGCACGCGCACGCCCGTCGCGGCAACGGCCCTCACGAATTTCATATGATCGGTGAACTCTTCGTGATTCCCTTCCACGAAGAAAGCTCCCAGCGGAGGCTTCAGCGTCCGTAATGGCTCGGCGAGTCGCGCGAAATCGGCAGGCGTGCCGTCGTAGAAATCTCCCGCGATAAACACCATGTCCGGGTTCAGATCGCCAATCATCTTCGCGATGCGGTTTGAAAATCCAAACGTTCGGTGATTTCCCAAGTGCACATCACTCACCAGCACCGCGGTGCGGCCTCGCCAGGACTCCGGCAACCGCGGCAGTTTCACCGCAATACGCCTCACCCTGGTCCACGCGGCATTCACCACGCCAAAAGCGGCAACCGCTATCGCCAGCGCCAGAAAACCAGGAGCGAAGTAGCGCCGCTCTGCTTGCACTCCTCCGATCCGCAGCGCCAGATATACGATCCAGCACAATACCGCGGAAAAGAACGCGTAATTCACAAATCCCAGCCACACCGCCGTGATGCGATAAAAAACCCGCAAAACCCCATTCGTCGTTCGAAATCCGATCAGGGAGGTCGCCAGAAAGCTCACCGCCAAAATCATTAATGCCGTCAGCAACGGCCAATGATTCATCGGGCTGAAATCGTAAGCGGTCGTTTCGCCCGCCATATGCGGCGCCCGAAAATAAACCCAGGTAAAGAATAAAAAAACATGCACCAGAATCAAAACTGTTTGAAAAACAGTGAGAAATATCGCGAATCGCCGGATCAAATCGAATCGTCCCCTTGCACCGCAACCGCAACGCCGCTCACCTTGCTCTACTCCAGCGTAACACGCTGCATTCGGTGCTCTGGACGCGGCTCCGGAGGAGTTTCGACCTTCCATAGATTGGCCATCGATGTAAAACGACAGCCGCGCCAATTTGGTAGGCTAGACTAAAGTCAGATAGAGTCTCCGTATCTTGAGGCCCTCGCATCGCCATACATATTTGCGATGCCGGCCTCGCTGAACCAGCGCGGTGTGGCGGCGGTGGCCGCAGAAACGCTCCGCTTGCCCCGGAGCGATACAAAGTTGTGGTGGATGTTTCAAGGAGAATCCGTGAGTCGTCTGCCATCCAGCGTCAAGCTGGAGCCCGCATCGTCTGGGTCATTTTTTGCCTCGACCCGTGCTTCTCTATCTCTGCTCTCATGTCTCGTCGCAGCCGCCGCTATTTTTCTTGTCACCAGCATCTCTGCTCCGCAACTCCGCGCGCAACAACGCCGCGAGCGCGAGCCCAACATCATCTACGCCGGACGCCGCGCTGCCGTCGCCGCGCAAACCGATGGGCCTACGATTCTTTGGGGCTTCACCGGACGTGAAGAAGTCTCACAAGCCTACGTTTTCACCCAGGAAGATAATTTTTACTACTTGACCGGGCACAACGAAGAAGGCGCTGGGCTGATTATTTTGCCTGCCGCGAAACCGGGCGCCCCCGCTGGCGCTGCTTCCAGTGACCCCTTGAATGGCGTGCACGAGATTCTGTTTCTGCCCGCCAAGGATCCGGCGAAGGAGAAATGGAACGGCCTCCGCATGTCGCCCTCCGATCCGGGCATCGAAGCGCGCACCGGCTTCGCCGTCGTCAAACCTTTTTCGGACATGCGCGCCACCGTCGAACGCCTCGCCAAAACCTATCCCAATCTGTACACCATTCTTCCTTACGAAAAAGAATTGGGCGGCTATCCACATGAAAAAAGCGTTGTGGATTGGCTTCAACTCGTCGCTCCGCAAGACAAGCTCAAAGATGTTCGCCAGATTATTTATGCCTTGCGCGAAATTAAATCGCCCGGCGAAATTGCGTTTCTCACCAAAGCCATCGAACTCTCGCTGGACGCTCACCTGGCCGCCATGAAAATGATGCGCCCTGGGATTTATGAATATGAAGTCGCTGCCAAAATGGTGGAGATCCATGCCATCGGTGGTTCGGAAGCGGAAGGCTACGCTCCCATCGTCGGCGCTGGACCCAATTCCGTCGTTCTTCACTACGACAAGCTTGCGCGTCAGATTGAAGGCGGAGACATCGTGGTGCTCGATGTCGGCGCGCAGTATTCCGGATACTCCGCGGACATCACCCGCACTCTGCCCGCCAATGGAAAATTCACACCGCGCCAGCGCGAAATTTACGACATCGTTCTGGGCGCGCAAAATGCCGCCATCGCCATGCTCAAGCCCGGCGTCGATCTGTGCGCCAAAGGCAACAAGAG
>Ga0182024_10023286_pt1 | contig 11102 bp, 8 predicted proteins | sample P32metaG_FD_120480 | JGI IMG/M metagenome (GOLD analysis project Ga0182024, IMG submission 120480) | Permafrost microbial communities from Stordalen Mire, Sweden - P3-2 metaG (Illumina Assembly) | ecosystem: Environmental > Terrestrial > Soil > Wetlands > Permafrost | place: Sweden: Stordalen... | reverse complement strand
CGTCCTAACGCGCGCCGTGTATCCTAAGGAGGCCTTCGATTTGGCGACGGCGGCGGGAGCGCAACAATTGGTCGCGCGGAAGACGGGCGCGTTTGACGTCGAAGTGCAATATCAAACGCGGGTCGTTATGTGGTATGAAACCACGAATGGCGCCAGCGACTTCACGCTCCCGACTCCGTGCGGATTGATAGATCAACTTGACATCACGGTGGCGAATCTGGACGTTGACGTCGAATCACGGCAGGCCGCCTCGTTGCGATGCGAGCACGCCGGCAGCAACACCGTTGCAAAATTAGTCCTGATGCCGACTCCGGCTTGGGTCGCTTGGCGGCCGCGCAGCCGCGATGTCTCCAAGGAGAAGGCGGTTTTCTACGCGGATATTTCGCCGCTGTACGTTCCGTCGGCGGGAGTCATCGAGGGCGCGCATTACGTTTCCATCCGCCCGGCGCAGGGCGAAGTGGGCGAGTTGGTCCTCCACGTGCCGGCGGGCGCGACGATCACGGACGTGCTGGACCCCATCAACCACGGCTCGCTGGTGACCTTGTGGCGCTTCGACCCGGACACGCGCCAGTTGCGAATCACGTTGAACCCGGCGCAATCGCGGCCCTTCGTCGTGTTGGTGAGGTCGCGGGCCGCGACCGGTCCGCTGCCCCTGGAGCAATCGGTTGGCCTGCTGACGGTTGAGAACGCCGCCAGCCAGATTGGCTTGGCCGGCGTGGCCACCGGCGGCGAGGTGCAATTGGACGCCGTCAGCGCGCCTGGTTTTTCCCCGATCAATCTGGAGGATTTTCCCGGCGATGCGGTGGCCGCGCTGCAAGGAGAAATTCCGGGGCTGACGTTGCGCCGCGCCTTCCGCTACACCAACACCCAGGCCGTCCTCATGCTCAAGGCCTCGGCCGTCAAACCCTACATCGTGGCGGACACACAGGATACTTTGTCGCTGAGCGAAGACCGCACCGTGCTGGCGGATAGTTTCACGGCCGAAATCACGCGCGCGGGCATTTTCGATTTGCGCTTCTTGATGCCCGCCGGATTCGACTTGGAATCTATCAGCGGCGCGGCCTTGAGCCAGTGGACGGAAGCAAAGACGGAGGCCGGGCGCGTGATCACGCTGCATCTGCTGGGCAAGACGATGGGCCGCCAAAACTTTGCCATCGCGCTCTCCGGGCCGGGAGTCAAGAGCGCGCGCGGCTGGACGGCGCCGCAAATCATCCTGCGCGAGGCCAGCAAGCAGCAGTGGAATTTGTTGGTTGTGCCCGAACAGGGAATGCGCCTGCAAATCGCCGCGCGGGAAGGTTACACGCAGTTGGACCCGCTGAAAGAAGGCGTCCGGCAGAAGGGCGTGCTGGCATTTCGCGCATTGCAGGTTCCGGCACGCTTGGCCTTGGATGTGGAGCAGGTTGATCCGTGGGTGCAAGTCACGGGCTGGCAACATGCCGACGTGAGCGAGGCGCAAGTGAAGGTCAGCGCCAATTTGCAGTACCAGATTGAAAACGCCGGGCTAAAATCCTTTCGTCTGCTCCTTCCCACCAACGCCGAAGGCGTCCGGTTCCAGGGCGATCAGGTCGGCGATTTCCTGCCGGAGCCGGGCACGGTGACCAACGGAATGCAGTCGTGGGAAGTGAAGTTGCGCCGGAAGGTCATCGGCCTGTTCCTGCTCCAGGCGGCCTACCAAACCCCGCTGCCTGCGCAAGCCGCCCAGACCACCTTGCGGGGCCTCCAGACGGAGGATGTGAATTCGCAGCGCGGCTATGTCACCGTGCAATCGGACCCGCGCCTGGAAGTGGCGGTGGACCCCGTGCCGACGTCCTTGCTGCCCGCCGAATGGCAGAGCATTCCGCGCACGCTGCAAAAGGATTTGCCCGCCGCCGCGGCCAGCCTGACGTATCGCCTCGTCGAACCCGCATTCCAGCTTCCATTGATCCTGCGGCGACATCAGGCGGCCAAATTGCTGCCCGCTCGAATTGATATGGTCACCTTCAACTCCGTCGTTTCCGATGACGGAGTCATGCTCACGCAAGCGCGCCTGGAAATTCTGCCCGGCGACAAGCGCCTGCTCAGCCTGACGCTGCCGGCCAACGCCGATTTCTGGTTCGCCTTTGTCAATGATAACGGCGTCTGGCCCTGGCGCGAGGGCGGGCACGTGCTCATTCCGTTGGAGCAGCAGGCCAACGGCAGCCAGCCGGCGACGGTGGAAGTCTATTACAGTTGCCGGGCGGGCGCGGCCGAAGCGCGCGCGCTGGACCTGGAAATGGTCGCGCCGAAATTCGATTTGCCGCTGGAAAACATCACCTGGCGCATTTCCCTCAGCGACAAATGGCATGTCAAGCATTACGATGGCGCGCTCCAATTCCAGGGACAGGAATTGGTCTCGCGCACGGACGCCGCGGACGCGCAATCCTACCTCGCCGGCGAAAAAAATCTGCGGCAGGCCCGGACGCAGGAGGCGCAGCAGTTTCTGGCCCTGGGCAATAATTCGCTGGAGAAGGGCGATCCGCAACAGGCCCGGCGCGCTTTTCAAGCGGCCTTCGGACTCTCGACCGACGACGCCGCGTTCAACGAGGACGCCCGCGTGCAACTGCACAACATCAAGTTGCAGCAGGCGCTCATCGGCTTCAACGCCCGCCAATCCGGCGCCGGCGGTGACACCGGCGCGCTGGGCGGCAAATTGCGCGCCTTGCGCAACCGGCCGGAACTCAACTACACGCAGCAGGACGCAAAAGATATTATTGACATCAACAGCGCCGACGACAACGCGGCCTTCATGCGCCTGGCCGAGAAACTGATCCAGCAGCAGGACGCCGCCGTGAGCAGTCCCGCCGCCATCCGCGCCAGCATTCCGCAACAAGGGCAATTGCTCACCTTCCATCGCGCCGTGGCGGTGGATGCGTGGGCCGATTTGAAGATCGGCCTGCAAGCCTCGATGCAGCGGGCGGCTTCGCTGTGGCTTCGCCTCCTGATTGTGGCCGGAGTGTGCGTGTTGTTCGCCGTGTTCGCGTCAGCTTTTCGACGCTTGGCCTGAGTGCCCTGCTGCACTCCGCCTTGACCGCCTCGGCCTCCGCCAAGCCGCGCCGCTTAGCAATTGATTGCGAGGATTGAGCGAGGTTGGTGCTATGCGAGCCTAAAGTACATCACCGCTATCATCCATTTTGGAAATAGAACGACGAAATTGACTGCCAAGTGTGCCAACACTGGCATCAGAAGATTCCCACTGTAAAACCGCATCATCGTATATGTCAGGCCGGCAAAGAATAGGGGCACGAGATGTGAGCCAAAACCGTACGCAAACCCATGCACGATCGTGAAGCAGATGGCGGTACCTAAAAGCGCCACGGTAATGCTAAAACGCTTCGCAAACCAATTTCCCAAAAGCCCGGAAAATATCAACTCCTCCAATACGGGAGAAATAAACGACAACATCGAATAGCAGATGACCTGCGTTGATGATAAACCGCCCACGGGTTGCCACATTTGCTGGTATAAGGAAGCAACCATCTGGTTGAAGTCGCCTTGCCCCATAGCTTTGAGCGACCGTCCCACTTGGATTATTTGCCTCGCCCTAAAATAATCACCTAAGGAATATATTAGGATCGGTGCTAAAATCAGCACAGACTTGAGGCTGCAACGCCAAGACTTCGGTCGAGGCTTCCACAGAGCCGAGCTATAGTGCCAGGATAGAAAAATAATTGCACCGCATATCAGAGCCTCCTGAATACCGAAATAACCCAATATGTAACAAGTGAAATGCCTAGCGGCAAATCGGGCGAACACAGACCAGCACATAAGCATATAAGCCAAACACTGCGGACCCCAAGTCGGGACTGCCCACAAGCACACCCAAAGGAGCATTCCAGGTTGACGGGCGGAAATTTGCTCAAGCACTATTTCATTTGGAAAGTCGCGCATGAGGCAATCGTTGCGGGAACAATCAAAGCAAGTCAAGAGGCCGCGAATCAACCCAAACTTGGTTTTGTAATTAGATGGCTGCGGGCGAGGCGGTCACGGAGTGGCTCGACACGCACCCATGTGCCCTGCTGCGCTCCACCTTGACCGCCCCGCCAGACCAATTTAAGGTCGGCCCGCGTGGTGGGCTGCTGATTTAGCCAATCCTGAAGGGATTGAATCATTCAGCCCAGCGTTGCGAGGAACGAGCCACGCTGGGTATAAGTCAATAATAATTACAACCCTGAAAGGGGTTGCATCAACGCGCATAGAGAACTGGTATTCAACACTTTCAGTGTTGAAGATTTTAAATTTGGCTACCCAGGGTAGGCCCTCTCGGAGTCGGGCCAATCCTGAGCTGAATGATGCAATCCTTTCAGGATTGACCGCCCCGCCCTCCGCCAAGTCGCGCCGCTTTGGCATTGCGTTTGGTGAACTTCGGATTTCCGACCCGCTTCTTACGCGCCGATGAGTTCAGCGCGGGCAAGTGCGGCCTCAAATACTTGCAGAAGGCGGTCCTTTTGCCGGACGACCGCCTCAGATGCTTTGAGCTTCTTTTCCAAAGACAGCCCCGATTGCGGATCAGTGAGGCGAAGGATCCGCTCGCCGTTCAGCAATTTGACCAGGTCAAACTGAATTTTGTCGTAATCAACCATCGATGCTAATCTTCACGAAATCCATAGAATTGCAACATTCGATTCAGGTTTTCCACAGAGGCGTCACCCCACGTTTGTTGAGCCTGCCTGGCGGCGGACTCGAATCCTGCTTCGTTCAAATCGCAGACGCTCTCAGGAGGATGCAGACTTGCTACGGTGGCTGCTTCCAGGATTTCATGATATAAAGTGATCGACAGCCCCGCATCCGGCAGACCCGAACGAATGACCAGGCGAAACTCCCGCCCCACAATGCGCGTCTGCGCAATGGCCTCACGACCTAGGGCGTCCTCAAGCCGCTCGCCTGTCAATTCAATTTCAGCGATCAAGAAGACGCCGCCAAGCCGCTGGTTCAAAAATGAAGAGGTGTTGATCACGTCGTGCGAGGCCACTCTGATCAGCACTCGAATCGAAGTCAAGATTGGCTCGGAATTTGGAGATCTGCATTTTGTGGCGTTGCCGTTCCCCTTTGGCAGCGGTAAGCAAGAATTAGGGGAATTGCTGGCGAAGTTCGTCTGTTGACGCCGCATGGTCACGTTGCTTCGGTTCGCCCGTCAGCCGCGCAGGTTTCGAAATCAGCCGATTTAAGGAGATAAACGACGACCAAGGATCATGATTTGTTGACGTAAGTATTTGACAGAAGGAGAGGAAAAGAATTCCTTGAAAAGGCTTGAAATGTTACCAAAAGGTGGCAATTATGAAAGGTCAATAATATTCTTGTCGCGCATGAAGAACGTTGTTAACGAAATGAACCGGCCCCATCCACGCCGGAACGGAGCATTCACCTTAATCGAGTTGCTGGTAGTCATTGCCATCATCGCTATTTTGGCGGCCATGCTGTTGCCGGCCTTGAAGGGCGCCAAGGAGGAGAGCCTGGGCATCAAATGCATGAGCAACATGCGGCAAATGGCCCTGGGCTGGCGGATGTATGCGCAGGAAAACAGAGAGTACATCGTCCTGGCCAGCCAGTCCGGAGGCTCCGGTGACCCGTTGGACAAGTATGCCTGGTGCCAGCAGGAGGAGGATTTCACGGACAATCCAAAAAACTATGATCCGTCAGTGGACATCACGGTGGGGCCGCTTTATCCCTATATCAATTCCTTCTGGGTCTATCGCTGCCCATCGGATACCTCTGTGATCCATCACGCGGGCGGACTGTTGCCACGCGTTCGCACCGTCTCGATGAATCTTTTCTTGGGAGGATTTGGCGGGGATGATCCGAGCGACCAGTACCCCGTTTATATGAAAACCACGGATTTGATCATCAGTCGATCGCCCGGCCCAAGCGCTACCTGGGTTTTTCTGGATGAGCGCCAGGACTGCATCAATTGGGGAAACTATGAGACCGACATGGCGGGCGACGATCCGAGTGATCCCGCACTGTACGCCTTCAGTGAGGATATGCCTGGCATGTATCATAATCGCTCCGCTGGTTTCGCCTTTGCGGATGGACACGCCTCCATCCAGCATTGGCTGGATCTGAGAACCACGCCGCCGCTCGATCCGAGCACGGCCACCGACGGCGGACCGGCGGTGCCCGACTTGGAAGTGCCGCGCGACACAGACGTGCGCTGGCTCCAGCTTCATACGGTTAAGGCGATTCCGCGATAGCTTTTATTGACAAGGCGTGACCCAGGAACTTTGTCATCAGGCTCGTTTCCGGCAAGGTGGAGATCCAAGAGCATGAAACGAGGCGCCATCGCGTGACAGTTGAAATGTTAGCGCAGCCCCCTCACAAATGTGCTACAGTTTGAATGTTAGGAGTGTGGCACAAATTACGCTGTTTTGCAGCGGTATGCGGTTTTCAACGCGCGATTTTAAACCTTGGCTTCGGGCCATCGGCATCATCGGCTGGGCGCTGGTCATGCTTCAGACGGGGCCACAGTTGCAGGGGCAGACCATCACTATTGACACCTCTCCCGCGGGCCAGGGCCAGTTGATCGATGGCTTCGGCACCTGTCTCTCGGGCAGCGAGGCGCTGCAAACGTGGTGGCAAAATCTGTTCTTTGCCGACTTGCAGGCGTCCATGTTGCGGATGGACCTCTCGCCGGCTTTCAATGCGCCTTGTTCGGATAATAATTACAACTCGCCCAGTTACGGTGTTCCCGGCCCGGATGGAAACTACGTCCGCACCTACACCAACGCCACTAGCTACACGAATATCTTCTCCGGCCTCCAGGCCCAAATCGCGGTGATGGGACCCAATATCAATTCCAACATCACTTACTTCGATTTCAGCGCAGGCGGCCCACAGGTGGCCGGCTTGACCGCTCAAATCGGCCAATCGCTCATCACCAGTCTGGGGGACTTCAAATTGTTTGGTTCGCACTGGTCGCCTGCGCCGTGGCTAAAGCTGGTTTCCGGCAACACCTACACCGCCGGAGGCACGGACCTGCCTGCTGACGGGACACCGTTCCCGTTCATCTGGTTGGGCAACTATGCCGGCGGAGTCCTCGACACCACGGGAGATTTGCGGCCGGAGTTCGACGACTCGGCTCTCGGAGGAACCGGCCCGACCAGCGCGCTGACGCAGTTCGCCCGCTGCACGGCAGCCTATCTGCGCGGCTTTCAAAATGCTTACGGCGTTTCTTTCTACGCGATCAGCCTTCAAAATGAATTGGACTTCGAGGAGTTTTACAACAGTTGTCTATATCCTCTTGCTCCCGCGTATCTGGCCGCACTCAAAGCGGTGCGGGCGGAGCTGGACCAATATCCCGATCTTGCGGGCATCAAAATCATGGGGCCAGAAGATGTGCTGGGAGGTGACGCCTACGGCATGTGGCAGTACGGCAGCGGCAGCACGACCACCGACAAGAATCTTCAATTCTTGCAGGCGGTGGGCGCCGATCCGGTGGCCGCGGCGGCGGAGGCGTTTTTCTGCATCCATGGCTACGACAGCGATGGCGTTTCGGCCGCCGCCGCCACGCCGACGCAGTGGGATTGGTGGGTCAGCGGTTGGGGCGCCAGTCCCGCCGCGGGCATCCCGGCCAATGTCCAAGGTTTCACATCTTATGGGAAGAAATCGTGGATGACGGAAACGTCCGGGGAAAATACGACCTGGCTAAGCCCTAGCAACGGGTTTCCGGGCGATGGGGCATGGAGCATTGCCCTGCGGATTCAGCAGGCGCTCACCGCCGGCCAGGAAAGCGCCTGGGCTTACTGGCAAATGACGGACGGAAGCGCTGTCGGCGCCGAAACTTTGACCGATGCCGCCACTCTCCAGAACTCGCCCAAATACGTCGCGGCGAAACATTTCTTCCGTTACATCCGGCCCAATTCAATCTGCGTCAATACGACTGTCAGTGGCTCCACGCCGCTCAGCGCCTGCGCCTTTTTGCAGGTGACTAATGGCACCATGACAGTCGTGATCATCAATTCCTCGAATAGCCCGGTGCAGGCTACAGTCAACTCACCCGCGCAGCCCGTAGGGATCACCTCGTGGCTAACGTTCACCTCGAGCGACGGGAGTTATTGGCAGAGTTCGACAAACACGATCACAAATGGCGAGGCGAACGTAAGCGTGCCAGGATACGGGGTGGTCACACTTTATGCCCTGGCGCCACCGATGTTGACCGCCGCGCCCGCGGGCAATGGACTCCTGAACCTCTTCTGGCCTCCCAGCGCCAACGGCTACCTGCTTCAATCCACGACCAATCTTGCATCGTCTTCCTCCTGGACCAATGTCGCCAGCAGCCAGGTCACCACCAATGGTCTGAGCAACGGCTTGGTTAGCGCGACGATAGCGCAAAATGCCGGAGGAGCATTCTACCGCCTCGCGCAACCGTGATTGGCCGGTAAGAGTTTGAGTGAAGTCGAAACCCCACTTATGCCAAGGCCCTGTCCAGCTAATGGACTACGGAACGGACGGAATCATGGCGAGAATTTCATGCTGGCAGCCACTCTTGACAGATAGACAATTTGGCGTATTGTAAGTGACAGAATGGCAACCGGAATTACAGCCAAAAATGTGGAAACGCTCGCGGAGTTAAATGAACTGGCCCAAAGGGAGCTTATCGAGGCCATTACCGATGGCCTGCCGGCCCCGCTGGCGCGAGAATTGGCGCGCAGAATGGAAGTAACCCTGGAGGATATGGCCGGATTGCTTCGGCTCAATCCGCGGACCTTGCAGCGCCGCCTGGGTGGTGGCTGGCTCGATCTGAGCGAGTCCGAACGCCTCTGGGAGCTTGCCCGGCTGTTCTATCGTGCGGTGGCGGTGTTGGAAAGCGAACCCGGGGCCGTCCACTGGTTTAAGAATCCCATTCAGGCTCTCGGTTGGGCAACCCCGCTGGCGTATGCGCGAACAGCCGTCGGCCTGCGAGAATTGGATAACATCCTGGGTCGAATTGAACACGGCGTCTATTCATGAGCAGCGCGTCTGCAAGGGAAGTGGCGGCCACACGCGTTGAAGCTTACTGTATCCTCAAACGCAAATTCGTTGGTTCCGCGTTTTCAGGCGAAGGGGCTCGACGGTATGGCGGCCGTTGGAATTCCGTCGGCGTGGCTGTGGTTTACACCTCCAGTTCGGTTTCCTTGGCGATCCTTGAGTGGAGGGTTAATCTGACCCAGTGGCCGGCTCCACCGTCAGTGATTATCAGGATCGAATTCGGCGCTTCCCTGGTCTGGTCACCCGCGAAACTGCCGGCGAATTGGAATCGATGGCGTTGCCCGAAAACCGCTGCGGCAGTGGGCGATGATTGGGCGCGCGCCGGGAAATCCGCCGTGCTGAAGTTGCCGAGTCCGGTTGTGCCGACAGAGTTCAATTACTTATTGAATCCAGCGCATCCTGACTTTGGGAAGATTAGTATTGGCAAGCCCCAATTGTTCAAGGCCGACCCGCGCCTCGGCCCGTTGGCTTCTCATTGAGCAAACGCTTCAGCAGGAAACCTGCCCGCATTCGTCGCATCACTACTCCACCGTTTTCGGCGCGGGGGCGAAGTTTTCCGCCATGGCCACGGCCTTGAGCATGGCTTTGGCTTTGTTGACAGTCTCTTGGAATTCCGCCTCCGGCTCCGAGTCGTTGACCCAGCCGCCGCCGGCTTGCACGTAGGCACGGCCGTCTTTGAGCAAGGCGGTGCGAATGGTGATGCAACAGTCCAGGTTGCCGTTGAAGGAAAAATAGCCCATGCACCCGCCGTAAGGGCCGCGCGCCGTTTGCTCCAACTCGGCGATGATCTGCATGGCGCGGATCTTCGGCGCGCCGCTCAACGTGCCGGCCGGAAAGGTCGCGCGCATCAAGTCGTATGGCGTCCGGCCTTCCGCCAGCCGACCTTCCACCTGCGAAACAATATGCATGACGTGGCTGTAACGCTCGATGATCATCAAATCCTTGACTTGCACGCTGCCAAAATCGCACACCCGCCCAATGTCGTTGCGCGCCAGGTCCACCAACATGACGTGTTCGGCCCGCTCCTTCGGGTCGGCCAGCAATTCCTTTTCCAGCGCCTGGTCTTCCTCGGGCGTCCGCCCGCGCCGCCGCGTTCCGGCGATGGGACGGATTTCCACGCGCCGATCCTCGCAGCGGACGTGGATTTCCGGCGACGCCCCCACCAGCGCAAAGCCCTCCAACTCCAGCAGGAACATGTAGGGGGAGGGGTTGATGGACCGCGCCGCGCGGTAGAGATCGACCGGCGAAGCTTTGACCGGCGTCGAGAATCGCTGCGATCCCACCACCTGAATAATGTCGCCCGCGGTGATGTATTTCCTGGCGCGCTCCACGTTTTCCATGAAGTGTTCCTTGGTCATGTTGGAGGTGAACGGGATTTCCGGCGTCTCGCGCGGCACATCCACCGGGGCGTGTTCCGACGGCTGTTCCAGCAGCGAGACGAGCCGCTCAATTTCTCCCAGCGCTTCCTCGTAAGCCTCTTCCGGCGTCCGACCGCCCAGCACGGCGTTGACCAAAATCGTGATCGTCTGCGCCACCCGGTCGAAGACCAGCAACTCATCGGCAATCAGGAAGTACATGACCGGCGTTTTTAATTCGTCCGTGGGCGGACGGGGCACCACCGGCTCGATGTCATGTATAAATTCGTAGCCGATGAATCCCAGCGCCCCGCCGCTGAACCGCGGCAAGCCCGGCACGGCCACCGGTCGATAGCGCCCCATGACCTGCTCCACCACCGCCAATCCGTCCCGCACCGCCGCACCGCCGCCGGCGGAATCCGGGCCGACGGTGAAGCTTTCGACAACCTTCCCGTTCTCGATCAGTTCGACCCGCGCCCCGGTTTGCTTGACTACCGCGCGCGGATTGCAACCGACGAACGAGTAGCGGCCAATGTGCTCGCCGCCCTCGACCGATTCACAGAGAAACGACTCGCCCTGGCCGCGAATTTTGCGGTAGGCCGAGAGCGGCGTTTCCAAATCCGCCAGAATGCGGCGCGTGACCGGGATCAGGTTGCCCTGGCCGGCCAGCTTCACGAATTCATTTTGTCCCGGATAATACACGGCTCTTTCTTAACCTCGCGCCGCCGCAAGCGCCACAAGGAAAGTGAAGTGTAAAAAAGAACGATG
>Ga0182024_10023285_pt1 | contig 11102 bp, 9 predicted proteins | sample P32metaG_FD_120480 | JGI IMG/M metagenome (GOLD analysis project Ga0182024, IMG submission 120480) | Permafrost microbial communities from Stordalen Mire, Sweden - P3-2 metaG (Illumina Assembly) | ecosystem: Environmental > Terrestrial > Soil > Wetlands > Permafrost | place: Sweden: Stordalen... | reverse complement strand
TGAGCCCCCTTTGAACGTGACCCCACGGGGTACGGCGCGTCACTCTTCGACCGCCGTCATACCGAACTCGCGACGCCAGCCGTGCGGCAGGATCTCCTCGAGTAGGTCATCCACTGTTACGACACCGATCATCGTCGAATGGTCTTCGTCGAGCACCGGCAATACCGTCAAGTTGAAGTCGCTCATCTTGCGCGAGGTCTGGTGCAGGTCCCATTGCGCGTGGACGTGAGCCAGGTGCGTGCGCGAGACGCTCAAGGCCAGCTCGTGTCCTTGGGCGCGCACCAGCGGCGCGATCGACGCCGCGCCGATCGGTTGGCCGTTCTCGTCCATCACGAAGACCGCGTGCAACGCTTCGGCCGGCACCCGTGAGGTGCGGATGGCCTGCAAGGCGTCGGCGACGGTCGCCGTGGCTGGGACGGACACGAAGTCGGGGTTCATGAGACCGCCCGCGGTGTCCCCGCTGTAGGAGAGCAGCTGACGAACCTTCGTCTTTTGGATGTCGGGCAGGCGCTCGAGTATCGGGAGTCGTCGGTCCTGGTCGATCTCGCTGATCAAGTCGGCCGCGTTATCGGGCTCCATGTGCGCGAGCAACCGCGCCGCGTCGGCGTCGCTGCGCGACTCGAGAAACTCGAGCTGATGCGTCGTATCGAGTTCTTCAAAGACGTCGGCCTCGAGTTCGCGGTCGGCGGCGACGGCCTCGATGATCTCCTCGCCCTCTTCGTGACTGCCCTGTTCGACCAGGTCGGCGATCTGTGCGGGGTGCAGTTTGGAGAGCTTGCGATAAGGAATGCGCAGGCGCGCCGTCGGCACGTGCGCCACGAACGGCTCGATCGACGCGAAGTCCACGATGGCTTCGGACTTGACGCGCGCTCCGACGTTTGCGCCGAGAATGCGACGCAGGAGCGGACGCTTGCCCGGGTCCACGCCGACCACCTCCCACTTGTTGTCGATCTGGGCGATCTCAATCTCGTTGGCGGTGATCAGTCGACCGCGCACCAGGTTGATCAGGTGTCGCGCGAGGAGGTCCTCGGCGAGCAAAAGCTCACCGGGACGACGCTCGAATCGACGAAGGTCTACGCGCTTGCCTTCGAAAGTCATGCGACCCTCGCTGAGACCTCCGATCTTTCGAATGGGCACGAAGAGGTCTCGGCCCTCGATCCGAATGACCGCCCCCACGACCGGCGGGTGCGAGCTGTCACCGAGGCGTGCGACCAGGTCCTGGACGCGACCGATCCGACCGCCGTCCGAATCGAAGATCGGTCGGTGCAAGAACGTGGAGAGGTGGAGAATTTCAGTCATGTGTTGCCTTTAGGGGTGCACCAAGGCTACCGCCTTAGTGCCGACTCTCCCCCGAGAACATCGGTGACGCCTTAACGAACGCCGCGCTAACAGAACCGTCGTCTCAGCGCAGCGTGGGCTTGAAACGCGCCAGTACTTCGGCCACGAAGGTGACGTCGTCGTCGCTCACACCGGCGTGCGTGACGAAGCGCGCCCGACGCGGACCGACGGTGCCGCCGTCGACACCGAGGACCGCGAGTTCCTCTACCAATTGGCGCGCCTGGGGATGATTGAAGGCGACGATGTTGGTTCGACACGACGTCGGGTCGTAGTCGGCCTCGGGAAAGGCCGATGCGAAGAGCCCGGCGAGGAGGCGCGCCCGGGCGTGGTCTTCGGCCAACCGATCGACCATCTCGTCGAGCGCCACCAGTCCGGCCGCGGCGAGGAAACCGGCTTGGCGCATCGCGCCACCGAGCCGCTTGCGCTCCACGCGTCCCCGTTCAATCAAGCCGGCCGGACCCGCGAGGAGCGAGCCGGCCGGCGCGCAGAGACCCTTCGAAAGACAGGTCATGACCGTGGTGGCCGGCGCCGCGTACGCAGCGGCGCTCGTGCCGGTCGCCACGACGGCGTTGAAGAGTCGAGCGCCGTCGAGGTGCACGGGCCGTTCGCCGATCGCGCGCGCCAACGCATTGATGTCAGCCACGTCCAACGGCGTGCCGCCTGAGGGCATGTGCGTGTTCTCGATGGAGACCATCGCGACGTGGGGTTGGTGATCGTCCTCGGCGTCGATGATGTCGAGGACGTCGCGCAGGTCCAGCGCGCCGTTGGTGTCGTCGACGGTGGCGAATTGAATCGAGGAGTTGCGCGCTGCCGCGCCCATTTCGAAGCTGACCACGTGCTGGCCCCGTCCGGCGATGACGAGATCGCCCGGACTGGTGAGAATCCGCACGGCGATCTGATTGCCCATAACGCCCGTGGGCACGAAGACCGCCGCTTCCTTGCCGACGAGCGCCGCAAAGCGATCCTCGAGTGCTCGGATCGTCGGGTCCTCGTTGTAGCCGTCGTCGCCGACGACGGCGCTGGCCATGGCGTCGCGCATCGCCTGGGTTGGTTGCGTCACCGTGTCGCTGCGCAGATCCACTCGTCGAGTCATCGACAAAGGCTACCGGCCGACTTCTACACTGTCGAAATGCACGAAGACACGCTGAAGCGAATGAACGAGCGACCGAACGTCCACAAGGAGCTCGGCATCGAAGTCGTGCTGGCCACGCCCGAGAAGGTCGTCATGCAGGTCGAAGTCGGACCGAAGGTTCATCAGGCCTCCGGCATCTTGCACGGCGGGGTGTCGGCACTGATGGCCGAAGGCGCCGCGTCGATCGGCGGCGCGGTGAGCGTAGGCGAGGACGAGATCGTCGTCGGGACCGAACTGAACTGCTCGCACCTTCGTTCGATGAGCGGCGGCACGTTGACCGCGACCGCGACGCCCGTACGGAAGGGTCGCACCGTCCACGTCTGGGCCATCGACCTCACGGACGAATCGGGCCGCATGATTTGCATTGCGCGCTGCACTCTGCAGGTGCTGAAGGCGCCTCCGGCGCCGAGTGCGTGAGACCTAGACTTGCCGAAGGCAATCCAGCGAAGGAGCTGACCAATGGGCGTTCGCTTTAAGGGTTGGGGCATCGCCCTACCGGATCGCATTGTCACCAACGACGAGTTGTCCCAGACGCTCGACACCTCCGACGAGTGGATCACCGAGCGCACGGGCATCCGAGAACGGCGAGTGGGCGGATCGGCCGTCTCGCTCGGCGTCATCGCCGGTCGAAACGCGATTGAGGACGCCGGACTGCTCGTCGGCGATATTGACTTTCTGATCCTCGCCACGACCACGCCGGACCGACTCTGTCCGGCGTCGGCGCCCATGATCGCCAACGAACTCGGTCTGAACTGCCCAGCCATGGACGTGAATGCGGCCTGCAGCGGATTCATGTACGCCGTTCGCACAGCCCAGGGACTCCTTGAGACCGGTAGCCGACGAATACTGGTCATCGGTTCGGAGAACCTGTCGCGTTGGGTCGACTGGAGTGACCGCAACATGGCCGTCTTGCTCGGTGACGGCGCCGGTGCCGCGGTGCTGGAGTACGACGCCGACGACACGGACGTCTTGTCCTTCGTCCTCGGCGCTGACGGATCGGCGGCCGATCTTCTTACTTGCCAGCACGGTGGCTACTTCCAGATGGACGGCAAGGAGGTCTTCCGTCGCGCCGTGCGCGTCGTTGTGGACTCGGCCGAGCAGGCCATGAAGATCGCTGACGTCAGCCCCGATGACATCGCGCTGGTCATCCCCCACCAGGCCAACGTGCGGATCATCAAGGCGGCAACCCAACGACTCGGCATTCCAATGGAGCGCACCGTGGTGACCCTCGACCGCTACGGGAATACGTCGAGCTCGTCCATTCCGCTCGCCTTCTTCGACGCGCGTGAGAACGGTCGAATCAAGTCCGGCGAGTACGCGCTCATGACCGGCTTCGGCGCCGGGATGACGTGGGCCTCGGCGGTCGTCCGGTGGTCGCGTTGAGCGGACCGTCACTTATCATCCTCGCCGCCGGTCGCGCCCGGCGTTACGGCGGGGTGAAGCAGCTAGCACCCATCGGCAAGCACGGCGAGGGCGTCATCGACCTCCTGGCCTCGGACGCGTGGGCCTCGGGATTCGAGGACATCGTCATCGTCGTCAATCCCGATACCGGTCCGCAGATCGAAGAGCATGTGGCCGCGCGCTGGCCCAAGGAACGCAAGGTGAGCTTCGCCATCCAAACCCGTTTGCGCGGCACCGTGGACGCGGTACTCGCGGCCGAGAGCAGTTTGGACCTGTCTAAGCCTTTCGGCGTCTCGAATGCCGACGACCTCTACGGACGAGCGGCCTTCCTCTTGCTTGGTGAGCGACTCGCCGTCAGTCCCCACAACTGCCTGGTCGGCTTCGAGCTCGACCGCGCGCTGGTCGGTGACCTACCTGTGTCGCGGGGAACCTGCATGGTCGAAGAAGGTCGACTCACCGAAATCGTTGAAAGACGCAACGTCCACTCCACGCTCGAGGGCTACGACGCTGACGACGGCCTCGAACCAGTGTCGCTCTCACCACTCGCGACGGTGTCGATGAACCTCTGGGGCTTCCAACCCTCGATCATCCCGCTCATGCGCGAGTCAATCTCGCAGCACGACTTCGAAATCGACTCCGAGATTCAGCTCTCGACCTTCGTGGGTCAGGTGCTGGAGAGCACGTCGCTCGTCTTCGAAGTCCTGCCGACGCGCTCGCGTTGTATTGGCATCACGCACGCCAAGGACCTGCCCGTCGCACAACTCCTCGTACGCCTGGAGATCGAATCGGGACACCGTCCCGAGTACGCATTCGTGTAACTCTCTGATCAGCGGCTGGTGCGTCACTCTCTAGTGGCCGACGTGCCACTTGCTGCACGTGCCGCACTTATACGCACTCATTGATGCACCGTCTCGTTTGGTCATCGATGCCTCGGCCGCTTCACGATCCGCGTAGGCCTTCTTGGGCCGACCGTTCCGGGTGGTGTGCGCACTAGCACCACGGCGGAGTGATGTCCCGGCGCTTCTATTCGGATCTCCGTGGCGGCCCGACCAATAGAAGACAAAGATCAATACCGCCGCGACAACGACGAGCACAACGGCGGTTACCATCGCTGCGCAGCCTATCGCTGGCCTTCGTCACCGGATTAGAACTCACGTCAGAGCCCGATGATGTAGCCCTACCGATCCGCCTAGTGATCTGACTGTTGTGTATCCGAAGAGATGGACCCGTCACGGATGCGGATCCGGCGTCGCGTGTGCGAGGCGACGTCTTCGTCGTGCGTGGCGATGATGATCGTCACCCCGAACTGCTGTTGGAGGTCGTGGAGCAGCGCCATGAACTCGCCGGCGTTGGTGGAGTCCAGATTGCCCGTCGGCTCGTCGGCGATGATGACTTCCGGTGAATTGACCAAGGCTCGGGCGATGGCCACTCGCTGCTGCTCACCTCCGGAAAGTCGCGACGGCAGGTGCCCGAGCCGATGGGCCAGTCCGACCTGTCCGAGCAGGTCGCTGGCGCGAGCTATCCGTTTCTCGTGCGAAGACTCTCGAGGCACCATGGCGATGGCCACGTTCTCTTCGGCGCTCAAGGTCGGAATCAAGTTGAACTGCTGGAACACGAAGCCAATTTCCCGAGAGCGTATGTCGGTGAGCACACTGTCCGATTCGTCTTCCAGAGATCGTCCGTCGAAGCGAATCTGACCCGAGGAGGGTGAGTCGAGGGCGCCGAGTAGCTGGAGCAGCGTCGTCTTCCCGGAACCACTCGGACCCTCCAGCGAGACCGTCTCTCCGCGCGCGATCTCCAAGTCAATCCCGCGCAGAGCGTTGACCGTTACGCCACCCTTCGTGAAGGAGCGGGTCACCCCCTTCAACTCATAGAGGGGGGATCCGGCGGCGGTTTCTCGATTGTCGTCAATCTGAATCTGCGTCATAGGTAGTGCCTTTCGATGGAAGTGATGTTCAGCCGAGGTCTCGGAGAGCAGATGCGGGAGAGAGTCGTGCCGCTCGCCAACCACCAGCGGCGCCGGCGATGAGACCACCGAGGAGCGCTCCGGCGAACGCGATCACGATAGTGAGCGGGTGAATGGGTGCCGTGAGGTGAACGGTCCGGGCCACCGTCGCCGACGTCGTTTGGCCCAAGAGACCACTCACTTTTGATGCGCCGACGGCGAGACCCGTGCTCGTCACACTGAGGGCTGGACCAACCGCCCCGATGATGAGACAGATCACGGCTCCGACGGCAATACCAATAACTCCGCCGACAACGCCAATGCCCAATGTCTCGGCCATGATCTGGCGCACCACGCGGCCACGTGACCAGCCGATGGCTCGCAGTGATCCGATCTCGCGCACTCGTTTGGAGACACTCGAGAGCGTCAACAGACCGGCGATGAGAAACGCGGCCAACAGGACCACCAAGGCCAAGGCCCCACCGAGGTCGTTGGCGAGTTTGCGCGCGTTCGAGAGGCTGCCCGTCACTTGATCGGCTAACGACGCCGACGTGAGGACCGTCGCTCCCGGAAGGGCCGCCTTGATGGCCTTGGTGACGGCGTTCACGTCCTTCGCGTTGGCGACGGACACCAAGACCTCATTGATGCGACCCGTGTTGGTCGACAACGTCTGAAGATTGGAGATGCTGAAGTAGATGTCGGATACATCTCCGGTCAACGTGGGGTTGACCAAGCCCACGATCTGGTAACCGACTTTGTTGATCGTGAGCGTGTCACCGACCTTCAGCCCCTTCTGTGATGCGTAGGCGGTCGTGACCAAAACCTGGGATTGGGCCACCGACGGCGTCGTCGAGAGCCACGTGCCCTTCACCAATTGAGCCTTGGTGACGAGTCCCGAGGTGGTGTCCGCCGGGTTCACTCCGGCCACGGTGTACGTCGAAGTGCTGGTGTTGGTGGTCGGCGGATTAAGGACCTGGTTGACCGTTTGCTCGGGGACGACCACGTTTTGCTGGTAGGCCTTCTGGGCGGGCGTGAGGCATTTGGCAAACGCGCTGCTCGCACCGGCGTTGAAGCGGAAGCCCCCGCCGCCACCGAATCCGCCGCCACCACCGCCCGTTCCGGAACCGGGGATCGTGGTGGGGGTCGTGCCCAGCTGTTTGGTGATGATTCCTTGAATACACGTCCGTTCAGCCGATTGCTCGGCTGCTGTCAGCACGGGCGCCTTCACCGACGTCGAGATCGTCTGACCGCCGGTCTTGATCGACGCAGTGATTTTTGGAACTGTGCCGGTTTCGTGCAGGGCGTCGAGCGATAGTGCACCGACTGCACTCGTCACGCCCTTGACCTTCGCGACGGTGCTCACTGCTTGAGAGGGGAAGGTAATCAATGTTCCGGGGACGAAGAAGTCGTGGGTGAACTTGGTACCCGCCGGTCCAAGTTTCGCCAGATCCGTGATGACCGAGGAGTTGGCCGAAGCGAGCGCAGCCGCATCAGAGGAGTTGAGAGAGGATCCGCTCCGCCCGGCGAAGAATCCAGCGCCACCACCGCCGCCACCACCGAATCCACCACCGCCACCGCCGCCGCCAAACCTATTGGCGGGAGTCGTGGTGGTTGTCGTTGCCGTAGAGAGTGTGGGCGCGACGGTCCGGGTCACGATGATGTCGGTACCCACTGAGTTGAGCGGCGACAGGGCCTTGTTCTGAGCGTCGCTCAGACCCTGCGATACACCGATGATTCCCATCACCAAGCCGACGCCAGCGGCGAGCCCGATCGCCGTGACGACCGTTCGACCGAGTCGTCGTCGCAACTCATTCCACGCGTAATTGAGAGAGAACAAGGGAACCTACCAGGGATGACGGCGGTCAACTTTTTTGACCACACCGCGACAGTACTTACTCGTTTTCAGGTTCAGAGAGTTTTCTTATAGCTACGACCGCATTATTACGACGGATTTAACTACGTCTTACTCTCAGCAGACTGATGGATCCTCAGCGTGACGGAATCGACGGTGACTTGATGGATGTAACACAGTGGAGCTTCTTCAAGTCCCGATTCTGATGGAAATTCCGATTGCACGCAATCGAACAACAACGGAGACGAGGCGTTCTGGTTGCATGGGCCATACCCAATTGATCAACCACTCTTCGCCCGGCACCTAATACTGAACGGAAATGCGTTGGGCAGGTCCATCAATCGTCATTTGACCTCCGAAGGGAAGGACGTACTGAGGATCGGTGTGACCGAAGTCGGGACCGTACACAAAGAGCGCGTCGAGGTTGTAGACATCGAGCGCGCGCAGTACGGCTGCTTCTTGGTCTTCGCGAAATTCGATTCGCTCAGACTCTTTCAGTGGTGCGTGCGTGTGCCACGCCTTCGCCTTGGCGAAGACCACCGCCGGGAACTTTTCGAGTAACCCCCGCTCGCCAAAATTGCGCAACATCCGGAACACCTCATCGGCGGAAGGCATCTCTTCCGATGTTTCAAGCATCAGCACGCAGCCCTCGTACGAATCGTTTGGAAGAATCCAACGGTTCGCCGCCAGACTCCAGTGAACGATCTCGAGATTCCCGCCCCAGGTCGGTCCAGTGACGACTTTCGTCGCCCGATGCCAATGCCAGCCCGGCTCGCTCATCGTCGGCAACGCACTTTCGAGCGTGACCAAGTCTTCCCACTTGGCTTGAAGGTCCGTGAACTCCGTCACCGGAACGATCTCGACTGTTTCGTGGTCGAACAGTGCGTGGCGGAGCGACGTCAGGAACACCGGATGAACACCACCGGGACGGGCGAGATGCACCAGGGTTGATCCACCGTGATAGCTCACGATGTCGAGATTCCATAGGTAGTTGAGGAGATTGGTGTTGTCCGAGTAGCCGAAGTAGGCCTTGGGAGTTGCGGCAATGGCCGCGGCGTCGAGGTACGGCAGAACAGTGATCTGGTCCGAGCCTCCGATGACCGCCATCACCGCCTTGATGTCCGGATCGGCAAAGGCGGTGTTGAGGTCATGGGCGCGTTCCTTGGCACTGGCCCCAATTTGACGGGTGGTTGGATATTCGACCGGCACGAGACTTAGTTCGTCGCGAAGCACTCGCAACGCGATTTCTTGAACCTCCGGGAAGACGCCGGCGCCCGCCCATGACGGCGAGACAATCGCGACGTGGTCTCCGGGATGGAGCTTTGGTGGCGTTCTCATTCGAGGAGACCGATTCATTCGGACACGGTACTCCGAGGAGTATTTCAAGGGCGCCCTATGGTCCGGGTTGACACTTGGGCCATCGACGACAAATACGGCACAATTGTCGTGTGAATATCGTGGAGCTTGCTGCTGAAGACGACGAATTAGTTCTTGCCGCCTCACATTTATTCGACGGTCCGGCCCTTCGAACAGCTACGGCACGATTTCTACACGACGCTGATCATCATTTGCTGGTTGCCTACGAAGGAGATCACGCCGCAGGTTTCATCAGCGGCGTGGAAGTCACCCATCCCGATAAGGGTACCGAGATGTTCATCTACGAATTGGCGGTCGATGAGGGATACCGACGACGTGGTATCGCGAGCGCACTCATCGAAAGTCTGAAGTCTTTGGCTTTCGAGCGCGGATGCTACGGAATGTGGGTGCTCACCGACGAGGACAATGAGGCGGCATTGGCGACCTACGTCGGCGCAGCCGGATCTCCAGAGCCGGGCCAGGTTGTGGTGGTATGGCACTTCACACAATCAGCTCCGAACGACTCTGTGTAGACAGAGCGCCCGGTCCGTTCTACGGCGTCAAGCAACGTAGCGAAGTTCCTGGCGGCTTCGGTGGCACTGATCTCGGTGATGAAAACGTGATTATCGGATTCCGAGTTTGGTGATAGTCATTTGCCGTGCACCGAGGTTTTGCCTTCAATGCCAGTCACGTGACGGCGTGGTCGCACCGAGGCTGAGGGCCTCGACGAACTCGGCCGTGAGGGCCAGCGTCCCCTGACCGCGCTGCAGCGTGCCACGAATCATCAGGGCCGGCGACTTTCGCGCGACGAGTGACCAGCGGGCCCATGCACCCTTGGAGAAGATCACGTTGACGTGGCCCGTTTCGTCTTCCAAGTTGATGAAGACTGCGCCGTTCGCGGTCTCGGGGTGCTGACGGTGCGTCACGACGCCGGCGACGAGCACCCGCGAACCCTCGGCGCCGATCAACGCGTCGGCGCGCGTGACGCCACGCTCGTTGAGGTAGTCACGCACCAACGCGATCGCCGTGGCCTCGGGCGTCAGACCCATCGACCACATGTCGTCGGCCACCCGTTCCATCTCACTGGTCGCCGGAAGGACCGGCGCCTCGAGACCGGTCACCACGCCGGGCAGTCGATCGAGCGTGCCCTGGGCGGCCGCGCCGGCCGACCACGCCAGCGCGCGGCGCGTGGCGCCAAAGGAGTCCAGCGCGCCGGCCGCGGCGAGCACTTCGAGGTGATGTTGCTGCGCGCTGGCGCGGCGCACCAGGTCCGAGGAGTCGCACCACGGAGCGCCTTTAACGATGCGCGTCGCGAGTTCTTCGCCGATGGTGCGTAGGTCCTCGAGACCGAGTCGCACGTCGGGATCGTCGGGGTCCCCCTCGAGCGTGGCCCCGACGCCAGAGCGGTTCACGTCGGGTCGTTGTACGCGCACGCCATGGCGCTGCGCGTCGGCGACCAGGCTCTGCGTGGACCAGAAGCCGAGCGGCTGAGCATTCAGCATCGACACGAGGAACGCCGCCGGGTAGTGGAACTTCAGCCACGCCGAGCAGTAGACGAGGTGCGCGAAGGAGACCGCGTGGCTCTCGGGGAAACCGAAGTTGGAGAACGCCGCCAACGCGTCGAAGAGTTGATCGGCCGCTGGTCCGGTGATGCCGTTCTCGGCCATGCCGGAGTAGAAGCGACTCTTCAGTTTCATCATGCGCAACTCCGAGCGCTTGGCGGCCATGGCCTGGCGCAGTTCGTCGGCCTCGGCCGGTGAGAAACCGGCCACGGCCACGGCCATCTCCATCAGCTGCTCCTGGAAGAGCGGGACGCCGAGCGTGCGACGAAGGATCGGCTCGAGTCGCGGGTGCAGGTAGGTGACCGGTTCGTCGCCGCGCCGGCGTCGGATGTAGGGGTTGACGGCGTTGCCCTGGATCGGACCGGGGCGAATGATCGCCACCTCGATCACCAGGTCGTAGAACGTGCGCGGCTTGATGCGCGGCAGCGTCGCCATCTGCGCGCGCGACTCCACCTGGAAGACGCCGACGGTGTCGGCTTCGCACAACAGGTCGTAGACCGCGTCCTCCTGGGGCAG
>Ga0182024_10023284_pt1 | contig 11103 bp, 11 predicted proteins | sample P32metaG_FD_120480 | JGI IMG/M metagenome (GOLD analysis project Ga0182024, IMG submission 120480) | Permafrost microbial communities from Stordalen Mire, Sweden - P3-2 metaG (Illumina Assembly) | ecosystem: Environmental > Terrestrial > Soil > Wetlands > Permafrost | place: Sweden: Stordalen... | reverse complement strand
CCGCCGCCGTTGTTAGAAATCAACAGGACGGCAATCGAGAGGACCACTACGATAAAAAAGATGTCGGATAAATCAAATTGCATCGCAACTCTTCCTAGTCTGGGCGGACATTCTGGACATTACAAGGACTAGGGGCACCAAAGTACTACTAGACCATTCCACTTCGAGAGGCGGCCTCTACGTAAAAACTGTTGGAACAAGCTCAGGTTAGCATATTAGGCGGGCAGATGTCCTGGTACCAGAAGAGCGCCAACTTCACCCGCGCGTCAGGACGCCGGAGGCCTGCGCCACGACATTTTCGATCAGCCGGAGGCCGCAATTTCCGTCCAGCGTCAAGATCGACTCGGGATGGAACTGCACGCCTTCAATGGGCAGTTCGCGGTGGCGCACTCCCATGATGACGCCGTCCTCCGATTCCGCAGTGACTTCAAGACAGGCGGGGAAAGTTTCTTTGCGGGCGAACAGCGAGTGGTAGCGGCCGACCTTGAACTGCTCGGGCAACCCTTCGAATACGCCTTTATTGTGATGCGTGATCATGGATGGCTTGCCGTGCATCGGATAATCGAGCACGCCCAATTCGCCGCCGAACGCTTCGACAATACCCTGCAAGCCCAGACAGACCCCAAAGACAGGAATACCGGCTTGAGCGGCGAATTTCACTAAATCGGGAACGGCGAAATCGGTGGGGCGGCCCGGACCGGGCGAAATCAGAATCAAATGCGGCGCGATTTTCTGGATCAATTCGTGCGGTATGCCGGCCCGATAGGTCACCACTTCGGCGCCGGTCTGGCGGGCATAGTTGGAGAGCGTGTGGATGAAGCAGTCGTCGTTATCGACGAGTAGAAGCTTCCGGCCCGCGCCTGGTTGGGATCGCTTCTGAACGGCCGCGCTCGGGGGGCCGGATTCACGCAGCGCGCGGAAAAAACCGGTAGCCTTCAGGCGAGTTTCCTCTTCTTCCTGCGCCGGGATGGAATCGAATAGCAAAGTCGCGCCGGTGCTGTAACGCGCGACGCCGTCCCGCAGGTGAACCGTCCGGATCAAAATGCCCGTGTTGATATCGCCATTCAACGACAACATCCCCACCGCTCCTCCGTACCAGCAGCGTGCGTCCTTCTCCAAATTCTCGATGGCTTGGGCGGCGGCCTTCTTGGGAGCACCGATGATCGTCACAGCCCACATGTGCGTCAGAAACGCATCCAAGGAATCGAAACCCGGCTGTAGCATTCCTTCCACGTGATCCACCGTGTGAAATACGCCCGCGTACGACTCGATCAACCGCCGGCCGATCACCTTTACCGAGCCAGGCACGGCGATGCGCGATTTGTCGTTGCGGTCCACATCGGTGCACATGGTCAGCTCGGACTCCTCTTTCGCCGAATCGAGCAGTTCACGGATACTGTCGGCGTCGTGCAGCGGATCGCCCGTGCGCCGCGCGGTTCCCGCGATGGGACAGGTCTCGATGCGGCTGCCTTCCACCCGGACGAACATCTCCGGCGACGCGCCGATCAGTTGCTCGTCGCCCAGCTGCAGGAAGAACTCATAGGGGCTTGGGCTGGCGTGTTGGATGCGCTCGAACAGGCGCGAGGGGCTCTCGGAAAAATTCGCCTGGAAAGTCTGGCGCAAAACCACTTCGTAATATTCGCCCTGCCGCATCCCTTCCCGCACAGTTTCCACCTTGGCCATGTATTCTTCGGGCTGATGGTCGGAAGTGATTTCGCCCGTCTCCTGTTTGAGCGTCGCGCGCACCGGATCGCCCTTGCGCTTGAGACCCGCCGTGGAGACACCTGCGCCCGCGAAGTCATACCGGAATCGCTCGATCCGTTCCTTCTTGCGGTCCATGAAATAGATTTCGTCCGCCAGGAACAGGTGCAGGTCCTTGTGGCCCGAACGCGGCAGCTTCAGCTCGATGGGGTCGAATTGAAACAACAGATCGTACCCGAAGGCGCCGATCAAGGCCAGCCGCATATCCGCGGGGTTACGGAATTCTTCGATCAACGCGCGCAGAATCGAAAATGCCGAGGGCTGCTTGCTGCGTTCCTCTTCCGGAAAGAGCGCCGGCAGCGGCTTCAGCCGGCCGTGCAGCGCTGAACCTTCCAACCCGAACTGCTCCCAATGCGGATGACGCTCCAATATCGGAGACAGAATCCGGTTGAGCGCTTCCCCGCGCTGGTTCAGAGGCCGGAACTCGATCTCGCGCCCAACGGCGACAATTTCGAGCGGCGGGCACACCGACGCCACGTCCCAGCGCGAATATCGCTCCGGGTATTCGTAGCCGGAGGAGAGATACACGCCGCGATAGCGGTCCAACTTGTGCAATAGCTGCTTCAGCCCCTTTTCGTAGGGCAGTATGGAAGCCTGCCGAGTTACGGTGATGTGACCTGCTGTGGTGTAACTCAGCGTGGGCATAATTTGGAGAACTGCGGGAAAAGAATCTGTTCTTCAGGATAGCACCACCTACGAGGTGTGGCCGCCCTTGAGGTGAACCTGCTCCTCTCAGTCGGCCGTGGGGTAATCGGTGTTTAGCGGATCTTACATTTCGACGAAATTGTCTTCCAGCGGTATTTCGGGAACGGCGTTTCTGGCTTGCGCCGGCTTAACCGCTCTCGACACGGCGGATTTCAGCCTTCTGATATTGCCGGTGGAGTGGGTGGCCGTGCCGAAAGTAGAAATCTTAGAAGCCGGCCTGGCACGATGCTGGCTAGGCGCTTCCTGCATCTGGCCGCCTTCACCGCCCACCAGCAACCGCAGCGCCGCGACCGCATGATTCAAAGCTTCCGCCTGCGCCGACATCTCTTCGCTGGCCGAAGCGCTTTCCTCGGCGTTGGCCGCCGTGCTCTGCGTCACCTGGTCCATTTGAGCGAGCGACTTCGAGATTTGCTCGATGCCCCGCGCCTGCTCCTGGCTGCCCAAGTTCACCTCATCCACCAGCGCCTTCACTTTGCTGGCGCTTTCGGTGATGGCCCGAATCACCTGGTTCACTTGCTCGACCTTCGTGCCGCCTTCGCTGGACTTCGCAATCGACTCCTCGATCAACGCCGCAGTGTCTTTGGCGGCCTGCGCCGACCGCTGCGCCAGGTTTCGGACTTCGTCGGCCACCACCGCGAATCCCATACCCGCCTCGCCGGCCCGCGCCGCTTCGACGGCGGCATTCAGCGCCAGGATGTTGGTCTGGAACGCAATCTCGTCGATGACCTTGATGATTTTAGAAATTTTGTCGCTGGACGCGGTGATTTCCTTCATCGATACCACCATCTGCTCCAGCGTGCGGTTGCCGGCCTGGATGTGTTGATCGACTTCCGACATCACGGTGGCCGCCACTTGAGAGTTTTCGGCGTTTTTCCGCGTCATAGACGTGATCTCTTCGCTCGACGACGATGTTTCTTCGAGCGACGCGGCCTGCTCGGAAGCCCCTTGCGCGAGCGCCTGGCTCGAGGAAGCCACTTGACCGGATGCGCTGGCCATTTGTTGCGCGCCTTCGCCCAAATCGACCGCGATGCCTTGCAGTTGTTTGGTACTTCGGCGGATGATCACGAGCAGCACCGGCGTTAAACCCAATATGATCGCCACCAGGATGATGGCGGTCCAGCGGGCGGTGGATACGCGTTGCGCTCCTCGCGTGGAGGCTTCTTCCATCAACTGCTTCTGCGCTTTGACTAGATCGCCCGTGTTCTTCTCGAGCGCCTCCCACAGATTGTGAGCGTGTTCGTCGTCGATCGACCGGGCTTCCTGAGACCTGCCTGCGGAAGCAGCTGCCGCTATCTGCTCAAAATAGTCCTTGAGACTGGGAACCTCGGTTTCGACGGAGGACACCGCATTCCGGGCGGTCTCGGTTACGAGCAGGGGTTTCAATTCCTGCAGAATTGGCGGTATGGCCGCCGCACGGCTCTCAAACTCCTGCTTATTGCTTTGCATTTTCTCCGGAAGGCTTTGCATCGCAAAGAGCATGACTCCCCGCTGACACGCTCTCATCTTGAAAAGATTGGATTGAATCTCCTGGATCAGCGCAACTTTCTTACCTGTGACATTGATCGCTTGGTCCAGTTCCGCGCCCAGACTCCCAACCGAGTAGAGCGCCGCAACCGCCAGCACCACCGCCATCAGCAGCATGCCCCCATAACCTAACATCAGCTTCTTTCCCACCGTCATCTGTGACTTCACGACTATTGTTCTCCTTTAGACTAGACGCCGCTCTGCTTCTGTTGCCCTTATCGGCGATGGGCGCGCAGGCTTGAATTAACGAACCAGTGCTCCGGCCGACAGCCCGATCAGCTCTTGAGCAATGCGGTCGAGCGGCAGCACCTGATCGGCGGCTCCCAACCGGATGGCTTCGCGCGGCATGCCGAAAACCACGCAGCTGGCCTCGTTTTGCGCCACCGTACGCGCTCCCCCCCGTTTCATTTTGAGCAGTCCTTCGGCGCCGTCCGCTCCCATGCCGGTCAGCAGCGCGCCGATGGCGTTCGCGCCGGCCGCTTGGGCGACCGAATTAAAAAGCACATCCACGGAGGGACGCTGGTAGCACACGCGCGGCCCATCGTGCACCGAGACGCGATACTCGGCGCCGCGTTTGTGCAACGTCATATGCAGATTGCCGGGTGCGATCAGCGCCAGGCCGGGATCGACACGGTCTCCATCGGCGGCTTCCTTGACCTCGATCCGGCATACCTCGTTCAGACGGCCGGCAAAGGCGGTCGAAAACACCGGCGGGATGTGTTGCACCACCACGATCGCCGGGCTCCGTTCCGGCATTTCCGCCAGCACCTTGCGGATCGCTTCGGTCCCTCCCGTCGACGCCCCAATCGCGATCACGGTGGAGCTCGAAGGGGCGCCCGGCCACGGTCGCGGCGCGGGAGCGCGCGGAGCCTCGCTCGAGCGGGGAGCTTCAATTGCCGCTTTGGTGAGACGCGCCTCGGCGGCAGCCCGCACCTTGTGCGGCAGATCGTGCTTCAGCTCTCCGACCGAGTACGGCCCGCCGGGCTTGGCTAGCACTTCCACCGCTCCACACTGCAGGGCTTCGAGCGCGATCCGGCTGGAGGCTTGTCCGAGCGAGCTGATGACAATCACCGGCAGCGGGTAGAAGCGCATCAGCTTCTTCAAAAACGTGAGACCGTCCATGCGCGGCATCTCGATGTCCAGTGTCACCACGTCCGGCCGCAGGCTCTGGATTTTATCGCGCGCCACAAACGGATCCGGCGCCGTTCCCACCACTTCGATATCGGGTTCGGTAGCCAGGGCATCGGTGAGCACCTTCCGCACAATGGCCGAATCGTCCACTACCAGCACCTTGATTTTGCGCTCCGCCATTTTGCGCTCCTCCATTTTGCGCTCCCCCATACGCCCGCTCCCTTACCCCGGTCCTGCTCCCTCGCTCCACCACATGCAGAGTGCCAGCCTTCCCTCCGGCAACTCGAAACAATGATGCAGGCGGCAAGCCGGAAACTCCTCTCCGGCAGGGGTTAACTCGGGAGCTCCCAACGCCAGCTTCGATTCCGGCCAAAGCTGGCTCAATGTGGCTCCGCACAGGATGTTGGCCAACTCGAGAATCACTTTGACGCGGGCCGCCGGGATCACTTCCTCCGGATCGGCTCCTAGAAAGGCGCAGGCGATGGAATCCGCCGCATAAAGCGAGGTGCTGAGCCGCATTTCTCCCGAATGCGACCCATCAAAAGAGACGCGAGCCGAAACGGCGGATCCCATCCAATCGTGGCAACACGGGGAGGGAATCGCCTCGGCAAAGAACATGGTCTCCAAAACCTCGGCCACCACGCGCTGGATTACATCCCCCAGTTCGCCGGCGTCGCGCTCCGGACCGCACACCGGTTCAATCTTTTGAGGCATCCCGGTCTCCTAGCACCCGTTCCAACTCCTCGCGCAGCGCTTCGGGCGAAAAGGGCTTGCTCATGTACCCTTCGGCGCCGAGCGAGAGCATGCGCAAAATACGATCCTTGGTTGCGTCGGTCGAAATGACCAGCGCCGGAACCGATTTCAAGACCCCGCTGGCTTCGAGCTCGCGCAGCAGCTCTTCGCCGTTCATTTTCGGCATGTTGATGTCGGTCAGGATTACATCCACGCCGTGCTCCTTCAGTTGCGCCAGGGCTTCGACGCCGTCGGAAGCCTCGAAGCATTGGCCCACTTCGAAGCCCGATAAGACCATCACCCGGCGGATTAAGCTCCGCATTACCGGCGAGTCATCCACGATCAGCACAGAGTACGGCACTGGTCACCCCCCTTTCGGTTGCTTTCTTCGGTAATACGCGGTGCTGCAGGAGCTCCCGTTCTATCCCGCCGCCTTCGCGAACCCACATCCGGCCGGTCGCAATTTCCAGACGCGGAGTGCGGGAAACCTCGCCACCCACCTCCTCGGCCGCAATCAGCATCCCGGTCTTCCAAAGGATGCGCCGCGCCGCCAGATAATTGCGCTTACCGATCTGAAAGACTCCCTGGTGGTCCAAAACCTGGGCGCCGCCGGCCAGCCATACCAACATGCGCCGCGGCTCGCCTCCCGCGGCCCGTACCGCCTCGATCAGGCGCGGAATGCCGGTGTCGGCGAACATGAACGGATTGCGCTCGGCCTTGGCGGCGTCAATGGCCGATTCGGGCAGCATATAATGCAGCAGCCCGCCCACCTTGGCCACCGGATCATAGAGCGCTACCGCGATGCATGACCCCAGCGCATAGGTGATCAGCACCGAATCCGGATCGCGCGTCACCTTGCAATCGGAGATACCAACGATCAGCGATCTCACGGGCGCTTCCCTGGCGCCGAAGGTTTTTCTTTTCGATACACGGCCGGCCGCACGTACTGCAACTCGTGTTCGACTCCGGTGAGCGACTCGGAGTGGCCGACCAACAGGTATCCGCCCAGCTCGAGCGATCGGCTCAAGCGCGCTACGATGTCCTGTTGCGTCGGTTTATCGAAATACATCATGACATTCCGGCAGAAAATCACGTGAAATGCCCGCTGGTGCCCGAAAGGTTCGATCAGGTTGAGCCGCGCGAATTCCACCGCGCGCGCGATTTCCGGTTTGATCTTGTAAAAGCCTCGGGATGGCCCCTGACCCCGCAAAAGATAGGCGCGCCGCCAGGCCTCGGGCGCCTCACTGAAGCGCTCAGCCGCATACACCGCGCGCTCGGCCAGCGCCAGGACCCGGGTCGAGATGTCGGTGGCCAGGATGCGGAAGCCGCGCCCGCTCGAAGCCGCGATCCGGTCCGCCAGGCACATGGCGATGGAATAAGGCTCCTCGCCGCTCGAACACGCCGCGCTCCAAATCTCCAGCTTCCGGATTTTGGCGAATTCCTCGCTCGCCGCGCGCGCCAGAAACTCGAAATGGGCCCGCTCGCGTAGAAAACTGGTGTGATTGGTGGTGAGGGAATCGATCAGCTCAACCAGCGCGTCGCCGGTCGAATCCGACACCACGTGCCGGTAATACTCGCCGAAGCTGTCAAAGCCCAGCTGGCGTAATCGCTTCCCCAGGCGAGCCGCGACCAGCGCCTCCTTGCCGCGCTTTAAATCCAAGCCGAAGCGTTCGTAGGCGAGCTCGCTGATCTGGCGGAACTCTTCCCGCCTGAGCGTCACGCCCGTCGCGGCCGAGTATGTTTCAGGCTCCATGGCTGGCTCCAAATAGACCCTCCAGATCGAGAATCAAGCCCACCCGGCCATCGCCCAAGATCGCCCCGCCCGCCACGCCCGCGATATTGCGCAGCCCTTCGCCCAAGCTCTTGATCACCACTTCCTGTTTTCCGATCAGCTCGTCCACCATGAGACAGAATTGTTTGGATCCGCTTTCTGAGACGATCAGCAGGCTCTCCCAAGGTTTTTCAAAACGCGGCGTGACGTGAAAACGCTGATGCAGGCGGACCAGCGGCAGCAGCGTGCCCCGCACCATGGCCATTTCCTCGCGCCCATGGATGGTGGAAATAGCGTCCTCGGCGGGCTTCAGCATTTCCCGGACCGCGAACACGGGAACGATGTAGCGGCTATTTCCGACCGCTACCACCAAGCCGTCTATGATCGCCAGCGTCAACGGCAGCTTGAGCACGAAGGTGGTTCCCTGGCCCGGTTTGGACAGGATATCGACGCGTCCCCGCAGCTTTTGAATGTGCTTGCGGACCACATCCATGCCCACCCCGCGCCCGGAGATATCGGTGATCTTGTCGGCGGTCGAAAAACCAGGCTGGAAGATCAGATTGAAAATCTCGCTTTCAGTCAAAGGGGCATCGTCGCTGATGAGGTTCTTCTCCCGGGCTTTGCGCAGGATCTTTTCCGCATCCAGGCCGCGGCCGTCGTCCGATACCTGGATCACGATGTGGCCCGCCTGATGGCCGGCCTTCAGCGTTACCCGCGCGGTACGGGATTTCGCGGCGCGCTCGCGTTCTTCCGGCGTCTCGATCCCGTGGTCGATAGCGTTCCGCACCATGTGCATCAGCGGGTCCGCTAAATCCTCGACAATGTTGCGGTCGAGCTCCGTATCTTCACCCGTCAACTCCAGATCCACGTGCTTACCGGCTTTGCGCGAAAGGTCCCGCACCAGGCGCGCGGTTTTTTGAAAGAGCTGGCCGACCGGTATCATGCGCATCGACATGGCGATGCGCTGGACTTCGTCGGTGATGCGGGTGAGTTGCGAGAGATTGCGGCCCAGCCGCGGCTTAAGCCCGGCCACCAGGTCCGGATCATGGCGCACCAGCGACTGTGCAATCACCATCTCGCCCACCATGTCCACCAGATAATCCAGCTTGCCCGTATCTACTTTGATCGACCGGGCGGCCATCCCGTGCGCTTCGCCGCCTTTGCCGGATTCAGCGTTTTCGGCAACCGCCGGCGGCGCCGGATCCCGGGCCGGTTCCTCGGAGCTGGAAGCGAGCTCGCGCGCCAACTCGGCCAGGTCCCGGGTGGCAGCCTCCGGCTGATCCGGCAATGCAGCAGCGTTTTCTGGAATATTCGCGGGAGCATTCGGCGCGTCATCAGGAGTTGACCCCTCGGGCCTGGCGAGATCCATCGCGCGGGCGCTGGCGGACGCCTCCGTCGCCAAATCCCGGATCAGAGCCAGAAGTTCGCCCGGATCCGGCATCCCGGGAGCCTGGCCGGTCGCGAGCATCGTTTCCAGCGCCGACATCCAACGGTTGAGGTAATCCTTGCTCTCGAGAATTCGATCGATTACCGCCGAGGTGACCACCAGCCGGGCGTTCCTCGCCAGATCCAGAACCGTTTCCACTTCGTGGGCGACCTCGCGGACCGCGTCCAGATCGAGGAACCCGGCCATGCCCTTGATGGTGTGGAATCCGCGGAAAATCGAATGAATCGCCTCGGCATTGGTGGGATCCTGATCGAGCGTCAGCAGCTGCAGCTCGATCGAGGTCAGGTGCTCGCGCGATTCCAGAATGAAATCGTTCAGCAGCTCCGGATCGTGAGCCAGGGGGTTGTCTGCCGCGGCCGTGGATTTGAGTTCTGACTCAGAAGACATGCGCGCCTTTCTTTAAAACGAGGGAAGTACTTGCAGCTCTTGCGAGGAAAGCACCATGTTGATGTCCAGCAGGATTTTGACTTTGCCTTTGAGCTTGGCCATGCCCAACAGATACGGCGTGGCGACTCCGCTGCCGAAATCGGGCGTGTCCTCAATGTCGGCGGCTTGCAGGGTCAGCACTTCCGAGACCGCGTCCACGATCACGCCAATCATCAGTTTTCCCGCGTCACTCTCGATTTGAACGACAATAATGCAGGTCCGCGGCGTGTATTCCAGCTCCTGCAATCCGAACTTCAGCCTCAGATCCACCACCGGGATCACCTTGCCCCGCAGATTGATCACGCCTTTGACATAATCGGGAGTCTGGGGCACCGCGGTGATTTCCTGAATGCCCATAATCTCGCGCACCCGCAAGACCTGAATGGCAAACTCTTCGTTTCCAAGCTGAAACGTCAGATACTTACCCGCCCGCTGGTCGGCCTTCAGGGCCGTCGAAACGGCCGGCGCCATCGCTACCATTGTTTCCATGCTTCTCTCCATTCGTCCTTAAGTTTCAGATCTCCGTGCTCGCTACCCCTGCAGCACGTGTGGAATCGGGAATCCCGCCCTGGGGGCCTTCTTGCCTGCGTCCGGGTTGGGCGCCAGGCACATTTGCACGCACATGCGATCGCCTTCCAGCAGAAACGGGACCACGGTCCATTCTTGATTTCCCCCGCTGCGCGTTTGGAAGTTGCGCCCATAGATGACGGTCGGAGTGCTCAGTCCCATCGCGCCCAGGCGGTCTTCTAAAGCCGTCTTCACGTTCCCGATGATCATGTTGGTCACTTCGGCCACCGCGTCCAGCACATCTTCATTCATGGCGGCATACTCGGTTTGGAGCAGATGAGACGCAATCTTGCAGGCGAATTCAGCCGTGCACCACAAGCTCCCCGATCCGACCCAGGGCCCGGCCAGACCGATCAGCGACACCACGCCCGAAGCTGGCACCGAGCGCTCCTTCTCGATGAAAAGATCGCCCGGCGTTAGCTCCAGATTCAACATCGTGGAAAAGACGTCGTTGGTCGCCGCTCGCATGGCTTCCGCTAGCTCGGATGGAGTAATCTGGTCCACCGTAATTGTCTCTGCGCTCATAGTTCTCCTCTTGTGGATTGCACTTAGATCAAGCCCGCCAGCTTCTCCTTGATCTGCTCGGCGGTGAAAGGCTTGCGGACATAGCCGGAAGCCCCTCGTTCCACCGCTTCGAGCACCTTGGCGTGCGCGCCCTCGGTGCTGACCATGACGATGGGAAGCTTTTGCCAGGCGGGCTCGGCGCGAACTTTGGTCAGAAACTCCAGGCCGTCCATGTTCGGCATGTTGATATCGGACAGAATCAAGCCCACGGTTTGCTGGCGCAATTTTTCCAGGGCTTCCACGCCATCTCCGGCCTCGTACACCGTGCCAATCGGCAACTCGGTCTGGCGTAACACGCGCTGCAAAATTTTTCGGATTGCAGCCGAATCGTCCACAATGAGAATATCTAACACTCTTGCCACCCTCTCCCTGTTTTCCTTATCGGAACGGTGGCCAGTTCTTTAGTAATCCGATCTGCGGTTGGACTGTAAGAGCGTCAGGAAGCGGCAGTGCCGATCACAATCACCGCGATGGG
>Ga0182024_10023283_pt1 | contig 11104 bp, 8 predicted proteins | sample P32metaG_FD_120480 | JGI IMG/M metagenome (GOLD analysis project Ga0182024, IMG submission 120480) | Permafrost microbial communities from Stordalen Mire, Sweden - P3-2 metaG (Illumina Assembly) | ecosystem: Environmental > Terrestrial > Soil > Wetlands > Permafrost | place: Sweden: Stordalen... | reverse complement strand
TGTCGTATGTGACGTAGTGCTGCTCGTCATTGACCATGAACGGAGTGATGCCCTCGGTGATCGGGTGCTTGTTCGCCGTTGCCCGGATCTGGAAGGGACGCAGGGGAGGATGGCTGATGAAGGCGCCGCCCATCATGTCGCGATAGTCCCTGTTGGAAATCGAGATGTGGCTGGAGTTGTGCATGGAGTAGAAACCATTGCCGGCGTTGACCCAGTCCTTGATGGCCGCACCCTGTTCGGCGGTCATCCACATGACGGAGCCGCCTCCGCCGCCTCCGCGCCCACCAGCAGAGCCTCCCCGCCCACCGGCAGAATCGGGGGCGTTCTCGAGGTAACTGGAATACTCGGACCAGGAGTCCGGGCCAAGATAACCGCCGGGAAATATCTGGCCGTCGCGCAGGATGACGAACAGCTGATAGTTCTTCAACAGGTCCGCCGAGATCTTGTCGTACTCGATCGTGTAATCGACGGGGATGTTCAGGTCCTTGAAGACGCGCGCAAAACTGGTGCGGATGTAGTCAGGGTTGTGAAAGCGATCGCCGATGAGCGCCAATGCGCGCGGCTGGCCGGCAGTAGTTGGAGCGCCCGCCGGCGGTTGGGAAAAAAGGCTCTCTGCCCCGCCAAGGCCGAGCAGGCCTGCACCCGCAACGACTCCGGCATTCTGAAACAAAGTGCGCCGCGAAAGCTTCCTGCCGAAAAATCCCATAAATCCTCCATCAAAACTGTAGTGCGCCCCGTTGTCTCTTGCCGGGAAACGGTGCGTTGTCGTGAAGAAATACCATGAGTCCCTACTGCTTTGCTTCCAGGGCCTGAACCCGTGATTGCGCCGCAGGCGCGTAGTCAGCGGCAACGGTAACGATCTCGTACGGATGAACGGGCACGTGGATCGTAATGCCACCCTCGATCGGGAGAGCAGAACCTTCCGGCTGTTCCATTAGGTTGGTCAGCCTCGCGCTCGCTGCGCCGGCGGGAAATGTGCAGCACCACGTCGCCGTCCTTTCCGGCCGATGCTTCCGATGTGCTTCTTTGGGACTGGAAGAGCATGGGTACCCTGGTTGGTTTGCGAACAGAAATCCGATGCTGTTACGGCATGGGAACTCGGCGCCTACGGAAGTCGCCGCAGCCAATGCTAGACCGGTGGATAAAGTGAGAAGTGAACAGCCGTCCAACTCTAGTCTTCCCGTCGCCCGTTCCGTCAACGTTAGGCGTTCGTAATTACCGAGAACAAACCTAAAACTATCAGGTATTTAAGTCAAGAGAGGGCTTCTAACCGTTTCATACAATCGACGTGAAGGTGGACCGTCCCGGCCTCCAGTTGCACTACCGCGAGGGCTATACTTCGATGGACCTTGCGCAGTCGCTCACGCCCGACAAGAAGAACCCCGCCAATGCCTCTGCGCCGCCAATCAGCCAGTTCCACGCCGCCATGGGGCATGGTAAGCCTGACGTGACGGAACTGCTGTTCGATGTCACGGTCCTGCCCTCCCCAGCGCCTGCAAAGCCGGGCGAATCTTCTGGCCCGGCGTTGATGGGATCGCCCAATCCCAAATTGAAGGGCAAGCCGCTGGTCCGGTATGACTTCACGTATATGTTGCCTGCGGGTGAGATCACGCTTGCGGGTGACGATCCATCCGGCACCCGCACGGGTTCGGTCGAGGTCGTCGTCGCGGCCTACAGCGCCGACGGAGACCTGCTGAATAGCACCGACAAGGCAACGGCTTTCACCATCAATGCGGATCAAGTTGCGCATTCTCTGCAGCAGCCTTCTCGTTCGGATGTTCAGCTTGATCTGCCACCGGGCAAGGTCTTCGTGCGCGTCGGTATCCTTGACGTTCCCTCCCAGAAGATGGGTATTCTGGAAATTCCCCAGACCGTGGCCAGGGAATAGCGAGCGGGAGATTCGATGGCTACACTTGACCGGGAAGCGTGTCCGGAGAGACACTCCGGCACACGAAAAGGAGAGGATTTCCTATGAGCGCAATGAATCGGAGACGATTTCTAGGTACCGCTGCCGCTGCTGCCGCCGGTGCGCTGGCGCCGATGGAATTACCGGCACAATTGCCGGCGCTTCCAGAACTGGAAACCATTATCGATACCCACGTCCATTTCTACGATCCGTCGCGTCCGGGCGGAGTCCCATGGCCGTCGGCGAGCGACACCACCCTCTATCGCCCCGTGCTGCCCGAGACATACAAGAAAATAACCGCAGGCCTGGGCATCAAGGGCGTGATTGAAGTGGAGGCCAGCCCTCTGCTGGAAGACAACCAATGGGTGCTGGACCTGGCGGCGCGAGAACCGATCATCCTGGGAACCTGCGGCGACATCGAGATTGGCAAGCCCGGATTCGGAGACAGCCTGGAGCGATTCTTGAAGAGCGGACGATTCTACGGCATTCGCATAGGAAACCTGTGGAATAGAGATCTTAGCGAGGACCTCAAGAAGCCGGAGACAATTGCGGACCTCAAATTGCTCGCTCAGGCCGGGCTCGAAGTCGATATGATCGGTGGATTTCCCATTCTTCCAAATGTGATCCAGGTCAGCGATCGTGTGCCCGAGCTGCGCATTGTCATCGAACATATGCCGTTTGATCCTCCGCGCAACCTGGCAGACCAGCCGGCCGGCGAAAGTGCGCTCCATGAAATAGGCCAGAGACGCCAGATTTTCTCGAAAGTCTCGAACGTATTGCGCAAAAAGAACGGTCAGCCCGTCGAGGATCTCGAGTTTTACCGTCCGTCGCTCGATCCGCTATGGGAAGTCTTTGGAGTCGATCGATTGCTCTATGGCAGTAACTGGCCGGTCAGCGAAAAAGCCGGCCCGTATGAACTGGTGTTCAGAATTGTGCGTGAATATTTCGCAACAAAAGGCAAGAATGCCTCGCGAAAGTTCTTCGCAGACAACTCGCAGGCGGCTTATCGCTGGAAAGCGCGAACTCCCTGAGATAGGAGAGAGCGGCAATACGGTTCTCCAGGGATCGCGAACCTTGCGAGTAGTAGTGCAGTTGCGCCGGTACGCCGACAGGCTGCAAGTGCTGTGGTTTTTCGTTCGATGTCGATTGACAGCGGCTTCCGGGCAATGTTTTACTTCTTGCGCTATAAGCAATTAAGATTGCGCGATACGGCGACAAGAACTCTCCCGGAGTTCTCTCGAATTGTGTCGATGGAGAGAGAAAAATGAAGCTTCCTTTTTACGCACTGACGTTCCTGATCGGAATTGTGCTGACGGTTCACCTCGCGATGAACGGCAAGGTCGGGGCGGTGCTGGACAATCCACGCGTCGGCAATGCTCTGTTCTGGTGCGTCGGCGCGGTCACGGCGCTGCTGATTGGCCTCTCCGGATGGCATGCCGGCGCGTTGAAGCCGCTGCGCGACGTCAACCCCGTGCTGCTGGGCGCCGGAATCCTGGGCGCCTCCCTGGTTTTCGGAATTGCCTTTCTGATTCCCCGTATCGGCGCAGCCAAGCTTACGTTGATCATGCTGGCCGGCCAGATACTCGGCGGCCTCGTGCTCTCGAACTTCGGCTGGCTCGGATCGCCGAAGGACCCCGTCTCGGTGCGTAATATCGTGGGGGCGTTGGTTATGTTTGTCGGGGTGATTTTGGCCACTCTTTGAAGGTAATGGCAGCGGCGATCAAGCGCCCCTGAATGACGAATCCGGAAGAGGGAAAAATGCTTTTTAAACAAGATCTTCTCCGCAAGCTTGCTGTCGCTCTGACTCTGACCGTCTGCTTAATCCCCGCTCTGGCAGGACAGCAACTTTTCGCGCAAACAGCATCCGCCCATGGCGACTCGTTTGTCTATGTCGGCACATACACTGACACGCCGGCCAAAGGGAAAGGCATCTATCTCTACCGCTATGAAGCCAAGACAGGCCACCTTACCGCGCTAGGTGTTGCGGCCGAGGTGGCCAATCCATCGTTTCTCACAACCGATCCCCGAAATCGCTTCCTCTATGCCGTAACCGAGCGCGGCAGCGATCCCAATGTGCGGGGCGGCGACCAGACGGTCAGCAGCTACTCCATCAGCCCCCAAACCGGGGCGCTCACGTTTCTCAATAGAGTCTCCTCCGCCGGCGGAGTGCCGTGCCATCTCGTCGTGGACGAGACCGACAAGATGCTCTTTGTCGCCGACTATGGAAGTGGAAGGGTGGTCTCCTACGCGCTCAATCCGGATGGCAGCATTGGCGCGCAGACTGGGCTCGGCCAGGACACCGGGTCGAGCGTCAACCCCCGCCGCCAGGAAGGTCCGCACGTACACTCCACAGTGCTTTCGCCGGACAATCGGTTCCTCTTTACGCCGGATCTGGGCCTGGACCAGATCAAGATCTACAAGATCGATCCGGCGAAGGGAACGTTTGCGCCCAACGATCCGCCTTCGGTCTCCGTAACGCCGGGCCTGGGGCCGCGGCACTTTGCCTTCGGGCGCGGGGCGAAGTTTGCCTATGTAGTCTGCGAAATGGGGTCCAGCGTCGTCGCCTTCTCCTACGATCGCGCGAAGGGATCTCTCCAGCCGATCCAGACCATCTCCACGTTGCCGGACGATTTCAAGGGAACCAGCACCTCCGCCGAGATCGAGGTCGACAAGAGCGGCCGGTATCTCTATGCCTCCAATCGCGGGAGCGACAGTATCACGGTCTTCGCAATCGACCAGAAAAAGGGGACGCTGACCAGGCTGCAGGTGGCGTCCACCATGGGGAAGGGCCCGCGCAACTTCAAAATCGACCCTGCCGGCGAGCGCATCATCGCAGCCAATCAAAATACCAACAATCTGACGCTCTTGACCATCGATCCGCATACCGGCCAGTTGACACCCGACAGTGAGACCGTCGATGTTCCAGCGCCAGTCTGCGTCATTTTTGTTCCGGTGAAATAGGGGGTCTTTCGAAGCCCCGTTCACTGATTTCCAGTCGATAATCGATTAGACAGTGTCCCGAAGAGTTGAGCGTCGTTTCCCGCAGAATCTTTCGCTATAACGCGGCGTTCAATCCGATCTGCACGTCTTTGGTGGCTGAGTTCTGGATCTGGGCAGGGCCGGTGAAGAGGTTGCCTGTGATGATCGCGCGGTCCACCCTGTCGCCAAGAGATATATGCGGCTGGTTCTGCCTGAACTCACAGCCACTGACGATAACGCTGCCCGCGGAAGCCTGGAGCGCGGCGCGGTCCTTGCGCCACTGCACAAAAGTGCAGTCACTGAAGCCGACGGTGCCTCGTCCGGCGATCTTCGCAATCTGATTGCATGGACCCCAGAATGCGCTGTTGCTGAAGCGCACTACTCCCCGGTTGGCTTCCAGCACCTCAACCATTGTGGGATCGTCGCCGTGGAAGGAAGTGAATTCTCCGTTCGTAATCAGCAGCCCATAGGGCGCGCTCTGTTCCACCAGCACGGCGCGATTGCAATCGTCCGCGCCAATGCCGAGAAAGTTGCCGTTGCATTCACCGGTTGGGGTGTGCACGAATTTGTAGCCCACGTGATAGCCGAAGCAGAAGGTATTCAGAACGTATTCCCAGTCCGCGCGCCCAAAGATGAAGGCCTCTCCGTTCTGCGTCTGCCAGTCATAGAGCGGGCCGCGGCCAATCCACCAGGGATTGAAGTGAACGTTCTCGATGCGACCGATATCATAGATCGCGTCGACCCAGATTCCGCGCCGCAGAGGCTGGCCGCAGATGTTCCTTACATTGTGGCGCTCATTGCGGCTGGCGTCGATTCCCTGGTAAGGGTTGAACAGCTCCAGATCGAACGCGGCCGGATTCTTGCCCCGCATGGCGATCGTCCACGGATAGGCGATCGGCGCCGCGTCGGTTACCTGCTCCGGATAATAGATTGTCAAGCCGGCAACGGAGCTGTTCGTGTTCAGCGTGATGAACGGCTCTCCGTCTTCTTTGCCACGGCCGGCAGTTGCAAGCAGCGCAGTGCCATCATCGCCCGGCTTGGGCTGCGTGCGATCGCGAAACCCTGTGTGCGAAGGCACGCAGCCGTATGATCCGCGCAAGGTGACTCCGTCAGGAATACTGAGAACCCCGCGAAACAGATAGCGTCCGGGAGGGGCGTAGACGATGCCGCCGGCGGTGTGCGCGGAATCGAGCGCGCGCTGAAATGCGGCTGTCTCGTCGCCGGCTCCGTCTCCGCGTGCGCCGAAGCTCTTGACACTCGTCTCATAGGCCGTCGGTTGGGTCTTGCCGGCACCGGCTGCCGACGCCGAGGGAGTTCCCAGGAACCCCGCCAGGCCCGCTGCTCCCATGGACAACAAGTTGCGGCGAGAGTGCAAAGAGCCACGCAGGTCACTCTGCGGTTCCACGAAGTCGTTCGCTACAGGTGAGTCCATTATTTCTACTCCCAGGGCCGACAGATGCGCTCCGCGAGGCGCGGCGCGGCGCACAGCGACTACACAATCCACCGGTCCCGATTGACCGAAGCTACAACCCGAACACATAGAGAAGCGCAGGCGATGCCTGTCTGCCTCCCCCGTTGGACATTACGGCAACGTATTCCTTGCCGTCTTTTCCCTTGTAGATGATCGGCACGCAGTAGCCCGGAGAGTTGAGCGCTGTCTCCCACAGGACCTTTCCCGTCTTTGAATCGTAGGCGCGGAACATGTGATCGTCCGATCCTGCAATGAAGACGACGCCGCCTGCAGTCGCGGAGGAGCCACCAGCACTGCCGCGTCCGGTGGTCGGAATGCCCAGTGCATCGAGCTCGGGGAACGAGCCGAAGGGAACGCGCCACGCGATGTCGCCGGTATTCACGTTGACGGCGATGAACTCGCCCCACGGCGGTGCCGCGCAGGGCCATGGTCCGATCTGGAAACTGCCACCGCCTCCGGGAGGCGGGTTGTCGGGGGGAACGCGATCATACGTGTAGTCCATTCCGAAGTAGCCGGGTTTCTCCTTCTTCACCAGCTTGTTGAGCATGCCGTCGGCCTTGGTGTTGATGAACAGATAGCCCAGCGTGGGGTCATAGGACATGCCCCACCAGTTGCTCCCGCCCGTCCAGCCCGGGAAGATGACGCGCAGTTTGGGCCCATACTCGGCAAAAGGCCCGCCGGTCATGACGCCGCCTTCGAGCTTGAGCAGGTCGGCACAGGCTTTGTCGTGTTCCGGGGTCAGCTTGGCGAGCTCGTCCGGCGCAAAGGAGACACGGGTCAACGGCGGCGGTTTCACAGGGACAGGCTGTGTCGGCGAGGGATCGTCGCCCGGCGGAATGTTGTCGAGCGCCACAGGCTGCTCTACCACCTTGTAGATCGGCTTGCCTGTAAAGCGGTTGAGGATGAAGAGGTATCCCTCTTTCGTCACCTGGGCGACTGCGGGAATCTCCTTGCCATGCTGCTTCACTGTGATCATCACCGGCGCCGCAGTGTCGTCATAATCCCAGTTGTCGTGGTGAACGGTCTGAAAATACCACTTCAGCTTTCCCGTCGCGGCATCCAATGCCACAACAGACGAGCCATAGAGATTCGACCCGTGGCGGTCGGCGCCGTAGAAGTCCGTCGTCGGCGTTCCCACGGGGAGAAACACCATGCCATTCTTCGTGTCGACCGTGATGATGCCCCAGGCATTCAATCCGCTGCGGCCCTGCCATTGATCTTCCTGCCACACGTTATGGTTCAGTTCTCCGGGGCGCGGCAGGGTGTGGAACGTCCACACGAGTTTGCCCGTCAAAACATCCCACGCACGCACATCGCCTGAAGGACCCTTCGACGGTTCCTCCTGCAACTGGCATCCGGTGATCACAAGATTCTTGTAGATCGCCGGGGCCGTGGAGATTGCGTAGTGTTTATCCGGAAAATCGTCGGCGACTCCAGGCTTCAAATCCAGAACTCCGTTTTGTCCGAAGCCCGGGACGGGCACGCCTGTCTTGGCGTCTACAGCGCTCAGGTGGCCGTCGTTGGTGCCTACAAAGATCTCCGGGTCGTGCTTTCCATCACCCGGCCAATACGATATTCCACGTGACGCCGCAGAAGACGGCAGCAGGAACTCCCAGAGCTTGCTGCCCGTCTCCGAATCGAGCGCCACCAGCCGGTTGTAGGGCGTGGATAGATACATCGTGTTACCCACCACGAGCGGGGTGGTCTTGGATGTGCGCACGCGCGGCGGGCGCGGCGGGCGCGACGCGGCGGCACCCGGCGCTCCTCCTGCACCCTGCGCGGCCACTCCCTGGCCTCCCGCACCCGCGCCCTGCCCTGCTGCACCTGGTGCTCCTGCAGCCTGCGCTCCTGCAGCGGGCTGCTCTGCCAGCACGCCAGCCGCACCCGGCGCATTCGCTGCACCCGGTGGCTGGTTCTGTCCAGCGCCAGCTTGCGCCCGGCGCCTACCCGCAAACGGCGGATCGGTCACTGGGGCAGTTGAATCGAATGTCCATAGAAGCTTCAGCTGGGAGGCGTTCGTCGTGTTGATCTGCCCAAGCGGCGAAAAACGCGTACCGCCCGCATCGTGACTATAGTTGGGCCAGTCGGTTTGCCCATACGCCACAGAACATCCTGCGCTGGCAAGCAGGCCAATCCAAACCAGGGTTCGAACATTCATTTCGATTCCTCTTATCCGGTGAGATACGTGGCGTAACCGTCAAACATGCAAGCTGGCCGAAGCCTTTGCCGAGTTGAATGGCAATCCGCCTGCCTGCAACTCGACACGCCTTTCCCCGTTCTGAGCTTCCTAGGAAAGAAGCTGCCTGCCGTGGAATTGCGTATGCAACAAAAGTTGCGCCATAAACACGTGCGAAGTATATCAGTGAACGAACATTCGTCAACTCTTGATGCGGAAGTTCTGGCGGTGTGCAGTAGTTCCCGGTGAAATTTGACTCCGCATCAACTTTCGCCGCCGTCCATCCGTCATACGTAACGGTAGAATATGCAATCTGATTTGCGCCTGGCGCAACGCGAATTGACGATCTCGAGTCGTATAGGCACACTGGATGCCGGCGGAATCAAGCGTTCACGGCTCCGCTGAATCCGGTGACCCAGACTCCACCGAATTTGGGACGGGCAATTACTCGCTGATTGGAGAGACCTATGTTCAAAGATAAGCAGTTCTCGAGACGTGAAGTGCTCTCGGGTGGCGCCAAGGCCGGCGCCTTCACCATCCTCTCTTCCAGCGCTCTCGGGCGGGCCGGCGCGCTGCCGCCGAGTGATAAGCTCAACATCGCGTTCATCGGCATCGGGATCACCGGCTTGACCAACATCAAGAGCCTCGCGAGCCAGAACATCGTCGGCTTCTGCGACGTCGACTGGCGCACGCCCGAAGAGATCGGCCCCCGCGCCAACAAAGATATGGCCTCCTTCACCATTCAGAAATACCCGGACGTGAAGCGTTACGACGACTGGCGCATCATGCTTGACGAGATGGACAAGCAGATCGACGCCGTAGTGGTCTCCACCTCTGACCACACCCACGCCGTCGCCGCACTCGCCGCCATGAAGCGCGGCAAGCACGTCTACTGCGAAAAGCCGCTGGCTCACAATATCGATGAAGTACGCGCCATGATGAAGTCCGCGAAGAAGTATCCCCATCAGGCCACGCAGACCGGCTTTCAGGGCCATGCCTCTGAAGATGTGCGCAGCATCGTGGAGTGGGTGCAGAACGGCGCCATTGGCGACATCAAGGAAGTGCACATCTACCAGCAGGGCCGCCGCCCCCCGACCGGAAACCGCGGTGCCAACGCCGCAGCCGCACCTGGTGCGGCGCCCGCCGGCCCCGGCGCTCCGGCTCGCCCAGGCGGGTTCCCCTCCAGCGCCGACCAGATCGCGCACATCAACGATGTCGTGCCCGTGCCGCCGGAGGTCAAATGGGACCTCTGGCTGGGACCCGCGCCCTACCGCAACTACAATCCCATGTACATCCCCCTCCGCTGGCGCAACTGGCTCGACTTTGGCACCGGCATCCTCGGCGATCACGGCCCTCACTTTTTCGATCCCGTCGTCTGGTCTCTCGATCTCGGCTTTCCCACCAGCGTCGTCGCGGATACAGACGCAGACTACGATCCCGCGACCAACAACCAGACGTTCCCCAGCACAGCTACGGTGCAGTACGAGTTTCCCGCCAAGGGTCAGCGAGGCCCGGTCCATGTCACCTGGTTCGGCGATATCACGCCTCCGACTCCGGACGGCTGGAACCCCAATCGCCCCCTTCCCGATGGCCGCATCCTCGGCAGTATTCCCGATGGCGGCGGCATCATCCTCGGCAGCAAGGGTTCCATCGTCTACGGCCCCGTCTACAGCAGCAATCCCGGAGCCATCAAACAGGCGTGGCTGATTCCCGATGAGCTCGACAAGTCTTACATTCGTCCCGCCAAAACCCTCCCGCGCCCCGAGAGCCACCAGCTCGAATGGGCCACTGCGGCCAAGGCAGGCGAGCAGTCTTCCGCTAACTGGGCCTATGGCGGCCTCGTCACGCAGATCTGCCTGCTCGGCAATGTCGCCATCCGCCTCAAGGGGAAAAAGCTGCTCTACGACGCCAAGGCCGAGCGCTTCACCAACTCCCACGAAGCCAACCTGCTCTTCGCGCGCACCTACCGCAAGGGCTGGGAACTGTCTTCCATCTAGGGCCAGTGCCGCAGCGGTAAAAATGGCTGGCGCCGGGATCGACGACGCCTACGGGCCAGCTGGTTGATCACCGAACGCCACCGCGAGAGGCCTGGTCGAAGGAGCTGCGGTTCGTTGACAACCTGCAACCTGCTTTCCATCTGAGGACCACAATGAAACTCGCCCCACTCCTTCTTCTCGCCACACTCGCAACACCTGCCCTCCGCGCTCAACCGGCGAGCAAACCGATTCGAGTCGCCATCGTCGGCCTGGTCCACGGACACGTAAAGGGCTTCCTCGCCGCGCTCCCCAGGAACACCAACGCCCAACTCGTCGCTATCGTCGAGCCCAACACCGCGCTCGCCCAGCAGTACGCCACCCAATATCACCTGCCGCAATCCCTCTTCGACACCGACCTTGAGCACATGCTCACCACTCAACACCCCGACGCAGTCCTCGTCTACACCACCATCCAGGACCATCGCCGCGTCATCGAGGCCGCCGCTAGACACAACATCAGCTCCTTGGTTGAGAAGCCCCTCTCCACCACCATGGACGACGCCCTCGCCATCCGCCGCGCCGCCCGCGAGCATCAC
>Ga0182024_10023282_pt1 | contig 11104 bp, 8 predicted proteins | sample P32metaG_FD_120480 | JGI IMG/M metagenome (GOLD analysis project Ga0182024, IMG submission 120480) | Permafrost microbial communities from Stordalen Mire, Sweden - P3-2 metaG (Illumina Assembly) | ecosystem: Environmental > Terrestrial > Soil > Wetlands > Permafrost | place: Sweden: Stordalen... | reverse complement strand
CTGTTCGGCGTATCTTCTCGAACCTGACCGGTCGAACCTGGTGCTGGCCGCGACGCTTGGCCTGCATCCGAAAAGTATTGGCACGCTGCGCATGCCGTTGCACGAAGGCCTCTCCGGCCTGGTCGCGGAACGGCTGCTTCCGGTAGCCGTGGCCGATGCGCGCGAGCATCCCCGCTACAAGTACTTCAAGGAATCGGGCGAAGACGAGTACCACTCTTTTCTCGGCGTGCCGCTGATCGACCGCGGCGTGCTGCAGGGCGTGCTCGTCGTGCAGACCAAAGACCCGCGCGTTTTTCGCGAGAGTGAGATTCGCATGCTGGCAGAGGCTGCGAACCAGGTGGCGCCGGTGGTGAGCGAGGCGCGGACGCTCGACCGCTTCATCGCTCCGGCACAGGAAAAGCTGTGGCAGCTGGCGCGCAACGTGTGGTGGAGCTGGGACCAGGAGTGCGTGAGCCTGTTTCGCGATTTGAATCCGGTGCGCTGGCGCGAGCTGAATCAAAACCCGATTGCCCTGCTGAGCGAGATTGCGCTGGGCGAGATTGAGCGCAGGGCCGCCGAGCTGGCGCTGCACAGCCGCATCAATTACGCGTACCGGCGCCAGCAGGAGTATCTGAACGACGACCACACCTGGGGCGCAGGCCATGCGGGCGTGCTGCGACCGCGGCCGGTGGGCTATTTCTCCGCCGAGTTCGGGCTGCATGAGTCGCTGCCGATCTACTCCGGGGGCCTGGGCATACTGGCGGGCGACCACATCAAAAGCGCATCCGACCTGGACATACCTTTGGTCGGAGTCGGCCTCTTCTACGGACAGGGCTACTTTCTGCAGCGGCTCGACGAAAAAGGCTGGCAACGCGAGGAGTATCTAGCAAACGACGTCAATCAACTGCCTATGCAGCCGGCCATCGGCGTGAACGGGGAGCCGGTGGTGATTGAAATTGCCACGCGCGGCAGCTCGATTCGCGCCAAGGTGTGGCGGGTGCGTGTGGGCCGCTGCGATCTTCTGCTGCTGGACTCGAATGTGGCCGGCAACGCGCCGGAGGATCTGGACACCACATCGCGGCTTTACGGCGGCGACGCGCGCACGCGCATCCGGCAGGAACTGCTGCTGGGCGTGGGCGGTTTTCGCGCGCTCAAGGCCATGGGCATTACGCCGGGCGTTCTGCACCTGAACGAGGGCCACAGCGGCTTTGCGGTTTTTGAAGCCATTCGCACCCGCATGGAAGAGGAGGGCCTGGATTTTTACGCGGCCGCGCGGCAGATTCCTCGTGAGGTGATTTTCACCACGCACACGCCGGTGCCCGCGGGTCACGACCGGTTCAGCCCCGACCTGATCGAAGAGCACCTGGGACCGCTGCGCGAGCAACTGGGCATCTCGCATGAAAACCTGATGGGCTTTGGCCGCGAGCATCCCACGGACTACGGCGAGCCGTTCTGCATGACGGTGCTGGGCCTGAAGCTGGCGCGGCGCGTAAACGCGGTGAGCTCGCTGCACGGCGAGGTTTCGCGCGCCATGTGGAGAGGTCTGTATTCCGACGGCCCGGAGGACGCGGTGCCTATCGGCCACGTGACCAATGGCGTGCACGTGCCGTCGTGGCTGGCGCCGCAGATGCGCCGCCTCTACGATCGCCATCTCGGCGTGGGCTGGCATCGCGTCGGCGGTGCAGCGCAAACCTGGGCGGCGATTGAGACCGTGGACGACGGCGAGTTGTGGGAGACGCACCTCAGCCTGAAGGGGCAGCTCTTCAACTTCGCGCGCCGGCGCTTGCGAGAGCAAGCCGAGCGCCGCGGCGAGCCGGAGCAGACCCTGAAGCAGCTCGACAGGGTGCTCTCGCCCGACGCCCTGACCATCGGCTTTGCCCGGCGCTTCGCCACCTACAAGCGCGCCAACCTGCTGCTGGCCGACATGGAGGAGCTGGCCGAGATGGTGAACGACGCAAAACGGCCGGTGCAGTTTGTTTTTGCCGGCAAGGCGCATCCCCACGACGAGCCCGGCAAACGCGTGCTGCAGCAGATTGCGCAGATGATGCGCAACTCCGACTTCGCCGACAAGTTCGTTTTTATAGAGGACTACGACATCAACGTGGGCCGCTACTTGGTGCAGGGTGTCGATGTGTGGCTGAACAATCCGCGCCGTCCGCTGGAAGCCTCAGGAACCAGCGGCATGAAGGTGGTGCTGAACGGCGGCCTGAATCTGTCGATTTTGGATGGATGGTGGGCGGAGGCCTACGACGGTCTCAACGGCTTCGCGATCGGTACCGGCAGAACCCACTCCAACATGGACGTGCACGACAAGCGCGACGGCGAAGCGCTCTATCGCGTGCTTCTCGACGAAGTGATTCCGCTCTACTACGATCGCGACCGTGACGGCCTGCCGCGGGGCTGGATCAAGCGTATGAAGCGGACGATTCGCACCCTGGGATGGCGCTTCAACGCCGACCGCATGGTGATGGATTACACGTCGCAGTGCTACATTCCGGCGGCCGGCGGGACTTCGAGCGAAGTGCGCACGCCGGCGTAAGAAATAGCCGTACCGCACCGGGCCCCTCACTGCGGGTATTGGCAAAGATTGCTAACGGTGGTAGTATGGCTTTCAATCTCTTCCTTCGCGGGAGGAATGAGGTACGCCATGCCCACACGCAATGTCAATTTGACTCCGGAACTAGACAGCTTTGTCCTGGCCCGGGTCGAAAGCGGGCGATTTGAGAACGCCAGCGAGGTCGTGCGCGCCGCCTTGCGCACGCTCGAGCGTGAGGAACGTCTCTACGAAACGAAATTGGAGGCGCTGCGCGCGGCTATCGATGATGGGGATGCAAGCGGGGTGGCCAAAGGTGATGTCTTTGCGCAGGTTCGCAAGGCGCTCAAGCTGACCAAGAAGCTCCGTTAGCCATGCCTAAAGCACGTTTCTCCGGTAAAGCAGAAGCGGACCTGCTGAGCATCGGCGCGTACACGTTGCGTACCTGGGGCGAACGGCAGACAGCGCGCTATCTCGATGAGTTGGAACGATGCGCAAAGATGCTGGCCCGCAACCCGAAGATTGGCCGTTCTTGCGATTGGATCCGTCCTGGCCTGCATCGTTTTGAACAAGGGCGGCACGTGGTGTTTTACCGTCGAGAAAAGAACGATATTCTTGTCGTCCGGATCCTCCACCAGAGCATGTCGCCGGACAGGCATTCATTTGAATCGGATGTATACTGAAGATGTACGGTAAATTGCCGTACGTCGTCGGAGGTGTATCCCATGGCACTCGCTCTACGCACGGAACGGACTGAGGCTCGCTTGCTTCCCGAACAGAAAAAGCGGATCGAGCGCGCGGCCCGTCTCAAGGGCCTTTCGCTTTCCGACTTTATGGTGCAGCACGCTGACGAAGCCGCAAGAAAGACCATCCAGGAGCACACCAGCTGGGTGCTTGGGGATCGCGATCGCGACGTTTTTGTCCGGGCATTGCTTAGGCCGCCCCGGCCCGGCGCACGCATGAAGCAAGCGGTGCGGCGTTATAAAAAGCACACGATTACGAGGCTCGCACGGGGCGATAGTGGCGCGTAATAATTTGGCCGCCAACCTGAGAATTGAAGCGCTCGAAGCGCATCACGATCGGGCGGGTTTCTGCTGTGGTGTCCCGGAGCTTGATACCTATCTGCAGCAACGGGCCGGTCAGGACATCAAGCGCAGGCTCGCCGCGGTTTTCATTCTCACCACAGACAGCAAGACTATTGCAGGCTTCTACACTCTCTCTGCGCATTCCATCTCAGGCGCGGATCTGCCGCCGGAACTGGGAAAGCGCCTGCCGCGTTTTCCGCTCCCGGTTACGCTTCTTGGGCGGATGGCGATCGCTCAGACACTGCAAGGCGCGGGATTAGGGGAGTATCTTTTGCTCGACGCCCTGAGCCGGGCGCTCAACGGCTCGCGGCAAATCGCGTCGTGGGCCGTGGTCGTCGACGCAAAAGCTGGAGCGAGGGATTTCTACCTCAAACACGACTTCATTCCGCTGCCCGATTCGCCCGACCGGCTCTTCCTGCCTATGAAAACGATCGAGGCACTGTTTGCTGGATGAATGAATTGCCTGGTGTGGGTCGCAGCGTCCGAAAAAACTAAATTCTCTCTTCCAGCAGCGGCTCGAAGAGCTCTGGGCCAACATCGCCTTTCCCTTCAAGGAACCCGAGGCGGCTGCTTGCGGCTTTCATCTCTTTAAGCGATTCCGCATACGGCGCGCGCAACACGCCGCGCTCGGTGATGATGGCTGCGATATATTTGGCCGGGGTCACGTCGAAGGCCGGGTTGCAGATGCCCACGCCGTCGGGCGTCACCTGCTTGCCGGCGTGATGCGTCACTTCTTTTGCCGGGCGCTCCTCGATGGGGATCTGGTCGCCGGTTGCGGTGGCGAGGTCGATCGAGGACCACGGCGCCGCCACGTAAAACGGGATGCCGTGTTCGCGCGCCAGAATGGCGACGTTGTAGGTGCCGATTTTGTTGGCGGTGTCGCCATTGGCGGCGATGCGGTCCGCGCCCACCACCACGGCCTGGATGCGTCCCTGCCGCATGAGGCTGGCGGCCATGTTATCGCAGATGACGGTCGTGGGAATGTGGTCGGCCATCAGCTCCCAAGCTGTGAGCCGTGAGCCCTGCAGAAAGGGACGCGTCTCGTCGGCATAGACCATGATTTTCTTGCCGCGCTCTACAGCGGCGCGGATCACGCCCAGCGCCATCCCGTAGCCGCAGGAGGCCAGCGCGCCGGCATTGCAGTGCGTCAGGACGCCGCCATCGTCGGGCATCAATTCCGCGCCAAACGCGCCCATCTGCTTGCAGGCGGCGATGTCTTGCTCGTACATCTCATGTGCTTCGGCCAGGAGTTTTTCCTGGATTTGGGAGAGCGATGCGCCGGAGGCTAACAGCCTGCCGAAGGCCGCCTTCATGCGGTCGATGGCCCAGAAAAGATTGACGGCCGTGGGGCGGGTTGCGGCCAGGCGGGCACAGATGCGCTCGAATTCCGGAGCAAATTCCTGCGCCGTGCGGGCCTGGGCGTTTCTCGCTCCCAGGGCGACGCCGTAGGCCGCGGAGACGCCGATGGCCGGCGCGCCGCGGACCACCATGGTGACGATGACGTCGGCCACTTGTTCGTAGGTTGTAGCGAGCACGTAGCTCTCTTCGAGCGGGAGCTTGGTCTGATCGAGGAAACGGACGCCTTCGGGGGTCCAGGTGAGGGTGGGAATCATGCTCTTCCAGTGTAACTGGCCATTGCATGGAGCAGGCCCTTTGGATGGTGGGTCAGTTTGAAAGGCGGTGCCTCAGGGGCTAAAGCCCATTATTTTATGCGTTTTTTGATGGCACGACTGAACAGCTTGCTGAAAAAGTCCGTCTGGCCGCATGGAGAAAAGGCCCGTGGCTAAAGCCACACTGAATCGAGGAACCTTATTCGGGAGGCTAAAGCCTCCCGCTCCCTCCGCCGGACGAAAAACCGAGTTTTTCAGCGAGCTGTAAATCCGTGCCCTTTCACGGGACCATTTATGGAACCATTTCCAGCCCAAAGGGCAGCTGCATGCAATGTCTGCTCCATGCAATGGCTGGACGCAACCGGCCCGCGGTGCGTAGAGTGGTTGCGGCACCTTTCAGGCCATCTTTTTCACATTCCGCGGAGGAAGAACTTTTATGGCATCGCGCTCCACGCCCGCATCTGCGCCCAGTGCGCCCAATTACACCGTTCCATTCATCATTGTGGCCGGCCTGTTTTTGATCTTTGGCTTCCTGACCAATCTGAACAGTAATCTGTCGCCCAAGCTCGAGGACATCTTCCATCTGGATCACGCGTGGTCGAACCTCGTGACGTCGGCGTGGTTCTTTGCCTACCTGCTCTTCTCGGTTCCCTCAGCCAAAGTGATTGAGAAGGTGGGCTACAAGCGCACCATGGTGATTTCGCTTTTCGTGATGGTGGTGGGCGCGATGCTCTTTGTGCCTGCGGCCCACATGATCAGCTTTCCTTTCTTCCTGACCGCCAGCTTCGTTCTGGCCACGGGCGTTTGCGGATTGCAGACCTCGGCGAATCCTTACGTTTCAATCCTGGGCCCGGAAAGCAGTGCTCCCGCGCGGCTCACCCTGGCGCAGGCATTCAATTCGCTGGGCACGGCCATGGCTCCCATCGTGGTCGGCGTTTTTATCCTGACCGATCCGAGCAAGGTAATGGACCAGGCGGCGGTCGCACACACGGTGCAGGGGCCTTACATCGCCATTGCGTGCGCCCTGCTGGCACTCGGCTTCATCATCATGGGGATGCATCTGCCGGCCATTACGGGGACGCGCGATTTCCGGCCCGCGGCTGATCCCGATAGCGTGGAAGGCAGCGCCAGCCCGTTTGCCGGACGCAGCATCTGGTCTCACCGCCATACCGTGTTGGCCATGGTCGGCATCTTCCTCTATGTCGGCCTCGAGATTGCGCTGGCCGCCAACGCCATCAAGTTCTTTGAGACGCAGGGCAGCGCGATCGACGACTACCTGCGGTGGGCGCAGCCGTTCTCCCATGCGGTCAGCCGTTTTTACCCGCAGGGGATCGGGGAAAAGGAAGTGGTGGCCGTACTGGCCTTCTGCTATCCCCTCGCCATGATGATCGGGCGCTTCGCGGGAACCGTGCTGATGAAAACCATCAAGGCCCACAAGTTGCTGGCCTTCCTCGGCGTTTTGGGAGTTGCCCTGATGATCTTGGGAATGTTTTCAACCGGCCACGTCGCCATCTGGAGCTTGATCTGTTGCGGCTTCGCCAACTCCATCATGTATCCCACGATCTTTGCGCTCGGCATCGCCGAACTGGGACCGCTGACCAGCAAGGGCTCGGGCGTCATCACGATCGGCAATTTCGGTGGAGCGGTGGTTCCGCCGCTGTTCGGGCTGGTCGCCGACAAGGCGGGCTACCAGCATGCATTTCTGCTGGTCATTGCTTGCTATTTCTTCATGATCTTCTACGGCGTGTCGGGGTACAAACCCGTGCAGCCATCCCGGTAGGCCCGACAGAACTCTGGCAAGTCCGGGGAAATTTGGTTCCCAAAAACTCTTCGTGCTGCCCCAAATGTCCGCGGTCGCGGTGGATGCACCGGCCCCTTGAGGCTCCTCGGCGGGCAACGCCCTGTACATGCAAAGGTCGGATGCGCTACCTTGGGCGCGGTATGAAAAATCACATTTTGCGCTCTCTTTTCCCACTTTTCGCCCTGGTATTCGCCCCGATTTGTTTACAGGTTGCGGCTCAGGCGCCCGTGCCTGACTCGCCGGCCATTGAGGCCCAGGCCCACGCCCTGCTTTCCAAGCTCACGCTGGAGCAAAAGATCGAACTGCTCGGCGGCATCAACAACATGTATACGCGTCCCATGCCCGCCCCCACGTCCGTTATCGATCTGCCGCGCTTCAAAATGTCCGATGCTTCAGTGGGCGTGCGCACATGGGGTCCGACGACGGCGTACGCCTCCGGTGCTTCCCTGGCCGCCAGCTGGGACACCGATCTTGCGCGCAAGATCGGCGCATCTCTCGGCCGCGACGCCCGTGCCCGCAACGTCAACTTCCTGCTCGGTCCCGGCGTCAACATCGCGCGGTCGCCAATTGCCGGCCGCAATTTCGAATATCTGTCTGAGGATCCGTACTTGAATGCCACGATGGTGGTTCCCTTCATTGAAGGCGTGCAATCCCAGGGCGTCATCGCCACCGTCAAGCACTACGCCCTCAACGACCAGGAGTTCAATCGCCACAATGGCAGCTCCGACGTGGACGAGCGCACCATGCGCGAAATCTATCTGCCTGCGTTTGAAGCCGCCGTCACCAAGGCCCACGTCGACGCTGTCATGAACTCCTACAACCTCGTCAACGGCGTCCACGCCACGCAAAACGACTTCCTCAACCTCCAGGTGCTCAAGGGCGAGTGGGGTTTTGAAGGCGTCCTCATGTCTGACTGGGACGCGACCTACGACGGCGTCGCGGCCTGCAACAACGGTCTCGATCTCGAAATGCCCAGCCCCAAATTCATGAACGCGAAAAATCTCGTCCCCGCAGTGCAGGCCGGGCAGGTGAAAGAGTCCACCATCGACGAGCACGTGCTGCGCCTGCTCCGCGTCGAACTGCGCTACGGCTTCACCACGCGCCCGCAATTCGATCCCGCGGATTCGACTTATTCCCTTGCCGATCGCCCGCTTGCGCTGGAGGAGGCACTCGAGAGCATCACGCTGCTGAAGAACGAAGGAAATCTTCTCCCGCTCGATACGGCCAAAATCAAGACGATTGCCATCATCGGCCCCGACGCATGGCCGGCCGTGCCCGGCGGCGGCGGATCCTCGCTGGCAACCGCGTTCGCGCCCGTCAGCCTTGTCACAGGCATAGGCGATCTTCTCGGTCCCAATGCGCACGTGCTCTATGCGCGCGGATTGCCGGAAATGACCGACGTATTCCGCGACACGCATTGGGACGGGACCGTGGAGCAGGAAACCTTCCCCAGCGCGGACTTTTCCGGGACGCCGGAGACCGTCACGCGCAACAACGTTGCCGACTGGTCATTGCAACATTTTGAGGCGCTCGCGCCCTCGTCCCGCAGCATCCGATACACCGCAACCTTCAAGGCGGAGAAAGCGGGCAAATATCTTCTGCTGGCCGCAGGTTCGGGTCACGATACGTTCAAGATCGTTGTTGACGGCAAGCAGGTTCTCGAGGAGCGCACCGCCGAGGCCCAGATTCCCAAGTACACCTCGCTCGATCTCGCCGCCGGACAGGAACTCAGGGTTCAGGCCGACTATGTGCAGCACGCCTCGAGCTCGCGCTTCGGCGTGGGCATCGCCTATGAGCCCGGCCTGATCCCGGCTGAAGCCATGCAGTTCGCGTCCATTGCCGATGTGGTGGTGCTGGCGATCGGATTCGACGCCTCCACCGAAGGCGAGGGACACGACCGCACCTTTGCTTTGCCCTGGGGACAGGACGCGCTGGTTGAGGCCGTCGCCGGCGCCAATCCCCGCACCATCGTCACGCTTACCGGCGGAGGCGGCATGGACCTGAGCCGCTGGCTCGACAAAGTCCCGGCCCTGCTCCACCTCTACTATCCCGGCCAGGAGGGCGGCACGGCTATCGCGCAGATTCTCTTCGGCCAGCACAACCCCGAGGGCAGACTCCCCGTCTCCTTCGACCGCAGTTGGGACGAAAGCCCCTCCGCGAAGTGGTACTACGGCGATCCCAAAAACAACACCACCCTGCACACCACGGGCGAAGACGGCAAGCCCAAGGACTACACCATCGAGCACATCCAGTACGGCGACAAGCTCATGGTCGGCTATCGTTACTGGACCACCACAGGCCGCCATCCGCTGTTTCCCTTCGGCTACGGCCTCAGCTATACCACCTTCAAGTTCTCACGGCTTGAAGCGCCCGCCTCTGCCGCCTCCGGCTCCGCGGTTTCGGTCAGCTTCGATGTCACCAACACCGGCAACGTGGTCGGAGCCGAGGTCGCGCAACTCTACGTCTCCGACCCCTCCGCACAGGCCGATCGCCCCGAGCGCGAGCTGAAGGGCTTCGCCAAAGTGCGCCTCGCGCCGGGAGAAACTGAGCACGTGACGCTCACGCTCGATGCGCGCGCCTTCAGCTACTGGGACACTCCGGCCCACAAATGGATCATCGATCCCGGCAAATTCATTCTTCGTGTCGGCGACTCCAGCGAAAACACGCCGCTGCACGCCGACATCGATCTGCATTGACCGAATTTGTAGCGCCGGTCTCCTGACGCCCGCAAAGCTGGCGGCGCGGATGACTAAACCGAGTATTGCAGGAGGGCCAATACATGCTGAGGTTCCGTTCCTATTCTGTTGCGTTCGTATTGTTCATCGTCGTCGCCATTGCGCCATGCTGCGCCCAGTCCATGCCGCATCCGCAATGGGTGGGAACCTGGGCCGCGTCTCCCATGCAGGCTGACGGAATCAATATCCGTCTCTTCTCCAGCGTGACCATGCGCGAGATCGTGCACATCTCCGCCGGCGGCGAGCAGATTCGCCTGCGCTTCACCAACGAGTTCGGTTTCGATCCCCTCACCGTCGCCGACGTCCACGTCGCGCTTAGCGCCGGTGGCAGCTCCATCCAGCCCGGCAGCGATCACGCCGTCAACTTTGGCGGAGCCGCATCCGTTAACATTCCTCCGGGCGGCGCCGTCTTTTCCGATCCCGTTGCGCTCGCGGTCGCGCCGCTCTCCGATCTCGCCGTCAGCTTCTATCTGCCGCCGCAGATCATGCGCTCGGAAACCTTCCACCTCTTCGCCGATCAGGACAACTACCTCGCCGAAGGCCACTCGCCCGCCGCGCCGGAGCTGCCTCAACCCACGACGCTCTTGTCCTGGTACTTTTTTGACGGCGTCGATATCTCTGCGGCCGATGGCTCCGTTTCTGCCGGCCCAGACTCCCGCGCCGTGGTTACGCTCGGAGATTCCATTACGGATGGCGCGCACTCCACGCATAACACCAATCGCCGCTGGCCGGATGTGCTGGCCGCGCGCCTTAGTCAGGATCCCAATCTCGCCCACGTCGCCGTGTTGAACGAAGGCATCGGCGGCAACCGCGTCCTGAATGAAACCACGGGTCCCAGCGCAATCTCGCGTGTCGACCGCGATGTGCTGGCCCAGAGCGGCGTGCGCTACGTCATCGTGCTTGAAAGCATCAACGACATCGGACGCCTGGGTCACCTGCTGGTTCCTTGGGACGACATCACCGCGCCGCAATTGGAATGGGGCCTGAAGCAGATTGCCGACCAGGCGCATCAGCACGGCCTCAGGATCATTGGCGCCACGCTCACGCCCTATGGGGGCGCCAACTACTACTGCGACGCGGGCGAGCAGGTGCGCGAATCGGTTAACGACTGGATCCGCTCGAGCGGCGTTTTTGACGGCGTCATAGACTTCGACAAGATTACGCGCGATCCGCAGAATCCCAAGGCCCTCAATCCGCTCTACGATTCGGGCGATCACCTGCATCCCAGCGACGCAGGATACAAGGCCATGGGCGACGGCATCGACCTCACGCTATTCGCGAAGTGAGGTTCGGTACCTTTTCTTATTTTTGCGATTGGGTTGGGTAGCAACTCTACCGGGGTGCGGAAAAGCGCGTCTCCG
>Ga0182024_10023281_pt1 | contig 11105 bp, 12 predicted proteins | sample P32metaG_FD_120480 | JGI IMG/M metagenome (GOLD analysis project Ga0182024, IMG submission 120480) | Permafrost microbial communities from Stordalen Mire, Sweden - P3-2 metaG (Illumina Assembly) | ecosystem: Environmental > Terrestrial > Soil > Wetlands > Permafrost | place: Sweden: Stordalen... | reverse complement strand
GCTCGGTCACGTCGGTGTGGGTCGCGAGCCACCCGCCGCCCGCCATCGGCCCGCTGACCAGAGAGACGATGCGGCCGTCCTTGATCGCCGCGGTTTTCGTTTCGGTGCGGCCCTCGGCGACCTGCTTGAGGCATTCGGCCACATAGGCGTCGGGGTCGCCGATGAAGGTGCCCGCCCCAGTGCGGTCCACGAGCAGTTGTCGCAGCGGCGTGTTGCGCTGCACCTGTCCGGACCGCAAGCCGTACATTTCGATGTAGCGTTCGTTGCACAGCACGAGACGCGCTGTGCTGTCGAACATGCACAGGCCTTGCGTCATGCTGTTAAGCGCAGAGCGGATCAGGCGGTACTGGGTGCGCACGCGCAGGATAGTCAAAACCGCGGCGAGGCTCATGGCGACACACGCCAACGTCGCGCCGGTGGCCAGGGCGGCTACCGGTGCGGACGCCTGCGCCAGCGCGTGCACAAGCCAATCCCGACCCAACAGCGCCAGGCCGCCTGCGCCCACGGCAAATCCCAATCCGCCCGCTGCGGCGACCGGGCCCCAGTGGCGGCTGACCTTCGATCGATTTGCAGCAGAAGCCATTGCGTCCGCATCGATTTGAATCGGCGCAAGGTATTCGAGAACCTGTTTTTTTGCGGTTAAGGAATGGTGAACGATTCGTTACCGAAGGTTGGGCGGGAGGCCACTGAGGGACGCGGCCAAAACGCTTGGCCGAGAAACCGGCCGACGCGTTGCTTTCATGCTTCCGACACTTTCGTGCCGCCATTGTCGGAACGACGGGGGACTGATCCATGATCCGGCGATCGGTCGCGGCAATTGGCTGCGGCCTTCTGATAACTGCGGCGCTTGGGGGCTGTGCCGGCAACAACAATCCGATCGGCAACCTGCCGGGCTTCAACGAGCCTCTGGCGACGGCCGATGCCAAACTCAACGTCGAAGCGGCGCGAGCCGTCATATCGAGCTATCGCGTCAATAACGGTCTCGGGACGGTCACCATCGATCCGGAATTGATGAAGCTTGCGGGCGAGCAGGCGCGCGCCATGGCGCAGCGCGACAAGCTCGATCACAACGTCTGGCGGCCGTTCCAGCAGCGTATCCAGCAATCGAGCTTCGACGCCTCGGTCGCGGTCGAGAACATCGCGGCCGGCTACGACACGCTGGCCGAAGCATTTTCCGGCTGGCGCGCATCGCCGGAGCACCGTTCGAACATGCTCAATCCGGCGGTGACCAAAATGGGCATCGCCGCGGTCTATGCCCCGAAATCAAAATACAAGGTGTTCTGGTCGCTGATACTCGCCAAGCCCGACGAGCCGCGCCGCGCCGATCGCTAAGGCAGGTCACGGCCGCGCGCCGCGCTGGACTGCGCCGCCCTCAGCCGCACATAGGGACATGCCAGGTTCGCAAAGACTCGCCGGGATAATGACTCCAGACAGCAAGAAACTTGGGCTGGCGCTTGGCGTGGCCGGCGTCTGCATGTTCGCCGGCACCTTGCCGGCGACCCGGCTCACGGTCGCCACCATCGATCCGCTATTTCTCACGGCGGCCCGCGCGGCGCTCGCCGGCTGTGCCGGGGTCGTCCTGCTGCTGGCCTTGCACCGTCCGCTGCCGCCGCGCTCGCAGTGGGGCACGATCGTGCTTGGTGGCTTATGCACCATCGTCGGCTTTCCGGTGTTCACCGCGCTCGCCATGGTGAGTCTGCCTGCCGCGCATGGCGGCGTGGTGCTCGGCATCCTGCCGCTCGCTACCGCAGGCGCGGCGGCCATCGTCGCGCGCGAACGACCGAGCGCGGGCTTCTGGTTCGCGAGCCTCGCCGGCGCAGGGATTGTGATCGCGTTTGTGCTGAGCCGGCGCGAGGCGCGCACTTTTGCGATCGGCGATGTTTATCTGCTCGGCACCGTGCTGGCGGGCGCATTCGGATATGCGTTTTCGGGCCGTCTGAGTACCAAGATGCCCGGCTGGGAGGTCGTGTCGTGGCAAGTCACGGCATTTCTGCCGCTGTCGGCGCTGGCGGCGTTCGCGTTGTGGCCGCACAATCTGGCGGCGGCACCGCCGGCGGCCTGGGCTGGGCTCGCCTATGTGAGCTTCGTCAGCCAGTTCTTCGCGTTCTTTGTCTTCAATGCCGCGATGGCGATGATCGGCGTGGCTCGCGTCGGGCAACTCATGCTGCTGCAGCCGTTCGTCATCGTTCTGCTCGCCGCGCCGGTGAACGGCGAGCCTGTTCGGCTGACGACACTTGCTTACGCCGCCGCGGTGGTTGCGACCGTGGTGATCGGGCAGCGCATGCGCGTGCGGCGCGATTGATTCCGGCGCAAGTTGATCAATCCCGAATCAACCCGAACATCTCGCTTCCGTAAGTGCCTCGCGCCTCGTCCAACAACGGCGCCACGGCGGCGCGGAACTGCGCGTGTTCGGCTCCGGTCAGTTCGGCGATCTCGCAGCCTTCGGCGAGGATTGCGGCGCGCGCCTCACGATCCTCCTCGATGGCAAGCTCGCGCTGGAAAGCGACGGCCTTCCTGATCGCTTCGCGAATGGCTTTCTGCAGATCCATTGGCCAAGCCTCGAAGGTCGGCCGATGCAGAAAAATCGGCCGCGAAATGTAAAAGTGGTTGGTCACGGTATGAAAGCGGTGAAATTTGTGCACGCCATAAGTGACCGTGTTGGCGAACGGATTTTCCTGCGCGTCGAGCGTGCCGGCCTTGATGCCCGCGATGGCTTCGGTGAGATCGCAGCGCACCGGGACGGCGCCAAGGAGTTCGAAGGTTCTCGCCTGGACCTCGCTCGGCAGCACGCGGATGCGCATGGCTTTTAGATCGCCCGGCGTGTGAATGGGCCGCAACCGATTGGAGATGTGGCGGAAGCCGTTCTCGAACCAGCCGAGGATACGGTAGTTCGCGCGCCGTTCTATCTTGGCGGCGAGGAAGCGCCCAAGGCCGCCATCGATGGCCGCTCGCGCGGCATCGCGGCGATCGAACAGGAACGGCAGATCGACGAAACCGAGTTCGGGGATGCGGTCGGTAAGATAACTCGACGATTGATAGCCGAGCGTGAGCACGCCATCCTCGACGAGCCACAGAATTTCCTCGGCCCGATAGCCGAAATCCATAATGTTCCAGACGTATTTTATGCTGACGCGGTCGCCGAATTTTTGCGTAAGCTCGTCGCCGATGAGCTTCAGAGCGCGCGAGAACGAGGTCGTCGGCGGCCCATAGCCGCCCATGCGTATGGTGATCGGATCGGACATTGGTTCCCCTTGGGGGCCGATCCTACGCGGTAAAAAGCGGTGAAAGTCAACGCTGCGGTGCTGCCCGCCGCACAAAACTGCGCAACCGCTTGGCGGCGCTGATCGCGTTGCCGCGCAATCGCTCAAGCCGAACGGCGCGCGGAAAATGCGCTTGCGGGCGCACCGCGATTAACAGGTCGTGCAGCGCCAGCCGCTCGCTCCAGGTGCGATTGATCACGGCATGATCGGCCGTCGCGCAGGAATCGGCGCAGAGGATCGTCGCGTCCGCGGCGAGCCGTTCAGTCACCAGGGCGATCAGAGCAACGCCCGGCGAGTAGCGCGCCAGACTTTCGTCATAGGCGATCTTCCAGAACCAGGCGGCATCGCCGCTGCGCAGCGTGATGCCAATGGCGGCCGGCTGGCCGTCGAGGACGAGACGATCGATGGCGACTTTATGTTCGCTGGAGAGTCGTGCGACCGCCGCTTTAACAAAATCGAGGATAGCCTCATCGCAGGCAGCCGCCGTTCCAGCTTTGCCTTTCCAGCCACTGGCTTCGAGCACCAGAAAATCTTCCAGCGCCCCGGCGACCGCGCCCGGCTCGGCCTCGGTCGTGTACGACAGGGTGCCTGCTTCGCTCAGGCGGCGGACGGTGCGGCGCAGTTCGCGGTACCTCCGGCCTCCGAGCGCGCGCTCAAGATAAGTCGATTGCGCGCCGCTTGGCGCCAGCATCGCGCGCGTATGGGCGTTGAACTCCGCTGACGGCATTTGTGCGCGCCGCAGGATTGCCTCGAGCGCTGCGGCGAACGGACCGTCCTGCGGCGCGAATGGCAGCAGCACGAGCCCGGGAAACGCGGTGTTTTCGGCAAGATGCGCGAGCCATGCGGAGATGACCGGATCGGCAGCCTCGCGATCGACAAGGGGTGTGCCGAGCGGTGCGTAGGGATGCGTCCAGCCGACCACGAGTGGCAGCTTCAGCCCGTAGCGGCGTTTCACGATACGAGCAGGAAACAGGCCGAGCAGTTTGCGCGGCATCGATCCTGACCACACCAGCAGCGCGCCGGCGCCTTGGCCGAAGACCGGTGCGGCGGCGAGCGCAAAAGCGGGCTCGTAGAACGCGTTGGGGACAAGCGTACGGGCCGCAAGATCGCGCCAGTCGTCGACGACGGCCTTAAGCTGCGCGAGATCGAGCCATTCGACGATCAACGAATCGGCCGCATAGCGATCGGCAAGTGCGGCACGGCGGGCGCTGGCGATGGCGGCTGCCGTGTCCAATACGCGGGGCGCGAGATCGGTCGGCGCGTGGACCGTCATGATCGCGCCTCAACGACCCTTGCGACCGCCGAAAATAAAGCAGTGCAGCGCTAGCTGCTGCTTGGCGACCAGAAACAGGCAGGCCGATTCGCAAATCAGCGTGATCGCGTTGGCAATGGCCGCACCGGCGGAGCCCAGATGCGGAATGAGAATGAAGCACAGCCCGATGTTGATCGCGAACGCTCCACCATAAATGACGGCGCAGCTCCGCCTTTCGCCAAGCATGTTCAGCAATCGTTCTGCTGGACCCACAGAAGCGCGTGCCAGAAGCCCGATGGCGAGAATGAACATCAGATAATAGCCTGACGTGAATTCGCGCCCGAACATCCGCAGCATCGGCTCGCCCAGCGCCAGCAATGCCAGGATCGCAGCAAGCGACGGCCAGAATGTCATGCGCACCGCGATGGCGAGAAAATCGGCGAGCCGTTTGCGATCGCCGATAACGTGATACTCGGCGAATTTGTGCGCCAGCGTCTGCGCTACCGAGAAATAGATGAAGGCGACCAGCGCCATGGTCTTCGAGGCGGCATAGTAGATGCCGACCTCGCTGGGCGAGCGGAAAATCTGCAGCACCAGCACGTCCGCATAAGTGAGCAGGAGGAAAAACGCCTCGACGACAAAGATCGGCGTCGACACGGATAACCATGAACGCACCGCGTAGGCCTTGGGGCCAGGCTCGACCACTTTTGTCAGCCGCCGCTCAAGCACCACCCATTGACCGAGAGTGACTGCCCACCATGCGGCTGCAGCGGTCAGCGCTGCGATCGCAGCGTTCATCGGCAGGCCGACCACAAACGCAACGCCGAGCAGCGCCAGCAGCAGGATCTGCCGCAGCACGTAAGTTGGGCTCAGCCCGAGATTCACCCAGCCATAGGACCGCGCGACGCCGCTCGCCACTTGTCCGAGGCCGCAGATCGGCAGCACAGCGCAAGCGATGTAAAGCGGCCACACAGTGCTTGGGCCGATATGAGACGACAGTCCGTAAACGACAAGTGCGGCCATGATGGCAACTGCCGTCGCAATGAACGACGCCAGCCACTGGCTGCCACGGAGAAATCCGCGCAGCAGCGCGAAGTGCCGATGTTCGATGTATTCGGGGATCAGGCGCTGCGCCGCCGAGCCGAGCCCGAGATCGACCATGCCGCAGATCACCAGCACCCAGGTCCAGACGTAGATGTAGATGCCGAACTCGAAGCTGCCGAGCCAGCGTGCCAGTACGATCTGCGAGACGAACGCCAGCACCGCGCCGGCCACGCGAATGAGAAACGCAGCGCCGGCGAGCCGCCGCGCCAGCGAGAAGTCGCTGCCGTCGGTCAGGACGACGCGTACCCACTCAATGACGCCTGCGACGCTGAGCCGGGACGGCCGCGGCAAAAAACGCGAACGCGACGCGTGTTCGGAACCGATCGATGCCACAAACGACCTCTGCGCCGAAGTCGGCGCGAAATGAGCGGCAGCTTTAGCAAGGAAGCGTTAAGAATGAGTTGGGTGAAATTAACAATTGCTTGGTGAATCGGTCACCGGCTCAGGCGGAAATCGCTTCCACAGTCGCGGCGACCGCTTCGAGTGCGGCGGCCACGACGCGGCGCTCTTCGGACCCCAGCGGCCGTTGCGGCGCGATAGGATCGCCGACGTCGTAGCCTTGCAAGGTCAGCGCGGCCTTGATGCACGCCGCGAGATTAAAACGCGCGAAGATTTCATTGATCCGCCACAGCGCGCGCTGCAGTTCCATCGCTTGCGGCCATTGTCCGGCGCGGCACATTTCGTAGAGCCGCACGCTCTGCCGTGGAATGACGCAGGCCGGCCCGGCCATCCAGCCGACGCCGCCGATCAGCATCACCGCGGCCGGGATGTGCGCCGACGCTGAAAAGACGTTCAGTCGCGCGCAGCGGTTCATGATGGAAAGCAGCCGCCCGGTGTTGGTCGAGGCATCCTTGATGTAACGAATACGCGGATGCTCGCTCAAACGTGCGATCACGTCGAGCGACAGGTCGCTGCGCTGAAATTGTGGATTGGTATAGAGCACGACAGGAATGTCGACTGCATCGGCGATGGCCCGGAAATAAGCTTCGACCTGCGCGTCGGCGAGCGGAAAGTACGATTCGAGGATTGCCAGAATACCGTCGGCGCCAAGCTTGGCATAATGGCGCGCTTGTTGGACCGCATCGGGCGTCGCTGTCGAGGCCACGCCGGCGATCACCGGGACGCGGCCGGCGGTCGCTTCGATTGTCGTGCGCACGATGTCAGTACGCTGCGCGTTGTTGAGGTAGGCGAACTCCCCGGTCGAGCCGAGCGGCGTCAATCCGTGTACACCGGCGGCGATAAGATCGCCGACCAGCCGTGCAAGCACTTCGCTCTTGACGTGGCCGGTGTTGTCGACGGGCGACACCAGATAGGGAAAGACGCCGTGCAGTTCGGTCATGGGGCTGTCCAGATGATGCGGCGGAAAATATATCGGCAGTTCAGTTCGGCTTATACCGCGCCATGGCGTCGCTCCACACCTTGGCGCGGTCATCGTCGAACACCAGGCTCGGATCCTCGGGTATGGTGTTCCAGGCGCCTTGGCGCAGTTCGTTGTCGAGCTGCAGCGGTGCCCAGCCGGCGTAGCCGAATGCGACCAGGCTTTGGCGCGGCCCTTTGCCGAGGCCGATGTCGCGCAGAATTTGTGCGCCGCTCGACAGCGCCACATGGCCGTCGATGTCGAGGGTGTTGTCGCCGTGATACTCGGCGCTGTGCAGAACGAAGCCGAGCTGCGGATTGACGGGGCCGCCGAGATAGAATTGCACGCTTCCGCTGACGCCGCTCGCATCCGCACCGGCCGCCCGGAGCAGGCCGGCAATCGTCCGCTCGCCCAGTGGACGATTGATGACGATGCCGAATGCGCCATTGCGGTCATGCTGCGCCACCAGGATCACGGCGTGCTAGAACGGCGGGCCGCGGAGCGCCGGTGTTGCAATCAAGAGCTGACCGGCAACCGAGGTCGCGCCCGATACGCATGGCGCCGTCGGCGAAGGCAGCGCCGCATGCAGCATGCTCGCAGAGAGGATTATTGCGGCGGCTGCGACGACCCAGCGTATAGACACCCGCGAAACCACGAGCTGCTCGTTCCGGACGGCGTCCTGCGCCGTTTCTTATCAGACAAACTGTATTGCAATCCCGCCGAGCTGGCCGAAATCGGCGTGCAGCGTATCGCCCTTGCGTGCAAACACGACGCGCGTGAACGAGCCGGCAAGGATGAGATGGCCTGGTTCAAGCGTCACGCCGTGCTGGCCGAGTTTGTTGGCAAGCCACGCCACGCCGAGCGCCGGATGGCCGAGCACACCGGCAGCAACGCCGGTCTCTTCAATTTCAGAATTGCGGTACATGATGCCGCCGACCCAGCGTAGATCAACCTCGAGCGGCCCGACCGGGCGGCCGCCGACAGTGATGCCGGCGGCGGCGCCGTTATCAGAGACGGTGTCGAAGATCTTGCGCGGGTCCTGTAGGCGTGCGTCAACGATTTCAATTGCCGGCACGACGTATTCGGTGGCGCGCAGCACGTCGGTCAGGCCGATGCCAGGCCCGCGCAGCGTCTTGCCGAGGACGAAAGCCAGCTCGACTTCGACGCGCGGCAGACAGAAATTCTCATGCGGCACGCGCGCGCCGTCGGCGATCATCATGTTGTCGAGCAGGTGGCCGTAATCCGGCTCATCGATCTGCGAGGAGCGCTGCATCGCCTTCGACGTCAGCCCGACTTTGTGGCCGATCAGTTTGGCGCCAGCGGCAATTTTGCGGTTCGCCACCTCGGTGGAGATCGCATAGGCGTCCTCCATGGTGATGCCCGGCCACGTCTTGGAGAGCTGGACCGCCTGCTTGCGTTCCTTTTCCGCCATCATGAGGGTATCGGCGGCCTTGTTGCGATCGGCATCGGACATCATGAGGAGAAAGCCTTTTTCAGATCACTTGAGATTACCGGCAGGCGACCATCAGGACGACGGTTTCCTGCGGACATTGGCCCGCCGCGGGTTCGCGGCCGGACATCCAGACCGCGGGCGGACAGTTTTGCGACGATTGGACGTTGATGGGGTTGCCGTCCTGAAAGCCCTTGGTGCGACAGAAATTCGCCGCCGCCGAGCGGCAGTCGGGCGCGCCGTTGGGCGCGAGCGCACAGCGCTGATGGACTTCGATGAAACGTCCGGCCGGTATGCGAATGAGCGCGGTCGCTGCCTCTTTGGTGGCTTGGGCTGCCTGCTTGAGCGCATCCTGCGTGGCTTCGGCAGCGCCGTTCGCTCCCGTATGCGCACCATCCCACCAGCGACCGAATTCGTAGACAAAGCCCGGCTGCCCGGCCGGCGGCGGTTGAGCCGGAAACAGACCGCGCGGCTGTGATACCGGAGCCCCAGCCTGCGCTGTGGGCGCTTGGGCCTGCGGCGCGGTTTGCGCCGGGGCTGCCGGTGTGGGGACGGGGCCGTTCGGCACCGGTGCCTGGGCAGTCTGTGCCAATGCGACCGTCATTACGGCCGGCGATAGCGACGCGGCGAGAAGCCATGTCATCGCCGACGCGCCATGACGCCGCGGATGTGCAGATCTGGTCATCATGATTTTTATGACCTTTGCTGTCCCTGTCGCCAGCCAGCCCGAAGCAATTGTGGCGGCCAATTTAGGCAGCGGCAAGGTCACAATTGGCGCAGCTGGCCGGCTGGTGCTGCCCGTTTTTGGCGTCCCGGGCCTTTACCGCGGCCGCCGGACCTCGGACCAGCGCGACCAGATGAACCACGCGCAACCGGCGGCGACGACGGCGATGATGACCGCATCGAATTCGTGAAACAGGCGGCGCAGCGTCGGATCGCTGTCCCAGCGCGCGCCCAGCACCATGCCCACATAGGCGAGCGCAAGGCACCACGGCCACGAGCCGATGAACGAATAAATCTGGAATTTCAGCATCGGCATCCGCGCCAACCCGGCGGGAAAGGAAATGAAGGTCCGGACCACCGGCAGCAGCCGGCCGACAAACACCGTAACGGCGCCATAGCGGGCGAAAAACTGTTCGGCGCGATCAATCTCCTCGTGACGGATCAGCACATAGCGGCCCCAGCGCTCGAACGCAGCGCGTCCGCCGTATGCGGCCACCAGATAGGCGATGGTCGAGCCGATATTGCAGCCGATCGCGCCGGCGGTCGCCGCGCCGATCAGGTTGAAGCGGCCAACCGACACCAGGTATCCGGCGAATGGCATGATGATTTCGGATGGTAAGGGAATACAGGCCGACTCGATCGCCATCAGGCCTGTGACGCCGAGGTATCCGCCGCCCGAAATGACGGCAACCACGAAGGACACGAGCACCGACAGGGCGTGGTCGAGCATGTGGATCCAAAGAACAGGAGAAAGGAAAGCGGATCAACGCCGCTTGCGGATGCGGCGGCCTTCGAGAACGACGATTTTCCGCCGGGCGGAATCTTCGACCAGCTTTTTTGGCAGCTTTTCGGCGATGCCGAGGAGGCGCTCACGCCGGTCCATTTCCTTCCACACGTCGTCGGGACGGATGTTGGTCGCGACCCACAGCACGACGAGATTATAAATCAAGTCGGCGCTTTCCCTAACGACCGCTTCACGGCCGCCGTTCATGGCGTCGATGACTACCTCAACCGCCTCTTCGGCCAGCTTTTTGGCCATCTTGCTGCGCCCCGAGCGCAACAGTCGGGCGGTGCGCGACGTCGACGGGTCGTCGTGCCGACAGTCCAGCGTCGCTTGGTAGAGGCGCGCAATCGAATCAGTCATGAGGGTAGGAGAATAGCGCGATCTTGTCGCGATTGTGTTAATGGCGTGCCGGCGAGACTCTTTCGGCGCCTACTCGTCCTGAGCGAGCAGGCCGGCGTTGCCTCCGGCGGCAGCTGTGTTGACGGTAACGACCTGCTCCGAGGCGAAGCGGCGCAGGTAATTCGGGCCGCCAGCCTTGGGTCCGGTCCCCGATAATGCTGTGCCGCCGAACGGCTGGGTGCCGACCACGGCGCCGATCATATTGCGGTTGACGTAGACGTTGCCATTTTCCAGGCGGGCGGCGATGTGCTCGACGGTCAGGTCGATGCGCGAATGGATGCCGAGCGTCAGCGCGGTGCCATTGCGGGCGATGGCTTCGAGCAGGGAGTCCAGTTCGTCCGCGCGCCAGCGCACGACATGGAGGACGGGCCCAAAGACTTCTTCCTGAAGGTCGCCCGCGCTTTCGAGTTCGATGATGGTTGGCGCCACATAGGTGCCTTGGTCGGGTACCGCTCGGTCGCGGTCATAACGGAAGCGAACGTGGCCCGCATGCTCCATCCTGGCGACCCAGCGGTCGAGCTTTGCCTTGGCGTCGGCATCGATCACTGGGCCGACATGTGTGGCCGGATCGCGCGGATCGCCGACTTTCAGTTCACGTGCAGCGCCGATCAGCATGTCAAGAATGCGCTCCGCCACGTCGTCTTGCAGGCAGAGCAGCCGCAGCGCCGAACAGCGCTGGCCGGTGGAGCGGAACGCCGAGGTGATCACATCGTCGGTGACCTGCTCAGGCAAAGCGGTGGCGTCGACGATCATGGCGTTGATGCCGCCGGTCTCGG